>Ga0255773_10000004_pt1 | contig 320529 bp, 325 predicted proteins | sample 011ome_17_FD_179971 | JGI IMG/M metagenome (GOLD analysis project Ga0255773, IMG submission 179971) | Coastal salt marsh microbial communities from the Groves Creek Marsh, Skidaway Island, Georgia - 011502XT metaG (version 2) | ecosystem: Environmental > Aquatic > Marine > Intertidal zone >... | reverse complement strand
TGAAGGTAGAATGTTTTCTACTTCACCATGAACACGTGCAATGATGTGGGCTGCAACCAGTCCATCACCTACACGCTCACAAGCGTCAGCACCAGCACGTACTGCTGCGTTTACTGCACCAGTTTCACCACGTACTAGAACTGTTACATAACCACCGCCAACAAATTCACGACCTACTAAACGAACTTCTGCCGCTTTAGTCATAGCATCTGCCGCTTCAATAGCTGGTACAAGACCTCTAGTCTCAATCATCCCTAATGCGATTCCTGATATATTGCTCATAATATTTCTCCTAATTTATATAGTCAATCTTATATAGGTGAAAATTCACCTATATAAGAAATATTCATTTACGCTTATGGCTTATGCTGAAGGTAGAATGTTTTCTACTTCACCATGAACACGTGCAATGATGTGGGCTGCAACCAGTCCATCACCTACACGCTCACAAGCGTCAGCACCAGCACGTACTGCTGCGTTTACTGCACCAGTTTCACCACGTACTAGAACTGTTACATAACCACCGCCAACAAATTCACGACCTACTAAACGAACTTCTGCCGCTTTAGTCATAGCATCTGCCGCTTCAATAGCTGGTACAAGACCTCTAGTCTCAATCATCCCTAATGCGATTCCTGATATATTGCTCATAATATTTCTCCTAATTTATTTTATTAACCGCGGTATACAACAAAGTTCATACCTTGACTTTGTGAGTAATTATCGTAACCAAGTAAACGAACATGGTGGTTAGGATACTCTCTATGACAAGCCTCTAGTTCTTGTAGTACCACATCAACTGATTGCTCACCAAACATTGGCAACTTCCACATGTACCAGAAGTACTTCATAGAGCGCGCTGGCTCAACATGTTCAATTGCTGGATTCCATCCATTATTGATAATGAACTGAATGTGTTGTCTTGTCTGATCAGGTGTCATCTGTGGCAAGTATGAAAAAGTTTCAAACTTAGGTCCAGATTTATAATCTTGCATTTCACTCATAATAAACTCCTATTTTTTAAATTAAACCAATTAACGGTTTGCACCGTCTAGTTTATCAACTGTGTCAAACTCAAACTTAATTTCTTTCCATGTTTCCATAGCAATCTTAAGTTCTGGACTATGTGAAGCAGCGTTTTCCATTACAGCTTTACCTTCACGCTCTACATCAATACCACGGTTACGTGCATCAACACAAGCTTCTAGTGCAACACGGTTAGCAGCGGCACCAGCAGCATTACCCCACGGATGACCTAATGTACCACCACCAAACTGTAGTACTGAATCATCACCAAAGATAGCTACCAATGCTGGCATGTGCCATACATGAATACCACCAGATGCTACTGGCATTGTGCCAGGCATTGAACCAAAGTCTTGGTCAAAGAAAATACCGCGACTACGATCTTCTGGAATAAATGATTCACGCATTAGATCAATCCAACCTAATGTTGCTTCACGATCACCTTCTAACTTACCAACAACAGTACCTGAGTGCATGTGATCACCACCTGACAAACGTAATGTTTTCGCTAAGACGCGGAAATGAATACCATGGTGTGGGTTACGATCAACTACCGCATGCATTGCACGGTGAATATGTAGTAATACACCATTCTTCGCACACCAGCGAGCCAAGCCTGTGTTTGCACAGAAGCCACCAGTAAAGAAGTCATGCATAATAATTGGAGAACCAATTTCTTTTGCAAACTCAGCACGCTCATACATTTCTTCTGGAGAAGCAGCTGTAACATTTAAATAGTGACCTTTACGTTCACCCGTCTCTTCTTCTGCAGTTTCAATTGCATCTTGACAGAATAAGAAACGATCGCGCCAGCGCATAAATGGCTGAGAGTTCACATTTTCATCATCCTTAGTAAAATCTAGGCCACCACGCAAACATTCGTATACTGCGCGACCATAGTTCTTAGCTGATAAACCAAGTTTTGGCTTAATTGTACAACCTAACATTGGACGACCATACTTGTTCATCTTATCACGTTCTACCTGGATACCGTGTGGAGGTCCATTACATGTCTTAACATAAGCAAGTGAGAATCTAATATCTTCTAGACGAAGCGCACGTACTGCCTTGAAGCCAAATACATTACCAACCAATGAAGTTAATACGTTCACAATTGAACCTTCTTCAAATAAGTCGATTGGGTATGCGATGAATGCATAGTAACAGCTATCATCTCCTGGAACATCTTCAATACGGTAACAACGACCGCGGTAATAGTCCATGTCTGTTAATAAGTCAGTCCAAACTGTTGTCCATGTACCTGTTGATGATTCAGCAGCAACCGCAGCAGCAGCCTCTTCACGGTCAATACCTGGTTGTGGTGTGATCTTAAAACAAGCTAATAAGTCCGAATCTAATGGAACATAATCAGGTTGCCAGTAAGTTTCGCGGTAGTCTTTTACACCCGCTTCGTATTTTTTGGCCATACAGCCCTCCTTCTTTAAAAATTTAATGTAATTTCAAATGCCCTGCAATCATACAATATGTTTACTATTAAGTAAAATAATATTTATTTAAAAAATAATAATATTTTCTTATTATTAAACTTGTATTAATAAATAGTCAGGCACAATCATTTTTTGTTTAAAAATCTTCATCCCAATCAACTAATACCTGACGCTTATCTATATCGATTGATATTAAAAATGGCTCAAGGTAAGGTACCCAATGTTCTTTTTTGCCATTGATTACCATCACTTGGTTAGAGCCAGTATCAACTAAATAAGAAATTTTGCCCAAAACTACTTTTTGACAATTAATCACTTCTAATCCTGTTAACTCATCCCAATAGTATTCCCCTTTTGGGAGCTTGGGCAGTTGTGATTTCTCAATATAAAGCTCTGTTCCGATATAATTTCTCGCAATTTCACGATCACTCACACCCTTAAGTTGTGCAACAATTGTCTTCCCTTGTTCGCGCCCCTTAGCAATCTCTAGTGTCGTCCAAACGTCATTCACCTTAACATGCCAAGGCTGATAAGAAAGAATGTTTTTTCTAGGATGCGCATGAGAGAATATTTTTACCCACCCCTGAACGCCAAAAAGGCCATTAATCTGCCCGATTAATAGCCTTTTATTATTAAGATCTTGGCTCACTACTTACTCAGCAGCCGCCTCTCCCTCTGTTTCTGCTTCAGCCGCCTCAGCTGCTTTAGCTTCAGCTTCAGCCTTCGCCTCTTCGTCTGCTTTAGCCTTGGCTTCAGCTTCTAGCTTAGCTGCAACTGCCGCCGCTCGAGCTTCTTGAGCTGCAACACGCTTTTCGCGAATTGAAGGATCTTTAAATTCTTTAACAAGTTGTTTAACACGATCAGACACTTGTGCACCTTTTGATGCCCAGTAATCTAATCTATCTTCTTCGATAGTAAGCCTAACTTCTTGTCCACGAGCAACTGGATTAAAATATCCAATACGCTCAATGTAACCACTATCTCTGCGCTTACGTGAGTCTGTTGCTACAATTGAATAAAAAGGTTTTTTCTTGGCTCCACCGCGGGCTAGTCTAATTTTAACCATGGGTTTTTTGCTCCTTTGTTTATTAAAAGCTTACACCAAAAAAGGCATAAGACGCGAAATTATATCAGCTTTTCAAGCGCTTCTGCTAGTTTTTGTGCATCACCGGTGTAGTTCATCGGGGTAAGCTCTGCTAACGCTTGTTTAGCGTCCTCTGGCATGTCTAAGTCTTTAACAAATTCTGCCAAAACTTGCGCATCAATACTATTACCACGCGTAAGCGCTTTTAGCTTTTCATAAGGGTTTTCAATACCATAACGGCGCATTACCGTTTGAATAGGCTCTGCTAAAACTTCCCATGAAGAATCAAGATCTTGATGTAAACGAGCTTCATTAGTTTCTAGTTTTCCAATACCTTTAGCGATTGACGCATAAGCCACTAAGCAATGTGCACAGCTAACGCCTAAATTTCTTAGTACGGTTGAGTCTGACAAATCACGCTGCCAGCGAGAAACAGCAAGCTTGTCTGCTAAATGTGTATTCAATGCATTTGCAATGCCTAAATTGCCTTCGCCATTTTCAAAGTCGATAGGATTAACTTTATGGGGCATTGTTGATGAGCCAACCTCACCTTCAATGGTTTTTTGCTTGAAATACCCTAACGACACATAGCCCCAAATATCGCGACAGAAATCAATCAAAATTGTATTAAAGCGATTCATTGAGTGGAAATACTCAGCCATATAATCGTGTGTTTCAATTTGTGCCGTGTACATAGCATAATTTACACCCAGCCCTTCAATAAATTGCTGAGAAATGCCTTGCCAATCTAGCGTCGGATAGGCTGACAAGTGTGCATTAAAGTTGCCTACTGCGCCATTAAACTTACCCATGATTTTGACATTTTCAAGCTGCTTTATTTGTCGACTTAAGCGATAGGCAAAATTGGCCATTTCTTTACCAACAGTTGTTGGTGAAGCAGTTTGACCATGGGTGCGTGATAACATTGGAATGGCTGCGTTATCTTTTGCCATCTTACCAATCAGCGACAAGACATTTCGCATTTGCTCTAACATCACCTGTCGTCCATCAATCAGCATGAGTGCATGTGACAAATTGTTAATATCTTCCGATGTACAAGCAAAATGAAAAAACTCGCTCACCGCATTCAGCTCTGCATTGTCTTTGATTTGTTCTTTTAAAAAATACTCTACCGCCTTAACATCATGATTAGTTGTTCGTTCGATATCTTTAACAGCTTGCGCATCTGCCAATGAAAAATTTGTGGCTATATTGCTTAAAAATTGAGCAGCTTGCTGGCTAAATACAGGCACCTCCGCTATGTTTTCATTATCAGACATAGCTTTTAGCCACTCAACTTCAATCATAACACGGTATTTAATCAGACCAAACTCACTGAAAATAGTGCTAAGTGCATCAGTCTTGTCGAAGTAGCGCCCGTCAATTGGGGAAATGGCAGTAAGATGTGTCAGGTTCATAAAGGTGCCTATTTAGATAAAAATAACCTTGTATTTCATAATATGACAAATAAAAACTATAATATGAAAAACTTGGTAGCAATAAAATGATAGAATTATACGCTTTATTAATGCCAAGAAAACACAATGAAATCAGCCTACCTGCAACATGTTAATGAGCGTCAACAAGATAACTTGCCACCACTACCACTCAATGCAGATCAAGCTGCTTCTGTCGTTCAGCACCTGATTCAAGGTGATGAGGATGAATTCTACCTAGACCTACTTACTAATCGCATTCCTCCTGGTGTTGATGAAGCTGCTTATGTAAAAGCAGGATTTTTAGCAAGTATTGCCAAGGGAGAGCAGCATTGTCACGCAATTGATCAGGCCCGAGCAACTTTTTTATTGGGAACTATGGTCGGCGGTTATAACATTGCTCCTATGATAGACCTACTAGATGATGATACATTAGCGCCAATTGCTGCAACTGGCTTATCTCATACACTGCTCATGTTTGACGCATTTTATGATGTTAAAGATAAAGCAGATGCAGGCAATCTAGCTGCCCAACAAGTCTTGCAATCTTGGGCAGACGCTGAATGGTTTACTAGCCGTAAGAAAGTCGCTGAAAAAATATCAGTAACCGTTTTTAAGGTTACTGGAGAAACAAACACAGATGATTTATCACCCGCACCAGATGCTTGGTCTAGACCTGACATTCCGCTACATGCTTTAGCCATGTTAAAGATGAAACGTGAAGGCATTAATCCAGAAGAGCATGGTAAAGTAGGCCCAATCAACCAAATTGAGACGCTTCAAGCAAAGGGCTTTCCACTTGCTTATGTGGGCGATGTTGTCGGCACGGGCTCCTCACGTAAGTCTGCGACCAATTCGGTATTGTGGTTTATGGGCAATGAAATTGATTATGTACCCAATAAAAAAGATGGTGGCGTTTGTTTAGGTGGAAAAATAGCACCCATCTTTTTTAATACTATGGAAGATTCTGGTGCATTGCCAATTGAGCTAGATGTTACGCAATTTAATATGGGCGACGTGATTGATATTTATCCTTATGAGGGTGTTGTTAAAGAGCATGACACCGAAAAAGTTTTAAGCACTTTTAAGCTTAAGTCAGATGTTATTCTTGATGAAGTTCAAGCTGGTGGTAGAATCCCTTTGATTATTGGTCGCGGCCTAACAACTCGTGCTCGTGAAGCGCTTGAGCTTGAACCATCTACATTATTCCGCCTACCTGTTGAAGTACAAGACACGGGTAAAGGTTATTCATTGGCACAAAAAATGGTGGGTAAAGCGTGTGGCGTTCAAGGCATTCGCCCAGGCACATACTGTGAGCCTAAGATGACTACAGTAGGCTCTCAAGACACCACAGGACCAATGACACGAGATGAATTGAAAGATCTCGCTTGTTTAGGATTTTCAGCAGATCTGACCATGCAATCTTTTTGTCATACAGCTGCCTATCCCAAGCCTGTTGATGTAGAAACGCATCACACTTTGCCAGACTTTATTATGAATCGTGGCGGTATTTCACTGCGCCCAGGAGATGGTATTATTCATTCTTGGCTTAACCGCATGTTATTACCAGATACAGTTGGCACTGGTGGCGATTCACACACACGCTTTCCGATCGGTATTTCTTTCCCAGCGGGCTCAGGCTTAGTGGCATTTGCTGCAGCAACCGGTGTTATGCCACTGGATATGCCAGAATCAATTTTAGTGCGTTTTTCTGGTGAAATGCAGCCGGGCATCACATTGCGTGATATGGTGAATGCCATTCCACTGAAGGCCATCGAAAAAGGCTTATTAACGGTTGCCAAAGAAGGCAAGGTAAATGCCTTTTCTGGTAGAGTGCTAGAAATTGAAGGTCTGCCTAATTTAAAAGTGGAGCAAGCTTTTGAATTATCCGACTCGGCAGCTGAGCGCTCAGCTGCCGGTTGTTCTATCCACCTTGATAAAGCGCCAATCATTGAATATTTAACTTCTAACGTGGTCATGCTTAAATGGATGATTGTCCAAGGTTATGGCGATAAGCGAACTATTGCACGTCGTATTCAAGCCATGGAAAAATGGTTGGATAATCCTAAATTAATGAAAGCCGATGCTAACGCAGACTATGCAGAAATTATTGAAATCAACATGGACGATATCAAGGAGCCGATCCTAGCTTGTCCGAATGATCCTGACGACGTTAAAACGCTTTCTGATGTTGCCAACACTAAAATTGATGAAGTATTTATCGGCTCATGCATGACCAACATTGGTCATTTCAGAGCAGCAGCCCAACTATTAAAAGGCAAGTCTGAAATAAACACTGAACTTTGGATTGCACCGCCAACGCGTATGGATGAAAAACAATTGAAGAAAGAAGGTGTCTATGATGCGTTTAGCGCTATTACCGAGCATACTGAAATGCCTGGATGTTCTCTGTGCATGGGCAACCAAGCTCGTGTTAAGACAAATGCAACAGTAGTTTCAACTTCAACTCGAAACTTTCCAAATCGCCTAGGTGATGAGACTAATGTTTATTTATCCTCCGCTGAGGTAGCTGCTATTTCTGCAAAACTAGGCCGCATTCCTACTGCACAAGAATACTTGTCTGAAATGAAGCATATCAAGCCGATGGAAGGGCAAATTTATCAATATCTAAATTTTGATCAAATTGACGAATATGAAGACCAGGCAACCACTGTGCCTGTAGAAAACATTCTAAATTCATGAGATAAGTTCTAGCTAACAAACTAAACATGGACGTTAGCCTGTTTATAGATAATAAAAAAGCCGCTATTTAAGCGGCTTTTTTATTACTGGTAAAAAGAGAAAGATTATTTAATCTTAGCTTCTTTATACATAACATGTTGTCTAACAACAGGATCAAACTTTTTAACCTCAACCTTCTCAGGGTGAAGGCGCTTGTTCTTTGTTGTTGTGTAAAAATGGCCCGTTTTAGCCGATGAAACTAATTTAATTTTCTCTCTCATACCTTACTCCTAAACCTTTTCGCCACGTGCGCGGATTTCTTGAAGAACTACTTCAATACCTTTTTTGTCAACAATTCTCAAACCTTTAGCTGTCAACTTTAGCTTAACAAAACGATTTTCACTTTCTACCCAAAAACGGTGTGTGTGAAGATTTGGATAAAAACGACGACGCGTTCTATTGTTTGCGTGTGATACATTGTTACCACTAATTGGGCGCTTACCAGTTACTTGACATATCTTTGCCATGACTCTCACCTTTCAAAAATCTAAAAGAAACGAATTATACTTAAAATTATTTCACTTTCCAGGCTAAATTTTATAAAAATTCTATTTACTATTGCCTTAATTGGCTGTATCATACCCCACTTCGGAGGGATGGCAGAGCGGCTGAATGCACTGGTCTTGAAAACCAGCAAGGATTAATCTCCTTCCAGGGTTCAAATCCCTGTCCCTCCACCATATTGTCTTTTTTTATATGTTAAGCGTTTTACGACAACGTTTTTATTTATAAAAACCTAAAAAACCAATTAATTACGTTAAATATAGTGTTCTTTTGAATGTTCAGATGAAAAAAATAATACTCGCGTGTTTTTTCATCTGAAAGAATTTTTTAGCTTATACTGATAGAAAAAACTGGGGCGTCCTTCATATCTGGGGAGTTAGATGACAACCACTCAATACACCATATCCGGCATGACTCAAGATGGTCAAAAATTTAGACCAAGTGATTGGACTGAGCGGCTAGTTTGCACCCAGCCTGAGCAATTAAAACGCTATAGTGGCCATCTAAAAATTCGACGAATTAATGGCATTAAGTCTATCGTTTTTGATGATCAACTAAAATACACTTGCTCTTTTACATTTGATCGTCTTGTTGCTTTTGCAAAGACAAATCATTTAATCTTTACCAAAGAGATTATTGAGTAACACAACCTAATTTAGTCAACATAAGGTCCGTGCTGATAAATAGGCTCCTGGTGTGGTTCGCCACTACAAAACATAAACTCGCTATCTACTCTAGCCTCAATCAGGAAATCTTGCTGTTTTTTAGAATTAATCAATAGCGCCTGAGTAGCGTCAAGCTGATGCTCGCCTACTACTAAACTACCTTGTAATATATAAATTACTGCATACAAGCTCTGATCGATCGACAGCTGATAATAGCCGTTCTTGGCAAGGTGAAAATGCTGATAAGTAATAGATGTTTGCAATTTAATCATTGAGCCCGCGCCAACAATGGTTCGATAACTGCCACTTTGAAAAGTGGTAACTGGCAAATCTTTTGCCAAAGCTTCCTGATAGCTTGGGTCAATTTTTTTGAGCTTTTTTGGTAGGTTTACCCATAGCTGAATACCGACACTCGGTGATTTTCCTGATGGCATTTCTGAGTGCACTATACCCCTTCCCGCACAAAAAACCTGAGCACCACCCTTGCTGACAAACGAATCATTACCTAAATCATCTTGATGATGCATACCCCCATCGAGCATATAAGTAATTGCTTCAAATCCACGATGTGGGTGATCAGGAAAACCTTGGTCAGTGGCAATATTAAAATGATCCCATAAAACAAACGGATCAAAATTTCTTTGTTGAGCAACAGGGAATAAGCGATTAACCACAACATCATCACCTTCGAACGTTTCCTGTGCATTAATTTTGATTATCATGCTAAATTCTTATAATATAGTAAGTATTTGAAAACTTTTCGAATACAATAATAGCATGATTATAGGAATCCCACAAGAAATAAAAATTCACGAATACCGTGTTTCTCTAACCCCAGAAGGGGCTGCGCTGCTAACTAATTGTGGACATCATGTACTTGTTCAATCCAATGCTGGAAGTGCGGTTGGATTTTCTGATCAAGATTATCAAGCCTCAGGTGCCAAGATTGTACCAACTGCTCAGCATATATTTGATCAAGCACAGATGATTATAAAAGTAAAAGAGCCTCAACCATCCGAATGCGCCTTATTAAAAAAAGATCAGCTACTATTCACTTATTTGCATCTAGCCGCAGACCCTATACAAGCTGAACTACTCATGAATTCCGGTGCGACTTGCATTGCTTATGAGACGATTACTGACAACGACGGGCGCCTTCCTTTGCTAAAGCCTATGAGCGAAGTGGCCGGACGAATGTCAATACAATCAGGCGCCCACCACCTGGAAAAAACCCAAGGAGGCTCAGGCGTATTACTGAGTGGTGCTAGCGGTGTAGAGCCTGCTAAGGTTTTGGTAATTGGGGGTGGCATGGTGGGCATGAATGCCGCTAAAGTAGCACTTGGCATGGGTGCGCAGGTCACTATTCTTGATCGATCAATCTCCAAGCGACTAAACGATTTTCAACAAAAATATAGCACCCAATTATCTATTGACTTGTCTAATAAAACTAACATTGAACGACAACTAAAAACAGCAGATTTGGTTATTGGCGCAGCACTAGTTGCTGGCGCCAAAGCACCCAAAATCATCACCAAAGCTATGTTAAAAATCATGAAAAAAGGCTCAGTCTTAGTGGATGTATCTATTGATCAGGGCGGTTGCTTTGAAAGTTCAAAAATTACCACACATGATCAACCAACTTATATCATAGATGGCATTATTCACTATTGCGTGGGCAACATGCCTGGCGCTGTTGCAAAAACTGCCACTTTGGCACTTACTAATGCAACATTGCCTTATATTTTAGATATTGCTAATAAAGGCTACCAACAGGCCATATTGGATGATCTAAATTTAACAAATGGGCTGAATATCTATCAAGGAAAAATAACACATAAAGCAGTTGCTGAAAGTTTAGATTATAAGTTTTATCCGCCATCTACTTTAGACTTCAGCTTAACTAAATAAACCCTGTTGCAAGTTAAACTCACTCAGCTAAAAGGTATTTAAAAAGAACATTCGACTTTTTTAAATATCAAACGCCATACTGGTCTCGATAAGCCTCAATTCGCTCGATTAACACTTGGTCGTCACTCTGTTTTAAATAATCAATCAAATGACCAAGATTAATGATACTCAGTACTTCTATACCAAAATTTTCTTCTACTTCTTGAATGGCCGACTTATCACCTTTGCCTTTCTCTTGACGATCAACCGCAACAATAACACCTTTAGCTGCTGCTCCGTTTGCAGTAATAATATCCATTGCTTCACGAACGGCGGTGCCTGCGGTAATCACATCATCAATAATTAACACCTCATTTTCTAATGCATGGCCAACAATATCGCCCCCCTCCCCATGGGTTTTGGCTTCTTTACGATTAAAGCTATAAGGCACATTAACTCCGAATGAATCATTAAGTGCCATAGCGGTTGCAGTTGCCAGTGGAATGCCTTTGTAAGCTGGGCCAAATAGCACGTCAAAGTTCAAAGCGCTTGCTTGAATAGCTTGGGCGTAAAATTTACCCAATTTCGACAAGTGCTCTCCCGTATTAAAAGCACCTGCATTAAAGAAGTAAGGACTTACTCTGCCAGATTTAAGTGTAAATTCACCAAACTTAAGTGCGCCAATTTCCAACATAAAATCTACAAAGTCTTTTTGATACTGTTCCATACATTCCTCTAAATCATTAAAATATTTCCAATGAAGAGAATTATAACGGCTAATGTCAACGGTATTCGTGCAGCTGAACGAAAAGGTTTTTTCACTTGGATGAAAGCTCAAGATGCTGATGTGGTTTGTGTGCAAGAGATTAAGGCTCAGGAAGATCAGCTAGATGAGCGTTTCTACCCTGAAAATGTTCACACTTATTATAAGCCAGCCGAGCGCAAAGGCTATAGTGGCACAGGTTTATATTGCAAACAAAAACCTGATCGAGTTATTTTTAGCCCTTGGGAAGATTTTAATTTTGAAGGGCGCTTTATTCAGGCTGATTTTGGCAAGTTCAGCGTCATCTCTATTTACATCCCTTCAGGATCAGCTAAGCAAGAGCGTCAAGATTACAAGATGGACTTTATGACAGAGCGCTTTTTGCCTTATCTTCAGGATCTACAAAAAGATGGACGCCAGTATATGATTTGTGGTGATATTAATATTGTGCATAAAGAAATTGATATTAAAAATTTTAAAGGTAATAAAAACCGCTCTGGTTGTTTGCCTGAAGAGCGTCATTTTATGGATCAACTTTTCACTCAAGAAAAATTTGTGGATGCATTCCGAGAAGTGAATCAAGACGCTGAGCAGTTCACTTGGTGGTCAAATCGAGGGCAAGCTTGGGCGAATAATACTGGATGGCGTATTGACTATCAGATACTCAGCAATAATTTAAAAGACCGCGTTAAAGACGCCAGTATTTACAAAACTGAGCGTTTTTCAGACCATGCACCCTTGATTATCGATTACGACCTATGAATAATGACAATAACAAAAAAATTAGAAAAATTCAAAGTTTTGTCAAACGCTCTGGCAGATTAACCGAAGGGCAAAAATATGGCCTAAATGAACTTTGGCCTGACTTTGGCATTGAGCCACAAACTGAACAATTCATTAATTTTGACGTTGTTTTTAAAAAATCACAGCCTGTTATTTTAGAAATTGGCTTTGGTAATGGCGATTCCCTGCTGGAGATGGCCATCAATGAACCGCATCATAATTTTCTCGGCATTGAGGTATATGAAGCTGGCGTTGGGCGACTGATTAACGAGGCGTATAAGCATCAGCTCACGAACTTAAAAATTATGAAAGAAGATGCGGTGGAGGTATTGAAAAACAATATTTCCAATGATAGCCTATCTGGGTTCCAATTATATTTTGCAGATCCGTGGCATAAAAAGAAGCATCATAAGCGCCGTATTGTGCAAACTGAGTTTATGGATTTAATCTCTAGTAAGCTGATTAATGGCAGCTTTGTCCATATGGCAACCGACTGGGAAGACTATGCACAGCATATGATGACGGTGCTCGAGCCACACCCGCACTTTAAAAACACACTCAGTGCCCATACCTATTCATTAAGACCTGAGCGACGTCCAATTACCAAGTTCGAGCGACGTGGTGAACGATTAGGACATGGCGTTTGGGATTTACTTTTTAATTGCGAGAAATAATATGATTTTCCCTCTATTTGTCATCATGACTTTACTTGAAATTTATGTACTAGTTTCAGTGGGTGAATCTATTGGTGGTTTGTCAACTGTTTTATTGGTTGTTATTACTGCCTTAATTGGCTCAACTTTGCTCAAACAGCAAGGCTGGTCAACTATGGCTAAAGCACAAAACGCCATGGCCAATGGTCAGACACCAGCATTTGAAATGCTAGAAGGTGTCGTGATATTAATCTCGGGTGTCTTACTATTAACTCCTGGATTTATTACTGATGCTATTGGCTTATTAGGACTAATGCCTTTCTCTAGAGCCTACTTTATTGACAACCTATTAAAGAAAAACGCTCAAAAGATATTTACCAAAAACAGCACACCTTTTGCGCACAAACCTCAAGCACCAAAAGAGTCAAACACCCAAAAGAACAAAACCCTTGAGGGTGAATTTTGGGAAGACTAAAAACACTTAGCCAGTGGCTCACTTGGCAAGAAAATTGCCATCCAAAGGAGATAGACCTAGGTCTAGAGCGCATTCAAAGTGTTTACACAAAGCTTTTTCCAAAAGGCGTGCCTTTTGCCACGATAACCGTAGCTGGCACGAATGGTAAAGGCTCAACTATTGCTTTGATTGAAAGTATCTACCAACAAAGCGCCTTTCAAGTGGCTAAGTTCACCTCACCACATATTTTGAATTATAACGAGCGCTTTGTGGTGAATGGTAAACAGGCAACCGATCATCAAATTTGCCTAGCATTTGAAAAAATAGCGCAAGCTCGCGATGACATCTCTCTAACTTATTTTGAGTTTTCAACTCTGGCCGCACTACTTATCTTTGCTGAACAAGGCGTGGATATTGCTATCTTAGAAGTGGGCCTGGGTGGCCGACTAGACTCAGTAAATGTTGTTGATACCGATATAGCTGTTATTACCAATATTGCCATTGACCATGTAGAATATTTGGGCGATACACGTGAGCTGATTGGCTATGAAAAAGCAGGTATTATGCGTGCCAACACTCCTTGTGTTTGTGGCGATATAGACCCCCCAGAATCGCTGACTAAGCACGCCAATGCCGTTGGCGCCTTTTTGGAGTTTGTCTCAAAACCATATTCAGGCGTGTTGTCACTTCATGGAGATCATCAGCGACAAAATGCCGCCTTAGCCACACTATGTATACACAAACTTCAAACAAAATTTCCTATTGATCAGCGTACACTCTTTCAGGGGCTTAAATCTGCCCAACTTAATGGTCGCTTTCAAACGCAAACGATTAACAATAAATTAGTGATTTTTGATGTCGCACACAATGAAGCGGCTGTCCAAACTTTAGCCCAAGAACTGGCAAAAGATCAGCAACCTACGTTGGCTATATTTGCAGCCTTAAAAGATAAGAATATTGCACAAATGATACTTGCTGTTACACCTCAGATTGCACAATGGTTGCTCGTACCATTAGATGTTGATCGAGCTACCAGAATGGATTTTTTAACCAAGCAATTTTCACTCAAAGAAACAACCCGTGTTTGTGACAATATGAATGCGGCTATTAGTCAAGCACTACAGCAACAAACTTGCCAACGTATTGTCATTTTCGGCTCTTTTTATATTGTTGCTGATGCATTAAAAATACTTAAGTGATGCTTGATTGTAAAATCTTGTAAAATTGACACCTATAACGAAACCCTCTCTGGAGAGAGCTAATGAATGAGTTTTTGAAAAATTTTTGGAATGCAGTTGATCTACTGGTTTGGTCTGACTGGGTAACACTGGCTATTTTAATCATGTTTCTGATATTGGGCTTCAAACGAGGCATGGCAAAAGAGTTAATCAATTTTGCTTTTTTATTGCTAGCTATTGTTGTCGCCTGGTTTTTTTATCAACCTTTGGCAACAAGTGATATTATTACTTGGCTACTACTTTCTCATCAGTCGCATATGGCCATCGCTTTTGGCATACTTTTCATTGGCGTATTGCTGATTAAAAAATCTCTTTATAAGCTGACTGACATTTCATCTCAAATTAGCAATCCTTGTGCCTTAAATAAGGTTTTTGCCTATTTTGTATTTCTATTTATTGCAGCAACACTTAGTTGGTATTATTTAGATATTATTGCCAATCTAGGCATTATGGAAATCGTTGTTACTAGTGATACGATGAGAATTGGCTTATCTTTTGCCATTACCTTTGCTATTATTATTGGCGTATGCATGAGCATATCTAACATGCTTAATATTTCTATTGACTCTTCAAAGCCATGCGCTCTATCTAGTTTATTTAAAAAAATTCTCAATGCGCTACATAGCCTCGACCTATTATTAAATGCTAAAAATATTAGTAGCAATAGCAATAATTTTGGCGGTCTGCTGATAGGATTGATCAAGGGAAGCCTGGCTATTTTGATTATGGTACTAGTCTTTCAAAGTATTGATAGCATCTCTCAACAACACTATTGGATTGAAGCAAATGGGGCATTAAGATTTTTTCAAGATATTGCCACTAGCATCAAATCTGCTTTATCAGAACATTTACTATTTATCGTAAACGAATAAGGAAAATCTTTTATGTGCGGCATTGTTGGCATTCTATCTACTACTAAAAAAGACACAGCAGTCTATATCTATGACGCTTTAACCATTCTTCAGCATCGCGGCCAAGACGCAGCAGGTATTGTTACTGCCCACAAAGGTCGATTCTACATGCGTAAATCGAATGGCTTGGTTAAAAATGCGTTTAGAACCAGACACATGGCTTCTCTGTTGGGTGATATGGGCATTGGTCATGTGCGCTATCCAACAGCTGGCAGTTCAAGTGGCGCAGAGGCTCAGCCTTTTTATGTTAACTCTCCTTATGGGATTGCTTTTGCTCACAACGGCAACTTAACCAACACTAAAGAGTTAGCAAAAGAATTGTTTGAACAAGACCGAAGACACATTAACACCAATTCTGACTCTGAAATCTTGCTTAACATTTTTGCCAGCGAGCTTGATAAACAAAAAAAACAACATATTAACGAACAAGATATTTTTGCTTCGGTCAGGAAGGTTCACAAGCGTGTTCGCGGCGCTTATGCCACTATTGGCATTATTCCGGGTTTTGGCATTTTCGGATTTAGAGATCCGAATGGTATTCGTCCGCTTATCCTTGGAAAGCGAACAACCAAAGGCGGCACAAAACACATGCTTGCCTCAGAAAGTGTTGCATTAACTGCGCTTGGATACGAAATAACCCAAGATATAAAACCTGGAGAGGCAGTTGTTATTGATCGAGAAGGTAATATCATGATACAACAATGTGCTGAAGCGCCAAAATATTCACCTTGTATTTTTGAATTCGTCTACTTTGCCAGACCTGATTCTGTAATCGATGATATTTCTGTTTACAAAACTAGATTAAGAATGGGTGAGCGTCTAGCAGCTAAAATTCATAAAGAATGGCATGATGAAAAAATTGACGTTGTTATCCCTATTCCTGACACTTCTCGAGTATCAGCATTGCAACTAGCAAATGAGCTTGATGTTAAATACTCTGAAGGTTTGATTAAAAATCGCTATATTGCTCGCACATTTATCATGCCTGGGCAAAAATTACGTAAAAAATCTGTTAGACAAAAACTAAGTGCAATAGAGCTTGAGTTTAAGGGAAAAAATGTTCTTCTAGTTGATGATTCAATCGTGCGAGGAACCACTAGTGAGCAAATTGTAAAAATGGCTCGAGATGCTGGCGCTAAAAAAGTCTTTTTTGCTTCTGCTGCGCCTGCTGTTCGCTACCCTAACGTATATGGTATTGACATGGCCAGTGAAAAAGAGTTTGTCGCTCACAAAAGAACTACAGAAGAAGTCTGTCAAACTATTGGTGCTGATAGGCTCATTTATCAAGACTTGGAAGACCTGATTTGGTGTGTTCGACAAGGCAATAAAAACATTACACAATTTGACTGCTCTTGTTTTGATGGAGAATATATCACAGGTGACATTAATCAAAAATACTTGGATAATATTGAAGCTATTAGAGCAGACTCAGTTAAAGAAAAAAACCATACCAACGAAAGCTCGGAACTTATCTGTAATGATGTAGAATGAACTTCATGTACTAATTATTGAAAACTAATGACAACTCTTAATTTTAATACTCAAGCCATTCGAGAAGGCTACCGTATGACAACTGAACAGGAGCATTCTGAAGCAATATTTATGACTTCAAGCTTTGTATTTGAATCAGCTGAGCAAGCGGCTAATCGATTTTCTAAAGAAGAGCCTGGTAACATTTATGCACGATTTACCAATCCTACTGTAGAGGCGTTTGAAAAAAAATTAGCAGCACTGGAAGGTGCTCAAGATTGTGTAGCCACCTCTTCTGGAATGGCTGCTATTTTTGCAACAATCATGACACTCTTAAAGTCAGGGGATCATATTGTTGCTTCTCGCAGCATGTTTGGCACAACAATTGTTTTGCTTAACGATATTATTTCAAGGTTTAATATTGATATTAGTTTTGTTGATTTATCAGATTTACAGGCTTGGCAGAATGCTATTACCCAAGATACCAAACTCTTCTTACTCGAAACCCCTTCTAACCCTTTAGGACATGTAGTTGATATAGAAGCTCTGAGTAAGATTTCTAAAAATCATGGTATTTTATTAGCTGTTGATAATTGCCTATTAACCCCGGCACTGCAAAACCCTATCGCACTAGGTGCGGATATCGTTATCCATTCTGCCACTAAATATATTGATGGACAAGGTCGCTGTTTAGCAGGTGCAGTATTAGGCACAACTGATATTATTGAACAAGTTCATGGATTTGTCAGAACTACTGGCCCCAGTTTAAGCGCTTTTAACGCCTGGATTGTTCTTAAAGGCCTAGATACACTAAGTTTAAGAATGGAAGCACATTCAAAGAATGCTATGAAGATGGCATTGTGGCTAGAACAGCAGAACAATATAGAAAAGGTTTATTATTTAGGACTAGAATCTCATCCACACCATCAATTAGCTAAAATACAACAATCTGGATTTGGCGGCATTGTCTCTTTCGAAGTTAAAGGAGGCCTTAAATCGGCTTTTAAGCTCATTAATGCGACAGAAATTTTTTCGATTACTGCCAATCTTGGCGATACGAAGTCGACGATCACTCATCCTGCCAGCACAACTCATGGACGACTAACAGATGATGAGAAGTCATATGCCAATATCTCTGAAGGATTAATCAGACTCTCTATTGGTCTTGAGAATATAGATGATTTGATGGCAGATATAAGTAAAGGACTTTAATGTATAATTTCAGCAAAATAGACATAAGGTAACTCTATGCAAAACTCATATTCATACGAAGAATTAATCCGATGTGGCAACGGTGAATTATTTGGCCCTGGCAATGCACAATTACCACAACCACCTATGCTTATGTTTGATAGAATCACTCATATCTCAGATGAAGGTGGTGCGCATGGTAAAGGTGAAATTATTGCTGAACTTGATATTAAGCCTGATTTATGGTTTTTCAACTGTCACTTTAACAATGACCCGGTCATGCCCGGCTGCTTAGGGTTGGATGCCATGTGGCAATTAATTGGCTTTCATTTAGGCTGGTTAGGCGGACCAGGGCGCGGTCGCGCACTAGGTGGCAATATTAAATTTACTGGGCAAGTATTGCCCTCAGCTAAAAAAATAACTTATCGTATCAATCTTAAACGTGTAATTGCTCGAAAGCTTTACATGGGTATTGCTGATGCAACGATGGAAGTAGATGGGAAAATAATCTATGAAGCCAACGACCTAAAAGTAGGTCTATTTACTGATACGAGTGCTTTTTAATGAATAGAGTTGTTATCACTGGAATGGGGATTGTTTCTAGCTTAGGCGCAAACTGCGACGAAGTTTTAGAATCCTTAAAAACAGCAAAATCTGGTATAAAATTTGATGAAAAATACGCAGAGTTGGGACTTAGATCGCACGTTTCTGGACAAATAGCTGAAGTCGATCCAAGCACAATTATTGATCGAAAAATGATGCGCTTTATGGCAGACGCTGCTATTTACAACGCCATTGCACTAGATCAAGCTATCAACCAAGCTGGACTTACCGAAGAGCAAGTATCCAACCCACGCACAGGTCTAATTATGGGATCAGGCGGCGCTTCAAACCAAAATGTGGTTGAAGCCGCTGACATTTTAAGAGAAAAAGGTATCAAACGTGTAGGGCCTTACCGCGTTCCGCGAACAATGGGTTCAACAACATCAGCCTGCTTGTCGACCATGTTTAAAATTAAAGGAATTAATTACTCAATTAGCTCAGCCTGTTCGACATCGGCTCACTGTATTGGTAATGCCATGGAACAAATTCAACTAGGCAAACAAGATGTTGTATTTGCGGGTGGTGGTGAAGAGCTAGACTGGTCACTAACCATGTTATTCGACGCGATGGGTGCACTCTCTAGCAAATATAATGAAACGCCTAATAAGGCTTCTCGTGCTTACGATGCTGATCGTGATGGTTTTGTTATCTCTGGTGGTGGTGGTGCCTTAGTATTAGAATCACTAGAGCACGCGCAAGCTCGCGGTGCCACTATACTAGCAGAGCTTACAGGTTACGGTGCAACCTCTGACGGTTATGACATGGTTGCACCATCAGGTGAAGGTGCAAGGCGCTGTATGGAGCTTGCCATCTCAACTGTTGATGGTCCAATTGATTATATCAATGCACATGGTACATCAACCCCTGTGGGTGATGTTAAAGAATTGGGTGCTATTAAAGAAGTTTTCGGTGACAATATACCAAGTGTAGGCTCAACAAAGTCTCTATCAGGTCATGCATTAGGTGCTGCAGGTGTGAATGAAGCGATTTATTCACTACTTATGATGGAAAACAATTTTATGGCTGAATCTGTCAATATTGAAAATCTTGATGAGGCTGCTGAAGGAGTGCCAATCGTTCGTTCAACTACTATTCAATCAATTAATCGAGTGATGTCGAATAGTTTTGGATTTGGTGGCACGAATGCTTGTTTGGTATTTGAAAAATTTAATACTTAGTTCAAGAAAAAAACATTAAAAAAGCCGCCTAATTAGCGGCTTTTTTAACACTTACGACTCAGTCTTAAGGTCTTGTATCAACTTCCTGTTTTTCTTTCTCTGAAGGCAGCATATCCTCTTTAGTAATACCCATAACCAGGATCACTGAACTTGCCACATAAATAGAAGAGTAAGTACCAATTAAAACACCGACTAATAATGCCATGGCAAAGCTATGAATAATCTCTCCACCCAAAAAGAATAAAGCCAACAACACCAATAAAGTTGTTAGTGAGGTCATAATGGTTCTCGATAATGTTTGATTTAACGCACCATTAACAATTTTTGCTGGATCAACATGACGTGTTGATAGAAAGTTTTCCCGAATTCGATCAAAAACAACAATGGTGTCATTAAGAGAATAACCAATCACTGCAAGAATAGCCGCCAATACAGTTAGATCAAATTCAAATTCAAATAAAGAAAAAAAGCCTAAAGTTATAATAACATCATGAATCAAGGCCGAAATAGAGCCTAGTGCAAAACGATATTCGAAGCGAAATGCTACATAAATCAAAATACCAATCAATGCATATAGCATTGCCAAGCCTCCGTCATTGGTTAGCTCTTCGCCAACCTTTGGACCAACAAACTCAACTCGACGAATATCGACATCATCGCCCAAAAGTCTGATAATTTTCGTACTAAGCTTAGCACTTGAAATTGTTTGCGGTTCAAGTCGGATTAAAATTTCATTAGTTGAGCCAAAATACTGAACATTGGCACCATTGAAACCAGACTCGGTCAATGTTTTACGAATCTCCGATAAATCGGCACTCTGCTGATAACCCACTTCAATCAAGGTGCCACCAGTAAAATCAATGCCCAACTTAAGTCCGTTAGTTGATAAAGAAAAAACACTAAGCGCAATCAAAACAGTAGAGAGAATGACTGCATACATACGCTTTCCAACAAAATCAATAGTCGGAATATTTAAAGCTTTCAGGCTCATATCGAAATCTCCTCTAACTTCTTGCCACCATAAATTTTGTTAATAATGGCGCGCGACACAATAATGGCGGTAAACATGGATGTCACAATACCAATCGACAAAGTAATAGCGAAGCCTTTAATTGGACCCGTCCCAAAACTAAACAAAACTAAAGCTGCAATCAGTGTGGTGATATTTGCATCGGCAATAGTCAGCATTGCCTTGTCATAGCCTGCGGCAATGGCTTTTTGAATGTTGCTATCTGAGCCCAATTCTTCTTTAATACGCTCAAAAATAAGCACATTCGCATCAACTGCCATGCCAACGGTCAGCACAATACCTGCAATCCCTGGCAAAGTTAATGTTGCTTGTAATAATGACAAGACCGCTACAATCATGACTAGATTAAGTGTGAGTGCAATATTTGCTACCAGGCCAAAAACACGGTAGCGAAACGCCATAAAAATCAACACCAAAATAAAACCAACAATAACACTCATTACGCCTTTGGCAATATTGTCAGCACCTAGACTTGGACCAATCGTGCGCTCTTCAATAATTTCAATAGGCGCCGAAAGTGAGCCTGCTCTTAATAAGAGCGACAAGTTTCTAGCTTCACGAGCACTATCAATGCCTGTAATTTGGAATCTAGATGAGAATGTTCCCTGGATGGTGGCCGCATTAATAATATCCTGAGTCTTTGAGCGATTTTTAACTAATTTGCCATTTTCCAACACGGTTTCAACTTTATTTTCAATAAAGACAACAGCCATACGGTGATGCAAATATCTTTTAGTGGTATCTAGCATAGCTCGACCACCAGCGCTATCTAATGTAATGTTTACCATCGGCGCAGCATTCTCTGAGTCAACACCTGAAGCCGCACCAGTAATATTCTCGCCCGTTGCAATTACACGTGTTTTAAGCAATAATGGGCGTCCATCTCTAAAATAATACAGCTTAGAGCCGATCGGAGCTCTGCCAGACTGAATGGCAATTTGCGGGTCATTTTTCTCATCAACTAAACGAAATTCCAGTGTCGCTACAGCGCCCAAAATTTCTTTTGCACGCGCCGTATCTTGCACGCCTGGAAGCTGTACAACAATTCGCTCTAAACCCTGTTGCTGGATAATAGGCTCTGCCACACCAAGCTCATTGACTCGATTTCTTAATGTGGTTATATTTTGTTTGAGTGCATGGATTTTAGCTTCCGACAAAGCGCTGTCAGTAATGCCAATACTCACAAACAAATCATCCTCATGAGCAACATCCAAAACTATTAAATCGCTTAATTCAGATTTGATCAAACCTAAACCAGTGTCCTTTGCCACTGGTGTTTTAAAATGCACCAATAACGAATCCTTTTCTTTTTTGATGCTTTTATAGAGTCGATCTTGTCGCAACAACGTGCGCAACTCGTTATAAGATTTATCAAGCGAACTATTAGCTACCGCCTGCATATCAACCTCTAAAAGAAAATGGACCCCACCACGCAGATCTAAACCAAGAGACATTGCCTTGCCTCCTAAGCTTGACAACCATGATGGAATAGATGGAGCTAAGTTGAGGGCTGTTACATAATTACGACCCATTTTTTGTTTTAGGACTTCCTTGGCACCTAGTTGAGACTTAGTATCCTCAAATCTTGCCAAAACTCGACGACCAACTAGTTCGATTGATTTATAACTTACCTTTTGTTCATCTAGTATTATTTTAACTTTATCTAAGTCAGCCTCAACAACTGCCGCATCACCTGCAGCAGAAATTTGCACTGCCAAATCCGATCCATAAATATTCGGTAAAGCATATAAGGCTGACAGCAATAAAAAGAATGCGATTAACGTATTCTTAAGTGCAGAAAATTGATTCATAGGGGCTTTGGGTTAATTAAATTTTGGCACTACCTTTAGGTAATTTTTGATTAATACCTTGTTTTTGTACTTTAACTACAACATTTTGCGCAATTTCTAAAGTGGCAAAAGATTCATCAACAGATTTCACCTTTCCAACAACACCGCCATTTGTCACCACTTCGTCACCCTCTTTTAAAGCACCTAATAAAGTTTTATGTTCTTTTGCACGTTTTTGCTGAGGTCTGATGAGTAAAAAATACATCAGCACAAACATGATAATCAAAAATGGCAAGCCACCCATTGGGTCACCGGCACCATTAGCTGCGTCTTCTGCGTATGCAGGGGCAATCATTAAATCTAATAAATTCATCTTTTTTCTCCTATTAATTAATAATGTCTAAACCACCCATATAGCTATGCAACACGGCTGGTACTTTAATACTGCCATCAGCTTGCTGATGGTTTTCTAATACAGCAACCAACGCCCGGCCTACAGCAAGACCTGAACCATTTAAGGTATGTAATAACTCCGATTTGTTGGTTTCTTTATTTTTATATCTAAGCTGTAAACGGCGCGCTTGAAAATCTTCAAAACAAGAACAAGAAGAAATTTCTCTATAGGCCTGTTGACCTGGCAGCCACACTTCCAAATCGTAAGTTTTTGCTGCCGAAAATCCTAAATCACCGGCACATAAGTTTACTTTGCGATAGGGCAGTTCAAGTGCTTGTAAGATACCTTCAGCATGAGACGTTAAGACCTCTAAAGCTTTATAAGAATCTTGGGCTTTAACCACCTGTACCAATTCTACTTTTTCAAATTGGTGTTGTCGAATCAAGCCGCGTGTATCACGCCCATAAGCGCCCGCTTCTGATCTAAAGCTCGGCGTATGGCCTACAAACTTTAATGGCAAATCCTTTTCATCCACCATACGATCACGCATCATATTAGTAATTGGCACTTCACCTGTTGGAATCAGATAAAGTGTCTTAGCATCACCTTCTTCTCCATGTAGATGTGTTTTAAATAGATCTGCTTCAAATTTAGGCAATTGCCCTGTGCCTGTCAATGATTCACTATTGACTAAATAGGGGACATAAGCTTCTACATAGCCATTTTTTTCACTATGTTGGTCTAGCATAAATTGCGTTAATGCACGATGCAGTCGCGCAATCTTACCCGTCATAACAGAGAATCTGGCGCCTGAAATTTTAGCAGCAGTTTCAAAATCTAGACCGTGCATCTCGCCCAAATCCACATGATCTTTAACCTCAAAATCATACACGCCTGGTGTACCCCATTTTGACACCTCAACATTATCATCCTCAGAATTGCCAGAAGGGACCGACTGATGAGGAATATTAGGCATTGATAAAGCAATGGTATCAATTTTTTTTTGGATTTCTTGCAATTCAGACTTGGCATGATCCAACTCATCGCCCAGGTTTGCAACTGCATCTAGCAAAGGCTTAATGTCTTCACCGGCAGCTTTCGCTTTGCCAATAGATTTGGATTGCGTATTACGCAAATTTTGCAGCTCTTGCGTTTTAACCTGATTTTTTTTACGACTATTTTCAAGCTCTGATAACACCTTGATATCAAAAGAAAAATTGCGTCTACTAAGAGCTTGTGCGACTGTCTCTACATCATTTCTTAGTTGCTTTCTACTTAGCATTGTTATATAATGGTTTCCTTATATTGGTTTGAAATTCTTTTAGACCTAAGAATTCAAATAAAACTTATTACGGAAATTATACTATGTTTAACTCTTTTTCATCTACAGATGCATGCAAACTATTAGCTAAAGGCGCCCAACTTGTCGATGTCAGAACAGCGGCGGAGTTTGCTCGTGGCGCACTGCCAAACGCTATCAGTTTGCCACTTCAAGGCATTATGAATGCCAACAATGTCATTGACAAAGACAAAGCAATTATTTTATATTGTTTAAGTGGTGCTCGTTCAGCAACCGCCAAAAACTACCTGACACAGATGGGCTTTACAGAAGTACATGATCTAGGTTCGTTCAAAAACTACAACTGCGAATAATTTCCCTTTGCAATTACCGGTAATTACTTCTGTATTGCTTGTTAAAATTCTCTTATTTTAGAAAAAGCAGCAATATTAAATGAGAGTCAAAAGTACCTGGCACAAAACTCAAATCAAAACCATTGATGATATTGCTGGAGCGCTCGCATTTAACGCTTGGCGCATTACCAAAAACCAACTAACCGACCTGATCAATGAAGCTTATGTGATTGAAAAAGAACAAGTTTTTGATGTGATTCAAGAATATTTGTGCTATTTAATTCAATGTGTCGATAGGCTAACCTTCGACATTCTTGATGCTAAAAAACGTCAAGAACTCATCATCGCGCTTGCCAAACAATCTGCTGATTATTATCACGAAAACAAAGGTGAGCGCATTGGAGCTGGCGACCATTGGCAGGAGTTTATCCAAACTTATAACGAGCGCGCACAAGATTATAGCGATTACGCCTTTCAAGATAGCGAACCTAACTATTTATTCATGCGCTATTTTGGCGAAAAAATCAAACACGCCATGACGGCAGTAGACGATAAATGGATCATTCAACAAATAGTTGAAATTCAAGCGCCCAAAGCTTTTCAAGCTATTCGAAAAAGCGTTAATGACTTAGTTTCTGTCAAACAAATTATCTCAAAAGAAGAAAAGGTAGAGAGAGAAAAGGACAAAGTCCCACGCTCTAAACGCAAATCTACACGTCAAGACGCCGCCTACAATAACAAATCTTCAAGCGATCATATTGTTTAACTTGTAATTTCCTCTAATCGCCCCTAAGTATTAATTAACATTAACAATAATTAAGGAGTGGCAATGATTACCATGTGTACACATTGTGGCGGACTGAACAACATACCAAGCAATAAACTCAGTAATAACCCAACTTGTGGAAAATGTCAAAACCCCCTTTATCAGGGCGAACCAATCTCCATGAATGGCGCACAGCTAACTCGCGCAATTGAAAAGACTGATGAGCTTTTAGTGGTAGATTTTTGGGCAACTTGGTGTGGACCGTGCCAACAATTTGCACCAACATTTAAACAAGCTGCTAGTCAGCTAGAGCCTAATGCTCGTTTTATTAAAATTGAAACTGAGGCTGAGCAGACTATCTCCGCTAAATACAGCATTCGCTCTATCCCAACGTTAGTGATGTTTAAAAATGGCCAGGAAATTGATCGTGTATCGGGCGCTTTGAGCATAAAAGACCTTACTCATTGGATAAAAAATCATACTTAGCAAAAAAAACAGGGAATTGATTTGTAGAATTTTTTTTAAGTTAGGATATATAAATCAAATCTTCTGATTGTCTTCTCCTCCCGGTAACTTCTCTTTTGCCAGCCATATTGCTAGCATGCAAAATGTAAACACAAGCACTGTTAAGGCAATCTCCCAGCCAACAACTTTTGGCTCAGAAATAGTCATCAATATAGCTGACACAAATCCTAACAGTAAAGCGTTCATTCCTTCTTTTATGCTAGGCGAGAAAAGCAAGAAAAGCAAGTCAATACTCGCAGCCAAAGCCAAGGCAAAAGCAGCTGTCTTAAGTGGATGAGTATGACTAATAAGATCTAGATTTGTTTTGCCTAGTAATGGGCCTAAGCTAATATCGAATAGAGCTAGTACAATTACAAAAAACGCCACTGTAGCAATAACTATTTCAGCAGATACTTTAATTTTAAGAGCGATGTTAGTTATTTTATCCATAGTTTTTTTCATTGTTAATCAAGCATGCCTCTTATATAGTTCGTTGGACTGGTAAATGATTGGACACCACGACTCATATCATTTCTCATAATATTCATATCTCGACTCATGATTGCAATAGATGGCGCCATAAGTTCTATAGATGAACGCATACTGTCTAGATCATCAGACATTAATTGGTACATATTATTAATGTTACTATCTAAATCCTTAACCGTTACTCTGAGTCCAATAAACTCATTCTTCATTGTGCTCATATCGCCAGACATTGTGTAAATATTTTTAGATATGCCGCTTATATCACTACGCAATACTTTTATATCACCACTCATTTGATTTATATTAAGACTCATCTGATTTATATTGCCTGCCATTGATGAAATATCCTCTCTCATATAACGCATAGAAAGCATCATATCGTACATTACATACATCATCATACCTCCACCTAATAAAACGGCAATTATCGCTAATATTTTTGATATTAAAATATTACTCTGCATATTCTCTCCTTAAGGACTGTCTTCAAAGTTAACAATACCCTAAAGACTCTTTAAATATTCTAATAAACTTAACTTGTCTTTTTTGGATAAATTTACTCCGTATTCATGTCCTGAATTTAAATTTCCAGGCAGTTTTGTATCAATAAGAAGCGTATTTACGCCAGTATTATTTTCAGAAAAACCAACCTTTACTGGGTCGAATTTTGGTGATCCAGTTCTAAACCTATCAGGTCGATTGTTTTCTGCTTCTAAAAGATCTGCAAGCGTCGGCACGGAGCCATTATGGAGAAATGGTCCGGTTGCCCAAACACCATTAAGTGGTTTTGCACGATATTGAGCTGTCTCCAAACTTTCCAAACATTTCGAATCTGTTTTAGAAAAGCCCGCTCCATTCTTGGCAATTAAATCATACAAAGCGGATTTATTATTATCTCGCATTTTAAGTGTTGACGCTATTTGCTCTGGGGTAGCATTAGCATTTTGCATCTGTTCTATCAGTCGTTTATCAGACTCTCTGGTCTCTATATTTGGATTAGACAGATAATCAGCAACTGTTTTTTCTGCAGAAGAGAAAAAACCCTTAAAAATATCAGCTAAAGATCCTATCAATTCACTTTTCTCTTTGCTCAAATCATTAATAATTACAGCTACACTCATATGGTCAAGAATCTGATTGGCATAAGTTTCTTGGCATAAAGGTGTTCCAACGATGTAAGAAGAGTTTCTACCTTCAAGTGGGCCCGTAGCCACAACGCGCGATGCATATGACATTGCCGTACCTGGGTCAGTGCCTATTTCAGTTAATGCAGTATTATTAATTTGAATGGTATTTAAAACCCTACTCTTGCTAGAGTCAATTTCAACGTGACATGAAGCACAATGAGATTTATAAATTTTAGAACCCTCCTTAACTAAACTATCATTTAGTTTAGGTAAAAAACCCCTAACAGAAAGCTCTTTCCAAGAAGGCGAGCGAAGAGTTTTTAACTTATCTTCAATATCAATTAAATTTGTTGTTTTAATAGAATTTTCATATCCAGCATTTAGCTTAGAACTTATAGTTGAAACCTCCCCAAAAACTCCAAGAACTTGTCCAACATTTCTTGCAAGAACGCCAGCATGGTCATTTGGAACCACGCCAATATATTGAACAAAATCTAGATATGGTGTATCCCAAATATATGGATAACTAGCAGGTGCGTTAGCAGGGCGTGCATTGTCTGGCCTGTTTATCATTTTTGCAGTAACCTGATTAAGTATAACATTCAAAGCATCAGCTCGGCCTGGACCTGGTAAAGTTTCTGCGTTATTGCGTGCATGCCAGTTCTGTTGTTTTTGAATAGCAGTCCTAAGGCGAGCTTTAACCTTAGCAGTATCTTGACCTAAGCGCTCAGAAAATCTATTAAGTTTGTCGGAGTCTTTGTATGTAGCCTCCATACTTGCGAGAAGATTTTTCATAAATGACCATAAATCAAAATGAGATACACCCCCATCAACTAAAACCGTCTTGGAGTCAATGACAACTTCTGACGTGTGACAAGCAGCGCAATTTATACCCAAATGACGTTCATTGCTAAATAAACTGTTATCTATTGTCATTCCAATAGGCAAGGCGTCTATATTACTATGAGATTTTGTCCATGGAATTAATCCAAAGTTTTTTAAGTGCGTATCACTTCTAAATAAATCTGTGCTGTTTGACTGTTCTAGTGCAAGAAACCAATCATATAAGATGATAGGAGAGCCTTGCGGTGTAAAATAGAAAAAGTCACGATCAGATTCATCCCATCCTTGATCTAGTATCACTAAATGGGAATCATTATCAAAAAATGCAAAAAGTTGCTGTGTTGAAACTAAAAGCATTAACGTAATAGCTTGCAACAACTTACTTAAAGATTTCATAAATATTTTTTACTCACATTTGGTATCGACACGGTTAATTTCATAATTGCAATTAATTATCATTATTCATCGTTCGACGAACATTACTTGTTTTATCGTAAACCATTCCGCGCATAGCGTTAATGACACCTAAAGGCTTATGATCTTCGATAGAATGCCAAGGGTTATAACTAAGCTTTTCACACATAGTATTATTGCCTGCTGTATCAAAAGTTTGAGGAGGAATAATAATTTGAGCAATTGGCACAAATGGAAATTTATCTTCGTCCCAATTGTCGTAATTGTTTAAATCAACACCAAAGAGTGCGCCTCTATCTTGCAGCATAAACTCCATGCAAGCAGATTTATTTTTTAAAGTTTCTTGCATGGAGTCTCTTAAGAAATTCTTTCCAGATGTTTTATCAGACTTTACTTGCATATTAGGATTACACGAACGAACTGAGTATCTTACGACATGAGGATTAATATCTTTAGAGCCAAGCTGATAAGGGGTTACTGAGTAATACTGTGTAAAAAGAGGGTTGTCTATATGTTGAGAAAGCATCTTGGCGGCAGTAATAGTACCATTTAACCCAATATCAAATGGTATATGCAAAAAATCAGATATTTTTCCAGCATCAAATCGTTCAAAAAATTCTGCTGAGCTTTTAGTATCATTTAAAAAAAATGAAGGATGAGAAAGTAAAACAAAATCCTGTGAATCTTTATAAATAGGATCTTTAATTAATTTAGTGCCATTGACTCCAAATACCTTTATTGCCATCCCTCTAGTATCTCCATCACGATCATCACCAGAACCATTAGTAGAGCCATTGGAGAAGCGAATTAAAGCTTTATATGAGGCACCAGGTTTGAAAATTCCTTTAGCGAGTGTAGTATTTTTTAAGTTATTATTAATTTTAAATTCACTCTTAACACATCCGTTTGCTTTCGCATGAACATTTCTTCGTGCATATCCTTTAACATATTCAGAAAGAACTTTATCAGATAAAGTTTTAACTACTCGTTGTGTATCGTTTACTTCTTGTGGTTCTAATATATCAGTAATTTGATAACGAGAACTCTCTTGCGATGATAGAGTACCGAGAGCAATGCTCTGTGTTGATAGATTTATAGTTAGTATAAAAAAAAGTATTTGTGTTATTTTATTCATTCTACTTACTCCTTAATTTCGGCAATAAGTTAATATGAATTTATTTTCACTAATCTTATTATTGATTAATTATACATACTTAGTTGAGAATAGAAAAAATTCTAATAAATGAGATAAAAAATATTAGACAAAAAAATACCCCAATATTCTGATTGAATATTGGGGTATTTAGAATTAAAGCCTAGCAATGTCCTACTCTCACATGGGGAGACCCCACACTACCATCGGCGCTAAGTGGTTTCACTTCTGAGTTCGGAATGGGATCAGGTGGGTCACACTTGCTATTGTCACTAAGCAAACTGGTTGCAACGCTGCAATAAATACAGCATCTGCTAATTAAAAAGTTTTTATATCGTGATTATAAAATAATCTGAGATATAACAATTAATACATTTATAAAGTTTGAACACTTACTCAGTGTATTGCATGACACACCAACACAAAAACTATAGATTGAATAATAATTATCCAAATAATTTGGGTGTTATATGGTCAAGCCTCACGATCAATTAGTACATGTTAGCTTCAAGTATCACTACTCTTCCACACCATGCCTATCAACCTCGTAGTCTTCGAGGGATCTTTAGGGATATTAAATATCCAGGGAGACCTAATCTTGGGAGGGGCTTCCCGCTTAGATGCTTTCAGCGGTTATCCTTTCCAAACATAGCTACTCGGCAATGCGACTGGCGTCACAACCGAAACACCAGAGGTTTGTCCATTCCGGTCCTCTCGTACTAAGAACAGCTTCCCTCAAGTCTCCAACGCCCACGGTAGATAGGGACCGAACTGTCTCACGACGTTCTAAACCCAGCTCGCGTACCACTTTAAATGGCGAACAGCCATACCCTTGGGACCTGCTTCAGCCCCAGGATGTGATGAGCCGACATCGAGGTGCCAAACACCGCCGTCGATGTGAACTCTTGGGCGGTATCAGCCTGTTATCCCCGGCGTACCTTTTATCCGTTGAGCGATGGTCCTTCCACTCAGAACCACCGGATCACTAAGACCTAGTTTCCTACCTGCTCGACGTGTCAGTCTCGCAGTCAAGCACCCTTTTACCTTTGCGCTCATTGCACGATGTCCGACCGTGCTGAGGGTACCTTTGCGCTCCTCCGTTACTCTTTGGGAGGAGACCGCCCCAGTCAAACTACCCACCATGCATTGTTCCCGATCCAGATAATGGACCAAGGTTAGAACCCCAACCATACCAGGGTGGTATTTCAAGGATGGCTCCACTCAAACTAGCGTTCAAGTTTCAAAGCCTCCCACCTATCCTACACAAGTAGGATCAGAGTTCAATGCAAAGCTGTAGTAAAGGTGCACGGGGTCTTTCCGTCTGGCCGCGGGTATACCGCATCTTAACAGCAATTTCAATTTCACTGAGTCTCGGGTGGAGACAGTGTGGCCCTCGTTACGCCATTCGTGCAGGTCGGAACTTACCCGACAAGGAATTTCGCTACCTTAGGACCGTTATAGTTACGGCCGCCGTTTACTTGGGCTTCGATCAAAAGCTTCGGACGAATCCTAACCTCATCAATTAACCTTCAAGCACCGGGCAGGCGTCACACCCTATACGTCCACTTACGTGTTTGCAGAGTGCTGTGTTTTTAATAAACAGTCGGAGCCACCTGGTATCTTCAACTCTTTTCAGCTTCATCAGCTAGTGATTTCACCTACAAAGAGCACACCTTCTCCCGAAGTTACGGTGTCATTTTGCCTAGTTCCTTCACCCGAGTTCTCTCAAGCGCCTTAGAATTCTCATCTCGTCCACCTGTGTCGGTTTGGGGTACGGTTTCATATAACCTATAGCTTAGAGGATTTTCCTGGAAGCATGGTATCACTCACTTCGCCCAAAAGAGGGCTCGTTATCACGCCTTGAAATAGAGGTTCCCGGATTTTCCTAAGAACCATTTCTACACGCTTGAACTTGGACAACCATCGCCAAGCTGAGCTAACCTTCTCCGTCTTCCCATCGCAGTTATATGAAGTACAGGAATATTAACCTGTTTCCCATCGACTACGCATTTCTGCCTCGCCTTAGGGGCCGACTAACCCTACGCCGATTAACGTTGCGTAGGAAACCTTGGACTTCTGGCGAGGGGGTTTTTCACCCCCTTTATCGTTACTCATGTCAGCATTCGCACTTCTGATACCTCCAGCATCCCTCACAGGACACCTTCAACGGCTTACAGAACGCTCTCCTACCATCGCAATAAATTGCGATCCATAGCTTCGGTATGTAGTTTTAGCCCCGTTAAATCTTCCGCGCAAACCGACTCGACCAGTGAGCTATTACGCACTCTTTAAAGGAATGGCTGCTTCTAAGCCAACCTCCTGGCTGTCTGGGCCTTTTCACATCGTTTCCCACTTAACTACAATTTTGGGACCTTAGCTGATGGTCTGGGTTGTTTCCCTTTCCACTACGGACGTTAGCACCCGCAGTGTGTCTCCCATGCTCATACTTTCAGGTATTCGGAGTTTGCAATGGTTTACTAAGTCTTGACGACCCGCTAGCCATAACAGTGCTCTACCCCCTGAAGTAATACATGAGGCTCTACCTAAATAGATTTCGGAGAGAACCAGCTATCTCCGGGTTTGTTTGGCCTTTCACCCCTATCCACAGCTCATCCCCTCATTTTTCAACATAAGTGGGTTCGGGCCTCCAGTTAGTTTTACCTAACCTTCACCCTGGCCATGGATAGATCACCCGGTTTCGGGTCTACTCCCAGCTACTAATCGCCCATTTAAGACTCGGTTTCCCTACGGCTCCCCTATTGGTTAACCTTGCAACTGAGAAGTAAGTCGCTGACCCATTATACAAAAGGTACGCAGTCACGGAATAAATCCGCTCCTACTGCTTGTATGCATACGATTTCAGGTTCTATTTCACTCCCCTCCCGGGGTTCTTTTCGCCTTTCCCTCACGGTACTTGTTCACTATCGGTCATTAGAGAGTATTTAGCCTTGGAGGGTGGTCCCCCCATATTCAAACAGCGTTTCACGTGCGCCGCCTTACTCGATTTCACATAAATTAAATTTTCCTATACGGGACTATCACCCTGTATCGTTGAACTTTCCAGAACATTCTAGTAATTTAAAATATGCTTAAGGGCTGGTCCCCGTTCGCTCGCCGCTACTAAGGGAATCTCGGTTGATTTCTTTTCCTCTAGGTACTTAGATGTTTCAGTTCCCTAGGTTAGCTTCAGTGACCTATGTATTCAGTCAAAGATAATGATCTGATGATCATTGGGTTTTCCCATTCGGAGATCTCCGGGTTAAAGCTTATTTATCAGCTAACCGAAGCTTATCGCAGATTATCACGTCCTTCATCGCCTTCTAATGCCAAGGCATCCGTCGTATGCACTTATTCACTTGACCATATAACCCCAAAGTATCTGAGTTACATGGTTCTTATTCACCAAGAAGTCACAAATTGTAAAAAATTACAATCGGTGAATTCTATTTTTATTTTTCAATGAGAGAATTTAATCTCTCAATGAGAATCCATATTTTTTGAAATTGTTGTGTCAATGCAATACACCAATGATAACTGTCATCACAACAGTTATCGCGTTGTTATATTGTATATTTACAAACTTTACTTCATGTATTAAATTGTTAAAGAGCTCCAAACTCGAAAGCTTGGTATAAAAACTTAAACAAAGTAACAATTACGTTATCTTGTTTAAGTTTTTAAACTTTAGATTAAGTGGTGGAGCCAGGGAGGATCGAACTCCCGACCTCTTGCGTGCAAGGCAAGCGCTCTCCCAGCTGAGCTATGGCCCCAATAAGTTATGATAATATCATAAAATGGTGGGTCTGGGTGGATTTGAACCACCGACCTCACCCTTATCAGGGGTGCGCTCTAACCAACTGAGCTACAGACCCTGAAAAAACGAAAATTCGCTTCTAGGGAACACTTAGTCTATCTTCTTTAAATTCTATCAAACAACTTGTTGTGGACACTCATACTTATCTTAAGGAGGTGATCCAACCCCAGCTTCCGCTAGGGTTACCTTGTTACGACTTTACCCCAGTCATGAATCACACCGTGGTAACCGTCCCCTGTAAACAGTTAGACTAGCTACTTCTGGTGCAACCCACTCCCATGGTATGACGGGCGGTGTGTACAAGACCCGGGAACGTATTCACCGTGGCATTCTGATCCACGATTACTAGCGATTCCGACTTCACGGAGTCGAGTTGCAGACTCCGATCCGGACTACGAAAAGGTTTATGAGATTAGCACCACCTCACGGCTTAGCGACCCTTTGTCCTTCCCATTGTAGCACGTGTGTAGCCCTGGTCGTAAGGGCCATGATGACTTGACGTCGTCCCCGCCTTCCTCCGGTTTATCACCGGCAGTCTCCTTATAGTTCCCACCATAATGTGCTGGCAAATAAGGATAAGGGTTGCGCTCGTTACGGGACTTAACCCAACATCTCACGACACGAGCTGACGACAGCCATGCAGCACCTGTATCACGGTTCCCGAAGGCACCAATCCATCTCTGGAAAGTTCCGTGTATGTCAAGACCAGGTAAGGTTCTTCGCGTTGCATCGAATTAAACCACATGCTCCACCGCTTGTGCGGGTCCCCGTCAATTCCTTTGAGTTTTAACCTTGCGGCCGTACTCCCCAGGCGGACAACTTAACGCGTTAGCTTCGCCACTAAGAGGTAAACCCTCCCAACGGCTAGTTGTCATCGTTTACGGCGTGGACTACCAGGGTATCTAATCCTGTTTGCTACCCACGCTTTCGTACCTCAGTGTCAGTATTAGTCCAGAAAGCTGCCTTCGCCATTGATGTTCCTTCAGATATCTACGCATTTCACCGCTACACCTGAAATTCCACTTTCCTCTCCTATACTCTAGTTTGACAGTTTCAAATGCAGTTCCCAGGTTGAGCCCGGGGCTTTCACATCTGACTTAACAAACCACCTACGCACGCTTTACGCCCAGTAATTCCGATTAACGCTTGCACCCTCCGTATTACCGCGGCTGCTGGCACGGAGTTAGCCGGTGCTTCTTCTAAAGTTAACGTCAAGGCTAAAGAGTATTAATCTTTAGCTTTTCTTCACAATTGAAAGTGCTTTACAACCCTCAGGCCTTCTTCACACACGCGGTATTGCTGGATCAGGCTTGCGCCCATTGTCCAATATTCCCCACTGCTGCCTCCCGTAGGAGTCTGGGCCGTGTCTCAGTCCCAGTGTGGCTGATCATCCTCTCAGACCAGCTAAAGATCGTCGCCTTGGTGAGCTTTTACCTCACCAACAAGCTAATCTTACGCAGGCTCATCAAATAGCGAAAGCTTATAAATAGAGGCCCTCTTTACTCCGTAGAGATTATGCGGTATTAATCCGGATTTCTCCGGGCTATCCCCCACTATTTGGCAGATTCCTACGCGTTACTCACCCGTCCGCCACTCGACGCCTGTTAGCAAGCTAACATCGTTTCCGTTCGACTTGCATGTGTTAAGCATACCGCCAGCGTTCAATCTGAGCCAGGATCAAACTCTTCAGTTCAATTCTAACTATTTAGAACATTGGCAACATTTATAAATAAATGTGCTTTGCGTTCAATTTTTTTAAAAGCTTAATTGCTTTAGTTTTTTATGTGCACTTGCACAATTTAATGTACGAGTGCCCACACAAGTTGTTTGATATATTTTTAAAGAGCTACTACAAAAAAACGTATTTGTTTTGCAGTGAAAGATGGAAATTATACAGCGTTAAATTTACTTGTCAACACTTATTTTCAACTTTCTTTTGCAATAAACTTTTTACTGTTTTGGTGCAGTGAAAGCGCAGAATTATACTGCGTATTTTTTGTGGGTCAAGCGTTATTTCGTTTATTTTTTAATTTAATTAGTTAGGGTGCTAGCTTATCTTCTGGAACTGCTCTATTAAGCCATTCATCAGCATCATCAATATCTACAATGTTCTGTTTTTCATCAAGCATTTCAAGATCATTGTCATTCCATCCTTTAATGCCCATTTTTAATGATCGTACCTTTTCAAACCCCATCATCTGCATTGTTTTTGCTGCCAATGCACTTCTATTGCCTGATCGACAAATAACGACAATACTTTGGTCGCGTGCTTCTGCCAACTTAGGAATAGTATCATCATAGTTCCAAACGCAAGCCCCTTCAAGCAAACCTCGAGGTACATGCAATGAATTCTTAATGTGCATTCTTTTGAACTCGTCTGCCTCTCTAATGTCTAATAGTATAAGCTCAGGTGTATTTTTGATTTCTTCTTCCAACTCCCAAGGAAACACTTCATCGACTGTTTCTAATGCTGTTTTAACTAGCTGTTGATACTGATCCATTATTTGCCTACTTATTTACAATAGCCTTTTTCAGTTACCATGACTGCCACTTCAACACGTGATGATAGAGAAAGTTTCTTTAAAATTGATTTAACATGTAATTTGACCGTGCCATCTGAAATACCTAATTCTCTAGCAATAACCTTATTACTATGTCCAATTGAGACTTGACATGCCACTTCTTTTTCACGATTGGTGAGCACTTCAAACGAAGTTTCGCTCTCTGTGAGTTCATTACGCAAAACTTTAGCCAAAATATGCGTCATGTCTTGTGCCACAACAATTGAGCCTTTGTCAATTTCATTTAATGCCTCAACCAATTCATCTGGATCCATGTCTTTAAGCAAATAACCTTGAGCGCCGTATTTTAAACAATCACGCAAATCAGTTTCTTCTGTACTAGTTGTAAGCATGACAACTGGTGCAGCAATTTGACGTTTTTTTAAAATTTGTAAAACCTCAATACCGGACATCTGTGGCATGCGTAAATCTAACAAAATAATATCAACTTCTAGTGAGCTAATTTCTTCTAAGCCTTGTTTGGGTGATGAGGCAGCACTGGCTAAAATGTCTTTTGACTCTAATAGCGCAATCAGCCCATTTCTAAATAACGCGTGATCGTCAATAATATATATGTTCATATACCTTTACTTGGCAAAACTAACAGTAATGCGAGTTCCTTCATCAACCTCGGACTCAACCTCAATCTTAGCACCAATTCGCTGCGCGCGTTCTTTCATAATATTCATGCCAATATTATTCCCCATTATTTCACTAGAACCCGAGTCTTTTACAAAACCAATACCATCATCTTCGATGAGTAGCTGACAATTCGGTTGTGCGGTTAGTAAAATTCTAACGTTTCGAGCACCGGCATGCTTACGAATATTGGACAAAGCCTCTTGAGTAATACGCATTATTTGCATTTCTACTTCAGGTCCAACCTTAATTTTGCCTTTAACCTGCAAAAAGGTAGCAATTCCTTCTTCAGATTTAAAGCGATTCACCAGATTTTCTAATGACACTTCGATCCCTTTAGGATCTAAAGGCACTCGGAAATTACACATCAACTCTCGCAATTCTTGATTTGCTTGGGTAATGTTAGTTTGTAAAGCTTCAATCTGATGGTGTGCATCTAGTTGTTTGGCTTGTTTTAAAGAGTTACCCAAGACGCTCACTTGCAATTTAAGACTATAAATAGTTTGCGCCAGAGAATCGTGAATTTCTTGCGATAAAAATAGTCGCTCTTGTGACAATTCCATGCGTTTAGTCTGCTCATTTAAAGTTGATTTATCTAGTGCAATAGCGATATTTTCAGCAATGGATTCTAACAATGCCCTTTCATCAAAAGATAGTGAAGGCTCGCTATCAAAGAATAAATTAAAGATGCCTAGCGTTTTTCCATGATGCCGTAAGGGGATAAAAATGGTACCCACATCAGCCACCTGTCTAGATTCTTGACCTACGCATTTTGCACAAGAGTGTACACTAAATTGCACACCTGCTTGTTTGGCCATAGCCACTTCACCACAAACACAATCACTGCTCAACACTTGGGGCTCTTGCCCTTGTGGATTGATGACGCCATGCTGAGCAACCAAATACAGCTCTCCATCCTCTGCCAAACTTCTAGCAGCGCCTGAACTAGCGCCCGTCATGCTCACAAACATACCTAAGAAGTACTCAAATAGCTCATCGGTTGAATGCAATTGGTTAAGTTTTGACGATACGCTATAAAGTGTTTCTAAAGAGGCAGATTTATGACTAAGACGCTGGATTTGCTTCTTAAGAATGTTTTCCATATCATCATAAAGATGCTGATTTTCATCAATCAAATGATTAATAGCTGTTGCCACAGGGTGAAAAGTTGTATCTCGAGCTTCATCTAAACGCATATTTTGATTAGCCTTAAAACCTGATACCCAAGCCTGCAGGTTAGCAAAAGGCAACAAGAAATCTTTACGAATTGAAAAATATAAACCCAAATACACCAATAAAATTAAAATCACCAAAAACACATCAACTATATTTTTAGTTTTATAGACTAGGTCGATTTCCGCAAACAGAATAGGAGACAGTAGTGCTGTCACCATAAAATAAAGATAGAATTTATATTGAATTTTCATGCTAGCCTACTTGCCAATACAAAAAGAGGAGAAAATTTCACCTAACAAATCATCTGAGGAAAACTCGCCTGTAATACTCGCCATTGCTTGCCCAGCATGGCGAAGATCTTCAGCCATTAACTCTATAGCACTTCCATCTAGCTGCATAAGAGCATGATTAATTGCATCTAACGATTCTTCAAGCGCAATAATGTGGCGTTTACGGGCCAATACTACACCTTCTAAGCCACTATCAAGGCCTGCCATATCTGCTAATGTTTGTCGTAATAAATCAATCCCTTGTATGTCCTTGGTACAAATTGATAACTGAATTGTATCAGCATCAACCTGTTTAGTGACTTGTTCACCTGTTAAATCAATTTTATTCTTAATAATGATAAGTTTTTTAGGATCGACAGCTTCAGGCACTATCGAAAAATCAGGGTTTTTATCTTGGGCGTCATACATCAATAATACTACATCTGCTTGAGCTATTGCATTACGCGCTCGCTTAATCCCCTCTTGCTCAACCACATCCTGGCTTTCATGCAAGCCAGCTGTATCGATAATATTAAGTGGCATACCATTAATATGTATAGTTTCACGCAATACATCGCGAGTAGTGCCAGCAATATCAGTCACAATGGCACTAGAGCGTTGAGTCAGTGCATTTAATAAAGACGATTTACCCGCATTAGGCTTGCCAGCAATTGCCACATTCAGACCTTCGCGCAAAATAGCACCTTGTGAGGCAGCATATAAAATTTCTTGAATTTCAGATTTAATGGCTTGGGCTTTTACTTGCACCTGGTCAGACTGCAAAAAGTCAATCTCTTCATCTGAAAAATCAATGGTTGCTTCCACGAATATGCGCAAATTAATTATCGACTGCGTTAATGTATTAACCTGTTTTGAAAACACGCCGGATAAAGACCTAAGTGCAGATCGTGAAGCTTGTTCAGAACTAGCATCAATAATATCAGCCACTGCCTCGGCCTGCACCAAATCCATCTTTCCGTTTAAAAAAGCACGCTTGGAAAATTCACCCGGTTCAGCTGGCTGAGCACCTAGTGCAATAGCTGATTCAATTAAAGAACGCATCACACTCAAGCCACCATGGCCTTGAAACTCGAGCACGTCTTCGCCGGTAAAAGAATTTGGTCCTGGGAAAAACAGTGCAATACCTTGATCAACTTCCACATGATTGTTGTCAAAAAATGACCCATAATGCGCATAACGAGGCTTGGGCACAAAACCCAACATATGCTTGGCAATTTTTTGACTCAGCGGCCCAGAAACACGCACCACACCAATACCGCCCTTACCAATACTACTGGCCAATGCGCAAATGGTTGTCTCGTTATTATTCATATTCAAACCTGATGAAAGTATTGTGCTAAATATTGATCAAAACTCAAAGTATCGGCCGCTTCAATTTCGCGTTGACGCTGACAAGATGCTTCAGCTTGTTCATCTAAATAATCAAAATGCGCCTGATTAATATCCTGAGCTAAAAAATCTTGACGATATTGCTTGGCATACGTATTAATATGGTCAAAAAATCCTTGCCCTTGGCTTTTCATTTGCTCTAACACTTGAGCAGAAGGTGTGAGCTCTGAGTTGTCAAAACGCTTCACAATCTCACTTACTGCTTGTGTATATGACGTGTCAAATAAGCTTGCACATAAGCTTAGGTCGGTAGAAATTTGGGCGCCAAATTCTGCAATTGAAAGTTCTTTTTTCTGATACTTAAGCTTTAAATTTGGCCGACGACCTTCATGAGCAATCAGCTGATCGTTGCTGTCAATTTCAAATTGCTCCCTGGTGGAAATAGCAGGAGAATCTTTTAAGAGACAAAATAGTAAAAACACTTCCAAGAAATGAATTTGTGTTTCATCAATTCCCATTGGCAATGCAGGGTTGATATCTAATGAGCGCAGCTCAATATAAGCAACGCCTTTATCATTCAGACTATCAAGTGGCTTTTTTCCAGACTCTATTAAAGGCTTGGGTCTAACAGAAGCGTAATACTCGTTTTCAATTTGCAGTGTATTAGCATTTAGCTGCTGATATTGTCCATCCGCTTTCATACCAAATTTTTCATATTCGCTGCACGGAGTTGCCATTCCTGCTTTAAGTGAGTTTACATAATGACTTAGGGAATTATAGTTAGCCTTAACACCTGCCTCATCTTCACGTAAGTTTTGGTAACCAATGTCGCCCATACGTAAAGAAGTCGCGTAAGGCTCATATAAAGTTGAATCATTAAATTCAACCAAAGAATGCTGGCGATAACCTTTTAAAAATGATTTACAAACCGCAGGTGAGGCACCAAATAAATATGGCACAATCCAGCCATAGCGAACTACATTTCGAGTGAGCGCCATATAAGCCTCATCTTTATTTTGCTCGTTTTCTGACAATTCACAAAATTTTTCAATAAACCTTTCACAGAATGAATAATTAAAATGAATACCCGCAATTACTTGCATCACACTGCCATAACGATTTGCCAAACCTTGGCGGTAAACCGTTTTCATCTTGCCACGATTACTCGTCCCGTATTGGGCAATAGGAATATAGGTTTTTCCACGCATTACACAAGGCATGCTTGCTGGCCAAAAATTTTGATCCTTAGGCAGACGACAATATAGGTAGTGCTGAGTATCTTTTAAAAAATCAAGCGCTAATCGCGCGCTAGACAATGGCGGGGTTACCAACTCCAGCAAAGACTCAGAAAAATCCGTCGTAATATTAGGGTGCGTTAGCGCACAACCCAGAACGCTGGGATGTGGCGCTTGCGATAGGCCGCCTTTTTTAGAAACGCGCAAGCCTTCTTTTTCAATACCCATTAAATTACCTGAAAGTAATTGCGCATGCGGCTTGAGTATTTGAATTTTTTGTTCTATGTTCAAAGGGCTTACAAATTAAAATAAGGACTATTTTACCATTAGCTTGCGAGATCACCACATTAACCCGGTGCGGCTAGAGAATTCAGAAAATAGTGTATTCTCCGTTCAAAAAAAATGAGGAGAATAGCTAGCTATTTAAAGAGTTTTTAATGAAAAAAGGTGCTGTTTTTTGTGTTTTATAAGTTGTGCCGGATTGATATAGTGATTTCCTTATCCAAATGAAGATAATTAATGCCGTTGTCGGCGTACTGCAAAATTCTGCCAATGAAATGCTCATTGCTAAGCGCCAAACGCATCAATTTATGGGCGGTTTTTGGGAGCTACCTGGTGGCAAAATCGAGCCCGGGGAATCTGCTGAAGCGGCCATTGTCAGAGAGTTACATGAAGAGTTGGGTGTGGTCGTTACGGATTTATCCATCCACCAAACCATGGTTTATCAATACCCAGATAGGGTTGTAGAACTAAGTATTTATAATATCGATCGATATCAGGGCAGCCCTAAGGGCATTGAAGGTCAAACGATAGCTTGGGTAGATATTAAAAGCCTATCCCAATACAAACTATTACCAACTATGAAAGCCTTTATCAGCTCCATCACTCTGCCTGATAGATATTGGATTACCCCATCAAGCAATCATCAAAGCAAGGCGTGGATGGAAAAATTTGATGAAAAGCTAAAACAGGGTGTTCAGCTGATTCAACTTAGAAGCAAAGTTGTGATAAATAGCGACTTTATCAAACAACTTTATAGCAAATGCAAACAATACAATACAAATCTACTTTTAAACATTCCTAACAAAACTTTCAAAGAAAGCCATTGCAACGGCTGGCATCTCACTACTAATGAGATGCTTAAAATAAAGGATAGACCCTGTGCTGATGATCAGTTACTTGGGGTTTCAACCCATGATTTAACACAGGCCTTACAAGCTCAAGCAATGGGCGCTGATTTTATAGTGATTTCCCCCGTGCAAGCCACACAAACTCATCCTGACACCGTGCCAATTGGCTGGGAAGTTGCTGGAGAAGTCGTCAAAAAACTCAATATTCCCGTGTATTTTCTCGGTGGCATGAGCTTAAATGATTTAAACAAAACCCTTAAACTAGGCGCTCAAGGCATTGCTGGCGTTAGTGCTTTTTAAAAATCAATACCTTTTAAGCGACAATGTCAGATTAGGCACGTGCAAGCGTCAGCACATCACAAGAGCCAACTCCAGCTTTGAGTAAAGTTTTTGCCAACTCGTTAAGGCTTGAGCCAGTAGTCATAACATCATCAACTAGCAATACTCTTTTGTAACTTAATGGTTTTGCACTAAAAGCATTTTTAATTTCACTTTGTCGTTCTTGCAGGTCTAGCGTGGATAAAGCGCGGGTCGCCTTCGTTCGCTTAACACTGTTTTTATCAATCAAAATATTGGATTTTTTGGCAATGATTCTTAAGAGTTCGTGAGTTTGATTGTAGCCTCTTTCCTGAAGTCTTTGACGGCTTAAAGGCAGTGGAATGATCGCATCATAATCACCTTGTTCAAAGACTATATCAAGATATTTAGCATAAATTTTGTGCGCGAAAAAGTCTCCAATACAGAGCTGATTGTCAAATTTAAAACGCTTAATGAGTGTGGTGCAACTGCCAGAGTAACCATACACAGTATAGGCTTTAGAAAAAAACGGCGCTTGAGCCAAACATGCGCCACAAAAATGCAACTGATTGCTTAAGGGTGTGGCACAAGATTGGCATCGAAATATGGCATTTGTTAGGCTTTTAGCGCATTCTGTGCATACGCATAAATCTGAATATTGCATACACAATACACAGGATTGCTGTGGAATAAAGGGCTTTATCCGCGTGTAAATACCCATGTTGTTGAGTCTGACAATTCCTCTTTAAAACGATAGTCTTCCATGGCAAATGACTTCAAGTCTTGCGAATTTTGAATGCGATTTTTAATTATGTATTGCACCATCAATCCGCGAGCACGCTTAGCATAAATACCGATAATTTTATATTTATCACCCTTGAACTCTTTAAAAACAATATTAATTATTTTGGGTTTTAAGGTTTTTTTATCAATGCCTTTAAAATACTCATTAGAAGCAAGATTAATAATTACCTCTGATTCATCTTCATTAAGTAGTTCGGAGATTTTACTACCCCAAAACTCATACAAGTTTTTACCTCTAGGGTTGGCTAGTTTTGTTCCCATTTCTAAGCGATAAGGAGCGATTAAATCTAATGGTCTAACCACGCCGTATAGGCCTGAAAGCATACGCAAATTATCTTGTGCAAAGGTTAAGTCTTTTTTGGATAAATTAGGCGCATCAATACCGTTATACACATCTCCTTTAAAGGCTAACAGCGCTTGTTTGGCATTGTTAAAATTAAATGGAGTGGAGAAATCTTGAAAGCGTGTGTAATTTAATGTAGCCAATTTTTCACTAATCGACATTAGTTTAGAAAGCTCTTCTTGGTTTTTCTGTTTAAGGATTTTAACCAACACTTCTGATTCGTCCAATTGGCGTGTTAAGGTGTGGTCCTGTATATCAGGTGTGGAAAAATCTTGAGTTTTAGAAGGAGAAATAATTGCTAGCATGACTGTATTTTTTTAATCATTGATGGATTAATATTCTACCTGATAACGTCTCGCAAATGCACTCTGACACTAGGGGATTTCAGGCGATATGAATAGGTGTTTTAGTTTATAATTAAGAGATTTTTGTCGATCTTTATTTTGTAAATTTTAGCCTATGAAAACCCCATTATTACATCTACCAAAAGCTCACGGTCTTTATTCACCTAACAATGAAAAAGAAAACTGTGGCGTTGGTTTTATTGCCCATGTTAAAGGTCAGCCTTCACATCAGATCACGCTAGAAGCACTAGAAATGCTCAGCCGAATGGACCATCGTGGTGGTTGTGGCTGTGAGGCAAATACGGGCGATGGCGCTGGCATTCTGACCAATATTCCGCATAATTTCTTCACGACTGAAATTAACGCTTTATTCGGAAAAACAGTTGCGCAAGGTGAGTATGGTGTAGGCAATGTATTCTTGCCACAAGATAGCGCGCAACGTGCGCATTGCATGGCTTTGATGGAAGCAGCTGTAACCAACGAAGGTCAAATATTGATTGGCTGGAGAGACGTGCCTGTTGACACCAAAAAGGCTGATGTTGGCGAGATTGCCAGAGAATCTCAACCGATTATTAAACAATTAATTATCGGTAAAGCCAATGGTATCGATACCAAAGCTTTTGAGCGTGCCTTATTTATTATAAGAAAGCAAACATCACATACAATTCGCACAGATAGCTCGCTATCCGAAGCAATGTTGTTTTATGTCTGTAGCTTATCAACCAGTATTATTATCTACAAAGGTATGTTGATGGGCTCACAAGTATTGGATTTTTATTCAGATTTATCCAATCCAGAATACGCAACTTATCTGGCTATGGTGCATTCAAGATTCTCAACCAACACTTTTCCATCATGGGATCGTGCACAGCCTTGTCGCTACATGTCGCATAATGGTGAAATCAACACCCGTCAAGGTAATTTCAACTGGATGCGTGCTCGTGAAGGAACACTTGAAAGTGAATTATTTGCAGACAATCTAGAAAAAACACTGCCTGTTATTGAAACAGAAGTATCTGATTCAGGCAGTTTTGACAACGTATTAGAATTTTTAATGATGAACGGTCGATCTTTGCAAGAAGCAGTACTAATGATGGTACCTGAAGCTTGGCAGAATGACACCAACATGAGTAATGAAAAGAAGGCGTTTTATGAGTATTTCTCAAACGTCATGGAGCCATGGGATGGCCCTGCTTCAATCGCTTTTACTGATGGCCATCAAATTGGTGCGGTACTAGATCGAAATGGTCTACGCCCTTCACGCTACTATATAACTCATGATGATCGTGTCATTATGGCTTCAGAAGTGGGTGTTGTTGACGTGGCAACTGACAATGTTAAAACCAAAGGCAGATTACGTCCAGGTAAGATGTTCTTAGTTGATTTTGACAAAGGCGAACTTATTGACGATGAAGCTATCAAGGCTGAATTTGCCGCCAAAAACCCATACCAAGAGTGGCTAGATACTCAACAAATTCATCTGTCAGATTTAGGCTGTGAAAAAGAGGCGCACGGCTTTCATCCAGATTCTTTAATTCACCGTCTGCAAGCATTTGGCTATAGCACTGAAACCTTGCAATTTATGCTATTACCACTGGTCAATGAATTACGCGATCCTGTTGGTTCGATGGGTAACGACTCAGCACTGGCTTGTTTATCTAGCCAATCGCGCATTATTTATGACTACTTTAAGCAATTATTCGCCCAAGTAACCAATCCAGCGATTGACTCAATTCGTGAAGAAGTGGTCATGTCATTGCGATGTTCTATTGGCCCGGAAGGTAATCTTTTAGCCAATAATCCTAAAAACGCCCATCGTTTGGTAGTAGACCACCCTATTTTAACTAATGAAGAGACAGCAGCACTTAGGCATTGTAATCACCTAGGCTGGACTAGTAAAACTATTGATATCACTTACGATATTAACGAAGATAAGAAAATTTCCACCCTACTTGATGAGATTTGCGCCCAAGGCTCAAAAGCCATTAAAGACGGACATAGCTTAATTATCTTATCAGATCGTAATATTGGTAGTAACCGTGTTGCTATTTCGAGTCTTTTAGCTTCTTCAGCATTACACCGCTATTTGGTTGCCAGCTCTGAGCGAACACAAGTGGGTATCATTGTTGAGACAGGTGAAGCTCGAGAAGTACACCATTTCTGCCTAATGACTGGCTTTGGCGCAGATGCAATCAATCCATACTTAGCTTTTGAGGCGCTTTGGCAGGCACGTCGCGACAACATGATTGATGCAGAGAGTGATGACGCTATTATCGCGTCATACCGTAAAGGTGTTGCCAAAGGCATGTTAAAAGTGATGGCCAAAATGGGTATTTCTACATTAGAGTCGTACAAAGGTGCGCAAATTTTTGAGGCAGTCGGCTTAGCACCAGAAGTAATGGACAAATGCTTCTTTGAAACCGCATCACGTATTGATGGGGTTAACTTTGACATTCTACAAGCCGAAGGTGAAAAACGCCATCATGACGCTTATAACGCTATTTCTTTGGATAACAAGGGTCAGTACCATTGGCGAAGTGGCGGCGAACAACACATGTGGGATCCAAAAACAATTTCCAATTTACAATTAGCAGCCCGAAATAATGATGAATCCGCTTATTGGGCTTTTGCGAAGCATGCCAACGAAGAAGGCACGCGCAATTCAACCTTACGTGGACTTATGTCCTTTAAAAAAGGCAATCCAATTGACATTGATGATGTTGAATCTGCTCAAGAAATTGTTAAACGCTTTGCCACAGGAGCGATGAGCTTTGGCTCAATTTCAGCTGAATCTCATGAGTCTCTTGCGATTGCAATGAATCGTTTAGGTGGTAAATCAAATACTGGTGAAGGTGGTGAAGACGCAAAACGCTGGACACCAGATGCCAATGGCGATTCGCGCCGAAGCGCTATTAAACAAGTAGCTTCAGGACGTTTTGGTGTCACCATTGACTACCTTAATAACGCTGATGAAATCCAAATTAAAGTATCACAAGGCGCCAAACCTGGTGAAGGTGGCGAATTGCCTGGCTCAAAAGTAGACGAAGGGATTGCCGCCATTCGCCATTCAACCCCAGGCGTAGGCTTAATTTCTCCACCGCCACATCACGATATCTATTCGATCGAAGATTTGTCTCAACTTATTTTTGATCTTAAGCGTTCTAATCCTGAAGCGCGCATTAGTGTAAAACTCGTTGCAGAGGTGGGCGTAGGTACAATTGCAGCCGGCGTGACTAAAGCAAAATCAGATCATATCGTTATTGCTGGGCATGATGGTGGTACTGGTGCATCACCACTCACTAGTATTAAGCATGCTGGATTGCCGTGGGAGCTTGGTTTGGCTGAAACACATCAAACTCTCGTGATGAATGATCTGCGCTCACGCGTTGTCATTCAAACAGATGGTCAGTTAAAAACAGGCCGAGATGTGGCCATTGGCGTGTTACTTGGCGCAGAAGAATTTGGCTTTTCAACAGCCCCACTCATTACAATGGGCTGTATTATGATGCGTAAATGTCATCTTAATACTTGTCCGGTAGGTATTGCCACGCAAGACAAAGAATTGCGCAAAAAATTTACTGGCAAACCAGAACATGTTGTAAATTACCTCTTTATGGTAGCACAAGAACTTCGCTTAATCATGGCAGATCTAGGATTTAAAACCGTGAATGAAATGATTGGTCGTGTAGACATGCTAGAGATGAATAAAGCAATCAAACATTGGAAACAAGGCACAATCAATCTTGACGCTCTGTTAACGCCTGCACAAAAACCACATGCAAATACAGATACATACCAAACTGAAATCCAAGACCATCAGCTCGAGTTACAACTCGACAACACACTTTTTGAGCAAGCTAAGCCAGTCATTGATAGCGCTGAGAATGTACAAATAACCAGCAAGATTACTAACGTTGATCGTGCAGTTGGCGCTATGTTGTCATCGCGACTAGTTAAAGCGCGTGGCGGTAACACACTGGCAGATGATAGTGTACATGTAAAATTTACAGGTTCTGCTGGTCAATCATTGGGTGCATTTACCGCGAAAGGCATTACCTTGGAAGTAGAAGGTGACGCCAATGATTATGTTGGTAAAGGCTTGTCGGGTGGCAAGGTTATTGTTTACCCACCTAAGAATTCAACTTTTAATGCCGAAGATGAAATCATTGCTGGCAATGTTTGTGGCTACGGTGCAACAGGTGGTGAAATCTACTTATCTGGCTGTGTATCAGAACGATTCTGTGTACGTAACTCAGGAGTTACTGCAGTGGTCGAAGGAATTGGCGATCATGGTTGTGAGTATATGACTGGTGGTCGTGTGGTTATTTTGGGCGAAGTAGGTCGTAACTTTGGCGCAGGCATGAGTGGCGGTATTGCTTATGTTTACAATCCAAACAATACATTTAAAGATATGGTCAACCCTGTTATGATTGACTTAGACCCAATGGATGCAGAGGCACAATCAGAGCTTCGTGTGTTCATCTCTGAGCACGTTCAATATACAGGATCATCAGTGGCTCAAAGAATCCTAGATAATTGGGATGAAGAAATGAAGCATTTCATTAAAGTGATGCCAAAAGATTACAAACGAGTTTTGGCTGAAAATGCCAGAAAATAGCTAAATCACAAAAAAGGCTGCCAATAGGCAGCCTTTTTTATAGCGTTTAATTCTTTAAATCGGTACAGCATCGATGACATCAGCTGCTTCGTCAATCGCTTCATCAATCCCCTCGCCAACCACTGGAATGACAGAAATAACCGCGCCACCCACTCGCATTGGCACAGTAACTACTTTCGTAAGAACACAGCTAGAAAGCAATACGGCTGATAATAATATAACAACTAATGAACGCATACAAAAACCCCTATAAAAACTTTATTAAAAACACAGTCTCTCAAACTGAACGCTTAATTGTCTAACGTAAAAGTTAGCTTATTTACGATCCAAAATAGTGAAATGGTAAGTATGTTGATTTTTCTCATCTGGCTGATGCGACTGCCTAAAACTTTCCACAAAATCGTCCCGATTAAAATTTGGGAAGTATGCATCACCTGCATAAGTGCCTTCAATCTGGGTAATATACAAACGCTCAACACTTGGCAATAGTTGCTCATAAAAAGAAGCACCACCCATAATCATTACTTCATCGTCTTCTTTAGCCAGCTCAAGTGCCGCTTCAATACTACTAACAACCTCGCAGCCTGCTGCACTAAAGTCGGAATTTCGACTCACGACTACATTGCGTCGATTGGGCAAGGCAAAACCAATAGACTCATATGTTTTGCGCCCCATAAGTACAGTTTTTCCAGTGGTAGTTTTTTTAAAATAACCTAAATCAGCTGGCAAATGCCAAGGTAGAGCATTATCCTTGCCAATCAACTGATTGTCATCCATTGCTACAATAATTGATAAGCGCATGAAAAAGCCTTAAATAACGTAAAATAACCTCTATTTTACAAACACCGGTAACACTCGTGGCATTAATTCTCGCTTCATCTTCCCCTTTTCGCCAGACACTGTTGAGCAAGCTAGGTCTTGAATTTTCAACAGAGTCTCCCAATATCGATGAATCTAGACAACCCAACGAAACACCCGAACAGTTGGTTTACCGATTGGCGCAAGATAAAGCACAGGAAGTGGCAAAATCCCATCAGGGGCTTATTATCGCTTCAGACCAACTAGCCACACTACAAGATGGCCTAGGCGCACAAGATGCTGTTCTAGGCAAACCACACACCCATGAAAACGCTAGTAAGCAGCTTAGTGCCTGTTCTGGAAATACAGTCACATTTATGACAAGTTTGTGCCTTTTAAATACAAATAGCGGCAATATGCAAACAATTGTCGAAACTTATAAAGTTGTTTTTAGGCATTTAACATCTACACAAATTGACAACTACCTAAAAAAAGAACAGCCCTATCAATGTGCTGGCAGTTTTAAATCAGAAGGCCTGGGGATTAGTTTGTTTAGTCGCCTTGAAGGTGATGATCCTAATACGCTCATTGGTCTTCCGCTTATCCAGCTAATTCAACTCTTAGATAACGAAGGCATAGACGTTCTCAGCTCACCGCTCTAACATCATGGCTTATTTATATCCGGATAACTCTCCCTTTTTAAAAGCGGGCTTGAAAACCTATTGGGGCTCTTTATATGGCAGTGCCGATGCACTGGCAATAGTCGAACATATTCAACAAAAACCCCAAGTTGTTCTGTTAATTGCAAATGATATCGCTCATCAAGACACACTTTATGAATCTCTAAATTTTTATAACGATACGCTAGATATTCTTAAATTTGATAACTGGGAAGTATTGCCCTATGATCAATTTTCGCCTCATCCAGATATCACCTCAAATCGCCTCGCTACACTCTCAAAACTTAGACAGCTAAACAACGGCATTGTCATCGCCACTTTGGAGACAATATTCTCCCATTTGTGTCCAATTGAATTTAGTGAAAAATACAGCTTTGATCTCAAAATTGGCGATGCGATCGACCCTGCAGCACTCAGTGAAAAACTATTAAAAATTGGCTATAACCGCGTTACCACAGTCATGGAGCATGGTGAATTTAACATTCGTGGTTCGCTAATTGACTTGTATCCAATGGGTGCAAGCAAACCTTATCGACTTGACTTATTTGACCAAGACATAGAAACCATTCGCACTTTTGACACCTCAACCCAGCGCAGTGAATCGCAAGTAGACGCCATTGCACTCTTACCAGCGCGCGAATTTTCCACCGACGAAGCCAGTATCGATTTATTTAAACAAAACTACGAACAAACCTTTGGTGGGCAGGGTTTTATTTATCGTGAAATTAGCGAAGGTCGTCTGCCGGGTGGTATTGAATTTTACTTGCCTCTATTTTTTAATGCCACCAATACCCTGTTTGACTATCTGCCCAATACAATAACGATTGCAACTTTTGTTGGATTTTCAACATTAGTTGATCAAACTTACGCAGACATCCAATCTAGATTTACTCATGCTCAGCAAGACCTAGAGCGCCCTCCACTGGCTATTAACCGTGTTTTTCTGAGTAAAGATAACTTATTCTCTGCCATTAAAAAACACCCACAACTCATCATTAGCCCTTCAAAACTCGAGGACAAGCCTGGGCATTTAAATTTCTCTTCAAAACTTCTACCACCACTTCGCATTGATCCGCAAGCCAAAAACCCATTAGCCAAATTATCAAGTTTTGTGGCGCGCTTTAAAGAAAAAATACTCATCGTCTGCGAATCTCATGGTCGCCAAAGCATATTAGAAGAGTTATTAAAAAATCACAATCTTGAGGCGCAAAACGTCAAAAATTGGGTGCATTTTACTGCCAACGATACGCTGCTCAATATTACTAATCAACCGCTATCCCAAGGGTTATTGAGTCGTGAGCTGGCTGTTATTACTGAGGATAATCTATTTGGCCAAGAAGTAGTACAGCAACAACGTAGGCGTCGCGCTAAACACAAAGATTTTGACGAAGCGATTAAGAGTCTAGTCGAGATTAAAACAGGCGATCCAATCGTGCATGAAAACTACGGGGTGGGGCGCTATTTAGGCTTAAAAACCCAAACCTATGATGCTCAATCTCAAGATTTTTTACAATTAGAATACGCTGGCGGCGCTAAGCTAATGGTGCCCATGACTTCGCTAAATCTAATTTCTCGCTATTCCGGCGCTTCACCTGATAGTGCACCCTTACATAAATTAGGCACACCGCAATGGAGCAAAGCCAAACAAAAAGCCGGCGAAGCACTTCATGATGTTGCCGCCGAACTTTTGGAAATTTATGCCAAGCGTGAATCGCAAACTGGTTTTTCCTTTCCAGAGCCTAATGATGCTTATACATCTTTTGTGTCAAGCTTTGCTTTTGAAGAAACGCCTGACCAGCTTAAAACCATGGGTGAAGTATTAGCAGATATGCGCTCAAACAAACCGATGGATCGCTTGGTTTGTGGCGACGTTGGATTTGGCAAAACGGAAATTGCCATGCGCGCTGCATTTTTGGCCGTTGATAGTGGCAAGCAAGTTGCTATTTTGGTACCCACCACACTACTGGCTAACCAGCACTACCAATCATTTGTTGATCGGTTTATAAATTATCCAGTAGAAATTGCCGCACTTTCACGCTTTCAAACACCAAAAGAGCAAAAACTCATTATTGAAAAACTCAACATGGGACAAGTTGACATTGTTATTGGTACGCATAAAATTATTCAGAGCAGTATTAAGTACAAAAACTTAGGACTGGTGATTATCGACGAAGAGCATCGCTTTGGTGTTAAGCAAAAAGAAGCATTAAAAAAACTTCGTGGTCAAAGCGATATTCTCACCATGACCGCCACACCTATTCCACGCACACTTAATATGGCGCTTGGCTCACTACGAGAGCTTTCTATCATTGCCACGCCGCCTGCCAAACGCAGCGCTATTCAAACCTTTGTTCAAGAATGGCAAGATGAAAATATCAAAGAGGCCATTACGCGCGAACTGCACCGAGGCGGGCAGATTTTTGTTTTGCATAATGATATTGACTCAATTGACAATATGGCGCAAAGCCTATCAGATCTTATGCCTAATGTACACGTGCGTATTGCTCACGGACAAATGCCAACGCGAGAATTAGAACAAATCATGAGTGACTTTTATCATGCACGTTTTCAAATTTTGGTCTGTACTACAATTATTGAAACTGGCATTGACATTCCTAATGCAAATACCATCATCATTAATAATGCTCAAAATTTTGGACTCGCACAACTACATCAGCTACGCGGACGTGTAGGGCGATCGCATCATCGCGCATATGCTTATTTGGTCATTAAATCACATCAATCACTCTCTAAAGATGCCAAAAAACGCCTAGACGCAATCGAATCTTTAGAGGAACTAGGTGCTGGTTTTATGCTGGCGAACCACGATTTAGAAATTCGCGGCGCAGGCGATTTGCTCGGAGACAACCAGTCAGGAAAAATTAGTGAAATTGGTTTTAACCTCTATCACGATTTACTCAAGCGCACGATTGATGCGATGAGATCTGGGCGCAAGATTAACCTGGATGATCCGATTAATCATGAAATTCAAATTGATTGTGGTTTGCCTTCTATCATCCCTCAAAGTTATCTGGAAGATGTACATGAACGCTTAGTATTGTATAAACGTATTGCCAGCTGTAAAACCAATAATGAGCTAAAAGAATTGCAAATTGAGATGATAGATCGTTTTGGCTTATTGCCCGATTCTACTAAACATCTTTTTGCCAATACGCGACTCAAGCTTTTTTGCGAAAAAATAGGAATTGATGAAATTAACCTCTATGAAGACAAAGCTATCATCACTTTTGGCTCTAAAAACACCATTGAACCGATAAAAATCATTCAATTAATCCAAAAACAGCCGAAAAACTACCAACTCAAGGGTCAAAATCAGTTAATTATCAAAGAATCGATGCCTGAAGATATCAGGCGTATTGAGCTGGTTGAAAATTTACTAAAAAAGCTAAATTAGCTTATTTTTCAACAATTGTGGGCTAAAAAATTTAAAAGCAATATAGATAAAGACTATACCACCAATAATATCGCCCACTAAATAGCTTTGTATAAACTGAACTGCATCTATTGTTTGACCATCTAAATGGGTGACTTTATTCAGATAAATAAACAACTTAAACAGTGTATTTATAAATGCTGATAATATTACTAAAAATATTACATGCCCAAACTGAACTTTCTGCTCTTCATTAAAAAAATTGGACAAGCGAAAAAATCGCATAATAATGATAGCCAACATCGGTGCAACAACTCCGACTAGGCTTCCTAATGGGCCATAAATAGGATTAACACTCGCAAAATCATACAATAAAAAACCGCTCATTAACGAGCCGACTAACACACCAGGAAAAGCCCAAAGTCCAAATAGTAAAAACGCTAGAATTTTTGCACCTATTGGAAGCCAAAGATAATTTCCTATGGCAATATCTACGCCGCTCAACCATGTCATTAAAAATGAGGTGGCGAAAACAATTAAAGCAATAAAGGCGTTAATGGTGAGCATTTACAAACCCTACAGATAATATGGCTCTTATTATAGGTTATAAATAGTCTTATTTTTGACTCAAAGACCGTCCTAATATAGGGGTAATAATATGTAGGGCAATATAAATTACCACCAAAGCCCCTATAACATCGCCTGCAATATAATGAGTAATGAAAGTTACTACGTTAATATTGAGCGTAATATCTTGCATATATACAAAGAACTTAAGTAACGTCCTAATGACTGATGTAAATAAAATTAAAAACAAAACATGGCGAAAATCAATTTTTCCCAAATTAGAAAAATTACTTACTCGCGTTTGTTTCATAATACACATAGCAACAATTGGAGCAACTGCACCAGCACAAGCTGACATCATGCCAATGAACAAGTTACCGCTCCAAGAATTCATTAAAACAACGCCACTAACAAAACAAGCAGCGATAACCCCTGGAAATACGCGATAGCCAAATAGCAGATACATGAGTATTTTTGCACCGAGCGGCAAATACAGATAATACCCCACTCCAGCTTCGAACGTGCCAAACCAGATCATGATGTACGCACTCAAAAATACCATTGCAAATGCAACGGTATTTTCTAACAAATAGTCTTTGATCTGAAGTTTTAAGCCACCGCCCCATGCTGTCGCATGATTAATTGGATTTGATGGCTGATTGGTCAATGCGTATTAGCGATTATAGCTAAGAATCATTGAGCGCTTATCGACACTAGACTGTGTTGCGGTAATAATTTTCTCACTCAATAATACGCCTACAGCTCTTTTGATCGTAGAGAGAGAGTATTTTGAAAAGTATGCGTCTTTTGTAATTCTAGTGATGTTAGCATCTTCAGAATGCATCACAAACTCTAACACTGCTTTTTCTACTTCTGACAATTTGTCAAAACCCATTTCACGCTCATAACTGTCTAGCGAACGTCTTAATTCAAATAATTTTTTTAATGCTTTCATTTTTTTCTTTTACCTCTCCTCAAAGGACTTAATAACAGAGTGTATTATAAACTATTATATCCTTGTATAACCTATTATTTAAGTATGGTATTAACAAGGGTTAAATAACCCTATGAAAATAAAGCTTCGGCATAATTATCCTGATAAAGTTTCTCGATATCTTCTAAAGTAAAAGCGTGGTTTTGAGTGCCAAGATGTGCAACTTTAACTGCACCTAGAAGACCTGCCAACTGACCCGTCGTTTTCCAGCTCATTTCATTCATAATACCGAACAATAAGCCAGCTCGATACGCATCTCCACAGCCTGTTGGGTCTTTTGTGGCAAGCGCTTTTGCAGGGGCGATTTGAATCACTTCATGATTGGCATGGATCTCACTACCTTGGGCGCCTTTAGTAATAATTAAGGCTGTCACTTTGGAGGCAATAGTTTCTAAGTCAAGCCCGGTTTTATCTTGCAACATTTGCGACTCATAATCATTAACCGCAACATAAGTTGCCTGCTCAATAAACTTAATAAGCTCTTCACCAGAAAACATCGGCATGCCTTGGCCCGGGTCAAAAATAAAAGGCACTTGAGCATCTACAAATTGCTGAGCATGCTCAATCATACCGTCACGCCCATCTGGGGAAACAATACCAATATCTGCAACACTCACATCACTGACTTTGTTTTCATGTGAGTTGCTCATCGCACCAGGATGAAAAGCGGTAATTTGGTTGTCATCCATATCTGTAGTGATAAAAGCTTGGCCTGTATAGCTTCCCTTAATTACTTTCATATGCGTAGTATTCATATGGTGTTTTTCCATCCAGTGCATGTAAGGCGTAAAGTCTTCGCCAACTGTTGCCATAGGGATAGATTTTGCACCGAGCAAATGTAGGTTGTAGGCAATATTACCACCACACCCACCAAATTCTTTACGCATGGTAGGTACCAAAAACGAGACGTTCAACATATGCACCTTGTCCGGCAAGATATGGTTTTTAAACTGATCATGAAAGACCATGATTGAATCAAAGGCGTACGAGCCACAAATAAGTGCTGTTTTTTCCATGTTTTCTATTCTCCTTTTCTGATATTTTCCAAGTGAGGCGAAAAAACCTCACAAGCCTGACTTATTAAAAAATAATATAAGTTTGTGGCTATTTTTTTAAAATAAATTTATATCTATTTATTGCTTCCGTCTTAATTCTTCGGGCACAGGAAAGTGAACATTCTCCTGGGCGCCGCTGAGCTCTTGCAACTCGCTAGCACCGTGGTCATATAAATAGCTGACCACCTCTTGTACCAAAATTTCTGGCGCAGAAGCACCGGCTGTTACACCCACAATGTTGGCATTTTTTATCCAATCTCTTTTGATCTCATTAGCGCCATCAATTAAATAAGCAGGTAACTTCATTTTTTCAGCAATCTCACGCAAACGATTTGAATTAGAGGAATTTCTAGAACCTAATACTAATAAAACATCAGCAGATTGCATTAGCATCTTAACAGCATCTTGACGGTTTTGTGTGGCGTAGCAAATATCATCTTTTTTAGGTGCGCGAATATGAGGGAATTTATTTTTTAAGCGGTCCACAATATGTTGAGTGTCGTCTACAGACAAGGTGGTTTGAGTGGTGTAAGAAATATCAACACCATCCTTTAGATCCAACTGATCAATATCTTCACTATTTTCAACCAAAGCGACTGGACTCTCTGCGCTGGCTTGTCCTAAAGTTCCCTCTACTTCAGGATGCCCCTTGTGCCCGATTAATATAACTTGATGATTTTGCTTTTGCTTACGTGCCACTTCTTTATGCACTTTGGTCACCAAAGGACAAGTTGCATCATAAACAATAGATTTAATATCTTGAGCTTGGGTGCGAACTTGCTGTGAAACGCCATGTGCGCTAAAAATAACCACTTGTTGGTCGGGCACCTCAGATATCTCTTTAACAAAAATAGCACCTTTAGACTTAAGGTCGTTGACTACAAACTTGTTATGTACAACTTCATTACGTACATAAACTGGTGCGCCATGCAAACTCAACGCGCGCTCAACAATTTCAATTGCACGATCAACGCCCGCACAAAACCCGCGAGGATTAGCTAATAGAATTTTCACGAAACCATGTCAAGAATTTTGACTTGGAAAGCCACATCGGCACCTGCAAGTGGATGGTTGAAGTTGACTCTCACCTGGTCCTTTTCGATCTGGTCAATACAACCAACATAAGCATCTCCTGTGGGCGTTTTAAACTCAACTGCCGCATCTAGTTCAAAATTAAAATCAGGAGGAAAATCATCACGTGCCATCATTTGAAACGCTTCATCATAGCGCTCACCAAAGGCTTCGGATGCGCCTAATAAAAAAGTTTGTAATTCACCCAATGTAGCATCAAGCACGCACTTTTCTAAACAAGGATCAAGCTGTCCATCACCTATCTCAAACACTAAAGGTTCATCCCAAGCTTCATCTACCACTGCGCCATTGGCATGGCTAAGTTTGTAATGAATCGAGTATTTAGCCATTATTAAACGTCATTGCGCTTAATAGGGTGTGAACTTGTTGGCGTAAATCATGGCGATGAACGATCAAATCAATCGCGCCTTTTTCTAGTAAAAACTCACTTCTCTGAAAACCTTCAGGCAGCTCCTCACGCACAGTTTGTTCAACTACCCTGGGGCCTGCAAAACCAATTAAAGCATTTGGCTCAGCAATATGAACATCGCCTAACATTGCAAAACTGGCCGAAACACCGCCCATAGTTGGGTCAGTTAAAACGGAAATGAACGGCACTTTTTTGTCACTTAATAGTTTAACCATTAAAGAGGTCTTGCTCATTTGCATAAGCGAGAACAGGCCTTCTTGCATGCGTGCCCCGCCTGATGCAGAAAAACAAATAAGCGGGGCCTTGGTGTTAATACTTTCTTGCGCAGCACGAACAAATTTTTCGCCAACTACAGATCCCATTGAACCGCCCATAAATTTAAACTCAAAAGCAGCGGCAACAACGGGCAAACCATTCAAAGTGCCTTTTTTAACGACTAACGCATCTTTTTCATTAGTGGCCTTTTGAGCTTGTAAGTAACGATCTTTATATTTTTTCTGGTCTTTAAACTTCAAAGGGTCAACAGCGACTAAATTGGGTGCGATTTCCTCTTGACCATCTTCGTCTAAAAAACTTTCAAGGCGCACTCTAGCTGAAATACGCATGTGATAATCACATTTTGGACAAACATAAACCGCTTCTTTTAACTCTTCAACATAAAGTGTCGCCTCACATTTTGGACACTTGCTCCACAAGCCTTCTGGGATGTTCTTTTTAACAACATTCGTAATTGAGGGTAGGATTTTTTCTAGCCAGCTCATGTCTAAGTCCTTGTTCTAATTATTTAATAGCGGAGGAAATTTCATTTGCTAATTTTCCAACATTTTCCAACATTTTATCCTTATCGTTTGCATATTGTTCAACAAAAGCAACCAATGATGAGCCAACAATGACAGCATCCGCATTTTCAGAAATAGCTTTGGCTGTTTTAGCATCTTTAATACCAAAGCCTACACCCACAGGCAAACTAATATATCGTCTAATTCTAGATAAATTGTGCTTAACAGCATCTATATCTAAATGCCCTGCACCTGTGACGCCCTTGAGTGACACAAAGTAGACAAAACCCGAAGCGATTGTGGCTAAAAATTCGATACGTGCATCACTAGTTGTTGGCGCCACTAAAAAGATAAAGTCAACCCCTGCTGCATCAAGACTCTGCTTGAGATCGTGGGCTTCTTCAGGCGGCATGTCGACCACCAGAACACCATCAACGCCACTTGCACTTGCATCTGCAGCGAACGCATGATAGGCGCTTTTTTCTGTGGTGTTTTGTGAAGCATAAACCTCAATTGGATTCAGGTAACCCATCAATACAACAGCGGTAGTGTTATCAACAGCTCTAAATTTTTTAACCAAAGCGAGCACATCTCGCAAACTCACACCTGATTCCACGGCGCGTTCGTGGGATTTGGCGATCGTAGGACCGTCGGCCATTGGATCGGAAAACGGCACACCTAGCTCGATCACATCGGCACCATTGGCAACCAAAGTCAACATAAGCTCATAAGTGTTATCTAAGCCACTATCGCCGGCTGTAATAAAAGGGATAAAGGCTTTACGCCCTTGCGGTAGATTGGCAAATACTGATGATAATCTTGACATAATTATTTAGCGCTAAATTCGTGTACGGCATCGACAAGAACTTTCATGTTCTCTGGATCAACATCTGGCGTAATGCCGTGCCCTAAGTTAAAAATGTGGCCAGTGTCGCCTTGAAACTGGTCTAATACTTTTTTCACCTCTGCCCTGACAACCTCCGGTGTGGCATACATGACGGCTGGATCCAGGTTACCTTGAATGGCCACTCTGTCACCAATTTGACGCTCGACATCTGCTAGTTCAACTGTCCAATCAATGCCAACACCATCACAACCTGTTGCAGAAATTTCACTTAGATGTTTACCGCCATTTTTACTAAACAAAGTGATTGGCGTATGCGGATTTTTTTCCTTAACACCATTTACAATTTTCTGCATATAGCTTAATGAAAAATCAAGATAGTTTTGTTTAGACAAAACCCCTCCCCAAGTATCAAACACCATTAGACTATCGGCACCGCTTTGCACTTGTTGATTAAGATAAGAAATCACACTATTGGCAAGTTTATCTAACAATAAATGCAGCATTTTTGGCTCGTTAAAAAGCATGGCTTTGGTCTTGGCAAAAGCTTTGCTGCTGCCACCTTCAATCATGTAAGTGGCCAAAGTCCACGGACTGCCGCTAAAGCCAATGAGTGGCGCACGTGCACCTAAAGCAGACTTGATGGTTGAAACAGCGTCAAACACATAAGTTAGATTGTTGTTAACCTCTGCAGGAATAGCTTCAATATCAGCCAAAGTTTGTATTGGTCTTTCAAATTTTGGCCCTTCGCCCTCACTAAAGTACAGCCCTAAACCCATCGCGTCAGGAATGGTAAGAATATCTGAAAATAAAATAGCCGCGTCTAAATCAAAGCGATCCATCGGCTGCATAGTCACTTCACAAGCAAGCTCAGGATTCTTACACAAGCTCATAAAATCGCCTGCCTGTTTACGCGTTGCTCGATATTCGGGCAAATAACGCCCTGCTTGACGCATCACCCAAATTGGCGTACGTGCTGTTGGTTTCTTTAATAGGGCATTAATATAATCAAATGACATAAAATTTAAGATAAAAAATTAATGTCATAATTATAACGATATTTAGCTTTATATCCTATTCAATCAGGTATAAAAAAAGCCACATAAATGTGGCTTTTTGCTCGAATCGACTCGATTAAACTTATCGTTTAAATGCGCCAAAACGTGATTTGAACTTCTCAACACGACCAGCACTGTCCATAATTTTTTGCTTACCTGTGTAAAAAGGGTGGCAGCTTGAACATACATCTAAGTGTAACTCTTCTTTGCCTATTGTTGAACGAGTGTCAAAAGTGTTTCCGCATGAGCAAATTACTTTAACGGCGTCATAATTAGGATGAATATCTGTTTTCATGTTTGTATATAAGTTTAAATCTCGAAAGAGAACGAATTATATACTATTTGTATCTGTAGCGCTTTATTTTTTAACAGTTTGTTTTTTATTTCTTTCTAAGTCGCGCTGCATTGCCAATCACAATGAGCGAACTAATAGGCATAACAATAGCTGCAAACAGCGGTGTTACTTTAGCCATCATTGCCAAAGGCACCATCAATGCATTGTATAGCAATGCAAAGGTGATGTTTTGTTTAATGGTTTGGCTAGTTCGCTGAGCCAAGGTAATCATCGCTAAAATTGGTGATAGTGTCGATTTTAATAATACCACGTCTGCATGATTAACCGACACATCACTGCCAGAGCCAATCGCCATGCTGGTATCAGCTTGCACTAATGCCGGCGCATCATTCACCCCATCGCCAATCATTAAAACAGTATGTTGTTGCTGTAATTTTTTAATGTAGCTCGCTTTATCTTCTGGCAAGGCTTGAGCTACGACATATTTAATACCCAAATAATTAGCTACTTTTTGAGTAACTGCTTGGCTGTCGCCACTCAAAATACTTACCTGCTTACCCATACTCAGCAGTTGGGAAATTGTAGCCTTGGCATCTGTTTTAATCTGATCAGATAATGCCACAAATCCTAATACTTGGTCTTGTTTTGAACACCAAATACAGCTAGCACCTTGCGCTTCAATTTGTTGCGAACTTGTCAATATCTTAACATCCATTGGCTGGTTGTTGCTCACAAATGACAATTTGCCGATTCTATAAACAACACCACCAATACTGGCACTAACTCCTTGGCCTGGTGTAGATTGAAAATCTTGTACGGTTAGTAAATCCTGTTGATTTTCATCCACAATAGCTTGCGCTAAGGGATGTTCTGAATACTTTTCAATACTCGCCATAATACGGATTAAATCAGATTTTTTAGCATTAGGGCTTACTATTTGTTCAACCTTGAACTCACCCAATGTAAGTGTACCTGTTTTGTCAAAAACCACCCAATCAGTCTGATTTAAAACTTCAAGCGCGTCACTATTCTTAATTAGCATTTTGTCCTTAATAGCGGCACCACTCGCCACAGCAATACTCATAGGGGTTGCCAGCCCAAAAGCACATGGACAGGTGATAATAAGAACGCTCGTGGCACTTAATAATGCTAAATCAAAATCTTGTGGATACCAATAAACAAATGTGGCAAGTGCGAGAAAGATTGTAACGCCAACAAAATATGGAATAATTCGATCAATGCTACAAACCACAGCACTTTTATTCTGCTGGGTATTTTCAACCAAACCCACAATCTTACCGAGTACAGACTGTTTAAGTGTTTTGGTGACCGAGATTTCTAAAGCGCCTTGGCCATTAACCGAGCCAGCAAAAACTTCGTCGCCTAACTCTTTTGCCACAGGCTGAGATTCACCACTGATTAGCGATTCATCAGTTTCACTCATGCCTGACAGAACTTTACCATCAACCGGAATTCGCTCACCCGGTCTGATTAACACTCGATCATTAATATTAATCGCGCTAATCGGGGTAATAATCTCACCCTTATCCTTAATAACCAGACCCACTTTAGGCTGCAGTTGTTGCAAAGAACTGGAAGCCGAAATAGAAGATTTTTTGGCCGAACTTTCTAAATAACGCCCAATTAAAATCACAAATATAAAATTCACCACTGTATCAAAATACACCTCACCCTTAGCTGAAAATCCGAGCAGCACATAGACCGAGTAAAAATAGGTGGTGAGTGCGCCGATGCTAATCGGAACATCCATGTTCATTAAACCATTTCTAAGTCCGCTATAAGCGCTTTTTAGAAATCCGGCGCCTGAATAAAACAACGTAGGTGTCGCCAAGGCAAAGCCTAGCCACTGAAAATACTGATGATACTTGCCCTCGCTAGCCCCGGTATATAGGGCAATAGAAATCCATAATAGATTCATCATGGTAAAGGCTGCAAATCCAATCTTATAGAGCATGGCTTTATTTGATTTATTAGCGATTTGCTCTGCGATATTTTGCTCATACGGCATAGCGCTATAGCCTAGATCCGCCAGACGCTGCATAATTTTGGAAAGCTGAATTTCCTTTTCATTCCAGCTTAATCGAATGCGTTTATCGGTTAGATTTGCACGTACCCAATTAACACCTGACAAGGCACCAATGGATTTTTCAATGAGCCATACGCACGCTGCACAATGTATGGTATCGCTAATTAAGGTGATGACCTTTTCACCCTCAGGTGCAGATTCTAAAAAAGGCTGTTGGAAAGCGTGCGCATCATAAAAATCAAGCGGGTATTCAAGGGTTACTGCAGGGAGCATTGAGCTAGTTTGCCGTTCATAAAATGAACCCAATCCACTTTGATGAATGGTTTGACACACACTGGCGCAACCGACACAACAAAAATCCTCAGATGTCTGGTCAATATTCGCCTGAATGCGATTATGGTTGGTAACTTCTAACCCACAGTGAAAACAAGTGTTGCTCATAGGGTGTAATTTTATTGTATTTAAAGGCTTATGCGTTTACAATATGATTCAAGTTAAAACGATTTTCTCTGTATGAAACGCATCCTATTTTTAATGCTACTCGCAATACTAACCACTTCTAGTTTAGCGGGCGAGCAGATTCGACTCTATAAACAATATGTGGTGGGCATGCCCAAGGTTTTTTTACAAAAAGCACACGCACTAGAAGACTGTTCTACCAGGTACGAACAAGGCACCTTATGTTTAAAAAATCATTCCTTAGCGGGTGAAGAGGCCGAACTAGCTTTTCGATTTTTGAACGATCGTCTAGTTTCTACTGTGTTAATGCTGCCTTTGAGCGATGCTAGTAAAGTTAAAAAAATGTTTCATGTGCTTAAAACGCAGTTTGATTTAGTGTTGATCGAAGATGGGCAAGAAAAATTCGATATTCTAGAGGTTAGCGCCAATACTTTTAATAAAGACGAATTTACCCAAATGATTGCTGATTTTGAAAATGAAGCGTATCAAAATCACCATATTAAATACACCTTTATTAGTAAAGAAGAGTTTGCAGCGCAGTCCAGGCAGTCTCACAACTTTTCTGATATTTTTAAAAATGCACCTTTAAATATGCGCGCTGCCATTTACAGTGTAGGGCGTAAAGATGGCCAAGTAGTAGCCACAATAAGCTTTATTGTTCCAGGCATTACTGAAAGCTATCTAGATCAAAATCCAATTGTTGAAGACTTCTAAATGACTAACATTCACGCTATTATTCTTGCAGCGGGCAAAGGTACGCGCATGAAATCAACCAAACCAAAGGTTTTACAAACGCTAGCTAACAGCACACTGCTAGGACACGTACTCAAACAAGCTAAACTAATTAGTCAACATATTCATGTAGTTTATGGCTTTGGAGGCGATCAAGTCAAGCAAAGTGTCGACGACAAAACGGTTAATTGGGTTGAGCAGGCAGAACAACTAGGAACAGGGCATGCTGTCCAACAAGCTACTCCGCATATTGAAGATGATTCCATGTCGCTAATTTTATATGGCGATGTGCCTTTGATTCAGCATAATACATTAGCACAGCTTATCAATGCTGGCACGAAATCAGGCGTTGCACTACTATCAGTTAACCTAGAAAACCCAACTGGATATGGTCGTATCATTCGCAATAATGACACCATTCAAGCTATTGTCGAACAAAAAGATGCCAGTGCCGAACAGCTTAAAATTTGTGAAGTAAATACTGGCATTATGGCTGTACAAACTAAGCTGCTTAAAAAATATCTCGCTGGCCTGAATGCTAACAATGCCCAAGGCGAACTTTACTTAACAGACATTATCAAATCTGGTGTTAATGATGGCAAAACCATCGCTTCAGTTATTACCACCAATGAGTTTGAGGTAGCTGGAGTAAATGATAAAGTTCAATTAGCAGAATTGGAGCGCATCTACCAACAACAAAAAGCAAACCAATACATGGAACAAGGCCTTAGTCTTAAAGATCCGTCACGCTTTGATTGTCGCGGTGAATTGACCTTTGGACAAGATTGTGAAATTGACTTTAACACCTTAATTGAAGGCGTTGTCACATTGGGCAACAATACAACAATTGCGCCTAATTGTCACATAAAAAACGCTCAAATTGGAGATAATGTGGCCATATTGGCAAACTCTGTTATTGAAGATGCTGTGATTAGCACTGGGGCGAGTATTGGTCCATTTGCACGCATTCGCCCACAAGCTCATATTGGTGAGAACGCCAAAATTGGCAATTTTGTAGAAATTAAAAAATCTAATATCGGCAAAGGCTCAAAGGTTTCACACCTTAGCTACGTAGGCGATAGCACGGTAGGCGAAGAGGTTAACATTGGCGCAGGTGTGATTACTTGCAATTATGACGGCGTCAACAAACATCAAACCATCATAGGTGATGGCGCATTTATTGGCTCAGACTCACAACTAATCGCTCCTGTCACTATTGGTAAAAATGCTACAATTGGTGCAGGATCAACCATCACTTCAAACACTCCAGAAGGGCAATTAACATTAAGCCGCTCAAAACAAAAGTCCTTCCCAAACTGGAAAAGGCCCAACAAACAATAGATGCTAACGCTGCCTAAAAACGTCTGGCTGTTGACTGCCGGGGTTGCGCTGTTTATGTCTCTTAGTGTTTTTGTGATTTTTTTAGGCGGTATTATTGGTCAAAATTTAGCACCAACTGATAGCCTATCAACCCTTCCTGTTGCTTTATTGGTAGTTGGTACAGCCAGCGGCATTATTCCTATTAATCACATTATGTCGGGTTTTGGCAGGCGACGAACATTCTTAGGTGTTTGCATCTATACAATCGGAATCATTTCTCTAGCGATTATAGCGCTCAAGAATCAATCTTTTTATCTGTTCTGTGCCGCTACATTCTTATTTGGTATCACCGTAGCGACCATGAACCAATTTAGATTTGCGGCCATTGAAAGTGTTGATCAAACATTAAGCGCAACAGCCACTTCAGCTGTATTAATCGGTGGCTTAGTTTCTGCTTATCTAGGGCCAGAAATTGCGCTTTTAGGACAAGACTTAACTAATGTTCAATTTGTGGGCTCTTTCGCCTTACTGAGCCTATGCTTTGTGCTTGCTTTTATACTGCTTTGGTTTTACAAACCTATTCACATCAGCACAACAAATCAGATATCTTCAGGCAGAAGTCTTCGCGATATCATTAAACAGCCTGTTTTTATCATTGCTATTTCTAGCGCTGCTATTGGCTATGTTGTCATGAGCTATCTAATGACAGCCACTCCAATGAGCATGCATGTCATTGATGGATTTTCCCTAGCGCACACCAAATTTGTGATCCAATCTCACGTGATTGCCATGTTTTTACCGTCTTTATTTACCCCTTGGATTGTTAAACTAATAGGCTTAAGCAAAATGATGATTGTTGGCATTCTGCTATACTTTATTTGTGTTGCCATTGCGCTTTCTGGCCACGCCTTGAACAACTACTGGATCGCACTGATTTTATTAGGATTGGGCTGGAATTTCTTATTTATTGGCGGCACTAGCTTACTACCTCAATCGTACAACGATACTGAAAAATTTAAAGTGCAATCAGTCAATGACTTTTTGATCTTTAGCTTACAAGCACTCGCCTCGCTTTCTGCCGGCTGGTTTGTTTTTAATTTTGGCTGGGAAAGTGTGCTGCTTTCAGTCGTGCCATTATTAATTATCCAGTTGATCCTGTTACTGTATTGGACTAGATTCAAACACGCTTAATGTAAACCTAGTGGACATTGTCTAATCGATACGTTTCATAATCCAGTTATTCATAACATCGGTTACATCAGGCTCATTGCCAGAAAACGAATGATGGGTATTTTTAAAACACTGACTTGCAAGAGAAGACCCGCCTTGATCATAGCCACCAGATATCATTGTAATTATAGTGTCATTTGAAGGCAATCTATCTTTAAACCCCTTTGTAATAGACATGTCCTTTGTGCTCGGACACCTATCACCCTCATGGTTAACAAATAATACTGGCACATTCACTTTCCAATATTTAGTGTCGTATAAGCTGCCGCACCATTTACACTTACGGCTAGCAATTCCTGATAGCAAAATAACCGATTATTAACTTTTTTATACATACTCGTACCGTCCATGAGAAAAAATAATGAATGCCTCATTGTAACTTATGTTTCAAAATGAAACTATAATCACAATAGCCTTTCATTCTAAAATTTGGCACCAATTACAAGTGCCTTGCATTGAACGCAACAGATTTGGCACAATTAGTGCTTATTTAGCCGCCTCTCTAGCACTCAGAGAAAATGGGGAGCACTTAATCTCCCTAGATCGCTGCATTGAAACCATGAAAAAACTGGACTTGATATGTCAAGCAGATATAAAGAAACCTCGCTCGGTGGACTTGCGCTCAGCATGACAGAATGCTAAACAAACCCTATTTACTGCCTAAAAATTTCACGAATATTGAAAATGACCTAATAATGATAAAAAAAGCTAAAAATAGCTATTTTTAGGGAAAATATCGCAAAAAATTAGACAATATTGCTATAAAAATCAGTTTTTAATATAAATTAAGCCAATAATTTCATTTTTTTAGAAAAAAAATAGTCATCTATGCTGATAATTCGTAAAATTTGCTAAATTTTTAGTGCCAATCTCTATTTAAATTGTTATTAAAGAGTGGTTTTTACTCAAAATCGAGGCAAAAGGAATTTAAAAAAATAGGAGCTTATAAATTATAAGTGACTGTTTTTGAAGATTTCGACAACAAAGAATTTGGTGAAAAACACTCTTTAAAACTGTATACCTTCAATCTCAGCGATTGTATGTATGTCTTTATCGCCACGCCCCGAAAGATTAATAATGATATTTTTATCTTTTCCTAGTTCTTGAGCAAGTTTCATGCCATAAGCCACGGCGTGAGAAGACTCTAAAGCTGGCAAAATTCCCTCAACCTTCGTCAAAGTATGAAAAGCCTCCAACGCATCTTCATCAGTAATCGCCACGTACTGCGCACGACCCGAATCCTTTAAATATGCATGTTCAGGGCCAACACCTGGATAATCTAGACCTGCAGAAATAGAGTGGCCTTCGATAATTTGCCCATCTTTATCTTCCATAAGATACGTGCGATTGCCATGTAAAACACCGACACTACCCGCACACAAAGGCGCAGCATGTGCAGCCGGACCTTTTTCAAGGCCGTGGCCAGCTGCTTCAACACCATAAATTGCAACTGAGTTATCGTCAATAAATTCATGAAAAAGGCCAATAGCATTTGAACCGCCGCCCACACACGCAACTAATGCATCTGGCAGGCCGCCAACTTGATCAGCAAATTGTGCTTTTGCTTCTTTGCCAATAATACTTTGAAAATCACGCACCATCATTGGGTACGGGTGCGGGCCTGCAACGGTACCAATGATATAAAAAGTATCATCAATATTTGTAACCCAATCGCGCATGGCTTCATTAAGTGCGTCTTTTAAAGTCTTTGAACCAGAAGTCACTGGAATAACTGTCGCCCCTAGTAGCTTCATACGAAATACATTCAAAGCTTGGCGGGCTACATCCACTTCACCCATATAAACCACGCATTCAAGCCCTAGACGAGCGGCTACTGTCGCCGTTGCAACCCCGTGTTGGCCTGCGCCAGTTTCAGCAATAATACGTGTTTTGCCAAGGCGCTTGGCTAATAAGGCTTGCCCAATAGTATTGTTAATTTTGTGCGCGCCAGTATGATTTAAGTCTTCACGTTTAAGATGGATTTGAGCGCCGCCCAAATTTTGACTTAAATTTTTTGCATGATAAAGCGGTGTCGAGCGCCCAACATAGTGTTTTAGGTCGTGCTTAAACTCAGCCAAAAAATCTGGATCATCTTTAAATTTTTCATAAGCATCTTTTAATTCAGTAACTGCTGTTACCAATGTCTCTGGCATGAATGCACCACCATATTGCTCGAAATGTCCACGATTATCAGGTAAGTTGTAGTTACTCATAGGTTTGCTTGATAGATAAATTGTTTTATTTTTTCAAGATCTTTGACGCCTTTTTTACTTTCTACACCACTGGATACGTCAAGCGCATAAGGATTAACTTGCTCCACTGCTTGGGCCGCACTATCAGGATTAAGTCCGCCCGCTAAAATAACAGGTGTGTCAATATCCACTTGTGCCAGCGACCAATCAAAGCTCGAACCGGTACCACCATATGTCGTTGGATGGTAGGCATCTAGCAGTAGGCCGCTTGCCTGCTGATAATCTCGTGCAAATTGGGCGATATTCGTCTGCTCATTAACACGCAAAGCTTTAATATAGGGCATGGCATATTGAGAACACGCCTCTGGAGACTCTTCACCATGAAACTGTAAAGTATCGAGCGGCACTTCACACAATACTTCATCAATAAAATAAGAATCTGCATTAACAAATAGTCCTACGCGATTAACAAACGGTGGAAGCGCCTGGACTATCTCTAGTGCGCGTTCAACATCAACATAGCGTGGGGATTTGTCGTAAAAAACCAGGCCAATGGCATCAATCCCTAGCAAAGATGCATCGCGTGCATTTTGCGCTTGGGTAAAGCCACAAACCTTAATTTTCATTTTATTTTCCTTGAGCATCAAGCCGAGCTCTAATCGCATCACGCTCAATCCACCAAGTGTCGCCAACTAATTGCTCAACCGCGCTTGAAAGCTTAGGCAAAAACACCTCAGGCTTATCCAGTTGCAAAGTTTTACGCCACAAATCAAAAGTTGACTGATCAGTGACATGGGAGTGTTCATCAGCCACGGAGGCAATCATCTGCGAGGCAAAAAATGTTAAGTCATCATCTGCACCGCGACGAATAGAGACAATATAATGTGCAGCTGCAGCAGCATAAGCCTTAGTATCAGCCCCCTTAGGAGACTCTTCAACTAAGTGTTGAAGCATTGCCACGGTGATTTCTGGATCAATTGGAAAGGTGACGCCTAGCCACAATGCATGGCCTAGCGCTTTTAATGCATCAGGACCTTCTGACAAAAACATCGCATCACAGGCTTCAGTTGCCAGCTCCCAAAGCTCATTATCTTTTGCTAAATCAAAAGCTGCCATAGCCTTTTCCCAGGCGTCTGCGCCTTTATATCGCTCAACTTGAATACGCGCAATTTCAAGCAGGGTGTTAATGCGCTCTTCAACCGGAGTATCCGCTGTCTGCTTGGACAATTGATTCTCAAAAAACTCTAAGCGTGCAACAAGCTGCTCTTCATTGGCGTATAAGTCTTCGCCATCTTCCGCGTCAAAAATCTGCTCTTTGTTTAAGTATTTTCCCATGGGTTATCCTCTAGTAAAAGGCCGCCTCTAGACGATCCTCCCAGTTTTCCGGTGTGTCTTGATAGTCGGGCTTAACATCCATTCGAAAAAAACGCTCATCAGACGTCTTTGAAATAGCTTTAAGTATCTCAACTAACTCTTCAAAATTATCAACTTGTGGATTTCCGATCATTATTTCGCTAATTAGTAACATAACAATTGATATTTAACAATAAATGCTCTGCATTTTACACCGCTAGGGTAAAAAAAGGCTGTTGGATAATAAGGCTATGATAGCTTATGGCTCTTTCTTGGCAGCTTTTTTGAGAGGCTTGCTAGTCGCTTTTTTAGCGCCGGCTTTTTTAGGTGTAGCTTTTTTACGTTTTTTAACTTTTGGTTTAAGCTTTCCAGAGATGGCTTTTTTACACTCTTCCAATGTTAAATCAGCTGGCTCTTTATCGCCAAATATTTTTTTAATAGTAATATTTTTTTGCCCCTTTCCGCGTTTTTTACCGTTCCAGATATACGGCCCAAAACGACCATTTAAAACTTGAATTTCAGAGTCGTCAAAAATTTTAATAATACGCTCTGCATCAAATTTTTCTTTAGCGGCTATTAGTTCTAATGCGGTTGCCAAGTCAACATCTTCAGGCGTATGCTCTTTTAATGAAACATATTTTTTACCGTATTGAATATAAGGACCGAAACGCCCATAATTAGCTTTAATTAAACCAAAATCATCTGTTTCGCCAACAGTGCGAGGCATATTAAAAAGCTCTAATGCTTCTTCTAGGGTAATGGTTTCAATATCCAACGTCCCTCTTAGTGCGGCAAAAGTTGGTTTGTCTTCATCATCTTTATGGCCAATTTGTGCAAACGCACCATAGCGCCCAAAGCGAACGCTCACTGGTTTGCCTGATTTTGGATCTTCGCCCAATTCACGCATCCCATGTGTTTCCTCTCTAGAAATATCTGCTGCTGCTTCAATTTGTGCATGAAATGGCTCGTAGAAGTTCTTGACCACTTCTTTCCATGGAGTATTTTTTGTAGCCACCATATCAAAATCACTTTCCAATTTGGCAGTAAACTCGTAATCGATAATATTGCTGAAATTTTTTACTAAAAAATCATTCAATAAATAAGCAACATTAGTAGGGAAAAGTTTATTTTTTTCAGCACCTGTCGTTTCACTTGGTCTTGATTCGACTACCGCATCATCTTGTATTTCAATTAGGTCATATTCACGCTCATAACCCTCACGAGTTTCTTTGCTGACATAGTTACGATCTTGTACGGTAGAAACCATAGTGGCAAAGGTAGAAGGTCTACCAATGCCCATTTCTTCTACTTTTTTAACCAACGAAGCCTCGGTATAACGTGCCTTGGCACGAGAAAAACTTTCTCTTGCAGAAAAGCTGGCGAGCGTTAAAACATCTCCCTCACTTAAATTAGGCAGTAGTTTGTCATCAGCAGAAAGATAATCATAGGCTTTTAAAAAGCCAGGGAAGGTTAAGATCTCTCCATTCGCTACAAACCGCTCTTTTGCATTAGAAACAACCACTTTGATTTGTGTTTTTTGCAATTGCGCATCGCTCATTTGCGAGGCTAGTGTTCGCTTATAAATAAGACTATAAAGCTTGGCGGTTTGCTCATCCACGCCATAAATGCTTGGCTTGGTTAAATCTGTCGGGCGAATCGCTTCATGCGCTTCTTGTGCACCCGAATCTTTCGTCTTAAACCGTCTAACCTGATGATACTCTGAACCGAACTCTTGCTTGATCACTTTACCCGCAGCCTCAATCGCTGTTTCTGACAGGGTAAATGAGTCTGTTCTCATATACGTAATCGAACCTTCGCGATACAAGTTTTGTGCAATAGTCATTGTTTGCTTGACCGAAAACCCTAATTTCTGAGATGCCTCTTGTTGTAAAGTTGAGGTAATGAAAGGAGCTTTTGGTGATCGCTTTGAAGGTTTTTTCTCAATAGAATCAACCTTTAATTCTGCTGATAAAAGTTTACTTGCAAAGGCTAGCGCCTCAGCTTTAGATTCGAAATCTGTATTGAGTTTCACTTCAACTACTTCACCGTTAGCATTCACCAACTCAGCTTTGACTTTATAAGTCGAAATAGCAATATGTTGGGCTATTTCCCTTTCTCGTTCAACTACTAAGCGCATCACCGGAGATTGCACCCGTCCTGCAGAGCGTGCACCAGAAATTTTGCGCCAAAGAACAGGTGAGATTTCAAAGCCCACTAAACGATCAATAATTCGACGCGCTTGCTGAGCGTCTACTAAATGATAATCCACCATTCTTGGCATAGTGATTGCATTAGTAATTGCGCCTTTAGTAATCTCGTGAAAAACTATTCTAGCTGTATCTCTTGGCAATTTTAGCGCTTCAAGTAAATGCCAAGCAATAGCTTCGCCTTCACGATCTTCATCCGTTGCGAGGTATACTTTTTCTGCCGATTTAACTGCTTTACGCAATTCAGCGACCACTTTCTTTTTATCAGTGGTCACCTCATAGGTAGGTTCGAAATTATTTTCGATGTCAATACCCATATTCTTTTTTGGCATATCACGAATATGGCCAATACTCGACTTAACAACATAGTCTTTACCCAAAAATTTTTCAATTGTTTTAGCCTTTGCAGGCGACTCAACAATAACTAAGTTTTTAGCCATTATTGTAAGGTGCGATTTTCATCAAGAAATACAATGGACTCAAGCCATTGGGCAGACATTTCACCATCTGCGCTATTGCCTAATACCATCATTACTACCCATTTAAGATCTTCCAAATCAATACCTGGATCGCCTAATGACATAACTTGCTCAATAATCATTTCACGCTGGTTTGCATCCAACTGACCTACGTTCTCCATAAAAAGCAAGAATCCGCGTGCCTTAGCATCTAGTCTTGATTGTTCTGCATCCGTATAAATACGCATACTAGTTTGATTGATTAGATCAAATGGTTTGATTTTTCCATCCTGCAAAGCGGCAATATTCTCTAACCAACTAAGCGCTTTATCAATACCTACTACATCAAATCCCGCATCTGATAAATGTGCCTTTAACTCACTGTCGTTGATTTCATGGGTATTGTTATGCTCCACCTCTTCAAAAAGATAATCGAACATATAAGTAAGGACGTCAAGAATGTTGTGTGTCATATTATAAATTTTATTTAATTAATATATAGCCTTGTGCATGGGTCTTTTCTAATTTGCCTGCCAATTCTAATAAGAGTAGCTCTTGTGATACTATCTGTGGACTAAGATTGGTTTTTTCAACCAACTGATCAATACTCAAAGGTTCATAGCTAAGACATTTTAATACTTTAGACCCTGTCTTGTCCATCCCTTTTATAGAATCATCTTTTTTCTGTGGCAGTATATCACTCAATGAGACTTCTGGCAGCTCCTCAACAATGTCGTTTATGTTACTAACTAGTTTAGCACCTTGATTAATCAAATAATGGCACCCCTGAGACAAGGGATTGTGAATAGAGCTTGGAATGGCAAATACTTCTTTGCCTTGTTCAGCGGCAAGCTTGGCAGTAATCATGGTACCACTCTTAATGCTCGCCTCAACAACTAGTGTGCCCAAGCTTAAAGCGCTAATAATTCGATTGCGTCTAGGAAAGTTGCTTGCTATTGGTGATGTGCCAATAAAAAACTCTGAAATTAAGGCACCTTGCATTGAGATTTGGTGAGCCAAAGACTTGTGCTTTGCTGGATAGATTCTATCAAGTCCTGTACCACATACCGCAATGGTTTTAGCGCTTTGCTCCAAAGCGCCAATATGCGCTTGCGCATCAATACCACTTGCCATGCCAGAGGTAATTACAAAACCCAGTTTAGACAAATCAGTTGCAAATTGATATGCATTTTGTTTGCCTCCTGTAGTTGGGTTTCGACTACCAACAATCGCTAACTGAGGTTCTTTCAAACAACCAACATCGCCTCTGACATAAAGTAGAGGTGGTGGATCAGCAATAGTTTTTAATTGTGGAGGATAACGCTTATCAATTAAGGTTAAGATGTGACAATTCTTTTTTTGCATCCATTCTAGATCAGCCTTAACTATACTCGTATTTGCTGAGTTAAGATAAGCTAACGTAGATTTTTTAAATAGTCCAGAGCCAAGACGCTCATGATGACTAGCTTGAAAAACCTGCTGTGGCGTTTCAAAATATCGCAACGATTTATAAAATGTTTTAACCCCTAAATTCGGTGCTTTTAGTAGCATCAACCAATATAGTAAATCCATTAGCAACCTCGCTTAAAAAGCTAAAATATGTGTCATTTTAGCATCTATATTGCCTTGACGTCTATATTCGTCACAGTTAATGCCAGGGCCATTAAGTTATGGTAAAATTGCAAGATTTTATTGAACAATACCCATTATGAAGCAAAAGAGAACTTTTCAACCGAGTGTTATCAAACGTAAACGTAAGCACGGTTTCAGATCAAGAATGAGCACTAAAGCAGGTCGTGCAATTATTAACGCACGTAGAAGAAAAGGACGTAAGCGTTTAACAGCTTAACTTCTATTTTCAGATGTCTTTTAGATTAACCCGTCAATCTAAATTATTAAAACCTAGCGAATATAAATCCATCTTTAATCATGGAAAAATAACTAGGGGAAAATATTGGCAGGTAATGTCCATTAAGACAGACCAATCGCGAGCCAAGCTCGGCTTGGCTATTTCTAAAAAAGTACACCGTCTAGCAATTGAGCGTAATCGCTTTAAGCGCTTAGCGCGCGAGACCTTTAGACTCAACCAAGCGCAACTAGGTAGCTGGGAGTTTGTTGTCATGGCCAAGCAATCAAAGACTGCTAACAATACTGTTATAGCAAAAGATTTAGAATCTTTATTGAAAAAAGTAGTTAGTAAATAATGCGCTATCTACTCTTAATACCGATTAAACTTTATCAATGGCTAATTAGCCCGCTATTAGGATCTAATTGTCGCTTTCAACCAACTTGCTCTCAATATGCTTATGACTCTATCAAAGAACATGGGCTATTTAAAGGCTTTATGCTGGGTATAAAACGTATTGGAAAGTGTCACCCATGGCACGAAGGCGGCTTTGATCCTGTGCCTAAAAAGTAACTTAATTTTAATTCAAAAAAACCGATGAATAATCAAAAAATTTTCCTTATTATTGCCATTCTTCTAAGTATTTTCTTACTCAATGAGCAATGGGATAGGCAACATGCTGTTGACGCCAATGGCAATCTAATTTACCAAGCCGATACGAAAAACACTGATACCGCATCTATTAGTAAAGATGCCAACGTGCCTAGCGCCATTCGCACCCAGCCAACAGCAAACGTTCCTACTAGCAAACAAACACATAGCGGCGAATCTATAACAGTTAACACAGATCTTCTCACATTAGAGATTAGCCAAAAAGGCGGTACCATTATCAATGCATGGCTTGACGATTATCCAATTGAGTTAGGCTCTATTGCAAACTTCCAGTTGCTAAGCGACTCACCAAATGAGCTGTTCCAAGCGCAAAGTGGCTTGCTACCAAGCGAACAAATGCCAACTCACCATTCATCATTTAGTGCCGCACAAGCGCACTACCAAATGCAAGGTGATGCACTAGTCGTGCCATTAACATGGACTGGTGAAAATGGCACTATTGTCACTAAAAACTACCGCTTTACTAAAGACAGCTATATAGTTAATATTGACTATCAGGTAACTAATAACTCAAATGATCCACTAGATGTTACTAGTTATACACAATTAGTACGAACCGCGCTAGACCAATCAAACATGATGATGCCAACCTACACCGGTGGCGCTAAATATGATGACCAAGAGGTCTTTGAAAAAATTGAGTTTGATGAATTTAATGAGCAACCAGAAACCACCTCTAAAGGTGGCTGGTTAGCAATGATTCAACATTATTTCTTTGTAGCCATGATTCCGGAAGCGCAAAAAGTACATAATTATTCTGCTAAAGTAAATAATGGTAAATACTTATTAACCATCGTTAACCCTGCTCAAAAAATTGCACCTGGTGCAAGCGCTACACTAGGAAAGAACGCATTATATATTGGCCCTAAAGAGCAATCTCGTATTGACAATTTGGCGCCAGGACTTGATAAAACAGTTGATTACGGTATTTTATTTATTGTTGCCAAGCCTCTTTCAGAGCTACTGCACTGGATTTATGAATATGTCGGGTCTTGGGGTTATGCCATTATTATTCTAACTATTTTGATCAAATTGGCTTTCTATAAGCTCAGTGAAAAGTCTTATCGTTCAATGGCTGGTATGAGAAAACTCTCTCCAAGACTAGCTAAGCTCAAAGAAACTTACGGCGACGATAAAGAAAAGATGGGCCAAAAAACAATGGAACTTTATCGCAAGGAAAAGATTAATCCGGCGGCTGGCTGTTTGCCAATCTTGGTTCAAATACCGGTTTTCATTGCGTTATATTGGGTATTGCTAGAAATGGTTGAATTGCGTCAAACGCCTTTCTGGTATTTACTTGATTTAGCCGCGCCTGATCCATTCTATATCTTGCCACTCATTATGGGTGCATCGATGTTTGTACAGCAAAAGCTTAACCCTCCGCCGCCTGACCCAATGCAAGCCAAAATTATGATGTCACTGCCTTTTATCTTTACTATTTTCTTCATATGGTTCCCGTCAGGATTGGTGCTTTACTGGGTAGCAAACAATATTTTGTCAATTGCACAACAATGGTTTATCAATAAGCGTATTAATGGCTAACGTCATAACTTCAACAGATGACTACCAATTTTGGCGAGATGAAAAGCTTGCAAAAGTCCAAACTAATATTGAAAATTGCCTGGTAGAGGTTGGCAACCCTGCTAAGCTATCAACTGCTGAGAAGTCTAAAATTAGCGACTTATGTCGTATTAATAATTTTGCATTATTTCACACACCTGCTCAACTGAACTACGAATCTAGCATTATTAGCTTCAATGAGCAGTTAGGTTTGACCGAATTTGATCAGCATTTATACGCTCAAAATCAAGGCTTAGCACATATCACCCAAAGCGATCAATCGGATCAGTCTGAGTTTATCCCTTATACTGATCGCGCTATTGGCTGGCACACTGATGGCTACTATAATGCGCCTGAAGCGCGTATTAGGGCGTTTTCTTTATTTTGTGTTAGTCCTGCTCAATCAGGAGGCGAAAACCAATGGATTGATCAACAAATAGTTTATTTACTTCTTAGAGAAGAGAACCCTGACATAACAAAAGCCCTAACCCACGCTCAAGCAATGTGCATCCCTGAGCATAAAGTAGATGGCCAGATTAGACGAAAAACGTCAGTTGGGCCTATTTTTTTTACTGACGAGATTACCAGCCAACTCTATATGCGCTACACTCAAAGAAAGAAAAATATTAGCTTTTATGAGTCAGTTGAAATTCAGCAAGCAGTTGCCATTCTTGATCAATTTTTAGCTAGTCACACGCCTTACCATTTCAGCCATACTATGCAAGCCAATGAAGGGTTAGTATGTAACAATATTTTGCATAAACGCTCTAGCTTTATAGATCAAAAACCCTCCCCAAGATTAATGCTGAGAGGACGTTATTTTAATCGGGTAAAAGATTAATGATTATCACAAATCATCGGCTCGATGTTGCTGAACAAAATCCTTCTATTAATTTCAATAAGCGTCCAGATGATGCAAAAATCACTTTGATTGTTATTCATAACATTTCACTACCACCTGGAAAATATAACAATAACTATATTGAGGAATTTTTTACCAACCAACTGCAAACAGAACAACACCCCTATTTTGAAAAACTAAAAGATGTCAAAGTGTCTGCACACTTGTTAATTAAACGTGACGGTCATATTGTTCAATTTGTTGATTTTAATCAACGTGCTTGGCATGCAGGACGCTCAAGTTTTAACCATATTGATGACTGCAATAATTATTCGATCGGGATAGAACTAGAGGGGACAGATAATAGTCCTTATGAAACGCTACAATATCAGTTATTAAATCAAGTATTATCAATTTTAAAAGATCACTATCCTATTACAGACATTAGAGGCCATAGTGATATTGCGCCAGGCAGAAAAACTGATCCTGGCCCTGCATTTGATTGGAGAAAATTAAAATGAAATTATTAAACAAAGCTTACCTTCGTGCAAAAAAAATCAAGCTTATCATTTTTGATGTTGATGGCGTGCTAACCGATGGTGGCCTGTATTTTTCCGATGAAGGAATTGAGCTTAAGCGCTTTAATTCGCTCGATGGTTTAGGCATCAAGCTCTTAAAGAAAAATGGTGTAGAGCCTGCTGTCATTAGTGCTAGAGATACGCCCAATGTAGCTCATAGAATGAAAAACTTAGGTATTGAACACTTCTATCAAGGTCAAAATGACAAACTCATTGCTTTTAATCAATTATTAAAAAAACTTGCTATCGAGGCTGATCAGGTTTCATATGTGGGTGACGATATCATCGATTTACCTGTTATGCGCAATATTGGCCTGCCTATTGCGGTTGCCAATGCACATGAACTGGTCAAGGACAATGCTTGTCTCATTACTGAAAAGCGTGGTGGACATGGGGCTGTTCGTGAGGTTTGTGACTTTATTTTAAAAGCCCAGAATAATTATGATTCTGCCATGAGTGCTTACTTAGTATGACCAATTTTCAAAAACTTTGCTACGATACTCTAACACGCCATGTGCCTGCAGGATCAGTTACTACGTATGGGAATTTGGCTAAACTCATGAAACATCCTAAAGCCTGTAGAGCGGTCGGAACAGCCATGAACAAAAATCCCAATGCACCTAAAATTCCTTGCCATCGAGTGGTTAAATCAAATGGTGAATTAGGAAATTATGCTTTTGGTGTTGCTTTAAAGCAAAAACGCCTTCAAGAAGAAGGCGTTAACGTTTTTAATAACAAAATAGTTAATTTTAAAGATATTTGCCTTTAACGCTTTTTACCTCTCATCTTAGAAATCATCTGCAATTGAGCCATTGATTCTGCCAAAGCAGCTTGTGTCGAAGAGATATCTTGGTCAGTATCAGCATTTTCCATTGCCTCTTCGGCTCTTTGCTTCGCTTCTAGCGCTTTAGATTCATCTAAATCATGTGCACGAATAGCCGTATCTGAAAAAATTGTTACGACCGTTGGTTGCACTTCAACAATTCCACCAGACACATAAATAGACTCAAAACCTTTATCTGTTTCAACACGCACTTCACCAGGTCTTAGCGTTGATAGTAGCGGTAAATGCTGAGGATAGATACCTAACTCACCATTACTACCAGGCGCAAACACACACTTAACTTCACCCGAATAGAGGGACTCAGTGGCGCTAACGATATCAACATGCATCATTGACATTTATGCACTCTCCGCAGCTCGTGCACGCACTTCTTCAATAGAGCCAGTCATATAAAATGCTTGCTCAGGAATGTCGTCTAGTTCGCCATTTAAGATTGCCTGGAACCCTGATATAGTGTCTTTAAGTGATACGTACTTGCCTGGAGAGCCCGTAAATACTTCTGCAACAAAGAATGGCTGGGATAAGAAACGCTGTACTTTACGAGCACGTGATACAGCTTGCTTATCTTCTTCAGAAAGCTCATCCATACCCAAAATTGCAATAATGTCTTTTAGCTCTTTATAGCGCTGCAATACACCCTGAACACCACGAGCAATATCATAATGCTCTTGACCTACGATTAACGGATCTAGTTGGCGTGATGTAGAATCAAGTGGGTCTACCGCAGGGTAGATACCTAGCTCAGCTACTTGACGTGACAATACAACTGTTGCGTCTAAGTGCGCAAACGTTGTTGCTGGAGAAGGGTCAGTCAGATCATCTGCTGGTACGTATACCGCTTGAATTGAAGTAATTGAGCCTTTCTTAGTAGAAGTAATACGCTCTTGTAATGCACCCATTTCTGAAGCTAGTGTTGGCTGGTAACCAACCGCTGATGGCATACGACCTAATAATGCTGATACCTCTGTACCTGCGAGAGTGTAACGATAAATGTTGTCAATAAACAATAAAACATCACGACCTTCATCACGGAAATACTCAGCCATTGTTAAACCTGTTAAAGCAACACGCAATCTATTTCCCGGAGGCTCATTCATTTGACCGTACACTAGTGATACTTTATCTAATACGTTTGATTCTTTCATTTCGTGATAGAAATCGTTACCTTCACGAGTACGCTCACCAACACCAGCGAATACAGAATAACCCGAGTGCTCAATCGCAATATTACGAATAAGCTCCATCATATTAACGGTTTTACCAACACCAGCACCACCAAACAAACCAACTTTACCACCCTTTGCAAATGGACAAACTAAGTCAATTACTTTAATACCTGTTTCTAACAGTTCTGCTGCAGGTGCTAGTTCGTCATAAGCAGGAGCCGGACGGTGAATACCCCAATTATCCTCTTCACCGATATCGCCCGCGTTATCAATAGGTTGGCCCAATACATTCATGATACGCCCTAGCGTTTTAGTGCCAACTGGGACTTGAATAGGTGCGCCAGTATTAGTTACCTCAATACCACGTTTTAAGCCTTCAGAGCCACCCATAGCAATACCACGAACTGTGTTATCGCCTAATTGTTGCTGAACTTCTAACGTTAAGCCTGTTTCTGTAACAACTAAGGCATCATAAATATTTGGAATACTGTCTGCCGGGAATTCGACATCAATAACCGCACCAATAATTTGTGTAATTTTTCCGCTGCTCATTTTGCTTTTCCTTTTTTAAAACTCTATTTGTTTAATTCTATACTGCCGCTGCACCGCTAACAATTTCAGAAATTTCCTGAGTAATTGCCGCTTGTCTCGCCTTATTGTAAACTAACTCTAAATCATCAACCATATCACCCGCATTATCAGTTGCGCTCTTCATAGCGATCATTCGTGATGACTGCTCACAAGCAACATTTTCAACCAAACCTTGGTAAACAATTGCTTCAATATATCTGATCAATAAGGCATTCAATGCTTCTTCTGCATCAGGCTCATAAATATAATCCCAACGATGACTCATTGTTTCATCTTCTACTGCCACCATTGGAATCAATTGTGCTGTTGTTGGCACTTGAGTCATGGTATTTTCAAATTTATTGTAGGCAACTGACAACTGCTGAATTTCATCATTATCATAGGCGTCTAACATTACTTTAACCGTACCTAAAAGATCATCGAAATGTGGTGCATCGCCTAAATCTGTTAATACTGACTTGATGCCTAGGCCTGAATTTTTGAAAAATGACGTCGCCTTTTTACCAATAGTACAAATATCAACTTCAACACCTCTAGCTTGATAATCGGTTACTTCTTTTAACAAGCTTCTAAATAAGTTGGTATTTAATCCACCACACAAACCTCTGTCACTAGAGATAATGATAATGCCAACACGTTTAAGCTCACCAACCTCTTTCATATAAGGATGTTCAAACTCTGGGTGTGCGTTCGCCAAATGACCAATTACTTGTGTAATTTTTTCAGAATAAGGGCGTGATGCGATCATTCTGTCTTGGGCTTTTTTCATTTTAGACGCTGCCACCATTTCCATAGCCGATGTGATCTTCTGAGTATTTTTAATACTCGCGATCTGCGTTCTAATTTCCTTTCCAGCTGCCATATTATTTATTTACCAAGTGTGGTTTGCCTTAAAATCATCAATTGCTGCTTGAAGCTGACCAGCAATATCGTCGTTGTAATCACCTGTTTCATTAATACTATCCATTAATGCTGCTTGATTAGAGCCCATGTAAGTTAGCAAGGCTCTTTCAAAATCTACCACTTTGTTGGCTTCCAAATCGTCTAATGATCCAGAGTTTGCAGCAAACAATGAGGTCGCTAATTCTGCTACAGATAACGGCTTATATTGATCTTGCTTCATTAACTCTGTTACACGTTGACCACGATCAATTTGCGCTTTAGTTTCCGAATCAAGATCTGAGGCAAATTGAGCAAAAGCAGCTAATTCACGATACTGTGCCAAGTCAAGACGAATACCGCCGCCTAGCTTTTTAATAATACTTGTTTGTGCTGCACCACCTACACGAGACACTGAAAGACCCGCGTTAATCGCTGGTCTAATACCAGCGTTAAATAGATCAGTTTCTAAGAAAATTTGACCATCTGTAATTGAAATTACGTTTGTTGGTACAAAGGCAGATACGTCGCCACCTTGTGTTTCAATAATTGGTAGTGCTGTTAATGAGCCTGTTTTGCCCTTAACTTCACCATTTGTCATTTGCTCAACGTACTCTGCATTAACGCGTGATGCACGCTCTAATAAACGAGAGTGTAAGTAGAATACATCGCCTGGATAAGCTTCACGTCCTGGTGGACGTTTAAGTAGCAACGATACTTCACGGTAAGCCCAAGCTTGTTTTGTTAAATCATCATAAACAATAAGTGCATCCTCACCACGATCACGGAAGTATTCCGCCATCGAACAACCCGCATATGGCGCAATGTATTGCAATGCTGGAGATGAAGCAGCGCCGGCACTAACAATAATTGTATTATCTAGCGCTCCATGCTCCTCAAGTTTACGCACAACTGCTGCTACTGAAGAATCCTTTTGACCAATTGCAACATAGACACAACGAATACCTGTGTCTTTTTGATTAATAATTGCATCGATCGCAACTGCTGTCTTACCCGTTTGACGGTCACCAATAATCAGCTCACGTTGGCCACGACCAACCGGAACCATTGCATCGATCGCCTTAACGCCTGTTTGGATCGGCTGATCAACCGACTTACGCTCAATAACACCTGGTGCCATAATTTCTAGTGGGAGTGAGCTGGCTGTATCAATAGCGCCTTTACCGTCAATCGGCTGACCCAGTGGGTTAACTACACGTCCAAGCATCGCCTCTCCAACGGGCACTTCAACCAATCTATTAGTACATTTGACAACATCTCCTTGAGATAAGTGAAGGTAATCACCTAATACAACTGCACCCACCGAATCTTGTTCAAGGTTAAGCGCCATACCAAAGGTATTGCCAGGAAATTCAAGCATTTCACCAAACTGAACATCAGCTAAGCCATGAATTCGAACAATACCGTCACTGACACTAATAATCGTACCTTCTGTGCGCGCTTCAGCTGCAAAGTCAAAACCTTCTATTTGTTTTTTAATTAAATCACTAATTTCACTGGCGTTTAATTGCATAACTCTTCCTTTTATATAAATTTATAATTAATGGGTTGTAAGAAGCAAGTTGAGCTCATCAGTTCGAGCTTTGATCGACATATCAATCACCTTGTCTCCTAGTTTAATAATCAGACCGCCAATCAGCGTCTCATCAATGGTTGTTTCAATACTAACACTGGCATTGTACTTTTCACTAAGACTAACAACAATACCTTTTTCTTCAGTTGCAGTAAGCTTGTAAGCACTAATCACCTGAAAAGTCTTTGCCTCTTCAAAGGTATTGGCTTGGTCATCAAATAACGACAAAATACTGGGCAATACTTCTGTACGATCATTGTCCATAATTAATGATAAAAACTCATTTTCTTTAGTTGCTAACTTCCTGTTAATAATTCTGGCAACTAATTTTTGGACAGCTTCTTCTTTATCTTGCTTTGTTACATTGGGAGAATCCAAATAATTTTGAAATTGCTTATCTTTGACCAAAGATGCTGCTGCCTCTAATAAAGCCTTCCAATCATTTTGTGACTTGTCCTGCTGAGCAATTTTAAAAACTGCTCTTGCATATGGCTTGGCGATTGTAACTAATTCCATAACTGTTAGCTAGAGTGATTGTGACAATTTTGTTAACATAGCTTTATGCGTCTTACCATCTACTTCTTTAGATAAAACAGCACTGACGCCTTGCATCACTAAAGCTGAAACCTGATCTTGTAATTCATTTCTCACACGAATTTTATCTTGCTCGAGCTCTGCTGATGCTTGCAATTTAACCTTTTCAACTTCTTGAAGAGCGGCGTCTTTAGCTTCTTCGACCATATTAGAAGCCTGCTTAGATGCGTTAGCAATAATTTCAGAAGCCTGGTCTTTAGACTGACTAATTAACTCTTGTGCTCTTTGCTCAGCTTCAGCTTGTTCAGACAATCCACGCTCCGCTGCTAACAAGCCACCTTCAATGCGCTTTTGACGCTCTTCCATGGCCGCAATAAGCGGTGGCCATACATACTGTTTGACCATATAGATAAAAATGAAAAATGCAATTGATTGACCAATTAATGTAGCATTTATATTCATAGGACTTACCTTGTACTTAGACTAAAAAAGTTAAAAAAGATTATGCTACAGCGAACAGTACATATAGACCTAAACCAACAGCAATCATTGGAATCGCATCTACAAGGCCCATAAAGATAAAGAACTGTGTTCTTAACATTGGGATTAGCTCTGGTTGGCGTGCTGCACCTTCTAAAACTTTAGCACCTAATAGACCAATACCAATCGCCGCACCCAATGCGCCCATACCCATCATGATGCTTCCTGCAACATATAAAATTGCGCTTTCCATTACCATATTATTTCTCCTGTGAAATTATATAAAAAATTAAAAATTAATGCTCGTTATTATGAGCCATATCCATATACACGATTGTTAGTGTCATGAAAATAAAGGCCTGCAAAGTGATAATCAAGATATGGAACAAAGCCCAACCTATTTGTAACAACCCACCAAACACACCAAATCCAATGCCGACGCTATACATAATAGCAATTAGAATGAAAATAATTTCACCTGCATACATATTGCCGAATAAACGAAGCGCTAAAGAGATAGGCTTTGAGATAAGTGCCACGCCCTCTAGCAATAAATTAGCAGGCAATAGCCACTTACCAAACGGGTGAAATAATAATTCTGATAAAAAACCGCCAATGCCTTTATGCTTAACGCTGTAATATAAAATTAGTACAAAAATAGAAAGAGCCATACCAAATGTGATATTTGGATCTGTTGATGGCACCACCTTAAAAAAGGCTGCATGAGGGTCTCCGCCCATTGCTCCCACTGTAACAGCAGCCAATTGTGGCAACCAATCAACCGCGATAAGGTCCATGAAATTCATTAAGAAAATCCATGCAAAGATCGTTAGCGCCATTGGAGCTACTAGCTTGTTTTTGTGTTTAAAAGAGTCTCGGACACTGAAATCAATGAACTCAATAACCATTTCAATAAAATTCTGCAAGCCAGAAGGAACGCCTGTGGTAGCTTTTTTGCCAGCTGAACGGAAAATAGTATAAAAAACTAATCCGGTAACTAATGACCAAAACATGGAGTCAACATTAACCGACCAGAATCCCATGGCTTGGGCCTCGGCAGCTGTATGAGCAAAAGTCCATTGACCATCAACTTGACCATACGTAAGGTTCTGTAAATGGTGCTTAATATATTCTGAAGATGTTATGGTTTCAACTGACATTGTTTGTAAAAAGCAAGACTTAAATTAATAATAAAAAAACTCAATATAACGTTTAATGGATCTAATAGTTGCATGGCAAATACCAACAAAATACCAATCAACAAAAGCCTCTCTATTAAAGAAATCCTAGCCAAGTTAACTACCTGCTTAGGGTCCATAATGTTTTTACGCTTAAGTTGCTTCATTCGCCAATACAATAAGCCTTGGTTCACAAGAGCAATCATGCCCCCAACAACAATTTCCATAGGTTTGATGATTATACATAAACCGATAGACTATCGTGAAATATATTTTTATATTGTGAATAATTTATTCATAACATTGCTTAATTAAAGGTCGAATTGGTATCAATATCAGAATTTACTAATGCATTTGACATTAATCAACGACCCGCGAATAATTAACCCTTTTGGCAAAAAAAAATTGAGGAGAATTACATGGCGCATATTGTTGTTATTGGTGCAAGCACAGGTGGATTGCCTTTTGCTTACGACATCAAAAAAACACTGGGTAGTAACCATACTGTCACCGTTATTTCTAACAACCCAAATTTCAACTTTATTCCCTCAAACCCCTGGTTGGCAGTTGGCTGGAGAAATGAAGAAGCCATTAGCTTTGAACTTAAACCCCGCCTTAAACGTAAAGATATTAATCTAATTGTTGGTGAGGCCACTGAAATCAAACCGGATGAAAATCAAGTGGTGGTTGGCGATCAAACAGTTGACTACGACTACTTAGTTTTAGCTACTGGCCCAAAACTCGCTTTTGACGAAGTAGAAGGCCTTGGCCCAAAAGGGCATAGCATTTCTATTTGTACCACTGAACATGCCAAGATTGCTTCTGAAGAATGGAATAATTTCTGCAACAACGGTGGGGGTCCAATTGTTGTGGGTGCGGTACAAGGCGCTTCATGTTTTGGACCTGCATATGAGTTTGCCGCTATTATGGATACTGATCTAAAAAAGCGTGGCATTCGCGACAAGTGCCCTATGACGTTTGTTACTGCCGAACCGTATATTGGCCATCTTGGATTAGGTGGTGTTGGCGACTCTAAAGGCCTCTTAGAATCTGAATTTAGAAGCCGTCATATTAAATGGGTTGCCAATGCAAAAGTTGCCTCTGTAGCTTCTGACAAAGTCACTGTAGAAGAGGTGAATGACGAGGGAAAAACTATCAAGACTCACGAGATAGCAACAAAATATACCATGATGTTGCCAGCCTTTAAAGGGGTTGACGCCGTGGCAAAGCTTGCTGAAGTTGACCCTGGTTATGTCAACCCACGTGGATTTGTAATGATCAATAGTTATCAACAATCCCCAGTCAAAGACAACATATTTTCACTCGGTGTTAATGTTGCTATTCCGCCTGTAGAGGACACGCCAGTTATGTGCGGCACACCAAAAACTGGCTACATGATTGAATCAATGGTAACAGCTATTGTTCACAATATCAAAGACATGGTTGATGGCAATGAACCCTCACATGTTCCAACTTGGAATGCGGTATGTATTGCCGATATGGGTGATACTGGTGCGGCGTTCGTAGCAATGCCACAAATTCCGCCTAGAAATGTCACTTGGGCGAAAAAAGGAAAAATGATGCATTTAGCTAAAATTGCCTTTGAAAAGTTCTTTATTCGCAATATGAAAACTGGCAATTCTGAACCCGCTTATCAAAAGTATATTTTTAAGATGCTAGGTATCGAACGCTTAAAGAAAAAATAGGTGTTTATAAAAGCTGATTTTGCAGCTTTTTTATCGGCTAATTTTTGTCAAGGTTGGCTGCTGGCAATCATTTCAGCCGCTGCCACTCTAGCCTTGTCAGTCACAGTTGCACCGCCCAAAATACGCGCCACTTCTTCTACTCTTTGCTGATCATTCAGTTGTATTACGTTCGTTTGTGCGCCTTGCTCATTTTGCACCTTACTCACACATAGATGCTGGTGTCCAAATGCTGCCACTTGTGCCAAATGCGTAATACAAATAATTTGATAATTCTTGGCAAGCTTCTGTAGCTTTCTGCCTACAACCTCAGCAACAGCGCCGCTAATACCTACATCTACTTCATCAAAAATTAAGGTTGGTGTATATTCGCTATCGCTACTAACTACCGAAATTGCCAGCGATATGCGTGACAACTCACCGCCTGAGGCTACTTTTTTGAGCGCTTTAAACTGTTGCCCCATATTGGTTTTCACCAAAAATTCGATAACCTCATGGCCATTTAAATGCACCCCGTCATTCTTAGTGTTAAGCTCCACTTTAAACTCACTGCCTGGCATACCCAAAACCTGCATAGCTTCAGTTACCAGCTGAGAAAGCTCTTCTGCTTTTATTTGGCGAGTCTCGGATAACCTCTTAGCCTGGTCCATATATCTTTTAGAAAGTTCTTCCAACTGCGCTTTCATTTCATCAATTGAGCTAACACCGCCACCAATCTCTTCTAACTTTATTGTGAGCTGGTCACGCACCAATATAAGTTCTTCAATTTGGCATTGATGCTTTCGACCTAGGGCATATAACTCAGAAATACGCTCTTCCATCTCAACTACACTTTGTTCGTCCGTTGATAACTGACTTAAATATTGTGTCAATTCATATACAACTTCTTGTGTTTGCACCTGTGCAGAGCTTAACAGCTCGAATCCGGTCTGAAGCCTATCGTCCATTTCAAGCGCCTCAGACAACTGCGAACTAAGCGCTAAGAGTTGTTCATTTGCACCAGACTCACTCTCTAATTGACTCAATACACCAGATGTTTTTTCAATAATTGCCTGTGCATTTGAGCTTGTTTTAAAGTTGGCCTCAATCGTGTTAAGCTCATCTTGATCAAGCATTGCCTCGGTTAGCTCTTCTAGCTGATGCGAATACAGCGCTTGCTGTTGTTCAATAGCTTCTTGATTATTAATCAAGTTCTCAATTTTTTCATTCAATGATTTATAAGCCCTAACTACCTCATTGAGCTTTTGTTTGTCAACTTCCAGCTGTGCATATCCGTCCAGCAAACGCATTTGCTGCTCTGGTCTTAATAACAATTGATGTTCGTTTTGACCATGAATGTCTAATAACAAATCGCCCACATTACGCACAGTGGACAGTGGCACGCTATTGCCATTAATAAAAGCTTTTGAGCGTCCATCGCTAGTAATTACTCGACGCAAAATACACTCGCCTTCATCTTCTAAAGCGTTTTCAGTCAAAAAATTTTGTACGGTCTGGTTGCTTTCTAGTGCAAAGGCTGCGCTGATATCAGCCTTGTCCTTACCATGACGGACCAAATTAGAGTCAGCGCGCACGCCCAAGGCCAAACCTAACGCTTGCAGAATAATAGATTTTCCGGCACCTGTTTCGCCTGTAACGGCGCTCATTCCAGGCTCAAAAGACAAATCAAGCCTTTCAACAACAGCTAAGTTTTTGACCGATAATTGCGACAACATTAACTATATTCGCTTATGAAAGCTTTGACCCCCAGTGAAGTTTAGAGCGAATAATCTCAAAATAATCATAGTCTTTAGGGTGCAATAAATGCACAAAACTACCATGCTGGCGCACGCGAACCTCTTGGCCTTGAGCAATTGGGAATGAAGCTTGTCCATCAATATGCACGCTTACTCCAGCGCCCGCATCCTTAACTCGAACCACCACCTCGCTGCCACCTGGCACCAACAATGGACGGTGGCTCATAGTATGGGGACAAATAGACACCAAACCAATTGCATTAACGCCTGGGTGCATGATCGGCCCACCACTTGATAAAGCATAAGCAGTTGAGCCTGTTGGTGTAGTAATAATGAGCCCATCTGCACGCTGATTATTGACGAACTTATCATCAATATAAACATCGAACTCTATCATTTTAAGTGCGTCTTGTCGATTCACTACCGCATCATTCAAGGCAACACTTTGCTGCACTACCTGTCCATTTTGTTCTATTTGGCAAGACAATAAGCAACGATCTTCTTTAGTAAATTCGCCTTGCAAAACCTGAGTCACAATTTCAAGCATCTTGCCCACCGACACATCTGCCAAAAACCCAAGTCGACCGAGATTAATGCCTAAAATAGGGATGTTGTTATCAACAAAAGTACGTGCTGTATTGAGCAAAGTACCGTCTCCGCCCACGACAATAATTAAATCTGCTTGCTCTGCAATTAGCTCACGGCCATTCACTACACCTACGCCTTTATTTTGTAAAAATGCAGACAATTCTTCAGCGATGCCGTCGCTCACAGAATCATTAGGTTTGGTGATAATGCCGATTGTATTAAACATTGTTATATTTTGCTATTGAATTCTTTAAAATAGCCACTATATAATTGGCTAATAATTAGCTACAAATATACATTAATTGGACAACAAGATGACAAAAAAGCAAGACCAAGACGAAAGTATTGAAAAAATTGAAGACGAAAACATTGAAGCAACTGAACAAGAGGTGCCAGAGGATGATTTAGAAACTCAGCTAGAAGCTGCCCAACAGTCTGCTAAAGACAACTGGGACAAGGTTTTGCGTGCTCAAGCAGAAATGGAGAACCTAAAGCGTCGTAATGCCAAAGATCTTGAAAATGCCCACAAATTTGCCCTTGACGGCTTTGTTAAAGCACTGCTTGAAGTTAAAGATTCGCTTACTATGGGCTTAAAAACCGCCCAAGATGAAAACGCTTCTGTTGCAAGCATCACCGAAGGTTTAGAGATGACAGACAAGGTCTTTTTGTCAACGCTTGAAAAGTTTGGTGTCGAACTGCTTGATCCTGCAGGTGAAGCGTTCAATCCAGAATTCCATGAAGCTGTTACCATGGTGCCAATGCCCGATAAAGACTCTAATTCGGTCTTGGAAGTTGTTCAGGCTGGCTTTACTCTAAACGGCCGTCTAGTGCGTCCAGCTATGGTGGTTGTGGTTCAGTAGACTCCTTTTTTTTAAACACCTTTGGTTTTCATTGGTGGATGTTATAAAGGGCAGAAAAGCGCGACATAAGTCGGTCTTAAATAATTAAGTATTGTCTAACATTAATTTGCAATATAAATAGCTGTACCCGAAATTGTTTGCTTTGTAGATTGGGTGTTGACAAAGAATCCACCGCCATAACCGTTAGAAATAAACGTTCTGCCGCCATTTACAACTTCGCCTGTATTTTGCAAGATAATTCCATTGGCACCAACCTTGGCAGCTTGTTTCTTTATCTCTTCTAGTGCCAAGTCAAGGTTATGTTGTTAATTTTATAATTATACATCGTCTTGATAATTGGGAAATGTGGAAAAAGACAATTTATAGTTCATAAGTAAAGACTCTTTGTACGTGGCTCGATGAAACACATGAACTATTTAATAATGAACGAAAAACCCATTTTTTCTAACGTAAATAATGCTTTTTTCCTAAAAAAGATATTTTTAACTCTAAAAATTAAAAAAAATCAGAAATTTCACAAACGGACTCTTAAAGGTTAAAAATAAACGCTATTTTACTATTCGCAAGTTTATGATATAATTTTTGCTCAATTTTGACCTCAAAACATTAAAAAATGGGGCTAAATTTTTTATTAACTATTCCCAAGGAAACATTATGAAATTAATTCTTTTAGGTGCGCCAGGCGCCGGCAAAGGTACTGTTGCAAAATTACTAACTAAAATTGACGGTTCAGTGCAAATCTCTACAGGCGATATTTTACGTGGTGCAGTAGCAGCAGGTACAGAGTTAGGCAAACAAGCACAAGCGGCCATGAATGCCGGCGACTTAGTTTCTGATGATTTAATTATGGGCATTATGGAAGAGCGCCTTAAAGAAGATGATTGTAAGTCTGGCTATTTATTAGACGGTTTTCCACGCACAATTCCACAAGCAGAAGCATTAAAAGCGCTACTTGAGAAAATGGGTGAAAAACTTGATGCTGCGGTAGAAATCGATGTGCCACGTGATGTGATACTTGATCGCTTAACAACACGTCGTACTTGTGAAAGCTGTGGCGCAATTTACAACACTAAGTCTAATCCAACTAAAGTTGAAGGCGTTTGTGACAAATGTGGTGGTGCGGCCGTTCAGCGTGAAGATGAAACTGAAGAAGCTATTAGCAATCGTTTAAATGTATACAACGATCAAACCGCGCCTTTAGTAGGTTTTTACAAAGAAGAAGGGCTGTTGCTATCTGTTGATGCCACATCTTCTGATGCAGTGATTGATGCAATTCAAGCTAAAATTGGCTAAAAGATTGGGTCTGTCTATTCGCTAAACAGACCTTATGTCAAGCAGAAACCTCTAGCTGTTTTTAAATAGTTAGGGGTTTTTTATGGACCAAATCTAACGAATAATAATGGGTTTGCTTTGACATTATTTATAATTTATAATTAACCTATATATCTTGAGGAGAAATTCATGAATCGCTTTTTATTGCCATTTTTTTTGCTGGTTTTTTCTACTTTTTTGCAAGCACAAGAAGAGCTATTGCCGGCTGACAAAGCCTTTGCCTTTAAGGCCAATGTGGTTAATAATGAGATTGTTCTAGATTGGAATGTGGCTGAAGGCTACTATCTTTATAAAGAAAAGATCAAAATATCAAGTGATTTTTCTTCGCAATTAGGCGTTGCTAAATTTCCGCCAGCCAAAATTAAAAACGACGAATTTTTTGGAAAAGTTGGGGTTTATAGAAAATCTGTCAAGGTTAAAATCCCAGTACTAGAAGGTGAGACTGACTCTTTATTACTAAATGTCACTTTTCAAGGTTGTGCCGATTTAGGTGTTTGTTACCCACCTATTACCAAAACTGTTGCATTAGACATTAGCGCTTTGAAAAAGCCTTCTTTAGTCGACAATGCCTTTAACATGTTTTCTCAGGCAAAGCAAAGCGCTCAGTCTGTAGTTGATAAAATCAAGCCAATTTCTGACGAGCCTTTACCTGCTGACGAAGCCTTTGCTTTAACAGTTGATGCGATTAATGCTAATACACTCGTCGCCTCATGGGACGTTCACCCAGAATACTACTTATATCATGACAAATTCTTTGTTGATGTTAAGGGTGCAGAATTTGACACAATTAACTTCCCCAAAGGAGAAATAAAAGACGATCCTTTGTTTGGTAAGGTGCAAATTCATAAAGGTAAGTTAGAAGTTACATTGCCACTTAAAAATATTCAAACTCAGAATATTAGTTTTACCGTTCGCTATCAGGGTTGTTGGACAGGTGGAATTTGCTATCCGCCACAAGAAAAAATTCTTAATCTAACTCTGCCTGTACAAGACGAAACGACGACTATTGTTAGCGCTCAATCCTCTAATCCGGCACCTACAGCAGTTGCCGAAGCTCCTGTTTCGCTGAACGAAACAGACAAAATTGCCGCACTATTACAACAAGATAACATTTTCTGGGTCTTACTCAGCTTCTTTGGTTTTGGCTTGTTATTATCGTTAACACCTTGTGTATTCCCAATGATTCCAATTTTATCAGGCATTATTGTAGGGCAAAAAGGCGAGGTAACAACCCGTAAAGCTCTCATTATGTCGATTGTATTTGTTTTAGCCATGAGTGTGACATATTCTATCGCTGGCGTTCTGGCCGGCTATTTTGGCGAAAATCTGCAAGTTTTATTTCAAACGCCTTGGGTACTTATTGTCTTTAGTTTAGTTTTTGTTGCTCTCGCTTTCTCCATGTTTGGCTATTTTGAAATTCAACTGCCGGCCGGCCTACAAGCAAAAATTGCAAACATGAGCAACAAACAAGAAGGTGGCCATCTAATTGGTGTGGCGGTTATGGGATTTTTATCAGCATTAATTGTTGGCCCATGTGTTGCGCCACCTTTGGCAGGCGCCCTAATTTACATTGGCCAAACTGGTGACGCCTTACTAGGTGGATTATCTCTATTTGTAATGAGTTTAGGTATGGGTGCACCGCTCATTTTAATTGGTGCGGGTGTATCGAAGCTGCCTCGAGCAGGGGGTTGGATGGATAACGTTAAATATATCTTTGGCATTTTAATGTTGGCTGTTGCTATTTGGCTACTTGAACGAATTATTCCTTCAATCGCATCACTAGCACTTTGGGCGGCAATCTTTACTATTTCGCCAATTGCAATGGGTGTGCTTAACAAACTGACTGATACGCCAAGCGCTTGGGCTCGCATCTTTAAAGCAATTGGCTTGGTGATTATGTTCTACGGTATCTTACTTTGGGGCTTGGTAGCTCGTGGAGGTGGTGACATGCTGGCACCGCTAGCTGGCTGGGGTGGCTCGAGTACCCACACAGAACAAGTGCATATTCAATTTGAAAAAATTAAAAGTGTTGGCGATCTTGATCAAGTTTTAGCAAGATCACAAAAAAGCGACCAAATCGTTATGCTAGATTTTTATGCGGACTGGTGCGTCTCTTGTAAGGAATTAGAGCGTTTTGTATTTAGCAATAAAGACGTTGTAGAAAATATGAAAGATGTCATTTCCATCCAAGCAGATGTGACCAAAAATGATGCCCTTGATAAGGCCTTAATGGCCAAATTTAATATCATTGGCCCGCCTGGAATTTTGTTCTTTAAGCAGGGATTAGAGCAACGTCCTCAACGTATTATTGGAGAAATCAACGCTCAAGGGTTCTTGGCGCGTTTAAATCAAATAAAGTAAGCGCTTAGTCGCTAAAAGTCATTCAAAGATAGCTATCGTTCATGATGTTGGTGGTAAAATCAGCTTTATTTGAAACTCGTAATTGATGTTATGGACATTCTATTGCTAAATGGCCCAAATCTAAATATGCTTGGTACGCGCGAGCCAGATCAGTATGGCTCGCAAACACTAGATGATATCGTTCAACACCTAGCCCAGCTCGCAACTGATGCGAATCTGAGTCTAGATCATCACCAAGATAATTCTGAAGTAGGCCTAATTGACAAAATCCATGCAGCCAGAAGTAACGGCACACAATACATTATTATTAATCCAGCGGCCTTTACACATACATCAGTAGCATTACGCGATGCTCTGTTAGCTGTGGATATCGAATTCACCGAAATTCACTTATCAAACGTTTATAAGCGTGAAGACTTTCGTAAAAAATCTTATTTTTCAGATATTGCACAAGGTGTTATTTCTGGCTTTGGCGCACAAGGCTACGAATTTGCAATGAATGCAGCAATCAAACATATTAAATCAAAGGGGTAGAAAATGGATATTCGTAAAGTTAAAAAATTAATGGAATTGCTGGAGCAGTCTGGCATGGCTGAAATTGAAATTCATGAAGGTGAAGAATCTGTTCGAATCTCTCGCTATGGTGATGCGCCTGTTGCAGCGCCGATGGCAATAGCTGCGCCTGTTGCTCCAATTGCTGCAGTTGATAACTCTACAATAGCCGAGCCTATTAAGACAGCAGATGGCCATCCTATTACTTCGCCAATGGTAGGAACGTTTTATAGTGCTGCTTCGCCAACATCAGATGCATTCGTTTCTATTGGTCAGCATGTTAACCAAGGTGATACCATTTGTATTGTTGAGGCTATGAAAATCATGAACCAAATTGAGGCTGATCAGTCAGGAACGGTTACTCAAATATTATGCCAAGATGGCGACGCCGTAGAATTTGGACAAACTTTAGTTGTGATTAAATGATTGCAATGAATAAAATTCAAAAAGTTCTTATTGCAAATCGTGGCGAAATCGCCCTTAGAATTTTGCGCGCCTGTAAAGAGCTTGGCATTCAAACTGTCGCTGTTTATTCTACAGCAGACAAAGACCTCAAGCATGTTCGTCTAGCCGATGAGGCTGTTTGTATTGGCCCTCACCCTTCATCCGAAAGCTACTTAAACATTCCTGCGCTCATTGCTGCTGCAGAAGTAACCCATGCAGATGCTATACACCCAGGCTATGGCTTTTTATCAGAAAGCGCTGATTTTGCACAACGCGTTGAAGAAAGCGGCTTTATTTTTATTGGTCCAAGAGCTGACAATATTCGTGTTATGGGTGACAAAGTTGCCGCTATTGAAGCCATGCAAGCATCAGGCGTACCTTGTGTGCCTGGCTCTGATGGCGGATTAGACGATAATCCAATTAAAAATATGGAAATTGCGAGAAATATTGGCTTGCCAATTATTATCAAAGCCTCTGGTGGTGGTGGTGGCCGAGGCATGCAAGTGGTGGAAAAAGAATCTGACTTACTAGCCTCAATTGAACTTGCCAAATCTGAAGGATTAAGTTTCTTTGGCAATCCAGAAGTTTATATGGAAAAATTCTTAACCACGCCTCGCCATATTGAAATTCAAATCCTTGCAGATGAGCATGGCAATGCTGTGCATTTAGGAGAGCGTGATTGCTCTATGCAGCGCCGCCATCAAAAAGTTGTTGAAGAAGCGCCAGCACCTGGTATCACCCCTGATTTGCGCAATAAAATTGGTTCGATTTGTGCTAAAGCCTGTCAAGCTATCAACTATCGTGGCGTCGGCACATTTGAGTTTTTATTTGAAAATAATGAGTTTTATTTCATTGAAATGAATACTCGTGTACAGGTTGAACATCCAGTAACTGAGATGATTACCGGTATTGATATTGTACGTGAACAAATTCTCATTGCTGACGGGCAAAAATTGTCTTTTGCACAAGATGATGTCATCATTAAAGGCTTTGCTATTGAGTGTCGTATCAATGCTGAAGACCCGAATAACTTTATGCCTTCTCCTGGAAAAATTACTCAATATCATGTTGCCGGTGGCCTAGGTGTTCGTGTTGATTCGCATGTTTATAATGGCTATACAGTGCCACCGCATTACGACTCAATGATTAGCAAGCTAATCACTTTTTCAGACACGCGCGCAGGAGCTATTGTTAAAATGAAAAATGCATTAGATGAAATGGTGATTGATGGCATTAAAACCAATATTCCGCTTCAAAGAAGAATCATGGAAGACAGTGTTTTTCAAAAAGGTGGTATGAATATTCACTATCTTGAAAAAATGCTTGGAGAACAACACTAAGGATTTATAAATAATTATGATTAAAGCAGGCATTATTGGTGGTACTGGCTATACTGGTGTAGAGCTATTAAGACTCCTTCATAACCACAACATGGTTGATGTTGTGGCAATTAGCTCTCGCTCTTTAGACGGTAAGCGAGTTGACAGTATCTTTCCATCATTAGTCGGTCACTCGAATCTAATATTTTCTCTACCTAATGATGCTGTTCTTGATACTTGTGACGTTATTTTCTTTGCTACACCTCATGGTGTTGCCATGGAAGGCGCGGGCGCTTTTATTAAAAAAGGTATTAAAGTAATCGACCTAGGTGCTGATTTTAGAATTACAGACCCTATCGAATGGTCTAAATGGTACGGCATGAAGCATACACAAGCGTCACTTCTCGATAGCGCAGTGTATGGATTACCAGAAACCAATCGAGCTCAAGTCAAAGAAGCGATGTTGTTAGCCAACCCTGGCTGCTATCCAACTGCTGTACAACTGGCGCTAAAACCCCTAATTACCAATAAACTAATTAGCCTATCTGGTATTGTGGCTGATTGTAAATCAGGCGTTAGTGGCGCTGGGCGCGGTGCCAATCAAGCTATGCTGTTGTGTGAAACTAGTGAAAGTTTAAAATCATACGGTGTTGGCGGACATCGCCACTATCCTGAAATCAAACAAGCATTAGAAATTTTAGCAGGTGAAGAGGTTAATTTTACTTTTGTGCCGCACCTTGTGCCAATGATTCGCGGCATGCAAGCAACTATTTACGTCGATCTGCTTGATGAAAATGTTGATATAAGACCTTATTTTATCGATACCTATTCTAATGAGCCCTTTGTTAAAATTCTAGATGAAGGCGTTTATCCAGAAACACGGAGCGTCAAATCATCGAACTTTTGCCAGATTTCTATGCAGAAAATTCCAAATAGCAATAAATTGGTAATTATGTCGGTGATTGATAATTTGGTAAAAGGTGCATCGGGCCAAGCGGTTCAAAACATGAATATTATGTTTGGCTTAGATGAAACATCGGGATTAACATCTATTGGTTTATTACCTTAAAGAGGGATTATGTCAGAAGCATTACAATTAGAACAGGCTGATATTATTTTTAGCGACAACGCTGCTAACAAAGTATCATCATTAATTAAAGAAGAAAAAAACGACGAACTGCGTCTTAGAGTTTATATTACCGGTGGTGGATGCTCTGGATTTTCTTACGGCTTTACATTTGACGAAGAATATAAAGAAGGTGATTCTGGTGTTGAAAAAAATGGCGTTCAATTGGTTGTAGATCCTATGAGTTATCAGTATCTTATCGGCGCAACAGTTGACTACCTGGAAGATTTACAAGGTTCACGCTTTATTATTCATAATCCTAATGCCAAAACCACTTGTGGTTGTGGCTCGTCTTTTTCCGTATAGAGCTTTCCATCGGAAAAATTATATTATGAAGTTATTCTTTATATAGTGAATAACCTAGACAAATTAAGGGTAGCCTATTAAATGATAATTAATAAAATAATGGCTACTTTTTGATAAAGACAGTTACAGTAGCCTAATGAGGAGATATTATGATTGAATACATTCCCGGTCTAGCAGGTATACCTGCTACAGAGTCTGCCATTTCCTCAATCGATGGGGAAAAAGGAATCTTGGCATATCGAGGCTACTCTATTAAAGATCTTGCTCAAAAAGCATCGTTTGAAGAAGTGGCCATGTTGCTTCGAGATGGTGAATTACCTAACGCCAACAAGTTGGAAAAATTTCAATGCGTATTACATAAGCGCTATGAAGTTAAGCGTAATATTCGACAAATGATGTGGGCGCTGCCAGCTACTGGACATCCGATGGATGTTCTTCAAACTGCTATTGCAGCTATGGCCACATTTTACCCAGGCGCGGGCGCCAAGGATCCAAATTCAGCCTTTACTCAAAGCGCACTAACAAAAATTATTGCCAATATGAGTACTTTGGTTGCTATGTGGGCGCGCATTAGTGCAGGTTATGACCCAATTCCGCCAAGCAAGAATATGTCGTATGCAAAAAATTTTCTATATATGTCTTTTGGTGAAGAGCCAGATGATGATATTGTTCAATTATTTGATGCTTGTTTGATTTTGCATGCCGAGCATACCATTAATGCTAGCACCTTCTCGGCTATGGTTACCGCCTCAACACTGGCTAATCCTTTTGCATCAATTTCTGCAGCTGTAGGTACTTTAGCTGGCTCTTTGCATGGTGGCGCAAACGAAGATGTGCTTAAAATGCTAGACGAAATTGGTGATGCGAAAAATGTACGTGGCTATATCGAAAACCGCCTACAAAACAAACAAGTGATAATGGGCATGGGACATCGCGAATATCGCGTTAAAGATCCACGCGCTACGATCTTGCAAGAAATGATTGAAAGCTACATCAAAAAATCAGGCATCAGTTTATCAAAACGTTTTGACACGGCCTTAGAGGTTGAGCGTGTTTGCGAAGAGTTGTTGTCTGATAAAGGCGTGTACCCAAATGTAGATTTCTACTCGGGAATCCTATATTCAGAAATTTTTAAAATTCCAAAAGAACACTTTACTCCTATCTTTGCTATGGCGCGCTCTGCTGGTTGGGCTGCACACTGGCATGAGCAGGTTGGGCACAACCGCATATTCCGACCTACTCAAATATATGTCGGTCACAATTTTAGAGACTACCCTACCAAATAAATCCATGGATAATACAACTCACTTTGGCTTTAAAGATGTTCCCACTGATGATAAACAGGGCTTAGTTAAAGGCGTCTTTGACTCAGTAGCAAGCAAATATGACCTTATGAATGACGTCTTATCTTTTGGCGCTCATCGTTTATGGAAGCGTTACACTATTGCGTCTTCTAACGTTAAAGAAGGCGACAAAGTGCTTGATATTGCCGGTGGAACAGGTGATTTAGCAATTGAATTCCGCAAAAAAGTTGGAGAATCTGGTCAAGTTATCTTGTCTGATATTAATGCTGCCATGTTGGGCGAAGGACGCAAAAATCTTATTAATCAAGGGATTTTTGGTGTCAATTATGTACAGCTCAATGCCCAATATTTGCCTTTTGAGAGTAACACGTTTGATTGCGTCTCTATTGCGTTTGGCCTTAGAAATGTTACTGACAAAGATCAGGCGTTGAGTGAAATGCATAGAATCTTAAAGCCAGGAGGATGTCTATTAATTTTAGAATTTTCTAAAACAGATTCCGAACTTTTGAAAAAGTTTTATGACTTTTACTCCTTTAACGTGATGCCAAAATTAGGTGGTTTAATTGCTAATGACGAAGACTCGTATCAGTATTTAGCCGAATCTATTCGCAAACACCCTGATCAAGAAACGCTTAAAGACATGGTACTTGAAGCTGGCTTTGGTTTTTGTGAGTATCACAATCTTTCTGGTGGCATTGTTGCCTTGCATAAGGGTATTAAAACCTAGCGCCAACTATGCAACACTTTATCCTTGAGCAAGCACTCAATCTACTCATTAAAAATGGCTCGATTGATATTAAGCCTTTAGAATCAAAAGTTATTCGATTTACCTTAGTCGATCAACTGCTTGATGTAAATTTTATTTGCACCAACAACCGCATCTTTGTCAACAGCGATACAAGCGCCTCAAGTGATGTAGAAATTAAACTCAAACCCATTGTTTTTTTCGCCCTATTTAAAGGTGAAGACTTAACTGATTTGCTTAGACAAGATAAAATCCATATTCATGGAGACGTGAAAACTGCGCAATTATTAGTCGACCTATTGTCCGCAACTGAGCTAGATTTAGAAGAACTACTCTCACAATATACAGGCGATATCGTTGCGCATGAGATGGGTAAAACTGCCAAAAAAATTAAACAAGTTGTTAAGCAATCTCCCAACCCGCTTGAGGCACTTAAAGACGGGCTAAGCGAGCTATTGATTCAGCCACAAGTTTCAAAAAAATACACTAATCCACGCCATTAGTCATGCACAGCTTGTTTCGGTTTTTAAAAATTTCTCAGGTACTAATGCGCTATCGGCTGGATGCCTTGGTGCTTTCCACGCCACTATTAAAAAGCTTTAAACCATTACTGTATTTAACACCTTGGTATTATTTTCCAATAAAAAAATATTCTAGAGGCCAAAGAATTCGCTTGGCACTTGAAGCGTTGGGCCCTATTTATATAAAATTTGGGCAAACGCTGTCCACTCGACCAGACTTGTTACCGGAAGACATCAGCCTAGAGCTAAAAAAACTACAAGACAGCTGCCCTGCCTTTAGCACGCAAAAAGCCAAACGCCTAATCGAGGAGTCTTTGGGTGGAAAAATTGAACAGTTTTTTAAAACATTTGATGATCAGCCTCTTGCAAGCGCCTCCATAGCTCAGGCACACACTGCAACTACTTTAGCAGGTGAAGAGGTGGTTGTTAAAGTTGTTCGTCCGGAGATTGAACAGCTCATCGCTCGTGATATTAAACTGATGTACGCTTTAGCAAAGATTTTTAATAAGCATCCTCTGGCCAATAAAATTCGACCTATAGAAGTAGTCGAAGAGTTTGAGGCTATTATAGTCAATGAACTGGATATGCGTATTGAGGCTGCAAATTGTGACAAAATTAGAAAAAATTTTGAACACTCTGATTTGCTCTATATTCCTAAAGTCTATCATCATTTAAGCCAGGTCAATGTACTAACTACTGAGCGAATTTATGGCACGCCCGTTGGTGAAATAGACACTCTCAAAGCGAACAAAATTGACATGAAACGCTTAGCTGAAGAAGGGGTTCTTATCTTTTTTACACAAGTATTCAAGCATAACTTTTTTCATGCTGACATGCACCCTGGCAATATTTTTGTCTCCGATACAGGGCAATATATTGGTGTAGATTTTGGCATCATGGGCTCATTAAGTGAAGAAGACAAAGATTTCTTAGCAGATATTTTTTTAGCTTTTTTTAATCAAGATTATCAGAAGGTGGCAAAAGTTTATATAGACTCTGGTTGGGTGGGTATGCATACGAATGAAAAAGCCTTTGAGGCGGCTGTTGAGAAAATTTGCAGCCCGATGTTTGAAAAGCCACTGGGTGATATATCTTTCGGCCAGGTGCTACTAGACTTAATTCAAGAAGCCAAAAATTTTGACATTAAAGTTCAGCCTCAGCTATTATTACTAGACAAAACTTTACTTAATATTGAAGGGCTAGGCAGGCAGCTTTATCCACAATTAGACTTATGGTCAACTGCCAAACCATTTTTAGAAGACTTGATGAAAGAGAGATATAGCGTGAAAAACACTTTTGAAAAACTAAAAGAAGAAGCTCCTCAACTATTAAAAGACATTCCTGAGTTGCCCTCGTTGACGATTAATGCACTCAAACAGCTCAATAAAATGAAAGATATTAATCAGCTCTACTCTCAGCAGACTAAGCAGATAGTCGCCCAATTACAAAGCAACGCCAACCAGCAAACTGCTGCTATATTTTCCGGCTCACTATTGATATTATCGGGCATATTTGCAATCAATACCTTATGGCTTGCTAGTGGTATTAGCACTCTAGTGGCTTTAGTATTTTGGATCAAGTCTAGATAGTCATTCGATCAATAAGTATTTAGGGTAAAATAAATCCCTTGATATATTTGGTCGCAAAATATATGAACTAAGTCAGCACCCTTATTATGGTGTTTTTTTTATTTTATGGAGTACAAACATGAGTTTAACAATCAATGCAACAAAGCGCGAAGATCAAGGTAAAGGTGCGAGCCGCCGCCTACGTCGCGCGGAACAAGTCCCTGCAATTATTTATGGTGCTGGTAAAGCGCCAAGCAATATTACCTTAGGCATTCACGAGATTACCCACTTATTAGAAAAAGAAGAGTCGTATAATTCTGTCTTAGATCTAATGGTAGGCAAGAAAAAAGAAGCGGTAATTATTAAAGACTTACAGCGTCACCCTGCAAAAAATATTGTTACTCATGTTGACTTCTTGCGTGTTAACTTAAAGCAATCGCTTGTTACTAACGTCCCTCTTCATTTCCTTGGTTCTGACGAAAATGAAAGCATCCGTTTAGGCGCTATTCTGAATCAATTTGTTACTTCTGTTGAGGTGTCTTGTTTACCAGCGGATCTACCGACTTCAATTGACGTAGACATTACCAATCTAGCGTTAGGCGACCATATCAGCTTAACCGGTCTAGAAATGCCTAAAGGTGTTACACTAACTGCACTAACGCATGGCGATATTGAAGCACACGATCAAAGCGTTGTGGCCGTTCAAGAAGCTAAAAAGATGGCTGAAGTTCAAGATGATGCACCAGTCGCGCCTGAGACTGAAGTGGCTGGCGATGAAGCCAAGTCTGATGACGCAGAAGGCGACGAGTAGTCTCTAATTAAAGAATTATGGCCATTAAACTGATTGTTGGCCTGGGAAATCCAGGCAAAGACTATCAGTCACATCGTCATAATGTTGGGTTTTGGTTTTGTGACACACTAGCCAATTTATACTCCGCCACTTTTAAAAAAGAAGCTAAGTTTTATGGCGATGTGACCCAAGTCATGATTGCTGGAGCTAGTGTTCGTCTACTAAAACCTGGCACATTTATGAACCGATCAGGTCAATCCATTCAGGCGCTGGCAAAGTTTTACCAGTTAGAGGCCGATGAGATACTAGTCGTACATGATGAGCTCGATTTAGATGCTGGCGTTGCTAAGCTTAAAGTAGAAGGCGGTCACGGTGGCCATAATGGCCTACGTGATACCATTAAGGCATTAGGCACGAAGAGCTTTTATCGACTTCGCCTAGGCATTGGTCATCCTGGCAACAAACTACAAGTGGCTGATTTTGTCCTACACGCTCCTAGTAAAAGTGAATTAGAACATATTCAAAATGCCATGGTAGATGCTTTACAAATCATTGAAGAAGTGGTTAAAGGTAATATAGAGAAAGCCATGAAACACTTACATACAAAACAATAGGCGTGATTCTTTAGCCTAAAAAGGAGAAAAAAAATGGGATTTAAATGTGGCATTGTTGGACTGCCCAATGTAGGAAAATCAACCCTATTCAACGCACTCACCCAAGCCGGTATTGAGTCGGAAAATTACCCTTTTTGTACAATTGAACCTAACGTCGGCATTGTGCCAATTAACGACAAGCGTCTTGATGCTCTAGCAAAGATTGTCAGTCCTCAAAAAATTCTACCGACTACAATGGAATTTGTAGATATTGCCGGACTGGTAGAAGGCGCCTCTAAAGGAGAGGGCTTGGGCAATCAGTTCCTGACCAATATTCGAGAAACTGACGCAATCGTTCATGTAGTTCGTTGTTTTGAAAATGACGATATTATCCATGTTGCTGGCAAGATATCGCCTTTAGACGATATCGATATTATCAACACAGAGCTTATTCTTGCTGACCTTACTGTCGTTGAAAAACTCATGCAAAAGGCTATCAAAAACACCAAATCTGGCCAAAAAGACGGCCTGCCTCTCAAGGCGCTATTAGAAAAAATATTGCCAGCATTAGAAGCGGGACAAAGCGTCAGAAGTCTAGCATTTGATGAGGAAGAATTAAAACTTTTACGTGGCTTTCAGCTGCTCACGATTAAGCCAGTATTATATATGGCCAACGTCAGTGAAGATGGTTTTGAAAACAATCCTCATTTGGATGCAGTTAGAAAATTTGCAGAATCTGAAAATGCTCAAGTTGTTCCTATTTGCGCCGACATTGAAGCAGAAATCTCAGAACTCGATGCTGATGAAAAACAAGACTTCCTTGATGAAATGGGTCAAACAGAGGCGGGGCTTGACCGTCTTATCAGAGCAGGATATGCCTTACTTGGACTGCAAACCTATTTTACAGCTGGTGTTCAAGAGGTTCGCGCTTGGACAATTAACATTGGCGATAGTGCGCCACAAGCAGCAGGGAAGATTCACGGCGACTTTGAGAAGGGCTTTATTCGAGCAGAAACTATTGCTTTTGACGATTTTGTAGAATTTGGCGGCGAAAAAGGCGCCAAAGAGGCAGGGAAGCTCCGCTCTGAAGGTAAGGAATATATCGTTCAAGATGGCGATGTGGTACACTTCTTATTTAATGTTTAATCTTTATATTTAAGGTTTATTTGCACATGATGAAATCCAAAAAAGACACCAAACTCTTATTAATTTTAGATGGCTGGGGGTACTCTGAAACAGTCGAAAACAATGCGATTGCTCAGGCTAAAACACCTGTTTGGGATCGGTTCAATCAAGATTTTCAGCATTCTTTAATTTTAACTAGTGGCGAGCAAGTTGGGCTGCCTGGCGAGCAAATGGGTAACTCTGAAGTGGGTCATCTTAACTTAGGCGCAGGTCGAGTCGTTAAGCAAGACTTTACTCGCATTCACAATGAAATTAAAAATGGAGAATTCTTTAAAAACCCAGTTCTTAGAAATTCACTCGAGTACGCCAATGATAACAGCAAGGCTGTACATATTATGGGCTTATTATCCGATGGTGGTGTACACTCTCACGAAGAACAAATCCATAGCATGCTTGAGATGACCCACAAGTATAACTGCCAAGATGTGTATCTACATGTGTTCACTGATGGCAGGGACTGTGCTCAGAAAAGTGCCAAACAATACATTCAAAAACTAGAAGATAAAATTAATGAGCTAGGCGTAGGTGAAATAGCTAGTGTGATCGGTCGATACTTTTCTATGGATCGGGATAATCGTTGGTCTCGTGTTCGCTGCGCCTATGAACTTATCTCCAAAGGTAAGTCTAATTTCTTAGCTAAAACTGCTTTTGACGCAGTTGACCAAGCTTATGAACGAGGTGAAACTGATGAATTCATTCAGTCAACAGTTATTAACGCGCCAACCAAGATAGATGAAGGCGATGTTCTTATCTTTATGAATTATCGGGCGGATCGCGCACGACAAATTACCCAGGCTTTTACAGATGAAAACTTCCAAGGGTTTTCACGTGGAACTTTTACGCCTAGTGAATTTGTATGCTTAACTGAGTATAAAAAAGATTTTAACTTACCGGTTGCCTATCCCGCATCTAAGCTTAACAATGTACTTGGAGAATATTTAGCTGATCTAGGCATGACACAACTAAGAATTGCTGAAACCGAAAAGTATGCGCATGTTACATTCTTTTTAAATGGTGGTATCGAGCGACCGTTTAATGGTGAAGATCGTGTTTTAATACCATCTCCTGAAGTGGCAACTTACGATCTCAAACCTGAAATGAGTGCCTTTGAGTTAACTGATGAATTGGTTAAAAACATTGAAAGCCAAAAGTACAATTTAATTATTTGTAATTTTGCCAATACTGACATGGTAGGGCACTCTGGTAAATTAGAAGCGGCAATTAAAGCTGTAGAAGCAGTAGATGCTTGCTTAGGCATTATCTACCAAGCCATTAAAGCCGTTGACGGTGAAATACTCATCACGGCAGATCATGGAAATGTTGAACAGATGGTCAATCCAGAAACTCAAGAGGTACATACAGCTCATACTAACAACCCCGTGCCACTAGTTTTTGTTAGCACTAGAGCGGCCACTATTGCCAAACCTTGTAAAGGTGCGCTTTCGGATATTGCGCCTACCTTACTAGCTATGATGGGTGTAGAGCAGCCTAGCGAAATGACTGGAGAAAGCTTGCTAACTTTTAAGTAAAATACACGACATATAAAAAAACTATTTAGGAGAAAAAAAATGAAACAAGAAAATTTTATTGCGCCTTCAATTTTGGCAGCAGACTTTGCCAGGCTTGGTGAAGAGGTAGACAACGTATTACGCGACGGTGCTGACATTGTTCACTTTGACGTCATGGATAACCACTACGTTCCCAATTTAACGATTGGTCCTTTGGTTTGTGAAGCGCTTAGAAATCACGGCGTCACTGCGCCTATTGATGTGCATTTAATGGTTAAGCCAGTTGATCGACTAATCCCTGACTTTGTAGCTGCTGGCGCATCCTACATTACCTTCCATCCAGAAGCGTCTGAGCATATTGATAGAACACTCGGTATGATTCAAGAAAGTGGCTGTAAGGCCGGCCTGGTATTCAATCCAGCAACACCTCTACACGTTCTTGAAAATGTAATGGATAAGCTAGACATGATTCTGCTAATGTCTGTTAATCCTGGCTTTGGTGGACAGTCTTTCATTCCTCATACGCTAGAAAAATGTCGCCAAGTTCGCAAGCTGATTGATGCAAGCGGCAAAGACATTCGCTTAGAAATTGATGGTGGCGTTAAGATTGACAACATTCGTGAAGTTGCTGAAGCTGGCGCAGATACATTTGTAGCTGGATCAGCCATCTTTAACACGGACAATTACAAAACAACTATCGATGCCATGCGTGCAGAACTTGCCCAGGCAAAATAGTCAGTATTGATACCGCTTAAGTGCTTGATACATCAGCGCTAATTCGGTATAATTACTTTTTTAAGATTTTATCTTGGACGCTATTAGTATCAAGAAAAAGTCTAAAGTTGAGTTAGGCGCTTGTATATCAAGCGCCTAACTCGTTTTAATGTATCACACAGCTCGACATAGTAATCAGGGTGCTCTCAATAAAAAAGGGTTGATTATTAGAAGCTGTGGAAGGGAGTGTTATAAAAAGACACTCCACTAACCCCCCGGAGAAATAAAAATGGCAAAAACGTCAATGAAAAAAATGCTTGAAGCAGGTGTTCACTTTGGTCACCGTTCACGCTTCTGGCATCCAAAAATGGATCAATACATCTACGGTACTCGTAATGGTGTTCATATTATCAACCTAGAAAAAACCCTACCAATGTTTAATGATGTGCTTAATTTCGCATCAAAAACAGCGGCGGCCGGTGGTTCAATTCTTTTTGTTGGAACTAAGCGTGCTGCTAGCGACATTATGAAAGAAGAAGCAATCCGTTGTGGCATGCCTTACGTTAATCACCGATGGTTAGGTGGCATGATGACAAACTACAAGACGATTAAAGCGTCAATTAAACGCCTAAAAGATCTTGAGTTTTTAGCAGAGGAAAACTTCTCTCAATTTGGTAAAAAAGAAGCTTTAATGATGACTCGCGAAATGGATAAATTAGAGCGTAGTCTTGGTGGTATTAAAGATCTTGGTGGTATTCCAGATGTTGTATTTATCATTGATATTGGTCATGAAAAAAATGCCATTGCAGAATCTAAAAAATTAGGCTTACCGATTATAGGTATTGTAGATACAAACCATAATCCTGAAGGCATCGACTATGTCGTACCTGGAAATGATGACTCTATTAGAGCAATCAGCTTTTACGCAAGAGAAGTCGCTAATGCTGTATTAGAAGCAAAAGCAGCTGCAGGTACACAAGTAAAAACACCTGTTAAAAAGAAAGCGCCTGCTAAAAAAGCAGAGGTATCGGCTCCAGAAGCAGAAGCTAAAGCAGTAGAGGAGCAGGCTCCTAAAACTGATCTAAACAGCATGCTAAAAGCAGAGTTAGTTGCGCTTGCCAAAGAAAAAGGCGTTGAGATTGCGAGCAAGGATACCAAAGCAGACATTATTGCAAAACTTGGCTAATTCGTAAAATATTCATTCTCTGCTCATAGCGGAGTAACACATACAGGAGATAATTATGGCAATTACAGCTGCTTTAGTTAAAGATCTAAGAGAAAGAACTGGCGCAGGCATGATGGACTGCAAAAAAGCCTTAAACGAAACTAATGGCGATATGGAGGCTGCAATTGACTTAATGCGCGCCTCTGGTGCAGCTAAAGCCGCTAAAAAATCAGGCCGCGTTGCTGCAGAAGGCTTAGTCAAGGTAAATATCAGTGATGACAAAAAAACTGCGACAATTTTAGAGGTCAACTCGGAAACTGACTTTGTTACCAAAGGTGACGATTTTATCGAATTTGTTAATACATTAGGCGCGTTGGCACTTAAAACAACACCAAAAAATATCGATGATTTTTTAACTCAGACACTAGACAACGGTGACTCGCTGGAAAAAGCTCGTGAAGACATCGTCGCTAAAGTTGGTGAAAATGTTTCAATTCGACGTGTTGAAACAATCACAATTGATTCGGGTGTTATTGGCACCTATAAGCATGGCGAGCGTATTGCCGTTGTGTCTGTTTTAGAGGGTGGCGATGAAGCATTGGCAAAAGATATTGCTATGCATGTAGCAGCAACACGCCCTGAGTGTGTATCAGAAGAGCAGCTTGACCCTGAATTGCTAGAAAGGGAAAAAGCGATTTTTGTTGAACAAGCTCGTGAGTCTGGCAAGCCAGATAACATCATTGAAAAAATGATTGGTGGCCGTATGAAAAAGTTTGTAAACGAAGTAACTCTCTATGGACAAGCTTTTGTTAAAGATCCAGACACAACGGTTGGTGCACTTGCAAAATCAAACAACGCTGAAGTTATATCATTTGTTCGCTACGAAGTAGGCGAAGGCATTGAGAAGAAGGAAGAAAACTTTGCAGATGAGGTGGCAGCTCAAATGAAAGGTTAACACCTAAAACTTAGTGATTAAAAGGCGCCTTCGGCGCCTTTTTTATGGCTCCAACTCTTTGTCCAAGCCAAGACTTTTATGACAACCTCTTTTGGTTAGCCGTTATAGTAGTTAAAAGCACTACTCTAATTTTTAAATAATACCAATTTACCACTACAAAAACCTTTGTGTATAAAGCACACTGCTTTACTTCTCTTGCACCTTATAAAAGCCTTAGCGTCTTTTATAAGACGAAAAAAAACCACTCAAAAGAGTGGCTTTTTAACTAAAAGCGCAAGATCTAGCTCAAGCGCTTAACGTGAGCACTAATTACTTAGCAACTGTTTCACGTGAGTCTGCAGCAGCGTTACCTTTAGCATCTGCGTAACCTTTAGCGTATGCATCAGCTTGTGCCTTAGCAAAAGCGTCAGCTTGACCTTTAGCGTATGCATCAGCAACACCTTTAGCGTTAGCATCAGCAACACCAGCATACTTACCGTCTGTAGTAGCGTTAGAAACGTTCTTAGTTGTGTTCTTGTTGTTGTAATGGAAACCCCAGTCAGAATCGTTGTTCATGTCGTTGTTGTTAGCGAATGGACCGAAGTTTTGAGCGCCATTGAAAGGACCCATGTTTGAACCACCGTTAAAAGGACCCATGTTCTGGCCGCCAGTAAATGGACCCCAGTTAGAACCTGAGTTCATAGGACCGAAGTTAGAACCACCGTCGAAAGGACCCCAGTTGCTCATGCCGTTACTGTTAGTGTAACCGTTGTTGTTGTTACCAAAAAAAGCTGAAGCTGAAGTAGCTGCTACTAAAGTAGTAATTGCGATAATTTTTTTCATGTTAATCTCCTAGATTATTATGTAGTTATAACATCGTCATTATTGATGATGTTTTAAAGTGCTGAACTCGTGTTCTGCATGGGGAGTATTATACAACATTTATATTAGAAGTCAATAATATTCTTATATTTTTTTTATAAAACCCTCTAAACCTATGATTTAACAAGGTTTTATAATTAAAAAAATATTGAAAAAAATGAAAATTGTTGAAGTATAGGCGATAAATATCGTCTAAAAACCCTAAAAACAGGTAATTTTATTATTTATTTAGGTTTTTTTTGCTTACTAATTTGACACTACAAACAAAATTTAGAAAATTTTACACATGTGTATTTTGGGAGGCTATTTTAGAACAAAAATAAAAAAGCCGCTAATCATAGCGGCTTTTAAATAAACGTCTTCCTCTCAATAACTATTCAGCATTGACTCGAAGTGTTGAAGCAGCGGCCGGCGACAATCCATAGCCTTGCTTGCCATAAATATCATCTGTTAAACGAGCGCGGTTAATTTGCTCTTTAACAGCATTCTCAATATTTTGCGACTGTGCCTGTATGTTTTGATAGCCTTCATTAAAGTTGACCGGCATTTCATTCACAAAAAAAGTTTTACTACCGGAACCCTTAATCTGCTCAAGCGTTTTACTAAAGTCAGTTTCCTGCAGCCAGTTGCTTGGTTGTATCTGATTTGGCATCACCATCATTGCATTATTCGGTTGGAACGCTGGATTCTGGCGATAATTTCTAAGCGAGCTTGGGCGGTTACTATAACGACTCATATTTCTGGCATCATTGGCAGGAGAAAACTGCGCACCTGAAGCCATAGGATTCCAATTAGAGTTATTGCTCCAAGGGGCTGTGCTTGTATAACCCGTACCGTTTCCAAATGGCATAAAACCATTAGTACTAAAAAATGCAGTCGCATTAAACGATACAATAGCCACTATGCTTAACATAAAACTTGTTTTTTTAATCATTTGCCCGATCAATCCAAAATATATATTATTATAACATAATATAGAATAAACGCAAAATATCCTTTAGAAAGTGTGGCTAAGCTTAACAAACATTCGGTCATTTTCTTGATAGCTGTCGATCATGGGGTTGTCGCCTCCAATATAATCAATGACACCGCCACTAACTGATAACTGATCATCAATAGCATAATCAAGTGTCACCCTAGCAGAACCGCCGTCTTGTGCTGAGTTGCCCATCGCACTAAGCACAACACTCAGGTCAAGCGTTTGATTCAAATACGCTTGACTGAAACGAACCACTTGCTGATACTCCTCTTCGCGCTTATAGCCATTAAGCGCGCTATTCATTGTGTCTAGATAATCATGAATTTTTCTCAGTGCAATCTCATAGCTAATTGAGCCATCGGTAATACCATTATATTCTACGCCTAACAAAACATCGGTTCTGGCGCTGTTTACGGTGTTATTAATATCTGTGTTATATTTGATTTGATCAAAATATGCTGCTTCTGCTTTCAGCAAAAAACTGTCAATAACTTGATTATAGGCGCCGCCTAACATCTTAGACTTGTTGTCATAAAAGAGTGTATCGCCTTTTAGGTAAGCTTTGTCGATATACGTATCTGCAAAATATAGCCCCATATCATAACCTTTAAAAGCGCCGGTTAGACTTAATGCAACACCCAAATTGTCTAATTGGTTATCAGGTTTATTAGTGGGCTTGTCTGCTGTTAACTTAAAATCTGAATATTGGGCGGGATTTTCGGTAAAGCGATTTTCATGCAGGGCAATCATAGAAAGATTATATTCATCAACATAATAATCGAGCTTGCTCATGGTGCGCCCTAAGCGCAGATTTTTAATATCAACCAAACCAGGTATGCGATTATCTAACGGATTTAAAATGTCGGTAATGCGGATAGAGTCTGACTTTCCCCAAACCACAATCTGCCTACCCACCTTGAAATCTAGCTTGGGATTTAGACTGCCTTCCAGGGTTAGTTCGTTGAGATTAATCTCATTTTCGTAGCCATTAGGTTTGGCAGTGTAATTACTACCATCAAGTTCATAAATAAAATCATGCGCACCTTTCAGATTGCTTGTAATCTTGTGACCATTGTCTAGCTTATATTCACCAATCACATCTACCCAAGTTTTGAGCAACGACAAGTCTTTATCATTATCAAAATTGTAATGCGCCTCTAAATCTATCGAACCATATAGCAAACCTCTAGCTTCGGGCTCATGATCAATGGCAATAATCACTTCGTCTGTGTCAAATCCGTCATCATCAAAACCATCTTCGGCGTGTGCTGCGAGCGAAGCACCCAACAGCATACTGATTGTCAGCCATTTCATCATTTATAGGCCTTTTTCAATCGTGCGGATGGTAAACATGTCATCGTCAATCGCCTTATTAATCTCAACAGAGGAGTTGGTTAAAATAGTTTTGTGCAGAGTTTGCTTACCTTGTTTGGTGGTCATTTTGGTTTGCATAGCAACCCAAATACCATCAATTTTCTCTATTGCTTGCACATCCATATATTTAATACGACTGGCTTTTTTCAAATAAAACTTTGCTCTAGTTAATACATAATTGTCTTGACGCACATATAAAACACTTTTGGTATAACCTGTTTCATCAATCACTGCTTGATTAACAGGCAAAGCCTCAATCTTCCATACCTTCTCATCACCCTGAGCACGTTTAATGGTACTCTCTCCCAATAGCTTATAGCTGTAATCGTCTAGCTCATTATCGGTCATGTCTGAATAAGAAAAATCACTGCCCATAAAGGCGGCGTCTTTATCGCTAGCTGGAATACGCTTGGTTTTTTTCAAAGCTGGCAGATACATCCACTGATCGTCGTCTTTATCGTCACCACTATAATCATAAGTCAAGAATGCTGTATTTTTAACATCGCTCGGCGATAAGAAAAAAATGGTTTTATGCTCAGTGTTGGCATCAATATCTTTTGAAAACATACGCATTTGACGAATGCGTTGTTTGTTGTTTTTATCAATCAACGTCATTTGCATAGTTGACACCATGCTTGCCCCGTCATCTCGAGCATCTGCTTTGTCCATAATACTTCGAGCTTGATCTACAGCAAACGCAGCAGGCGATCCTAAGAAGATGCCCAGCACCACTAATAGTCTTATATTCATTATAAATCTCCTTTGTTGTGAATGAGTAGTTTCATGATGGCAGGCACCAAGAAAAAGTCAGCCAGCAAGGCTATAAAAATAGCACTGGCTGTTAAGACGCCAAAATTAAACATAGAGCTCATTGAGGCAAACAATAGCACCAAAAAGCCTACTGACAATACTATTGAGGTAACCACAATTGCTCGACCTGTGCCCATGAGCGTCAGTCTTACTGCCTTATCAACATCGTTATATTCAAGCTCATAGCGTCTAAAATTATGCATAAAGTGCACCGTGTCATCAACCGCCAAGCCCAGAGCAATGGCACCAATTAGCATAGTAAACATATCTAGTGGCATATCAAAAATCACCATAATGGTTGATAAGAACAAAATTGGCAACATGTTTGGAATCATGCTGATTAATCCAATTTTGACGTTGCCGATTAGGGCAATCATCATAATTGAAATCAAGCCAAAAGCAATAACATAACTCACTGCGCTAGAATGAATGGCCTTTTCCATAATGGTAGACAACAAAACTGATATGCCTGTAAATCTAACATCGGCCACGCCATTAAATTGCTGATTAAAGTAAGCTTTCCATTCAATTAAAAATTTGTTGTATCCTAGCGATTCAACATAAGGCAGTTTCACTGTAATGCGCGCCTTAGAAAAGCTCGAATCAACAAAATCCTCTAAGTCATCACTGCCACTATTTTCAAATAAAAACAACTCTTGAGCGACTAGGTTTTTGTCCTGGGGCACAACATAAAATTCAGGTTTATTTTCATTAAGTGCTCTATTGGTTTCTTTAAGAACATCCACCAAGCTTAATGTTTTTCCTACGTAAAAGTCTTGTGTTTGAACGCTATTTAAATAATCAGTGGCTTGCTCGATCTTATTTAGCACAGCCGGCTCGTACAAGCCGTTTTCTCTACCCGTATCAATAACTATTTCCATGGTGATTGAGCCTTTCAACTTATCATCAACCACTTCAGTTGCCACACGAGAAGCGTGCTCTTCTGGAAACCAGATCAATGGATAATGCGAAAATCTGAGATGTGAGGCAAAGGCAATTGCCACCAAAATCATCAGTGTGCTAATTGCGATAATGGCTTTTGGGTAACCCGTTGAAATACGGCTAATGCCTAACAGCATTTTATCCATCTGGGTATGCTCTTGTGCATCTTCTTTGGCGGTATGAGGCTTAATGCTCATGCTAGCAATGAGTGCTGGCAACAACACTAAGTTAAATAATAAGCCTATCAATACACCGCTACTAGCAAAAACACCTAGATCTGCCACGGGAGATAGCTCTGAAAATGAAAAAGACCAAAGTCCTGCCGCTGTGGTGAGTGATGTCATCACAATCGCCAACCCAGAGTGGCCCATAGCGTAACGCAAAGATTTTTTTCTGTCTTGGGTTTTGGATAAGTCTTTGTAAAAAATCGCCAATAAATGAATAGCACCACCAGTAATTACCGCTAACAAAAATGACGGCATAATTTGAGTGACAATGGTAAATGGTGTACCTGTAATCGCCATAAGAGACAGGGTCACTGTAATGGTAAACGCAACTGATGTGAGTGGCAATAATACGCCCGATAGGCGCTTAAATAACAGACCCAAAACAATAACAATCATCACAATCATTTTAATGATAAAGTTTTTAGTATCCTCCATCATACTTTGCTTAAGCGTGCCGGCAATCACAGCAGAGCCTGTTAGATAAACCTTAAAGTCTTCTGCTGCAAACTCTTTAACAATTTGTTGAGCTTTGTTCACAATCACGGTATTTTCAGCATCTGACAAATAGATTTTATCAGTCGCGGCGCCAATAACCGGCTCATCTGCAAATTCGTCTTCTTCCTGCTCAACAACCAAATCACCGTTCACATCAAAAGAAGAATAGGTTTGAGTGTCAATAATAATAGCGGTAAAAGTTTGGTCTTCACTAAAGAGCAAATTTTGCAATAAAGGATTGTTAAGTGCTCTTTGCTTTTGTGGCTCAATCTGTTGCTGGGAATTGGGCAAATCTTCAAATAAATCTTCAACAATCAAACTTTCGTCATCGCCATAGGTGTTCCTCGCATTAATAAGAGAGTTAACATCGGTAATATAAGGCAGCTCTGCCTCTAGCTGCTGATGCAATTTTTCTAGCTTTTGCAGGAACTTTAGATCAAAAACATTTTCTGTTTTAATGGCAATTAGTAGCTTTTCATCCCGACCAAACTGATCTCTGAACTCGTCATAAGCCACACGCATAGAGTCGGTTTTATGCAAAAAACCTTCTGTAGAGGTGTCCATGGTTAGCGTAGGCAGCTGAGAGCCAAAGCCTACCATTAATAATAAAACAGCAAGAATGGTTTTCTTGCTGTGAGTAAATAACAAATCTGAAAAGCCTTCAAATTTTCTTTCGGTTCGATGACGCCAATTCATAGCAGGTGCTTCCAGTTCATAAAAATGTTCTAATTATAATCCAAATTAACCCTAGGTTTTTACTTGGATTACAACAAATATAGGGCTGCTTAGGGCAGCGAATCCCGCACTGATTGGGCACCACAGATCAAAAAAAGAGGGGTAATTAAGAGTCTATAGCGTACTTGTGCGACAGTTAGTCAATCTATTGTCTATTGCCAAACCATACTCGTGCAAACAGCTTTTCTTTTAAAGCGAACTGATGATATAGCGCAGCCAATGTGTGTCCCACAATAAGCAGGATTAAAACTTTACTAAACACTTTATGTACAATCAATGGCGCTACCATTTCAAAGTTTTCTGGCAATGCCAATCCAGAGTCAAAAACTTCTGGCAATCCTAAAAGTTGTGCGGTGGCCATGCCGCTTAATGCCATTAGAATCACAAGCACATATAAAGCATAGTGCCCAATAGTTGCAGCTTTGTTTGTCTTTATTGTATTAACATCAAGCACTTCAAGTTTGGCGCTACGCATACGTACCACCAAGCGAATTAACATAAATACCAATATAGTAACGCCCACCAGCATGTGTGTTTGCAATGTACCAATTTTTCTTGGATCAGAGTTTGGCATTTGGTCTAAAACCGTTGTGCCCATAAACAACCAAGCCATAATGACAATGGCCAAAACCCAGTGTAGTGTGACTAAAAAAGGATGATAGCGTTTCATAAATTTCTCCTGCTAATAATTAATGACTAGGTGAAACAGTCACTTGAACTGTAGATCCTGGCAACGTATTTGAGTTAAAGGTAAATTCACGATTGTTATACTTGGCAGTTACCAAATAATAATCCAAGCTTTCTCTAATCTCTTGTTTGTATTTGGTTTCACAGCGGTTAATTTGTCTATAGCCCACTACACTTTTACTATTTGCTCGACTATTATCACTAGCGATTGAGGCGCCTAATGCGGCGCCCGCTACTGTCATTGCCTTATTGCCACGACCACTACCAAGCTGATTACCAATAACGCCGCCCAAAATACCGCCAAATATTTCATCTGTATATGAGTCATTGCTCTGTTGGGAATAAATCGGAACCTCTTCAGATCGACACTCTTCGTACGGTGTTTGATAAATTTGTGTTTTTAAGACTTTTTTAAAACTTACCACCTCGGCCTGATCTGTAAAAGCCATGGTTGAGGTTGACAATACGGCCAACCCTATTGCTATCCACTTGTTCATAAATTACTCCTATCGTTTTCCGTAGCCACGGCCATAACCACTGTGCATAAACTTATTGCCTTGTCCTGTACCTTGCAAACTACCGCCATATTGGTGTTGTTCGCCCCTACCTTGATCCATACCTTCACCGCGCTTATGTTTGTTTTCCTGCCCTTCACCCACTCCTTGGCTTGCTCTCATTGTATCTCTAAAGGCTTGCCTATCTTCTGCCGACATGCCTTCAAGATTAGTCTGCATGGTATCTCTAAAATTTAGCCTATCTGTTGGTGACATTGCTTGAATAGTGCTGCGCATTTGTGAGCCCTCATGAATATGAATTGTGTCTTCTGTAATATGTGCTTGCGCAACTTGTGTGCCTAATAGCAATATTGTTAGCAACAATACTTTGTTTTTTGATTTCATTTTGTGTCTCCGTTGTTATTAAATTATGTTTTAAAATTGCCATCAGTATAAGACTCGTATGTAACCAGAACATTTCTCATATAAATCAATTTGAAACGCTTTGTTACCAATTGTAACCAGCGCCGCTTTGCACAATGCTGACGTATAATTAAATGATGAACAAGAGTAAAAATATTTTAATTGTTGACGATGATCCAGGAATCTGTCGCATGCTAGTGCGCTATCTAAAAGAACAAGGGTTCAATAGTGAAAGTGTAGGTGATGGCGTGCAAATGGATGAATGGTTAACTCATCAACAGCCCGATCTGATTTTGCTAGACCTCATGCTACCCGGTGAAGATGGGCTTTCTATTGCTAGAAGACTTAGAAGCGCATCTAATATACCCATTATGATATTAACTGCCAAAGGTGAAGATATTGATAGAATTATTGGGCTAGAAATTGGTGCAGATGACTATCTGTCCAAGCCTTTTAACCCACGCGAACTATTAGCCCGAATTAATGCGCTGCTTAGAAGGTCTCATTATCAAACCTCTGCATCTTTGGAAAATTCGTTGTATAAATTCGGCCCTTATACTTTCAACAAAGACTCGCTTATTCTTCTCAATGGCGAACAAGAAGTCTCTTTAGGCTATGCAGATACAGAGCTATTAAAGCTTTTCCTTAGTAATCCAAATCACCCAATTAGTCGTGACTTTATCTTGGATAAATTATCTGGCATTGATCGTGATCCTTTTGATCGCTCGATTGATGTGCGCATCACCCGACTAAGAAAAAAGATTGAGCCCAACCCTAGCAAACCTCAATTTATCAGAACTGTGCGAGGGGTGGGTTATCGCTTTACCCCTAATGGGGACAGCACGACATGACCAAAACCCTATTTGGTCGTACCTCGCTAATTATCACTAGCACCATGCTGGTTTTTTTGATAGCCGTCATTACTATTGCCGGAAATTTTATTATCTTACCCGTAGGCAAAAGAAATGCTGATGACCTTGCCTCACTTATTTTGCTTTCTGCCCAAACCTATGTTGAGCTTCCACCAGAAACTCGACAAGACTTTGTAAATGAACTTTCAAAAAATCATCAGCTATATTGGGGCAATGGAACTGAACAGTTAGCAGAACACACCTACTTAAAGCCTCACTTTAATTTTATGGAAAAGTCTTTATCTGATCGATTAGGCTCAACAGTTGACATCGCCCCTCAAGTAGACAAACCCGATCGTCACTGGGTAGAAATTAAAATTTCAGAAAAAGTCGTTAGGGTTGGATTTGATCAACAAAGAATTGGGGTATCTCTGCCTTATGTAGCTCTCTATCTCGTTTTAATCTTATCTGTCATGGCTGTTCTTAGTAGCTTACTATTGGTTAGAAAAATTACCAAGCCAGTGCAAAATCTCTCAAAAGCTGCGGCTGTTATTGGTGCTGGAAATATACCCGACCCTCTGTTAGAAGAGGGGCCAAAGGAGCTGGCAGAAACCGCTAGAGCTTTTAACAAAATGTCTACCGACGTGCAAAGTTTGCTTGAAAACCGCACAGTCTTATTGGGCGGCATTTCTCACGATTTGCGCACACCCTTAACCCGCATGAAAATGGCTTTAGAAATGCTACCAAACTCTGTTGACTCTGAATTAAGCACGGAGCTCGTTGAGGCTGTTGATAATATGGGGCTTATTATTCAAGAATATATGCAGCTCACTAAAGGGCTTGAAGACGAGAATATTGAGCGTATCAATCTTAATATCTTAATAACAGATATTGTTAAAGAGATAAAACCTGCCAAAACTCAAATTATTCATATAACGGGTGATACTAATTATCAGTTTGAAACTTACTCAGTTGCACTGCATCGAGTTTTGTTCAATTTAATTGAAAATGCGATTAGTTATGGCAAAAAGAACCCTATATCCATTTCTTGGAAACAGCAAAAGAAAATCCTAAAAATAGTTATAGCAGACCAAGGGTCCGGCATACCAAATCAGCATCAAGCAAAAGTATTTAGGCCGTTTTATCGTCTGGAATCTTCACGTAATAGGGCTAGTGGCGGTTCTGGATTAGGTCTTGCCATTGTGAAACAACTAGTTGATTCGCACAACTGGCAAGTTTCACTAAATCCAAGAGAAAATGGTGGCACTAATGCCGTAGTGACAATTAGTGTCTAATATGGTGCCGATGGCCAGAGTCGAACTGGCACGAGCGTAGCTCACTACCCCCTCAAGGTAGCGCGTCTACCAATTCCGCCACATCGGCAAAAAAAAGTTAGCGATCTAGTAGTCAGGAACGTCGCTAGTACTAGATGGTGCTGGTGCAATCATTGGCACATCTGAAGGATCAATCGAAGCCGCTTGCTCCATGATGCTGTTTGACTCATTGCTACCACTTGTCTCATTTGTTGCCAAATAAGCCAAGGTTAAACTAGTTACAAAAAAACCAAAAGCAACGGCAGCGGTCAGCTTATACATAAATGAATTGGCACCTCGAGCGCCAAAAACTGAACCCGATGCGCCTGCTCCAAATGCCGCGCCTGCATCTGCACCTTTGCCGTGTTGCATTAAAACAAGTGCGATTAAACCTAACGCTAAAAGTACATGAATAATTAAAATAATTTGAAATGACATAATTTAACCTGCTTTACAAATTTGTAAGAAATCTTCTGCCTTTAATGAAGCGCCGCCAATAAGGCCGCCATCAATATCTTCACAACCAATTAACTCAGCTGCGTTACCAGGATTCATACTTCCACCATATAAAATAGGGGTAGCTTGAGCAACGCTCTCATTATTTTGCGCTAGCATTGAACGAATAAAAGCGTGTGCATCTTGTGCCTGTTGCGGTGTTGCCGTCACTCCTGTGCCAATTGCCCAAACAGGCTCATAAGCAATAATAATATTTTTAAACGCATCAATACCAACACGGTCAATCACTGCTTGAATTTGACGCGAAACAACAGCTTCCATATTGCCAGATTCTCTCTCTTCAAGTGTTTCGCCAATACAAAAAAGAGGAGTAAGATCATTCTCAAGAGCGACCTGCACCTTATGAGCAACTACATCATCCGATTCACCATATAAGCTTCTACGCTCTGAATGACCAACAATAACGTATTGCGCGCCAAAATCCTTGATCATATCTGCACTCACCTCACCAGTAAAAGCGCCCGATGCATTGACATTTAAGTCTTGAGCGCCTAGATGCAATTGAGAATGGGTAATTAATGCTTCAACCTGTGACATATAAGGAGAAGGTGCGCAAACAATAACATTTGAATCTACATCTCCCATGCCTGAAAGAATGCCCATAATTAATGTATTAACCGTTTCTTTTGAGGCGTTCATCTTCCAATTGCCTGCCACAATAACTTGACGCATAATAATTCTCTAAAATAAAAATGGATTAATGTTACTCTATTTAGCGATAAAAATCAATGTCTAAAAGCTTTAGTGTGATGATTTAGAGCCAAAATATAACGCCAGTGACACCATTAAAATGCCCAGTGCAAAATACACTAAATCCAATGCGCCAACAAAAGTCATAGATAGCGATACTTCAAAAAAAGTAACCACCAAAATCATCAGAATTACTTTGGCAAGTTTAGACTTCAAGTCGTCCAATGAATTAATAACTAAAACCTTTGATGATCTTGCGCTTTCTTTAGCTTCATCAATATCGCTAATAAACAACTCGTACAACCCTAGCGCAAAAATTAGCAAAATAGTTGCTAATAAAAAGCCATCAATAGAGCCTACTGTATGCGCCACCATCTCAATTTTTAAAGATTTTTTCACTTCTGCTGTTGCACCAACATATTCACCTGCATGGATGATTAAATTGGACACATCAATAGCAGTAATAACAAACAACATTAAAGAAAGCAAAAGCGAGGAGACAACAGCGCCTAAAACCATCAACCGAGAATTCCACAACAACTTTTCAAAATACTTTTCTAAACCACTCATCTACTTATCTCTAAAAAACAATATAATGCTCAAGTATATCATTACTTCATTTTAAATTTTACTTATGTCAAAAACTTGGGCTCAATGTTTAAAAACGCTTAAAGACACTGTACCTTTGTCGGTATATAGTGTTTGGATACATCCTTTAAAGGTACTTGAGGATCAAAACACTTTGTCCTTGCTAGCACCAAATACGCAGGTTAAAAATTATATTAGTAAAAATTTAAAAAACCAAATCAAAAGTGCTGTTGCTCAGCACAATAAGAATTTAAAAATTTTTATTGGCGTTACTCCTGAAAAAAACTCAGATAAAACGAATTATACAAAACACTTAACCCCTTTGTTTGAAGACTATACTTTTGAAAATTTAGTACTTGGAAACGCAAATCAAATGGCTTATGGAGCAACAAAACAAATTGCAGAAAACATTCATGGATCGCCTTATAACCCTTTCATTATATATGGCGGCTCTGGTCTAGGAAAAACACACCTAATGCAAGCTGCTGGACACCTTGCCAAATCTCAAAATCCAGACATGAAAGTTTTTTACGTGCCGCTAATGGATTTTGTAAGAAATATCACATCAAGTCTAAGACATAATACAATTGAAGATATTAAAGCTTTTTATCAGTCCGCTGATTTATTACTAGTAGATGATATTCACTTAATCGCCGGTAAAGAAAAATCGCAAGAAGAGTTTTTTCACATTTTTAATTTTTTATTTAATGGCAAAAAACAAATTATTTTTACCTGTGATCAACCGCCTAATAACATCAAATCTTTGGAAGAGCGTCTCAAAACAAGGTTTTCACAAGGGCTTAACTTACATCTCACCCCACCAGAATTGGAAATGCGTGCTGCCATATTGTTAAAAAAATCACAAAATAAAAAAATTAATATCAGCTTAACTGAAGACTTAGCACTTTATATTGCTGGACATATCAATTCTAATGTTAGAGACTTAGAGGGCGCTTTGTTAAAACTAAAAGCCTTCGTTGATTTTACTAAAATTAACCAATCTTTTATATCAAAAGAAGTTGTAGACACTGCTTTAGGCGATCTTATCAAGCCTGCTATAAAAAATATAGAAGTAAACGATGTGCAAAAAGAAGTAGCTAAACATTTCGCACTAACCATATCAGACCTAAGTTCAAAATCGAGAAAACAACACCACGTTCTTGCTAGGCAAATGGCTATTTATATTTGTCATGAACTCAGCACTTTATCTCTTAATAAAATTGGAAAACAATTTGGAAATAGAGACCATTCAACAGTTATACATGCTATTAAAAAAATTGAAGAAAAACTTGAAAATAGCGATATAAAAAACGATTACGACCTAATAAAGATCAAATTAGCGGGTTTATAAACATTTACACAACAGTCTTAACCAAGCACTAGTAGATAACTTTAACAACTTTAATAAATACCAAACTTTATAACCATATACACATTTTTTTACATAAAATACTAACAAGATATCAACTACTTAAATAATTAATTTATAAAGAAAAATATTACTTATTAACCAAAAAAAACCCATCTAATAATAACAATAATTTTTAATTAAAAGGATTTTGAAATGAATACTCAACTAACTGTTAAAGAACTACTCGAACCGTTACAAACAGTTATCGGTGTTGTTGAAAAGAAGCAAACTCTACCTATTCTTTCACATGTACTTATCCAACTAAAAGAAAATTTATTAACACTAACAACTACAGATATGGAAATTGAGATACGTGCATCTCATCCTATACAAACCCAAGAAGAAGTTGCTTTCACTATTTATGCAAAAGATTTAATTGATATCATTAGAAAACTTCCTGAAAAAACTATTATCGAGTTTATTATTGAAGAATCTAAGATATACATTAAAACAAATAAAAACTCTTTTGAACTCAACACTTTCAATCATCAAGATTTTCCTTTTTTACCAAAAATTGAAGATACAGAAATTATTAAAGTTAATCGTCAGCAATTTAAAGAATTAATTGAAAATACAAGCTTTTCAATGGGAAATCAAGATATTAGGGCTTATTTAAATGGCTTATATATTGAAGTTGACCATAATAAAATAACTGTTGTAGCGACAGATGGTCATCGGTTATCTATTGGTGAAATTCAACAAATAAATGAATTAACAAATAAAAAAACTGTTATTTTGCCTAGAAAGGCTGTTTTAGAATTAACAAAATTACTAAACAAGAGCGAACATAATGACGTTGATATTCACTTGTCTGATAACTATTTTTATCTAGTAAGTGATAAAACAACAATTATTAGTCGTTTAATTGATGGTAATTTTCCAAATTATATTCAAGTATTACCAACCGATTTTGAAAACACTATCGTTATTGATCGTTTAGAGTTTTTAAACTCGCTACAACAAGCTTCTATTTTTGTTGAAGAGCGTACTAAAGGTGTTAAGTTGGTTTTTAAAAATTCACAATTAAATATTTTTTCTCACTCTGAGAGAGGTCAAGCTAAAACTCAAATTAGCACAAAAAATTTCGATAAAGAGATTGAAATAGCTTTTAATATTCATTATTTAATCTCTATTTTAGAAAAACTACAAACCAATGAAGTCAATATGGTTGTTCCAGGTGGTGAAAATCAGTCCTGTATGTTAAGTAGTCCAGATGATGAAACTTATCAATATGTTGTAATGCCGATGCGTATTTAATTATTTTTTACAGTGGCAATTATTCGTAAACTAGCTATTACTCAGTTTCGTAACTTTAATCAACAATACATAAAACCAAGTGATCAATTGAATTTGTTTGTAGCAGACAATGCACAAGGTAAAACAAATTTAATTGAGGCTATCTATTATTTAGGGCACAATAGATCATTCAAAACAAAATCTATAAAGGAGATAACCCAGATTGACTGCTTAAAATTTCAACTCGATGCCCAAGTTGATAATTGCAGAATTAAGTTAGAAAAATCAAAACAAAAAACAATCATCTATATTGATCATTTACGATTGAAAAATAGTAGTCATTTATCTAAAATTTTACCCATTCAAATTATTACTCCAGATAAAGGTTTTGTTGTTAATGGCACGCCAAAAAATAAAAGATCTTATGTAGATTGGGGGGTGTTTCACGTGAAACCAAATTTTTTATCTGATTTTAAAAGATATGGTAAAGCCTTAAAGCATATTAATTCTTTACTTTCTCAACAACAAGAATATGCTTTAAATGATTGGTTTTTAGAAATTTCAAAACTATCTGTAATTGTTAATCAGCTAAGATATGATTATATTCAGCAATTAAAAAAAACAAACTCAAATGAATTAATTCAAGAATTGTCAAACCTTTATTCTTCAATAGATTCTTTTGATTATGAATTTAAAACTGGGTGGCCAAAAGAGGTAGATGCATATGATAGTGAAAGTATTTACCAATATTTGTTAAAAAATAAAAACTATTTATTAAAATCAAAATATTTAAATTACGGTCCTCATAAAGCAAGTCTTAAGTTTTTTTTAAACAATAAAGAAGAGTCTTTTTTATCAAGAGGGCAACAGAAAACTTTATCTATTATTTTTTGGTTAACTCAGGTTTCGTTTTTAGTCAAAAATAATGTTTATCCTATTGTGCTTATTGACGATCTAGCTTCAGAATTAGATACAACAAAAATTAAAACAATCCTTCATTATTTAAACCAATTAAATATTCAAACCTTTGTTACTGATATTGGTAAGGATATGTCTTATATTAAAGACGAAAATCCCACTATTTTTTCGATTAAAAATGGTGAAATCAAACCTCAATAAAAAAGTATTTTTTTATTTTATATACTCATTAAAACCCCTTTAATACAACAATTTATATTGACTAATTAATAGCTAAAAAGAAATGCATGGCAAGCTGTTTTTTCTATAGCTCGTGGTATAATAATTTTATTTTTTTCAAGCACTTATGTCTGAAGAGCAATCACAAGAATACCAAGCTTCTAATATTAAAGTTTTAAAAGGTTTAGACGCAGTTAGAAAGCGACCTGGCATGTATATTGGTGATACTGATGATGGCACAGGTTTGCACCATATGGTGTTTGAAGTGGTTGATAATGCAATTGACGAAGCATTAGCCGGACACTGTTCTACAATTAACATTATGATTCATGAAGATCAATCTGTTTCTGTTTCAGATGATGGTCGTGGTGTTCCTGTTGATATACATCCAGAAGAAGGTGTGTCTGCTGCTGAAGTTATTATGACAGTGCTTCATGCAGGTGGTAAGTTTGATGATAATTCATACAAAGTATCAGGCGGTTTACACGGCGTTGGTGTTTCTGTTGTTAATGCATTAAGTGAATGGGTTAAGTTAACAGTTTATCGTCATGGTGAAATTCACGAACAAAGCTATACGCTAGGTGTGCCTGATGCACCAATGAAAGTAACAGGCAAGACAGATCAGACGGGCACTGTTATTCACTTTAAGCCGTCAAAAGATGTTTTTGCAATTACTGAATTTAAATATGAAACGCTAGCCAATCGTGTACGTGAATTATCTTTTTTAAATTCCGGTGTTCATATCGAAATTGAAGAACCAGCAACAAACAATAAAGATATTTTTGAATTTGAAGGCGGAATTAAAGCTTTTGTTGAACATTTAAATAAAGCTAAAACCCCTATTCATAACGATATTATTTCAATCTCTGCAGAACGTGATGATATTACGATTGATGTAGCTCTGCAATGGTCAGATGCATATCAAGAAAGTATTTATTGTTTTACTAACAATATTCCTCAGCGAGACGGTGGTTCGCATTTAGCTGGTTTTAGAGGTGCGTTAACCAGAACACTTAATAACTATATTGAGAATTCTGGTATGGCTAAAAAAGAAAAAGCTTCGATTACTGGTGAAGATACTCGCGAAGGATTAACAGCCATTATTTCTGTTAAAGTTCCAGATCCAAAGTTCTCTTCACAAACAAAAGACAAGTTAGTTTCATCAGAAGTACGAGCACCAGTTGAGTCCGCACTTAATGAAAAACTAGGAGATTATCTTTTAGAAAATCCAAATGAAGCGAAAATTATCGTTGGAAAAATTTTAGAGGCTTCGAGAGCTCGTAATGCAGCGCGAAAAGCTAGAGAGATGACTCGACGCAAGGGTGTTCTAGATATCGCCGGTTTACCGGGAAAATTGAGCGATTGTCAAACAAAGGACCCAGCTGAAAGCGAAATTTTTCTTGTAGAGGGTGATTCTGCGGGTGGATCTGCTAAACAAGGTCGTGATCGACGTACCCAAGCTATTCTTCCTTTAAAAGGAAAAATTTTAAATGTTGAAAAGGCGCGTTTTGAAAAAATGCTGTCTTCAGCGGAAGTGGGCACACTGATTACTGCTTTAGGTTGTGGAATTGGTAAAGAAGAATACGATATTGAAAAACTTCGTTATCATAAGATTGTTATCATGACTGACGCTGATGTTGATGGCGCACATATTCGAACATTGCTACTCACCTTCTTTTATCGTTACTTGCCTGAATTAATTGAAAACGGTTATTTATATATTGCTCAACCACCGCTTTATAAAATTAAAAAAGGGAAGCAAGAGCGTTATTTAAAAGATGACCAAGAGCTAAATGATTACTTACTCCAAGAGGCTGTTAGCGAAGCTAATTTATTCTTTAGTGCCGATGTGCCAGCAATATCAGGTATTGCGCTTGAGAAAGCCGTTAAAGATTATTATAAAATCATAGCTATTATTAATAAATTATCCAAGCACTATCACCCCGATTTATTAAAAGCCATTGCCAACTCAATTGCAGTTGAAAACTTAGCTGATAAAAAATTAATGGAAAATTGGTGTGAATTAATAACCAATAAATTAAACCAAGATTTAACACCTGCGCAAAAACACAATGTTGTATATGAGCAAGGCGAAATTAAACACACCTTGTGTGTTTATGGTGTTGATACTGACCAAACAACACTTGGTCAAGCATTTTTTGATTCGTTAGATTATCAAACTATTAAGGTTTTTTCTAGTGACATTGAAAGCGCTATTAATGAGCAATCATATGTTGAAAAGAAAGCCAAACAAGCTCAAGTAAAAAACTTTAGTGAAGTAGTTAATTTTCTGATTGAAGATGCTAAAAAAGGACAAAGCTTCCAGCGATATAAAGGCTTGGGAGAAATGAATCCAGAGCAGCTTTGGGAGACCACAATGGATCCTGAGCAAAGAACCCTACTCAAAGTTAAAATTGAAGACGCAATTGTTGCTGATGAAGTATTCTCCACCTTAATGGGTGATGAGGTAGAGCCTCGTAGAAACTTTATCGAAGACAACGCCCTATCAGTTGATAACTTAGATTTTTAAATATAAACAAATAAGGAAAATACCATGTCAAAAAAACATCCTGTTGTTGTTGTAACCGGATCTTCTGGTGCTGGAACAACATTCGTAAAACGTGCATTCGAACATATTTTTTCACGTGAAAAAATCAACTCATTAATTGTTGAAGGCGATAGTTTTCATATGTATGATCGTGCCGCTATGAAAGAAAATGTAAAAAAACAAGAAGGTTTGGGTAACAACTTTTTTTCTCATTTTGGTCCAGATGCTAATTTATTTGACAAAATTGAAGAAACTTTCAAAGATTATGGTGAGACAGGTCAATGTGATCGTCGTTATTATTTACATTCTGATGAAGAGGCTTCTGAGCACAATGCTCGTTTGAACACCAATTTAACACCAGGACAATTTACTCCATGGGAGAAAGTAGGCACTGATACTGACGTATTGTTTTATGAAGGATTACATGGTGCTGTTGTAACAGAAGATGTTGATATGGCTCAATATGCTGATCTTAAAATTGGCGTAGTTCCAAGCGTAAATCTAGAGTGGATTCAAAAAATTCATCGTGATAATGCTGAAAGAGGTTATTCAGCAGAAGAGACTGTAGATACAATCTTGCGTAGAATGCCAGACTATATCAATTATATTACACCTCAGTTTTCACAAACAGATATCAACTTTCAGCGCGTAGCAACTGTTGACACTTCTAATCCTTTTATTGCTCGCGATATTCCAACACCAGATGAAAGTTTTGTGGTAATTCGTTTTAAAGACCTAGAAAAGACGCCTGTTGATTTTACTTACTTATGTAGCATGATCGAAGGTTCGTTTATGTCTAGACGCAATACAATTGTTGTTCCAGGCGGCAAAATGAGTTTAGCAATGGATATTATCTTATATCCAATTATCAAGAAGATGATCGAAGATAAGTAGTATAGCGCTACTTCCAAAAAAAACCCTAATTACGATTTTGTGATTAGGGTTTTTTTATGTTTAAAAATTAAACTAGGTAGTTTTTTAGAGTTATTACTGTGCTATTTAGCAACAATATTGACCAGCTTGTTGGGGATTACAATAACTTTTAAAATGTTCAAATCTTGAGTAAATTTAGCCACATTGGTATCTGTAAGTGCACTAGTTTCAATAAATTGTTTGTCGCTATTAGCTGGTAAAGTTATTTTGGCACGTAGTTTCCCGTTTACTTGAACAATAATTTGCACCTCGTCTTGTTCTAAAGCGCCGCTCTCAACCTGAGGCCAAGACTCATTAATAATAGCCGTATTGTAACCTAGCTGTTGCCATAGGTAGTGGCAGACATGTGGTGTAATAGGACTCAAAGTTCGGAGAATAATAGTGATAGATTCTAGACGTACAGCTAACGATTGTCCGTCAACACCATTAAATTTATTGAGCGCGTTGGTTAGCTCCATTAAGGCAGCGATAGCAGTATTAAAGGAGTGCCTACGTTCAATGTCATCTGTTATTTTGGATAAGGTTTGATGGGTTTTTTGACGCATCTCTTTTTGTTGAGCGTTTAAAGAGTCAGTGTTTAAAGTAGTTGTTTGATGATTTTTGGCATCTGACAAATAAGTTTCAACCAAGCGATATACTTTATTAACAAAGCGATAAGCACCTTCAAGACCTGTATCACTCCATTCTAAATCTTGGGTAGGTGGCGCGGCAAATAAAATAAATAAACGAACTGTGTCAGCACCATACTTTTCGATCATTTCCGCTGGATCTACCGTATTTCCTTTTGATTTACTCATTTTGGCACCATCTTTAAGTACCATGCCTTGGGTTAATAGATTTTTAAAAGGCTCATCATGGCTAATCAAGCCTTCATCGCGTAATAGTTTGTTGAAAAACCGCGCATACAATAGATGCAAAATGGCGTGCTCAATTCCGCCAACATATTGATCAACCTCAAGCCAATAATTGGCGCGATCATCAAGCATGGCTTTATCGCTATCCGCACAAGCATATCTAGCGAAATACCAAGAAGACTCAAAAAACGTGTCAAATGTATCTGTTTCACGTTCAGCTTGTGCACCACATTGAGGGCAGGTGGTTTCATAAAATTCAGGCATTTTTTTAATTGGCGAGCCAACACCATCAAAAACAACCTCCTCAGGCAAAGCAATAGGCAAATCTTGCTCAGGCACAGCAACTGATCCGCAGCTAGAGCAGTTAATAATAGGAATGGGACAACCCCAATAGCGCTGACGAGACACACCCCAGTCACGCAAGCGGTAGTTATTTTGCTTTTTGCCTAGATTTTTTGATTCAAGTAAACTGGCAATCGCTTCAAAAGCCTGAGAAGAGTCAAGGCCGTTAAATTCATTAGAATTGCACAAAACACCCTTCTCTGTGTAGGCACTCTGATCGATATCATGCTCACCTTCTTGTGGCTTAATAACCTTAAGCATAGGAATGTTATATTTTTTTGCAAATTCGTAATCTCGTTGATCATGTGCAGGAACGCTCATGACAGCACCTGTTCCATAGCCCATTAAGACAAAGTTGGCTATCCAAATTGGCACTTCATTTCCGGTTAGTGGGTGTGTACAGGTGAGTCCAGAGTCAACACCCCTTTTTTCCATAGTTTCCATGGCGGCTTCAGAGGTTTCCATAGTGCGACACTGGTCAATAAATTTTTGCACATCAGGATTTTTTTTGCTGGCTTCTAGTGACAAAGGGTGTTCGCTGGCAACGGCTAAATAAGTAACACCCATTAGCGTGTCAGGACGGGTTGTATAAACTTTGAGTGCATCGGCGTTTGGACGGTTAAAGCTGATTTCTAATCCAGTCGATTTTCCAATCCAGTTTCGTTGCATGGTTTTAACCGCATCTGGCCAACCTGTTAAATTGTCTAATGAATCAAGTAATTCATCAGCATAATCTGTAATACCCATAAACCATTGAGAGATTTCTTTTTTCTCAATCAGTGCATCTGAGCGCCAGCCACGGCCATCAATGACTTGTTCGTTAGCCAATACGGTTTGATCTACAGGATCCCAATTAACCACAGCATTTTTTTTGTAGACTAAGCCTTTTTCAAATAGCTTGATAAATAGCCACTGCTCCCATTTGTAATATTTTGGGTGGCATGTTGCTATTTCGCGAGACCAATCATAGCCAAAGCCTAATTGTGATAATTGCAAGCGCATGTAGTCAATATTCTCATACGTCCATTTTGCAGGAGGCACTTTATTTTTGAGTGCGGCATTTTCAGCAGGCAGGCCAAAAGCATCCCAGCCAATTGGCTGTAGTACATTTTTACCCTGCATTTTTTGAAAACGAGAGATAACATCACCAATTGAATAATTCCTAACATGACCCATGTGTAGACGCCCAGATGGGTAAGGAAACATACTTAAGCAGTAGTACTTTTCTTTTGTGGGATCTTCAACAACCTCAAAAGACTTGTTATCCATCCAATATTTTTGGGCTTGAGTCTCAATTTCTTGAGCGTTATATTCTGAGTTCATGGTGTGTTTTTATTTGTTTGGGCCGATATCGCATTGTGAAACGGCAGAGTTAAGATTTAGAGTTCCAACTAAATCATTTACACTGTTTAATTGATGATCAATAAGGTATTGGCTGATACCAGAATTAATTTTGGGGCAAACTAATGGATCGTAAAAAAGTGCTGTACCAATACCAAGAGTGGAAGCTCCAGCAATAATAAATTCAATTGCGTCATTGGAAGTCATTATGCCACCTTGACCAATAATTGGAATACTGAAATGTTTACTTACTTGATACACTTGATGCACCTTTAAAAGGGCAATAGGTTTGATCGCTGGTCCTGACAATCCCCCTTGATTATTGCCAATAACCGGACGTCTAGTATGTGTGTTAATTGACATACCCATAAGAGTATTGATAACTGCGAGTCCATCGGTACCTGCATCAATGCAACGCTGTGCGCTGAGTCCAATATCTGTCTGATTAGGCGATAGTTTGGTGATCAAGGGTTTACTTGTGTTTTTACGACAAATGTCAACTACTCTATAAGACATGTCCGGATCATTTCCAAAAGCAACTCCGCCTTCTTTTACATTGGGACAGGAGATATTTATCTCGATCGCATCTATATCAGAATCATCAAAGCGTTTAGAAATCTCACCATACTCTTCAACTGAGGAGCCAGAAATATTAATAATAAAACGAGTTTCGGCCTTGTCTAATGTCGGCATAATTTCGTTAATTACAACATCTGTACCAGGGTTTTGAAGTCCAATAGCGTTAATCATTCCTTCGGGAGTTTCTGTAACACGGCTAGGAATGTTGCCAAGCCGAGGCTCTAGCGTAGTACCTTTGAGGCAAATAGCACCAACGTCTTTGTTGGAAAATCCTTTGATTCTGGTGTATTCCTCACCAAAACCGACACAGCCAGAAAGAAGAACAATTGGCGAGTCCAGATTGAGACCGCAGAATTGAGTTTTTAAGTTTTTATGCATATGCGGTATTATACATTTTTGCTGTTAAAATTAGTAAACATGAAAGGCTTGTTTATTAGCGGGAGTGGGACTGACGTTGGAAAAACGTTTATCGCCCAACATCTTGTGAAATTATTATCTAAAACAAGACGGGTTGCTGTTCGAAAGCCCGTTGAGAGCGATTGCCTTATTGTGGATGGTTTTTTAGAAACCAAAGATGCTCGACAATTGCTAAACGCAAGTAATGTTGAAGAAGATATTGATATCGTATGCCCTTATAAGTTTCATCAATGTAGTAGCGCTGAAAGCGCCAGCAAAGCGCAAGGTGTCAGCCTATCTCTTGAGCAATTGATCGAGGCTTGTGTGAGCGATACATTTGTTGTTGTTGAAGGAGCTGGTGGATTATTATCGCCTTTGGCAGAGGAGGCGTTGAATATTGATTTAGTTAAGTCGCTCTCATTGCCACTAATTATTGTAGTGAAAGACGAGCTAGGTGCAATTAATCAAGCTCTATTGACCATTAAAGTAGCACGACAATATCAACTGGAAATTGTTTGCGTGGTTTTAAATCAGTTTGAGCCTAACACACTTAATAACGCAAGCGCCATTAGTTATTATGGACAATGTAAAGTGGTGGTATATAATGGCTCATTAAAAACCCAATTTCGCCAAGAAATGGGCAATATACTTGATTTAAGCTAGTTTTATTCTAGCAGTTTTAGCCCGGGCTTTTGTTCAGTTTCTGCTGGTTGCTCTTTAACTTCAAACATCATGCCTTCACCATTTTCTCCAGCATAAATACTAAGAACTGCGTATATGGGTATATACACATCGACAGATTGGCCTGAAAATCGAGCCTTAAAACTTATATATTCGTTGTTTAAAACAAGAGATTCAGTCGCCGATGCGGTAATGTTAAGAACAATTTTGTTTTGCTGAATAAACTGCTTGGGCACCAAGACTTCTGGATGGCTACAATCAACTAAAATATGTGCAGTTAGCCCAGAGTCTTCCATCCATTGATGGTAGGCCCTCATTAAATACGGTGTAACAGGGGTCACAGCTTATCCGTTAGTTATATTCTTTTTCGCAATCTGTTAGACTCTCTTTAAAAGAATCTCTCGCAAAGAGTCTTTTAGCGTAGTCAGTTACTGCTTTTCCTGGCGCGCCCAATTCAACTTCAAGTTTCTTTAAGCGCCACAATAATACCGCTAAACAAGCATCAACAATAGTCATTTCATCACTTTTGAAAAATGGCTTATAAGCAAACAAAGGCACCAATTCAATTAAATTGCTTTTTAGAATTTTACGTGCTTCATCAGCTTCTTTTTTACTACCAGTTTCAATGATGTTAGCCAGTTCAAACCAGCAGCCCGCAGAACGTGTAAATCTAAAAATCATTAGGCGTTTTTCTGATTTTTCGATTGGATCCACTGGCAATAATGGCGGAAAAGGAAATCTTTCATCTAGGTATTCCATTATGACAGACAAATCATAAAGAACAATGCCACGATCAAATAAAGTTGGTAAAGATTGACAGGGATTTAATTCTAGAATCTCTTCTGGCATTTCGTTAATCTTAATATTGAATACATCTCTTTCGATGTTTTTTTCAGCCATTATAAAGCGCACTACATGTGATTCAATCTCTTGTGGAGAAGAATATAATGTTGTTGAAGATGGATTAGGTTTTGTTAGCATGGTTTTTTCTACCTCTTTAAAATCAAAAAACAGCAAGCCTTCTTTTAAAGGTTGCTGCTGTGGGTTGTGGGTGTTTGTCTTTAGTTAATCTTTTGCACGCCATTTGCCATACTTGACATCTTTCCAGTACTCTTTTTTCAGCAAGTAAGAAAGAATAAACAAAATAAACAGAAAGCCTAGAACTTTAGCACCGATCTCGTATCTGATAAGCTTTACAGGCTCTGCCACATAGTCCAAGAAGTTGGTAATATCTCTGACTTCGCGATTAAACTCTTGCACTGTTTTATCTTGTTTTGATTGCCATAGGGCATCTGGCATTGAAGCGTTCACTAGTACGTGATTATTAACACCGTAAGGGCGTGTATCATCAGCGTAGAATCCTTTTAGGTAAGTGTAAATCCAATCTGTACCTCTTGCTCTTGCAGTTAGGGATAAATCAGGTGGTGTTGTGCCAAACCATTCTTTTGCACCTTTTTCAGGCATTGATGAGAATATAGTGCTGCCTGTTTTTTCAGCATTAAACATCAAGTTTTTAGCCATATCAGCATCGTCAATATTTAAATCTTTAGCAATACGATTGTAGCGCATCAGCTCAATTGAATGACAGCCTGAGCAATTATTCATAAAAGACTTGGCGCCTCTTTGTAATGAGGCTTCATCAGTGATGTCGGTATTAGCAGACTCTAAATGAACGCCAGCTCCAGCCGCATTTACATTAAAAGAGATTAGAATTGCTGCAATAGTGGAAAATGTTGTTAGGAATGTTTTCATATTAATGCTCCGTTGTTCTTTCAGGCACTGGCTTTGTTTCACCAATTGAGGTGAACCAAGGCATTAGAATAAAGAATGCAAAGTAAAGCGCTGTGAAAATTTGCGCCATTAGACTGTATAGCGGTGTAACTGCTTGCATGCCCAACCACCCCAGAACAATAAAAGTGATTACAAAAATTGATAGCGCTACTTTATAAGGCCAAGAGCGGTATCTAATTGATTTAACTTTAGAGCGGTCTAACCATGGTAGTGCGATTAGAATTAATAAGGCGGCAAACATTGCAAGTACGCCCGGTAATTGTGATCCAAACATTGGTGGAATGGCTCTTAACACGGAATAAAATGGCGTTAAGTACCATAGAGGGGCAATGTGGTCAGGCGTTTTTAACGGATTCGCTTCCACAAAGTTTGGAGCTTCCAAGAAATATCCACCGAGTGCAGGGGCAAAAAATACAATTGAGGTAAAAATCATTAAAAAGACAACGACACCCATAATATCTTTAACACTGTAGTATGGATGGAATGGAATGCCATCTTTAGGAATGCCATTAGCATCTTTGTTTTTCTTAATTTCAACACCATCTGGATTGTTAGAGCCAACCGTATGTAGAGCGACAATATGTAAAAATACCAAAATAACCAAAATTAAAGGAAGTGCAATTACGTGTAGTGAGAAGAAGCGGTTTAGTACAGGATCTCCAACGGCATAATCACCCAGAATAAACTCTAAAATTATCTCGCCTACAATTGGAAATGAGCCAAAAAGGTTAATAATAACTTTAGCACCCCAGTAAGACATTTGTCCCCATGGAAGAACATAACCCATGAAGGCTTCGGCCATTAGAGCAATGTAAAGTACCATGCCTAAAATCCAGATTAATTCTCGAGGCGCCTTATATGAGCCATAAAGTAAGCCGCGATACATGTGCAGATAAATAACCACAAAAAAGGCCGATGCACCCGTAGAGTGAATATAGCGAATAAGCCAGCCCCAATCAACATCACGCATAATGTACTCTACCGATGCAAATGCAAGGGCCGCTTCCGGTTTAAAGTGCATGGTTAAAAATATCCCTGTAAGGATTTGAATAACCAATACTAGGATTGCTAAAGAGCCAAAAAAGTACCAGAAGTTAAAATTTCTAGGGGTGTAATATTCGGCTAAATGCTCATTCCAAACTTTGGTTAGTGGAAATCGTTGGTCGATCCAATTTTTATTATTATCCACGCTATGCTCCTATGATGCTTTTGGGTCAATGCCAATTCTAATTAATGAATCAGTCACAAAATGATATGGCGGAATAACCAGATTGGTTGGCGCCGGAACGCCAGCATATACTCTACCAGCTAAGTCAAATTTAGAACCGTGACATGGACAGTAGAAACCACCTTTCCAAGCATCACCACCTAAATCGACCGCACCAACTTCAGGACGGTAAGTTGGTGAACAGCCTAAGTGGGTACAAATGCCAACAATTACCGCAATTTCAGGGTTGATTGAACGATGTGAATTTTTAGCATATGCTGGTTGCTGGTCTGCTGTGTTATTTGGGTCAACCAATTCAGCATCAAGTGTCGGTAAATTTGCCAACACGGCTTTGTCACGTTTAAAAATCCAAATTGGTTTTTTGCGCCATAAGACACGAACAAGCTGACCTTCTTCTAATTTTGTAACATCTACGTCAACGGGCGCACCAGCTGCTTTTGCACGTGCTGAGGGCATCCAAGATGATAAAAATGGCACCAATACAAAACCAACGCCAACAGCGCCAACCACGCTAGTAGCACCCGTCAAAAAGCGCCTTTTCTTTAAGTCTATTTCTTGTTCCGACATAAAACTCCAGTCCTTTGCTTTAAATATTTTCTAGATTCAATCTACATTGAAAAACTAAATTATTATACTGTAATATTTATATTCAAGGATAAACAATTGCTGTCTTATTAGGTTATTGCCTGATAGAGACCTTTATTTTTATATGGTTTATTTTACAAGTCAGAGGAATGGATTGTAACAGTGTAAGTAACTCATGAAGTTGTTGTTTTGCGCGCGATGCAATAGCAGGATTGTCAGTTATAAGTGTAGCAGTATTATTGTTAATTAAACACAGTTCTAACGTTTGTAAAGCATCTGGCAGTTTAGGCTTAAGTTGCGCGTTAATTTCATTATAAATTTTAGCTTGAGCAAATAATTGACCAAGGGCGCTCTTAGGTGAAAATTTCGAAATGGCAGTTGTTGGTTTATGCGGACACATTTGATGCAAAGGCTTGTTTATCTGTGAGAAAATAGGTTTTTTGTAAATATAGTTCTTTAGATTCTAATGAGTATTATAAATAAAATTTTATCTAAGATAGTTGGCTCTAGAAACGATCGACTGGTTAAAAAATTAAGCAAAACTGTTGAAAATATCAATGCACTAGAGGTCGATATGCAAGCCTTGAGTGATGAACAGTTACGAGAAAAAACTCAAGAATTTAAAGCACGCTATGCAGAGCAAAAATCCTTAGATGATTTGCTAGTAGAAGCTTTTGCTGTTATGCGTGAAGCCAGTGTGCGAGTGCTAGGTTTAAGACATCATGATGTACAATTGATTGGCGGCATGGTATTAAATGATGGCAATATTGCAGAAATGGGTACTGGCGAGGGAAAAACTTTGGTAGCTACGCTACCGGCGTATCTAAATGCCCTCAGTGGAAAGGGTGTGCACGTGGTTACTGTTAACGACTATTTGGCAGAACGTGATGCGCAATGGATGGGCAAGGTTCTTGAATTTTTAGGGTTGAGTGTCGGTATTATTGCCTCAAATAGAGCGCCAGAAGATAAACAGGCTGCCTATGCATGTGATGTGGTATATGCTACTAATAATGAACTAGGCTTTGATTATTTAAGAGACAACATGGCCTTTGCCACAGATCAAAAAGTACAGCGAGGATTAAATTTTGCTATTGTTGATGAAGTTGATTCTATTCTAATTGATGAAGCTAGAACACCTTTAATTATCTCAGGCCCTGCTGCAGATTATTCCGAAGTGTACAAGGCCATTAATCATATGATTCCTAATTTTACTAAGCAGATTGAAAGTGGTGAAGGCAAGGAAGTGATCATCGAGGTGGCCGGAGACTATACAGTTGATGAAAAGCACAAGCAGGTTTTTCTGACAGACGATGGACATTCAAAGGCGGAAGGTTTATTGATTGATGCAGGCGCATTGCCCCAAGGTGCAAGCCTTTATGATGCGAGTAATATTTTGCTGATGCAGCATATTAACTCTGCCCTCAGAGCGCACATCTTATTTCAAAAGAATGACCACTATATTATTGACGGTGATGAAATTGTAATTGTAGATGAGTTTACTGGCAGAACGATGCCGGGTCGTCGTTGGAGTGAAGGCTTGCATCAAGCAATTGAGGCTAAAGAAGGCGTCAGCATCAAGAAAGAGAACCAGACGCTTGCATCCATTACTTTTCAAAATTATTTTAGATTGTATGGCAAGCTATCTGGCATGACGGGTACGGCAGACACTGAGGCGGTTGAATTTCAAGATATTTATGGCTTGGAAACAGTGGTCATTCCACCCAATAAGATTTCACAAAGAAGCGATAAAGCAGATCAAATTTATCTAACTTTAGAAGAGAAGCTAGAGGCAATTGCTAATGATGTGAGTATCTGTCAAAAAACAGGCCAGCCTGTATTAGTGGGTACAAGCAGTATTGAGAATTCAGAGGCGATTTCTGCTTTGCTTGCCCATAAAAAAATTAAGCATGAAGTGTTAAACGCCAAACAACATGAAAGAGAGGCGGCTATTATTGCCAACGCAGGTTCGGTTGGCGCAGTTACTATTGCAACTAACATGGCAGGTCGTGGTACGGATATTGTACTAGGGGGAAGGCTTCCTGATGGAGCAACAGAGGCGCAAAAGCAAGCGTGGCAAGTAGAAAATTCAAAAGTGATTTCAGCTGGTGGCTTGCATATTGTTGGTACGGAGCGCAACGAATCACGTCGAGTGGATAATCAACTGCGTGGTCGCTCCGGTCGTCAAGGTGATGTGGGCTCTACTCGTTTTTATCTATCGCTTGAAGATAATTTAATGCGTATTTTTGCCAGTGACAAAATGGCGGCCATGATGCAAAGATTGGGTATGGAAAAAGGTGAAGCTATTGAGCACAAAATGGTTAATCGAGCCATTGAAAATGCACAGCGTAAAGTGGAAGGCATGAACTATGATGCACGGAAGAATTTACTGGAATATGACGATGTAGCTAACGATCAGCGTAAGGTTATCTATACTTTGCGCGATGAGCTAATGGATACAGATAATGTTCAAAATCGCTTTATCAATATTAGAAAGGATGTTATTAGCACTTTATTTTCAGGATATATTTCGCCAGAACAGATCGAAGAGGATTGGGATGTTGAAGGGTTACATAGTGCTCTAAAGGCAGACTATAAGGCAGATTTTCCTTTACAGCAATGGCTTGATGAAGGTGTTGATGTTGATGAGCTAGAGAGTAGAATTGTTGAGGGCTTGAGCGCAATTTGCGACTATAAGGAAGGATTGGTTGGCGCAGAATCTATGCGTGGATTTGAAAAAGCCGTTATGTTGCAAACACTTGATCATTACTGGAAAGAGCATCTTGCTGCTATGGATTATTTAAGACAAAGTGTTAATTTGCGTGGATACGCTCAAAAAAACCCAACACAAGAATATAAGCGTGAGTCTTTTGCCATGTTTACTGAGTTGTTAGAAACTATCGATATTGAGGTTGTTAAATCTTTGTCGAGCGTTACGATTAACGAAGACACAAATGCCTCTGATGTTGAACAACAAGATAATAAAGCCGCTGAGCCACAACATGAGCAGCTAGACAAACCCAACACTGGCAAGTCTGAAACGCCTGGGGCATCAGATCAGCAAACTTATCAACGGGAAGAGCAGAAGGTAGGGCGCAATGATCCTTGTCCATGTGGTTCTGGTAAAAAATACAAAAACTGTCATGGCTGATACACACTCTGCTCAATATTATATTGGGCTGATGTCAGGAACCAGTCTGGATGGTGTTGATGGGGTTATTGTTGATGGAGATTCTCAGAAGATTATTAGTCAAACCTATCTACCCTATTCAAAACAACTTAAGGACGGCTTGCGTCAATTGACGCAAAGCGGACAAACATCACTTAAAAACTTGGCAGAAATAGACATTCAGGTAGCAGAAGTTTTTGCGGATGCTGTATTGCTTTTGCTATCTAATGCTAAGCTTTCGTCTGATCAGATTGTAGCTATTGGCTCACACGGGCAAACTATTTATCATCAAGGTGGGCGATACTCTATGCAAATTGCGCATGGAGCACTGATTGCAGAAAAAACCAACATCACCACTGTGGCAGATTTCCGTATGCAAGATGTGGCTGCGGGCGGTCAGGGTGCTCCACTTACACCTGCATATCATCAGCATATGCTCAATGGAAAGCTTGGTGTGGTAGTCAATTTGGGCGGTATTGCAAACTTAACTCAAATCTTTAGTAATAAGGTTGTTGGCTTTGACACCGGCCCGGCAAATACGTTGCTAGATAATTGGATTAAGCGCTGTAAATCACTAGACTATGACCGCGAAGGCTTGTGGGCTAAAAGCGGCCTAATTGACCAGGGTTTATTAGAAAAGATGCTATTGGATGCTTATTTTCAGAAAAATATCCCCAAAAGCACAGGTCCAGAATATTTTAACTTGAGTTGGTTAGATCGGTACTTAGTAGGTAATGAAGCTTCGGAAGATGTTCAGAGAACCTTGTTAGAGCTTACAGCGCTAAGCATTTCCAAGTATATAGAAAAAGGTGCTGATGTATATTTATGTGGCGGTGGCGTGCATAATGCATTTTTAGTGGAACGCCTACACTATCTAAATCCGCATAGCCATATCATGGATACTGGAGAGTTGGGTATTCATGTAGACTATGTTGAAGCTGCTGCCTTTGCTTTTTTTGCGCAGCGTACTTTAGCTGGAAAAACTTCAAGCTTGCCGGCAGTTACCGGGGCCAAACATACAAGAATTTTAGGAGCAATTTATGCAAATTAAACTACTTCAGCCAGATGATTGGCACCTACATGTGCGTTCTGGGGAGGCTTTAAAATCTGTCATAGGAATGACTGCCAGGCAAATGGGAAGAGCTATTATTATGCCTAATTTAAATCCACCAGTGACCAGCGCTAAACAGGCGGAAAAGTATCGTAACGAAATTCTTGCAGCGCTACCTGCTGATACTGAGTTTGACCCGCTCATGGTGTTGTATTTAACTAACAACACTAGTGCCAAGGATATCGAGCAAGCGTCCAAGAGCTCTTTTGTAAAAGCAGCCAAACTTTACCCTGCCGGCGCCACTACTAATTCTGATAGTGGCGTGACTGATATTAAAAATATTTATCCTGCATTAGAAATGATGAGCAAAACAGGCATGTTATTGCTCGTACATGGTGAGGTGACCCATGTAGAGATTGATATTTTTGATCGTGAGGCCGTGTTTATTGATCAAGTTTTAACTCAAATAGTCAGAGATTTTCCAGAGCTTAAGATTGTGTTTGAGCACATCACTACCAAAGATGCGGTTGATTTTGTTTTGGCCAGCGATGAACGGGTGGCTGCTACAATTACCCCTCACCATTTGTTGGCAAACCGGAACGATATGTTGGTTGGCGGCATTCGTCCTCATTATTTTTGCTTGCCCATTCTCAAGAGAGCAAACCCTCATCAGCTAGCCTTGTTAGCTGCAGCGACTAGTGGCAATCCTAAGTTTTTCCTGGGAACAGATTCTGCACCACATGCTAAAGGCGCTAAAGAGTCGCCCTGTGGCTGTGCTGGTATCTTAAGTTCGCATTGTGCTATTGAGCTCTATGCAACCATTTTTGAGTCACAAAATGCGCTTGACAAGCTAGAAGGTTTTGCTTCACATTTTGGCCCAGATTTTTACGAACTTGCTAGAAATACGCGCACAATTACCCTGTCCAAGCAAGATTGGATTGTGCCAGAAAGTTATGAGTATGCAGGAGCAACTATTGTGCCGTTTATGGCTGGAGAGACGCTATCTTGGAAACTAGTTTGATGCCGATTTAAAGAAATCTTTAGCTGTTCTAACGTCTAATTTAATTTGTGCTTTAAGCTGATCAAAAGAGTCAAATTTTTGCTCTTTTCTAATTTGTTGTTTAAAGACAATATCAGCAAACTCCCCATAAACCATCTGATTAAAATCAAATAAAAACACCTCTAATAAGATATTATCGCCATTAACAGTGGGGCGTTTTCCAATGTTGGCAACGCCATTAAAAGTTTTTCCAAGCAAATGAATTTGGACAGCAAAAACACCCAAAACTGGACTAATATGCCGTTTAATAGGAATATTGATCGTTGGAAAATCAATAGTTCTTCCCAGCTGTTTGCCGTGAATAATTTTCCCAGAAATGCAAAATTCTCTCCCTAGCATTTGCGCTGCTAGTTGAAGTTCTCCTTGAGCTAAATAGTCTCGAGTTTTTGAGCTACTGGCTCGCTGAGAGCCGCATAAAACGCTTTGGGTGTTTTCCACTTGAAAGTCGTACTGATGAGCAAATGATTGCAGCAGTTTGAAGTCTCCTGTACGCCCTGAACCAAAGCGAAAATCATCTCCAATTAGGCAAAATTTCACACCTAGCTTGGCCAAAAGTATTTCTTGTATAAAACTCTCGGCACTGAGCTGGGAAAATTTCCGATTAAAGGTAATGATTAGGTGGACATCCAGCCCTAATTTTTCAAGTTGATAATGTTTTTGCTTAAAGCTGGTTAATACAGACTGCTCTCGACCGAAAAAACTTTGTGGGGTTGGTGTAAAAGAAATGAGGATAGAGGGCAGTTGCAATGTTTTGGCCTTAGCAACTAAGCGTGAAATAATCTGCTGGTGACCGATATGAACACCATCAAAATTGCCAATAGTAACAACACTTCCAGAGTGTTTTTTAAGGTTATGGAGTCCGCGAATAATATTCATGAGACTATTTTAATCTATTTATTCATTTAAACTGTCGTGCGTTGGTTTTGTCATTTGCGAAAGAATTTTAATCACAGGCTGAGGCACTCCTAGTACCACTTGATCGACAGGGTGAAACTGTGCGCAACTAGACGGACAATGAATAATAACAGGATGTATGTACAAATGATAGTGTGTAAATGTATGTTTGAATACTGGAAGTTGTTGACATACAGAGGCTTCTGAGTCAAATCCATGCATAGATTGAGCGATAGATTTCGAACTGTCTTCACACTCAACTAAACTCCATAGCCCACCCCAAATGCCCTTTTCTGGTCTTTTTTCTAGATAGACTTCCCCTTGTTTATTTTGATAAACCAACATGGCGATAGCACGACTAGGTTTATTTTTTCTGGGTTTAGGATTAGGATAGTCGGCCTGTGTTTGCTCATCGTTGGATTTGCAAATATTGCTAAGAGGGCAAAGGCTGCACTTGGGCTTAGAGCGAGTACAAATTGTAGCGCCTAAGTCCATAATAGCCTGGGTATAGTCCTCAGTGCGATTATCGGGTGTGTGGTGTTCAGCAAGACTCCACAGCTCTTTGAGCACGCTACTTTGGGCATAATGCCCTTTAACTTGATATACTCTTGATAAAACACGTTTTACATTGCCATCTAAAATAGCTTGATTTTGGCCAAATCCAAGTGCTAATATTGCTCCTGCTGTAGACCTTCCAATGCCAGGCAGCGCAAGCACCTGTTCAAACACTTGAGGAAATTGCCCTTGATAATCACGGGCAATAATTTTGGCAGTTTTATGAAGATTTCTAGCCCTGGCGTAGTATCCTAGTCCAGCCCATTGTGCTAAAACCGCATCTTCTGGTGCGTTTGCTAAATCATTGAGTGTCGGAAAATGATGAATAAATCGATTAAAATAATCGATGACAGTGCCTACTTGGGTTTGTTGTAGCATGACTTCACTCAGCCAAATATGGTAGATGTTAGCCTGAGTTGTCCGCCCTATTTGCCCTTCCAGAGGGCTGCTGTATGTCCCTTGCCAAGGGAGGTTAGTGCGCCCATGAACCTCAAACCAGCGGAGTAATTGATCTGCAAGTGGTGACAACGATTTATCTAAGTTTTAAAGGGTCTGACGGATCAATGTTATCCATAAATGGCTTATTAACATCTTCATGGGTGGTTTGGTACATACAGCCAATCCAATTGCTAATTATTTGTCGAGTGGCATCGTGCCAGGTGTTGTCTAGTGTCTGGCTGATTAGACTTTCAGGAAAATCACCAATACTAAGCTCTCCTGAGAGTAATTTGGTTTGATATTCATCCAATATAGCTTTGTTTTGTTCGCCTAAATAATGCATAGGCACCATTGGATAGTCGGCGCGCGAGCCAGATAAATACGCCATAATTTCACGCTTGTACTCTTTTAGCAAACTGATTGTGTCATATTCAGGATGCCCTTGAAAAAAGACAATGCGCAATAAATCTTCACTTACGCATAAATGAGCGCCGACCTCACTATCCACCAAAATCTTAATACCAGCTTCGCTAAATTGCTGTTTAGTAATTTCATTAAAGCGTGAATGTGGCACATTAAAATTGGTATTCACGCCACTGACCAATGGATGACTCCGGTCTGTAATTTGGTGTTTAAAAACGCCCCAACATTTTTTACCAATTGCTTGGCGTTTTTGCTGATACCTGAATTCCATCACTGCATGGGTGGCTAAACAAGAGCACAGGGTTGAGGTTACATTGGCATAAGACCAATCGATAACTGTTTTCAGATCCTCATAAAAAGGCGCTTTTTGTAAATCGGCCTGTTCAACATGAGCGCCTGTAATAATGAGTGCATCTAAACCTTGAGACATTATTTCATCAAAGCTTTGATAATATTCGCTAATGTGTTTAGCAGCCTTATCTCCACGTGTAACAGAAGGTAGTGTGAAGGGATGCAAGTAAAATTGGGCAATTTGGTTAGATTGACCAATCAGGCGGAAAAATTGACGTTCTGTTGCCTCCAAAGCAGCGTCAGGCATCAGATTTAGTAGGCCGATATGCAGCTCACGAATCACCTGGTGATTAGCACGATCTTTGCTTAAAACAACTTCCCCTTCAGATTTTAGTCGTGCAAAAGAGGGGAGTTTCGAATGGGCAATTAAAGGCATTAAGGCATCGCTCCTGCAATCAGTTCTAGCGCCTCATTGGCATGACGACATTGATACAAGTCTTCGCTATCAATAGTGCAGCCATATTGTTTAGCAATTTGCTCATACTTTGGTTTGCGGTGCTCGAGCAAGCGAGGAAATATCCAGCGCACAAATGCATCTGGATTAATTTGCGCAACATAAGAAAACTGATTTTCTGCCAAATAAATAGCCAATTGTTCTTGTAAAAAATGCGTCTGATAGTACAGTGGTTTCGGGTGTGTTTGCGCACGCTTTATAAGTGTTTGCTCGTTATCTTTACTAGCACGAATATATAAAATAATAGTATGTTCAGACAAAACTTGGTAAACATTTTCATCGTCTAGTTCGCATAGACTGCCGCCAGCATCATTAATGAAATTGCTCATGCCCTGTTGTTTTGCTTTGGCAATAAAGCTAGGCACGTCTAACATAGTTTTTATTTCAGCCTTTTTGTGCAAAGCTTGGCGACGGGTAAATTCACCAATGGGTAGTCCGCCCAATTCAGGATTTCCAACCTTTCCTAAAAAGGCTGATGCCGACGAGAGATTGTCAAAAGTAATATTATTCTGGATACGGATTGATTCATTTTCTAATAAACTTTTGAGCCAATCATCTTGCTTAACCCTATTGATTACATTTTCTAGGATGTCGTTATTGAGGTATTGAGCGCTTATACGATAGTCGCCCGAGTAGTGAAAATAAGCATCTTGTTCAGATAAGAGTTTGGCTAAGTGTGTTTTTCCAACACCCGACATGCCTAACAAAGTTAGACATTTTTGCTGAGCATTAAAAAAGTGGTTAGCAGATAGTTTCATGTATTGTGATTTTAACGCTAATTTTTTACTTATAGTAATCCATCTGCTTTAAACATATCACGAATGCCGCGAATGGCTTGACGGGTTCGGTGTTCATTTTCAATGAGGCCAAAACGCACATATTGGTCGCCATAGTCACCAAAGCCAACGCCAGGAGAGACGCCAACTTTGGCAATTTTTAGCAATTTTTTGGTAAATTCAAGTGAGCCCATAGATTGGTAAAATTCAGGAATTTTAGCCCAAACAAACATAGTGGCCTTAGGTGGCACCACTTCCCACCCAATGCTATTTAGACCGCTACACAAGACGTCACGACGATCTTGATACATGTTTGATATTTCTTGAACGCAGGTCTGGTCGCCTTCGAGCGCCTCAATGGCAGCAACTTGGATTGGGGTAAACATGCCGTAATCAAGATACGATTTTATCTTAGCCAATGCGCCCACTAAAGTTGGATTGCCCACCATAAAACCTACACGCCAACCGGGCATGTTGTAGCTTTTAGAAAGTGAGAAAAACTCAACGGCAATATCTTTAGCGCCTTTAACCTGCATAATACTTGGAGCAACATAGCCATCAAAAGCTATATCTGCATAGGCTAAATCTTGCACTACCCAAATTTCATGTTCTTTGGCTATCTTGATAACTTTTTCAAAAAAATCCAGCTCAACACACTCTGTGGTTGGGTTAGATGGATAATTTAGCACCAGCATTTTTGGTTTTGGCCATGTATTTTTAATTGACCTTTCAAGCTCAGCTAGAAAATCGTCGTCTGGCCCACAGGGGACGTGTTGAATATCTGCACCTGCAATAACAAAGCCGTATGGATGAATAGGATATGCTGGATTAGGCACTAAGACGGTATCGCCAGCACCTACAACCGCTTGCGCTAAGTTAGCCAGCCCCTCTTTTGAGCCAATGGTAACAATAGCCTCTGTTTCTGGATCGATATCAACATTGAACCGATTTTTGTACCAATTAGAAATGGCTTTACGTAGACGCGGGATACCACGTGATGTTGAATAGCGATGTGTGTCCTTTCGACGTGCTGCTTCAACCAATTTTTCAACAATATGATCAGGTGTTGGCTGGTCAGGGTTGCCCATGCCAAAGTCAATGATATCTTCCCCACGAGCCCGTGCCTTTGACTTTAGCTCGTTAGTAACGGCAAAAACGTAGGCAGGTAATCTTTTAATTCTAGGAAAATCGTCGTTCATAATATTTTTTATTGAATCGCTAAAAGCTCAACATCGAATACCAAGGTTGCATTAGGCGGAATAATGCCACCAGCACCCATCTCCCCATAGGCTAATTTTGAAGGAATAGTTAGCTTGCGCTTGCCGCCTACTTGCATACCCTCAACGCCTTGATCCCAGCCAGGGATAACTTGTCCAACACCTAGTTGAAAATTAAAAGGATCATTGCGATCAACGCTTGAATCGAATTTTTTTCCATTGGTCAACCAGCCAGTATAGTGCATCGAAACCTGGTCGCCTGCCTTACACGCTGTGCCTTCACCCAATGCTAGTTCTTCAATAATTAAATCTGCCATAGTCTTTTTCCTAATAAGTTAATGTAATATTGTAAGCGCTAAATTTTCTAATATTAAGCACACCCGCATCCAGTATTAAATACTGCGCCTTGATGCCTTTTAAAACGCCGGTAATAACGGGTGTTTTGTCAAAATTTAATGAGCTAATTTTGCTGGGATATTCTACCACAGGGTAGTTTATATCTACAACTTCATTGTTAAGCATCTGCGCATCTGTAGAGTCGATCGTATTTTGGATTTTATCCAGCAACTCATCTCTGATAAGAGCTAAATTAATTTGGTTGGTCTCATTTTTGAGCATTTTTCTCCAATTAGTTTTGTCATTGATATACGATTTTAGAGCTATTTCAAGGACACCTGACTTTAGACGTGTATCTACTTCTAAAATAGGTAGAGCGCTAACAGCACCTTGGTCAATCCACCTGCTTGGTGTATTGCGTTTGCGAGTGATTCCAACCTTGGCACCAGAAGAGTTTGCCAGATAAACAACATGAGTAGAGAAGCAATTGTCTAATCCCCATTGTGGTTCACGACAAGTGCCTAGATGGTGGTGACAAGTCTCAGGTTTCATGATGCATAAGTCGCAACTCGCCAATTTTTGAGAGCACGGATAGCAATGACCTTGTGCATAGCTTTTATTAGTCTTTTTGCCACAATGGGAACAATAAATAAGATGATTAAAGCTGAGCGTGATTTTTTCACCTACTAGATCATTCATATTGAGTAATTTGTCGCCAATAGGCAATTGGTACTGAGCAAGCCCTCTATTAAGATGGGTTTGCATTTTTTGAATCGCGCCACTTAATTGCATATAAATTTATTGGGTGAGTAATTGCTGTACCTGTTGGTATTGTGACGCTGTTTTATCAATAATGTGTTGAGGCAATATAGGTGCTGGCGGAGTTTTATCCCAGCTTAGGGTTTCTAAGTAGTCACGAACAATTTGCTTGTCAAAGCTTTTTGGGCTGGTACCTATTTGATAGTCTTGCGCTGACCAGAAGCGAGAGGAGTCTGGTGTTAACACCTCATCCATCAGGGTCAAAGTATTATTTTCGTCTAGACCAAATTCGAATTTAGTATCGGCAATAATAATGCCGCGCTTACGTGCAAACTCAGCAGCAAATTGGTAAAGCGCAAGACTAGCTTGTTTGACTTGTTGTGCCATATCTGCGCCTAAAATCTCAACAGTCTTGGCAAAATCGATATTTTCGTCATGTTCGCCAACGACCGCTTTGCTAGAGGGTGTATAAAGCACTTCTGGGAGTTTTTCTGCTAATTGTAGATTGTTTGGCAGGGGAATCCCGCATATGCTGCCAGTTCGCTGGTAGTCCTTCCAGCCCGAGCCAATAATATAGCCACGAACGATCGCTTCTACTGCTAAAGGCTTTAGTTTTTTCACAATAATACCGCGCTCTTCAATTTGCTTTGCTTCTTGGTCGTTTAATACGCTATTCAAAGGCTCATGAGTTAGGTGATTTGGCAAAATGTGTTGTGTTTTATCAAACCAAAAATTAGCGACAGAGGTTAGCACCGCACCCTTTTTAGCAATTCCCTTACTAAAGACCACGTCAAAGGCGCTCAAACGATCGGTGGTTACAATTAGCATGCGACTGTCGTCAATATCATAAATATCTCTGACCTTGCCTTTTTGAATTAGAGGCAGGCTTAAATTGGTTTCAAATAGAGTTTCCACGAAGTTTCCTTTGACAAAAGTTTGCAATAAATGTTTGCTCTATTTTAATCGATTGTCTGACTTAAAATTATGATAACTTTTGCCGTGGTAAAATACCTTCTAAAACGTTATGTTAAAAAAAATACCTATTTTTGTTTTGTTATTGAGCTTTTATGTTGGCGCCTCTCCACTCTCGGATGGAGCGCTACGCTTAATCCAAATTGGCAATGAAATCGGCTCAAAAGACGTTGTTCTTAGGGGTAAGTCGTTGCTATTGAAGGGCGCATTCGATCTGAATGATTTAGATGCTATGTATGAAGCGTCCAAGCAACTTCGCCGAGGCAATGAGCTAATGGGGTATGCTGCGCAGGAGCGCGAAGCTAACCAAATATTAATTAATTTAGTGCGTAGAAGCTATGATGCAGCACTTTATGAGTATGCGCTTTATTTACTGGACGGAGATAATGGGTTTGTTAAAAATGAGTTTTTAGCGCTAAACTTATTTGAGGAATCATTTAAGGTACACGGCAATGCCAAATCTGCAATGATGGCAGCCATTATTCGCAATGAATCATTAGTCCCTGGCACCAAAAAAACTCATCGTATTGAGGAACTTATTACGTTTGCTATATTAAATAAAGTGCCTGGTGCTAAGGCCTATCAAGCTAAATATATCGAAAAAGATTATTTGTTAGACTTAAACCCGCAGAGTTGGCGCCGTTGGATTGAAACACAATCTTTATAGGCTTGCTAAAACTCGGTTAACCTGTTCGCGAAATCGCCATAACTCTGAATGAGCAACCTTTTTCTGTTTAGGAAGTTTGTAGCTTAACGGGTCTTGACGCTCACCCTTGAAGCGTAGCTCGTAATGCAGGTGCGCGCCAGTAGACCTGCCAGTTGAGCCGACATAGCCAATAACCTGGCCTTTTTTCACTGAGCCTCCCTTTCGAAGGGATCGCGCATATTTCGATAGGTGTGCATAAACCGTGGTGTAACTGACGCCGTGTTTGATGATAACGGTTTTTCCTAGTGCGCCTTTCCAGCCTTTGAGTTGTACAACTCCGTCAGCAGTTGAAACGACAGGCGTTCCATAATCTGCAGCATAGTCTACCGCCCTGTGTGGTCGATAGGTTTTTAAGATGGGATGGTAGCGCTTTAATTGAAACTTGGAGCTAATTCGCTTGTACTTAAGCGGCGCTCTTAAAAAAGATGAGTTAAGAGTATAGCCATAACGATTGTAATAGCGTGTCTTTCCTTGTTTGTTGGTATGTAAGAAAGCTTCAATCTGTTTATTATGGCCTTCATATATAATGCCAATCGGTTTCGCTGAACCATCTGTAACAATAGAAAAGCGATCGCCCTTGTGCAGGTCGGTGTCAAAATCTAGGCGCCATGATAAAGCTTCAACTACAGCATCAACAACACTGAGTCCTAGTCCTGCCTTTTGTGCATCATAGCCAAAAGAATTGCTAATAACAACATTGATAGTCGAAAAAGGCTTGGCGTTTATTTTGCTATGAGTGGGTGCGTTAGAAAAACGGTTGCCAACAAGAAAAATCTCAAGATTTTTTTTGTCATTAGGATAATAACTAAGCGATTTAAAGCGACGATTTTTTTGCAAACGAATGGTTATTTTTTCACCAATCTTAAGCTGGTTAAGCTGCTTGTTTTGAGAGTTGGCAGAAAGCAGATTGGCTAACAAGCGATCCGACAAGCCGAGTTGAGAGAAGTATTTGCTAAGTGAGTCTCCTGGCTTAATCGTAAAACGATATTCATTGCTTTTTGCAAAAGTAGGTCCAGAGCCAAGCAGCAAAAATAATAGCAGGATGCTGGTTAAAAGTTTATGCATAAGCTTGAATAACCTCTTTGGCAATAGCGCGTGCATCTTGGTCGTTGATAATAACCGCATCAAGCGTATTAAGATGGGTATGCTTAGCCAGCTCCAGGGTTTTTTCAATAATAATTGCAATATCTACAAATTTTATTTGACCATTGAGAAAACTAGACACAGCAATTTCATTTGCAGCATTCATTGTGCCCATGGCACTACCCCCCTTTTTTAATGCCTCGAAAGCTAAGCGTAAGCAAGCAAACTTATCAAAATCCGGTGCATAAAATTCTAAAGGGGAGTTTTGTGTTAAGTCTAAGGAGGAGACGCCAGAGGATATTCGATCGGGGTAACTCATAGCATATGAAATCACTGTACGCATGTCTGGATTTCCAAGCTGTGAAAGCGTTGAGCCATCTTCAAAATAAACAGAGGAGTGAATAATGCTTTGCGGATGCACAACCACATCAATGCAGTCAGCGGGCAGATTAAACAAGTAGTGAGCCTCTATAACCTCTAAGCCTTTGTTCATCATTGTGGCAGAGTCGACCGATATCTTTCGTCCCATTGACCAGTTGGGGTGGGCACAAGCTTGTTCGGGCGTAATGGTGCCAAGCTCCGCAAGCGGCGCATGTAAAAAAGGTCCGCCACTAGCAGTCAGTTGGATTTTGCTCAAGCCAGAGCGCCCTCCTTGCAAGCATTGAAAAATTGCACTATGTTCTGAATCGACTGGAATGAGTTCGGCCTGGTTGTCTTTAACGGCTTGCATAAAGATATCGCCAGCCAATACCAAAGATTCTTTATTAGCCAGCATAATGCGCTTACCTGCTTGGGCAGCAGCTAAGCTTGAATCCATGCCAGCAGCACCAACAATTGCCGCCATAACGTAGTCAGTTTGTTCATGCGAAGCTATTGTGTTTAGTGCTTGCGCACCTGCAAGGACAACAGTGTCACCTTGAATTTTGTTTGATAGTTTTTCTGCAGCATGCGCATCGGTCATCACTGCAAAAGTTGGCTGATAAGTTTGGCAAAGCTTGAGCATTTCTTGCCAGCTTGTGTGAGCGCTTAATGCAAAAATATTAAACATATCTGGATGTAAGTCAACCACAGATAACGTGCTTTTACCAATTGATCCAGTGGCACCTAAGAGGGTGATATTAATCATATGAGAATAAGGCCTAGCAAGAAAAACGGAGCCGCTGCAGTTAGAGAATCAATACGATCAAGAATGCCACCATGTCCTGGCAAAATGTGACCACTATCTTTAATACCAGAAATACGTTTAAACAGACTTTCGTATAAATCACCCAAAACCGAAACACTAGAAACAACAATAGCAAGCAACAAATAACTTAGATATAATTCGAGACTGATGTTTTGCTGTTGTAAGAATGCCAGCATAATGATTAGGGAAAATCCAATACCGCCAATTACGCCTTCAACCGATTTTCCAGGACTGACATTTGGCGCTAATTTACGCTTACCAAAAGCTCGGCCAATAAAATACGCGCCCGAATCAGCAGCCCAAATAAGTAACATAAGTAGTAAAAAATGAACGCTGCCATAGAGTGAGTGTAGGTTGGTTAGTGCAACCCACATTGGTGCTAATAGCATCACACCACTCATCACTCTAATGATGCCAGACCCGTACCAAGATTGGGTATGCTTTGGGTAACTGATCACCCAGTAAAGATTTAAGCCCCACCAGACGATAGAGACAATCAAAACTATTTGTAAGTTAATGGCGTTTTGCGCATGTTGTCCCGCAACTAACGCACATCCCGTAATACCTAAAGCAACTAACGCTCTGTATAGAGGCTGTTCAATTTTGATAAGACGGGCAAACTCCCATGCGCCAAGTAAAACAAATAGGAGTAACAGATATGAGAAGCTATCTTCTGGTAGAGTAAAAACTGCCCAAATAAATAAAGGTGCTAATATTAAAGCAGTTAAGATTCTTGGTATTAACATGAATTGTCCTTGCGTGAGCCAAAACGGCGATCACGATCATTAAAACTTTTGATGGCTTTTTGGAGTTCAGCCTCGTTAAAGTCTGGCCATAGTGTATCTGTAAAGTAGAGCTCACTATAAGCAATATCCCAGAGTAAAAAATTACTAATTCTTAGCTCACCACTACTGCGGATTAATAAGTCAAGTGCAGGTTCGCCAGCCAAAGAGAGATAATTTGAGAACCTCTCAATAGTAACATCTTCGGGCTTAATATTACCCTTAACAACGGCCTCAACAGCTTGTTTTGCCGCCTGTGCAATATCCCACTGACCGCCATAGTTGGCAGCAATAACTAGTGTCAATCCAGTGTTGTCTGCCAACTGCATTTGTGCCTCGGCAGCTGTTTTTTGTACGTCTTCTGGAAATAATGATAAGTCACCAATAATTTTTAAGCGTACATTGTGTTTATTGAGTTTTTTAACTTCCTGTTTAAGAACGGTCAAAAATAATTTGAACAATAAAGAAACCTCTTCTTTAGATCGGTTTTTATTTTCGCTACTAAAGGCAAACAAGGTTAGTGTCTTTACCCCTAACTTTCCACAAGCCTTAACAACGGTGCGAACAGCGTTGACGCCTTGTTGATGGCCAGCAATACGGGGCAAGCAACGTTTAGAAGCCCAGCGACCGTTACCGTCCATGATGATTGCAATGTGCTTTGGGATGTTCATAATAATTGAGAATTATACCTATAGAGTCATAATTGGCCACATAACAAACTTTGGAATGTAAAATTCACCTTCATGAGTTTAGCAAAAAGAATTATTCCTTGTTTAGATGTGCGCGACGGCCGTGTCGTAAAAGGCGTGCAGTTTGTTGATATTAAAGATGCAGGAGATCCTGTTGAAGTGGCCAAAGGCTATGACGAACAAGGTGCGGACGAAATTACGTTTTTAGATATTACCGCATCACACGAAGGCCGTGACACCACCATTCATATGGTTGAAAGTATTGCTGAGCAAGTATTCATTCCGCTGACAGTGGGTGGAGGCATTCGCAAGGCACAAGATGTTCGTGCTATGTTGAATGCAGGTGCTGATAAAGTGGCAGTAAATTCGGCTGCTATTTTCAACCCAGACCTAATTCATGAGCTTGGCAAACAGTTTGGTTCACAATGTATTGTGATCGCCATTGATGCTAAAAAAGTCTCAAGTACACCGAACAAGTGGGAGATTTTTACCCATGGTGGTCGTGAGCCAACGGGTATTGACGCGGTAGAGTGGGCAGTAAAAATGACAGCAGGGGAGCATGGCGCAGGAGAGGTGTTACTGACTTCAATGGACTGTGATGGTGTTAAAACAGGTTTTGATCTTGACCTTACTAAAGCAGTATCAGATGCAGTAAGTGTGCCGGTTATAGCCTCTGGTGGCGTGGGTAATTTAGAGCATCTGACAGAAGGCGTCTTAAAAGGGGGTGCTGATGCAGTCTTGGCAGCCAGTATTTTTCATTTTGGGGAATATACTGTGGAACAAGCAAAACGTGCCATGCAGGCAAATGGGATAGAGGTTCGACTTTAAAAAAATTAAAAACCCACCTTAGAGAAATAATCCAAGTATATTATTAGTTAAATTTTAAATAAAGGTTTATATGAAGTCTAAAAAAGAGCTGTGGGTGCTATTAGCCTCTTTTGTTTTGCCAATTGCTTTTGGAACTGCTTTTTTCTATTTAAGCCCTAATTCCTTTACTAAAAGTACCGTTAACTATGGAGAGTTTGTTAATCCTGTTATTGAGACAAAAGACAGTGATCTTGTTTTTAATAAGGGGCAAAAAGGCAGTCTTCAAAATATTTGGACATTGGCTTATGTGGCCGATCGGTGTGAACAATCTTGCTTAAATGCACTAAAGGACATGAATACAATACGCATTCTGACCAATGAAAATATGCGTAGAATTCAGAGTCTTTTGGTAACGAGTGATCCAACTATCAAAGCCGATCCAAAAGTACTCCGCGCTCAGGGCAGTGCCCATTTAATGCAGCAGTTGAGCAAGTTTCCTAATAACCATCTGTTTCTCATTGACCCTCTGGGAAATATCATGCTACATTACAATCCTGCTGACTTAAATATTAAACGGGTCATTAAGGACTTGCATCGTCTCTTTAAATACTCCCGTATTGGCTAATGGTCAAAGAGTTTATCACTTCGATCTCTAATTTATTAGACCTTTGCAAACTCAAAGTAGTTGCATTGATTTTGTTGACAGCAATTGTCGGTATGTTTTTGGCGGTGCCTGCACCTTATTTTCCAGACTGGCTGCTGGTTGTTAATGCATCGCTAGGCATAGGTATGGCAGCGGCTTCAGCGGCTGTTTTTAACCATGTAGTTGATGAAAAGATTGACACCCAAATGTCACGGACTGACCAAAGACCTTTGCCACAAGGAAAAGTAAGCCGCTATCAGGCGCTAATCTGGGGCGTATTTTTAGGTGTTATAGGGCTTGGTATATTGGAACTGTTTGTTAATACTTTGACTATGGTTTTGACCTTTGCGTCTTTGATTGGATATGCGGTAATTTATACGCTATATTTAAAGCGAGCTACGCCGCAAAACATTGTGATAGGAGGGGCAGCTGGTGCAGCTCCGCCCGTATTGGGCTGGACGGCGATAACGGGCGGACAAAATATCGAATCTGCGCTGCTGTTATTTTTGATTGTTTTTATTTGGACGCCACCACATTTTTGGGCATTGGCAATACATAGGGTTAAAGAATATGAAAAGGTAGATATACCGATGTTGCCTGTGACTCACGGCCTAGCTTATACAAAAGTCCAAATTTTGCTCTATACAATCTTGTTGGTTGTAGTTACGGTTTTGCCCTATCTAACTGGTATGTCAGGACTAATTTATTTGGCTGCCGCACTTATTTTGGGTGGAATTTTTCTGTGGTATGCTATTAATATTAACAGTCGCTCAAAGGATATAAAGATTGCCTGGAACACTTTTACGTACTCAATTAACTATCTCATGCTGTTGTTCTTAGCCTTGTTAGTGGATCACTACTGGTTGATTATTTTGTAAACGATTAAGGAGGGCTTTTGGGTCAGTTGAAGCAGGCGTTTAAGGCAGTTTTTTCAGCCATAGTCGGTATCGGCAAAAGAGAAGATTTAGTCAAAGACTTTGAACAAACAGCAAAACAGGGTCCGTGGCTTTATATTGTTGTTGCCCTAGTGATGACCGTTGGGTTTATTGCCCTAGTGATGACGATCGTAAAGATTGTACTTTCTACATAGACACTGTAGTCTGCGCCTTTTTAAGCCCTACGTGATAATTATCCCTTTTTGAAGGTTTTATGTATTAGGCTAACGAGGCTAAGTAATAGTAACAACGCTACGCCATTATGCAATACTGCAATGGATATTGGCAACGATAGAATAACGTTCAAAATACCTAGCGATATTTGAATCGTTAGCAAGCTGCCTATCAGCAGACGATGCTTTTTTAAATGTGCATAGCGTTTAAAAGCCACCAATAAAGAAATAATCAAAATAGTAATAACCAATGCGCCAATACGATGCAGCATCTGAATGGCTGTACGTGCTTGATCTTCAAGTACGCCATACTCATAGTTATATTGTGTGCCTATTGGACCCCAATATAAGGCATTGGAAAAGTCCATTTCTGGCCACCAGCTATTTAAACAAGTTGGAAAGTATTCTCCGCAAGAGAGTGCTGCGTAATTGGTACTAGTCCAGCCACCCAGAACTATTTGAGCGCTTAGTGTTATTAGCACGATTAAAAGTAAATATTTGTGTCGCTTGAGAATGTGATGATAAAAAACCCCAACACGGCTATTTTGATTAAGAAACAACCAAATTAGTAGAACGCTGGTAATAAACCCACCTGCAAGATGTATGGTGACAATACCAGGATGAACCATTAAGGTAACAGTCCACATGCCAAAAGCACCCTGCAGCATAACAAATAAAGCGGTAAAGCTGGGCAGTGTCATAGACTGAGGGCGCTGGGTTTTGCCTTTGAGGGCTAAAAACCATAGCACAAGAATGACTAATCCTAGCATGGAGGCAGCGTAACGATGGATCATCTCCGTCCAGCCTTTGTCTTTTTCAAGTGGGCGATCATAGCCTGCAATCTTGGTACCGTCAGCCATATCAGGAACGATGATTTGCCCATAGCAGCCCGGCCAATCTGGACAACCTAGTCCGGCATTACTTAACCTGGTGTAAGCACCAATTATGACAACGATAAGCGCTAGAATAATTGAGTATTTCAGCAATTTTGTATACATAGCTGGCTATATTTTTTTTCAAAAAAAAGCACCAGATCAATCTACGATCGAACCGATGCTTAAAGGTGTATATTTTGATTTATTTGACGTTACCAATCATTTCTTCATACGCATGCCAAGTGGCGTGCGCTAATATTGGAATTATTATCACAAGCCCTAAAAAATAAGGGGTTAGCAGGCCAATTATTACCACAGCACCTACAAAGATAATCCATGGAATCATGACCAGTGTATTTTTTGAGGCAGCTTTTAAACTGGTGGCAATGGCTGTAAATGGATCTACATCTTGATCGTGAATCATTGGAAATGAAAACCAGCTAATCATGAATGCGATTAATGCCAACACTAATGTAAAGATTGAGTAGGCAATAATGAACCCCATATTGGTGCCATTAGAAAAATCAGCAACAATATTTTGAATAATGGTTTGATCAGGGTTGACAATATTTAATGCGCCAGCGGTAAAAACTGTATAAATTAGCGGTGAAAAAACCATCCAGGCAATGGCTAGCAACATTAATGCAATTGATATAAAAACCGAAGGACATGCGCCATTTGATTTAATTGAGCTTTTTAATACGCTACCAATCGTGGGTTTTTCACCATTAGAAATTCTTCTAGATACGTCATAAAGACTAATAGCAGATATAGGGCCTAGAACCAAAATGATCATTGCGACCAAGGGTGCCGAGACATCGTGAAGTGCAGCAGACTGCTCAAGGAGTAGCCATAAATTGTAGACGATTAGAGTAAACAGCCCGCCATAAAAAATAGCTAATTTTGGACAAGCAATAATGTCATTTAAAGCTTTGCGAACCCAAGTAATTGGTGATCCTAAGCCAATTATATTAATGGTTGCTTTTTTCCCTGCATTCTTTTGCATTCTAACTGTTTGAATGATAGCCATATTTTCTCCGTATAAAAATAATGTGTATTCATTAAAGCATTCATTTTGCAACTTGTCAAGAACATTAGAGTATGTTGATTTAAATAATGGATTTTTTATGAAGAATAGGCTAGATAATTTTAAAAAATGTAGTATGATTGATCTAAATTTTTTTGATCAGTTTGGCTGTTTATGCAAACGATTGCTTTTATCTGGGGGGATATATGAGCAAATTATCAATCGCTATAGCGTCGTTTATAGCACTAATTTCTACAGCAGTGTTTTCAGAATACGGCTTAAATATGACCGAAGGCGTCACTTCGATCAGTCGAGATATCTACAGTTTGCACATGATGGTGTTTTGGGTTTGTGTTGTTATTGCGGTTATTGTATTTGGCGCAATGTTTTATTCTGTTTTTGCTCACAGAAAATCAAAAGGTGCGGTAGCGGCTCAATTTCATGAAAGCACTAAGGCCGAAATTTTATGGACGCTTATTCCGGTTATTATTCTTGTGGCAATGGCCATTCCTGCTTCTAAAACATTAATTGATTTAGAAGACACTTCAAAAGCTGAAATGACTATTAAGATTACCGGACATCAATGGAAATGGCAATATGATTATCCTGAAGAAGGCATTAGTTTTATTTCAAATTTGGCTAAAAGCTCAAAAAATTCCTTGAAAACCGACGACAAGCCTCAACATTATTTGCTTGAGGTAGATAAGCGTGTTGTGCTACCTGTTGACACTTCGATTCGATTTTTGATTACTTCAAATGACGTGATTCATAATTGGTGGATCCCGGCATTTGGCGTTAAACAAGACGCCAATCCAGGGTTTATTAACGACGCTTGGGCTAAAGTTGACAAAATTGGCACTTACCGTGGCCAGTGCGCCGAGTTGTGCGGTAAAGATCATGGTTTTATGCCAATTGTTGTTGATGTTGTGTCAAAGGCAGATTATGCTAAGTGGGTTGCTAAGGAACAAGCGGCAGCTGAAGCCGCCGCCACTAGTGCCACTAAAACCTGGCTTAAGGCAGATTTAATGGCTAATGGCAAGAATGTATATGAGGCGAATTGCGCGGGTTGTCATAAGATAGACGGCTCGGGCATACCACCAATTTTTCCAGCAATGAAAAACTCCCCTATTGCCAATGGTTCATCAGCAGAACATATAAAGCTTGTACTGCATGGCAAGGGAGGCATGCCAACATTCAAAATGTTAGGCGATGCTGATTTGGCATCGGTTATTACTTACGAGAGAAGCGCTTTTGGCAATACTGGTAGCGTGGTCCAACCTTCAGATGTTAAGTCTGCACGTTAATTAAAGGAGAATATTATGACAACAGCAACAGCTTCTCATAGCGAACATCATCATGGCCCTGAAAAAGGATTGATGAGGTGGGTTAAAACAACGAACCATAAAGATATCGGCACGCTGTATTTGTGGTTTGCATTTATCATGTTACTGATTGGTGGTGCGCTCGCCATGGGGATTCGAATGGAGCTACTGCAGCCTGGCTTGCAGCTAATGGATCCACATTTTTTCAATCAGCTGACTACTATGCATGGACTAATCATGGTGTTTGGCGCTATTATGCCCGCTTTTGTGGGCTTAGGGAATTGGTTGATACCAATGATGGTTGGCGCACCTGATATGGCACTGCCGCGCATGAACAATTGGTCATTCTGGATCTTGCCTTTTGCAGGAGGAATTCTTTTGAGCACATTTTTTATGGAGGGAGGCGCTCCAGCATTTGGCTGGACTTTTTACGCCCCTCTGTCAACTACATTTGCACCAGATAGTACTGATTTCTTTATTTTTGCAGTTCATTTGTTAGGATTTTCATCTATTATGGGTGCGATTAATATCATTGCCACTGTGCTTAATATGCGTGCTACTGATATGAAGCTAATGGATATGCCATTATTTGTATGGACATGGCTGATTACGTCTTTTCTACTTATTGGCGCTATGCCTGTTTTAGCTGGCGCTGTTACGATGATGCTGACTGATCGAAATTTTGGTACTGCGTTTTTTGATGCAACTGGTGGCGGAGATCCAGTCATGTTCCAGCATATCTTCTGGTTCTTTGGCCATCCAGAGGTTTATATTATGATTTTGCCGGCTTTTGGTGTGGTTTCCCATATTATCCCGACCTTTGCTCGTAAGCCATTATTTGGTTATTCTTCCATGGTGTATGCGACAGCATCTATTGCTTTCTTATCTTATATTGTATGGGCACACCATATGTTTTTAACCGGCATGCCGGTTGCTGGAGAACTTTACTTTATGTATGCAACGATGTTAATTGCAGTGCCCACCGGCGTTAAGGTGTTTAATTGGATTTCCACCATGTGGCGAGGGTCCATGACATTTGAGACGCCAATGTTGTGGGCAATATCATTTGTATTTTTATTCACAATTGGCGGTTTCTCCGGCTTAATGCTGGGTATTGCGCCTGCGGATATTCAGTATCACGATACATACTTTGTGGTTGCGCACTTTCACTATGTGCTAGTCACCGGTGCATTGTGGTCAATCATTGCTGCAACTTTTTACTGGCTACCTAAATGGACCGGAAAAATGTACAACGAAGGTTTGGCAAAGGTGCACTTTTGGTGGGCGGTTATCTCGGTTAACGTATTGTTTTTCCCGCAGCACTTTCTAGGTTTAGCAGGCATGCCAAGGCGAATCCCTGACTACTCCCTGCAGTTTGCAGATTTTAATATGATTTCATCTATTGGAGGATTTGCATTTGGCGCATCGTTTATTTTGTTTACCTATATTGTGATTGACTGTATTCGCAACGGAAAGCCCGCATCGGCAAGACCGTGGGAAGGTGCAAAAGGCTTAGAGTGGACCCTAGCACCAAAAGCACAATACCATAGTTTTAATACGCCACCATCAAGAGCGCTGATTGAGTCAGAGTCTCAGCATTCTTAATGGATAGTCAAAGCAGAGGTGTCATGATGACAGCCGTTATTACTGCTGCTATAGCAGCAGGTGTGTTTGTCGCAACTATTGTGTTCTATGGCTAATGACTTAAGAAAAAGAAACAAAATCAAAACATCTTTTTGGGTTAAGTTGATATCGGCACCTATTTTTATGTTTGTATTTGCCATTGTGCTTATGCCGCCAATTTATGATGTATTTTGTGAAATAACAGGATTTAACGGAACAACTGGGCGAGTAGATGCCAGTCAGCAATATACCGCTGCAGATGATCGTAAGATTGAAGTGAGTTTTTTTGCAATGACAATGGGTGGGTTTCCTGTTCAATTTAATCCAAAGGTTCATTCAATGGAAGTGGTGCCGGGAAAGTTTTATACAACTAGCTATATTGCAAAAAACAATACGAATCAAACCATTATTGGCCAAGCAGTTCCGAGTGTAGCACCAACAGAGGCAGCGCTCCACTTTAAAAAATTAGAATGCTTTTGTTTTAATAGGCAGGAGTTTAAGCCACAAGAAGAATTGGAAATGACCTTGCGTTTTGTGGTTGAACCCGAGCTTGATGAGCGCATACAGGACGTAAGCCTATCTTATAATTTTTTTAAACTTGAGAGCTAGAAAAAAGAGGAGAAGGAAATGAGTGAAAAGCAATACTATATACCAGACGGTACTTATTGGCCGATTATTGGGTCAATTGGTATCTCGATTCTATTAATTGGTTTTGCCAATCAAATGCATGGCGTTAGCTGGGGTTCTTCGGCGATGGTGCTTGGCTTTGCCATCACGATTTTTATGTTGTTTGGCTGGCTTGGACAAGTGGTTAATGAGAGTGTCAATGGCCAATACAATCAACAAGTAGATCGATCGTTTCGCTGGGGGATGAGTTGGTTTATTTTTTCAGAAGTGATGTTTTTTGCAGCTTTTTTTGGCGCTCTATTTTATGCACGAACCTTAAGCGTTCCCTGGTTAGGCGGCGCAGATAATAACGTCTTTACGCCAGATTTGTGGAATGGGTTTAGCGCCACATGGCAACAAATTGCATTTACAACGCCCGGAACAACTTTACAATCTGGTACGGCTATTTCTATTCCAACTAAGCTGGTTGAGGCGACCGGACTGCCTGCGCTGAATACTATCTTGCTATTGTTATCAGGCGTAACATTAACGTTTGCTCATCATGCGTTGAGAAGCAGTAAGCGCAATCAAATTATCGGCTGGTTGGTAGCTACTATTGCGTTAGGGGTGGCTTTTTTAGGGTTTCAAGTTTTAGAATACGGTCATGCCTATGCAGATGGACTCAAGCTAACCTCGGGCATTTATGGCTCCACTTTCTATATGCTAACAGGATTCCATGGATTCCATGTCACCTTGGGGGTTATCATGCTGACGGTTATTCTGTTCAGAGTCCAAAAAGGCCATTTTGATGCTGATAATCATTTTGCATTTGAAGGTGTGGCGTGGTATTGGCACTTTGTTGATGTTGTGTGGCTTGGTTTGTTTGTATTTGTGTACTGGGTCTAAATTTTTATAAGGAGTTAAGTATGTCAAGCGTCATTATTATTGTTATTATTGTCGGAATTTTATTAGCACTAGGGTCTGGATTGCTAGGCTTGTTGCGAGGCGGGTCTGGTGGATCTGATAAAATGTTTCGCTCTTTGGTGATACGAGTAGCTTTGTCTTTATTTTTATTTGGCGTACTAATGTTGTCTGGCTATATGGGATGGATTGAGCCAAATATTGTTGTCATGGATGCTACTGTCGCCAAGTGATTGGAAGGATATTTTCCCTTCCTGGCATTCTAATTGTTGTTGTACTCTATAGCTTAATATCTCTAGGTTTTTGGCAGCTAGATCGTGCTGATGAAAAACAGGCAATTACACAGCAAATAATTCGCGCACAAAGTATGGCGCCTGAAAAATTCTCTAGCGTTCTTGGATTAACAGAAAAAGAGCATCATAGCGTAATGTTAGAGGGGCATTATATTAGCGATCGACAGTTTCTTTACGACAATCAAATTGTAAATAGCAATGCAGGTTATTATGTCATGACTCCTTTTATTTTGTCCGACCAGAAGGCTGTCTTGATTAATCGCGGATTTGTCCCTTGGCAAGGTAGACGAGATAGGATTGCCAACATTGCACTAAGTGATCGTCATAGAATTATTAAGGTGTCCTTGGTAAAGCCTGTTAAACGAATTGAGTTGGATATGGATGTCAGTGAAGAGAATAAAAAGTTTCCCTTGTTGATTCAATCGCTTGATATCAATCAGATTGAATCCTTCTCTAAATTAAATTTCTCTTCAATGATTGGACAACTAGACAAAAGCTCTAAAGATGGATTCTTTAGGCAGTGGCAACCTTTTTATGGCAGCGCCGATAAACACTTAGGATATGCGCTACAATGGTTTTTAATGGCATTGGCGTTATTTATTATTGCCTTAAGGCTCTTAATTAAACGTTGAATTATTTCCAATTAATGGTGCTAATAATTAGCATAAAATCAAGCGGTTTGTTTTTCATTTAAAATTAAAAAATTGATTTACATCAAGAAACAATCGTATAATTAACGGTATCATAGCGCTAATAGAGAATCGCTATATGTATCTTTATGGCTTGTAAAAAAAATCAAGAGCATTAAAATTTAAAAAAAAGAGGACTGTTTATGAATTTAGCAGAAAAGTATGATTTAGGTGTCGTCAAATGGTTTACGATTATGTCGTCCATTTATTTGGTAGTGGGTACATTACTAGGTGTGTATATTGCTTCCGAGTTGGCGTTTCCATATCTTAATGATTTGGGCACTGATCTTCCTTATTTTCAATTTGGACGCCTAAGACCACTCCATACCAATGCGGTGATCTTTGCATTTGGCGGTTCAGCACTTATGGCCTCAGCTTTCTATATTGTGCAAAGAACCAATCAGGTGCGTCTTTGGTCAAACAAAATGGCTTGGTTTACATTTTGGTCGTGGAATACTGTTATTGTTCTTGCAGTCGTTACATTGCCACTTGGTTTAACACAGTCTAAAGAGTATGCTGAGCTTGAGTGGCCAATCGATATTTTAATCACACTATCTTGGGCATCTTATTTATATAATTTTATTATGACCATTCATATTCGTGATCGCAATAAAGTGCCTCATGTCTATGTAGCAAACTGGTTCTTCATGGGCATGATGGTAATGGTTACCTATTTGCATGTTGTAAACAACCTATCCATTCCTGTGGATTGGTTTAAATCTTATTCAATTTTTTCTGGCGTCCAAGACGCTATGATTCAATGGTGGTGGGGGCATAATGCTGTTGGATTTTTCTTAACGGCAGGCTTTTTAGGCATGATGTACTACTTCGTACCGAAGCAAGCAGAGCGTCCAATTTACTCATACCGCTTATCAGTTATTCACTTCTGGGCACTAATGTTTGGTTATGTATGGTTAGGCGCTCACCATTTACAGTACACGGCATTGCCAGATTGGGCAGGTTCATTGGGCGCTACTATCTCATTGGCAATGATCATCCCATCATGGGGTGGCGCACTAAATGGAATCTTAACGCTTTCAGGGGCTTGGGATCGTTTACGTGAAGACTATATTTTGCGTTTCTTAATTATGTCATTAGCCTTCTACGCAATGTCTACTTTCGAAGGGCCGGTAATGGCAGCGAAAAACGTTAATGCTTTATCGCACTATACAGACTGGACAATTGGCCATGTACACTCAGGCGCTCTTGGTTGGAATATTATGGTGGCAGCAGGTGCCTTATACCACATGATTGAAAAAATGTATAACGTCAGGCTAAATCAAAAGCTCTTAGCAGTACACTTCTGGATCCATACAATTGGTACCGTTACCTATATTGTTGCTATGTGGGTATCTGGCATCATGCAAGGTTTGATGTGGAGAGCATATGACGAATACGGAACATTAGCATATACATTTGCAGAGTCTGTTTCTGCAATGCATCCGTATTACGTAATGAGAGCGGCAGGCGGTGTACTCGTCCTTACCGGTGCCATTATTATGTTAATTAATATTGTTAGCACGGTTCGTAGGTCGGAATCTGTGCAAACAGCTAACGCATAAGAGGAGATAGACAATGTCAAATCAAAACGGAAAAGAAAGCTTGCAGGCAAAGTTTGAAAAAAATATTTTTGCTATGTATTTGTTTATGGCTCTAGCAGTTTCACTAGCAGGTATTGTGCAAATTGTGCCTTTATTTACAAATCCAGAAGCGGTTAAAGATGAAGTAATATTAGCGGACGGAAGCTCACAAAGTCTTTTGTGGCAGAGAGCCGAAGGTCAATCTTTAAATGATTGGAAGCCAGGCGATGGCGTGCGACCTAACACTCCGCTTGAGGTTGCGGGTCGTGATATCTATCAACGTGAAGGCTGTTTCTTGTGTCATTCACAAATGATCCGTCCATTTAGAGATGAGAAAGAGCGTTATGGCCATTTCTCTCTTGCTGTGGAGTCTAAGTACGACCATCCATTTCAATGGGGATCTAAAAGAACAGGCCCTGATTTAGCTCGCTTAGGTGGTAAGTATTCAGATGAGTGGCATATTCTTCATTTGCGAAATCCTCAAGCCTTAGTGCCAGAATCGGTTATGCCTAAGTATAGGTTCTTAGATGATGCAATGGTAGATGGCGATAAGATTGCAACACATATGAAGGGATTATCAAAAGTAGGCGTGCCTTACACAGAAGCTGATATTGCAAGTGCTGCAAAAGCAGTTGAAGGTAAAACCGAAATGGATGCAATGGTTGCTTATTTGCAATCACTAGGAAACATGATTAAGTTTGAAGATGGCGTCACCTACCGCGAATAATGACTCTAGTTGATAAAATTGGAGCGGTGACCGCTGTAGTTATATTTGCTTTATTAGCAGGTGCTTATTTTTATTCTTTTAGACCGAAAAATAAGCAAAAATTTGAAGACTTACGAAATTTTGTCAATGATGATGACGAACGTTAAGAGGAGAAAGTAATGAGTAAACATGAAAACCCGTTCCCAGGTGAAAACAACACAGGACACTTTTGGGATGAAGAGCAAGATTTAAGAGAATTAAACAACCGTCCGCCAAGATGGTACATGCAAGCTATGATGGTTGGTCTTGTAGCCGTGGTTGTTTACTCATTCTACTATCCAAGTATTCCTTGGTTTGGTGATCACTATAAAGGCGCTGCGGGATGGACTCAAATTACAGAGATGAACGAGAGTGTTGAGGAGCTCGAAGCATATCGTGAGAAAAAGTTTGCTGCAAACGAACAAGCTATTGCCGAATTATCGCTAGAAGAAATTGTGCGTGATGACGAGTTAAAAATGTATGCGATCAAAACTGCAAAAACTTTATTTGGAGATAATTGTGCTGCATGTCATGGTGCGGCTGGACAGGGTAATGACGGGTTTCCAGTTTTAGCAGACGATGATTGGCTATATGGCGGATCTCTAGCGAAGATTGAGCAAACTCTCAAGAATGGCCGTAAGGGCAATATGCCAGCACGCATGCTTGGTATTACCGATGCGCAAGCTGATGAGCTCGCAACATTTCTAATTGAAACGGGTAAAGGCGCTCAAGGCAAGCCAAATCCAGCTTCAAAAGCGCTTTACATGAGCAAGGGTTGTATCGGTTGTCACGGCCCAACACTAGCAGGTAATGAAATGTTAGGATCAGCTAATTTAAGTGATGGTATTTATCGTTTTAAGGCAGAAGACCAGCATGCTTCAGTGGTGCGTACCATTCTTCATGGAGTTAACCAAGCTCATGATCCGCAAACACAAGATGCGGTAATGCCGGCGTTTGGTCAGTCTAGTGTGATTGATGCAGTGCAGCTTAAAAAACTTACAGTTTATGTTCATCAGTTAGGTGGTGGCGATCCTTTGCCAGAAATTGCTAAAAAAATTAAAGCCTCAACGGACACTAAATACAAGCCAGTTGCTGCTAAGAGTGATTCTTATGCAGATATGATTGTTGCAGCCAAGGCAAATTATCAAAAGAATCTTGATCAAAATATGGGTTGGAGAGATACTGGCAAAATGATCAAAGAAGCTGAAAAAAATAAAGATGCAGCATTAGCCAAAAAAGCAAACATGCAAGCGGTTAACGCCCTGAGACAAGCGTCAGTGTCTGGCAATGCAGGCCCAAGATTTTAATAGTATTTAAGCGTTAAAAAATGCCTCGTTATGAGGCATTTTTTTTATTCAATAAAAAGTAATAAAACAATGATTTTTATTAAATAAAGATAAACATTGTTTGGTATAATTTGCGCTATTGCCGAAGTAGCACAGTTGGTAGTGCAACTGATTTGTAATCAGTAGGTCGCCAGTTCGAGTCCGGCCTTCGGCACCATATCAAAATCTAAACCCAGAGTCTTATCTGGGTTTTTTATTTTTAGATGGTTTACGTTTTCATAATATCTGGAAACTCTAAAGTTTGTAATGAACGTTTTCAGCCTAAACCACTGATAATGGCTTTTAATATACTTTGATCCATGCAATTAGCAAGATTAACGCCGTTCCTTGTCGTTTTCAAAAAAAATCAAATTTTTTTTAATTAGTGGCAAAAACTATTAAAAAACGTCATAAAACTCATGACTTATTAGGAAAACCACTCATAAGCCTATCTTTAATAAAAAATAGTCAAAATATTCTAATACAAAATCCTGGATTTTCATTATTTTTGAAATAAATAACTAGGAATGTAAGCAATTCGGGGTTTTGAAGAAGGCACAATCAGCACCTATTACTGGGTCACAATAGGTGCACAATTCATCACCATTCTCTAGTTTAATTTTTTTATTATCTAAAAGAATACCCTCTTTTTTTAACTCGGATAGCGCTCTAGAAAAAGATTCTGGTTGCATACCTAAATAAGCAGCAATTAACGATTTTGGGTAAGGTAACTCAAAAGTAGAGTTAATTTTTGAGTGCACTAAATACCAGCCCACTTTTTCTTTGGCAGTTTTGAGTTGTAGCACCTCTGCACTAAGCATAAGGCTTTGGACGCTATTAGCTAAATATTGTACAATGTTTAGGGAAAATTGATGGTGATCTGCCATAGTTTTAGCAATAGATTCTTGCGAGAAGTAAAATAGAGTGGTTTTTTTTACAAAATCTGCTGCAACATCATAATGAGGTGAAAAATGCATAGGAGAAACAAGATCTTTTTTATCAACAATCTTCAAGACAATTTCGTCTCCGCGTTCATCAATCTTAGTTAATTTGAACAAGCCGTCAAAATTAATATAGAGCCTGGAATGCTCTTTAGAGTTGAACGTGACAATTTCATTTTTATGAAATTGCCTTACTTGCAAAGTTTCAAACAAGGGTTGGAGCTCCTTCTGAGTTAGATTATTAAAAAGAGGGAGCTTATATAAATAGCTGTAATATTGTTCTAAATGTTTTTTAGTTGGGACCATGGTAAAGAATTGTAGCAGACCAGAGTAAATATAGTTCAAATTATTTAGTTTTTTCTTGATCTATATCAAGGGTTCATTTCGGACTGATGATAAAATTAAATTCTCTCCCCCGGGGTTGATTGAACAATTAGCCCCACCCTATTAAACCAAATCCCTGTTTTTAATTCTCAGGGATTTTTATAAGCAGAGTAATTTGAGTTTATTTGATTTATCGTTGATTAAAAAATATAACCGATCTGGTCCAAGATACACCTCTTACCCGACGGCAAATAATTTTTCAGCATTCACTCAAAGCGATTATAAAGGTCAAGTGATGTTGAGCAACGAACGCCAAGGACCGATTTCACTATATTGTCATATTCCGTTTTGTAATACGGTGTGTTTTTACTGTGGCTGCAATAAGGTTGTGACTAAGGATAAAGGCAAAGCCGAGCATTATTTGGACGCTTTATTTAATGAGATTGATAAACAAGGTGCGCTGTTTGATTCTGAGCGTCTAGTGGAGCAAATGCATTTTGGTGGCGGCACACCTACGTTTTTATCAAACCAGCAAATTCTACGCCTCAGTGAGAAACTTCAGAGTGTTTTTAACTTTTCAAAACACGGCGAATATTCAATTGAAATTGACCCAAGAGGTGTTGACGAAGGCACGATTAAAGCTTTGGCGAAAGCACGGTTTAATCGTATTAGTCTAGGTGTACAAGATTTCAATACCGCCGTGCAAAAAGCAGTTAATCGCGTTCAAAGTTTTGAGCAGACGCAGTCTGTGATTAAGCTTGCTCGCGACTATAATTTTGAGTCAATTAGTATTGATTTGATTTACGGTCTGCCAAAGCAGTCGGTTGAAAGTTTTAAAACCACGCTTAAGCAAATTAGTGAGCTCAAGCCCGATAGAATTTCTCTGTTTAATTATGCACATTTGCCCGAACTATTTAAGCCGCAGCGACGTATTGATGTTTTAGAGTTGCCAAATGCGGATGAAAAATTGGCCATTTTTAAATATTCAATGGATTTTTTGCTGGAACAAGGCTATGCTTATATTGGCATGGATCACTTCGCTTTGCCAGAAGATCCTTTAGCTATTGCTCAGCAACAAGGACACCTGTATCGGAATTTTCAGGGATATTCTACGCATGCTGATTGTGATATTGTAGGACTAGGGTTGAGTTCTATTGGTCAGGTTGGCGATAGTTTTTCTCAGAATGAAAAAAATCTACAACAGTATTATGAAACAATCGAGTCGGGTGATTTGCCAGTCATTAAGGGTCAAATTATTCAAGCCGACGACAAAATCAGACGCGCCGTTATTATGGATCTAATTTGTCACTTCAAGCTGGATTTTGACAAAATTGAAGCGAACTTTAATATTGATTTTAACAACTACTTTGCCGACGCTTTAAATGAACTAGGTGAGATGCATAAGGACGGCCTTATTGAACTAACTGAGAATTCTATTAAAGTAATGGAAAGAGGAAAGCTACTAATTCGTAATATTTGTATGGTGTTTGATGCTTATCTATCTAGCAGCAAAATCCAGTTTTCTAAAACGATCTAATAATATCAAAATCATCCGCTAATTCCAAGACAAAATCGGTCTTTTCTAGCTTGGGGTTAAGAGCCATCTTGCTAAAAGTGACTTGAATTTTTTGACCCAATGGGTTTGTTAGGCGAATAGCGTGTAGCAGATTTTGGCGAAACCCAAAGCTAAGCTGATTGGGTTGCTGTGTTGCGTACCAATTAACATTCGACTCACTATGTGTATATTTTGGTAAGCTTTGTAGTTGTTCAGGTCGATTAAGTAGCCAATATAAGGGCGTTTCTTTTAGCTCAGTCATTGCTCGTTGACTCGCTTGCTCTAATTCGGTATCAACCAGCCAAAGTTCATGATTATTGAACAATAAAGTTTGTTTGATAGGCGAGCGTGTTTGCCAAATAAAAGATGCAGGGCGTTTAAACCGTAAGTAGCCAGAAGTTTGAGTTAAGGTTTTTTTCTCATCGGCATGGATCTGCTGAATAAAATCAGCACTAAGCGTTTCAAATGAGTTGAAAAAATCTTCAAACTCATTATTGGCCAAAGTAACACTACAAAAACATAAGGTCAATGCACCTATAAGATTAGTCATCTGTATTGATTGGCTCTGGCGCCAGCACTTGACGATTGCCCGCACTATTCATTGTACTAACAACGCCGGCCGATTCCATATCCTCGATAATACGCGCCGCACGATTGTAGCCAATACGCATACGGCGTTGCAAACTAGAGATAGACGCTCTACGTGAAGAGGTGACAATTTGTACGGCTTCGTCATACAAAGGGTCCATTTCTCCGCTAGGCGTTGAGGTGATGCCACTTGAGCTTTCATGCGATTCTTGTGATTCACTATGAGCATTTAAAATGCCATCAAGATAATTGGTTTCTGAGTTGGCTTTAAGGAAATTTACTACGCGTAAGATTTCGTCATCATCAACAAAAGCACCATGCACACGAGTTAGGTGTGCCATGCCAGGGCTCATATACAACATATCACCCATACCGAGCAATTGTTCAGCGCCACCTTGGTCAAGAATAGTGCGAGAATCTACCTTACTAGACACTTTAAAAGCAATGCGGGTTGGTACGTTGGATTTAATCAAGCCAGTAATAACATCAACACTTGGTCTTTGGGTGGCGATAATAATATGAATACCGGCCGCTCGTGCCTTTTGCGCGAGACGTACAATTAGCGCCTCAACACGCTTGGCTTTGGCACGATCCTCTTGAGCTAAAGCGCCCAACATATCGGCGTACTCATCAATAACGAGCATAATTAAAGGAAGGACTTCTAGTTCTGGCGCCTCTTCCCCCTCTTCTGCAGTATTTTTATTAAAGCTTGGGTCAAGTAGAGCCTCGCCTTTTTGCTTAGATTTTTTAAGTTTTTCATTAAAACCATCGATATTGCGAACGCCAAACTTGGCTAACAATGAGTAGCGGCGTTCCATCTCATTGACACACCACCATAGCGCAGAGGCCGCCTCATTCATATCGGTTACAACAGGTGTTAATAAGTGTGGAATATCTGCATAAATCGCCAATTCAACAATTTTAGGATCAATCATAATGATGCGAACTTCATCAGGCTTGGCCTTGTAAAGTACGCTTAATATCATCGCGTTTAAACCAACTGACTTGCCCATGCCAGTAGCACCCGCGACTAATAAATGTGGCATTTTTGCCAGATTAGCTACAACTGGATTGCCATTAATATCCTTTCCCAGTCCCATGGACAATGTTGATTTGGAGTTGGCAAATGCTTCAGAGGCGAGCACCTCTTTCAGGCTGATCATCTCACGTACTTCGTTAGGAATTTCTAAACCAATTACAGGCTTTCCGGGTATCACATCCACAATACGCACACTTTCAACCAATAAGGCACGCGCCAAATCTTTGTTGAGATTTATGATTTGTGAAACCTTAACGCCAGGGGCTAAGGAAAGCTCAAACTGAGTTACAACCGGGCCGGGGGTTACCGTGGTAATGGTGACGTCAAAACCAAAGTCTTTGAGTTTTATCTCGACTTGTCGTGACATGTCTTCAAGCGCTTGCTTGGAAAATCCGTTACTATTGCTGATAGGCTCATCGAGTAAATCTAGGCTTGGTAAGCCTGCAACTGTTGCAGTGTTAAACAAGTTTGAAGAAGCTGTTTTTTTGATTTTTTTAACTTGCGTATTTTTTACTTTAGCTACAGCACCAGGTGTTGTGAGTTTTGGTGTGATTTTTAGCTTTTCTGGCTTGTTGAGCTTAGTCTTGGCGCGCCGAGCTTGAATTTTGGCAAAAAAAGCGCCTAAGGTGTTTTTAGTTGAAGAAAAAATACTTATCCATGAGGCGCTAGCAACAATGCTAAAGCTCACCATCATAATGCCTAAATAAACAATCAATGAAGCGTCGCCAAACACCACACCAAAGTAGTCGTGCATGCTAATGCCAAGATAGCCACCTGATGCTCCTGTGTTGGTAAAGTTTTGAGCCAGAAAAGCGCTACTAAAAGCAATTAAAACGATGAGCGCAATATTACGAGCTAAGATCAGCGATCGAGGTGATTTGGGCTGTTCTGCACTTTTATGCACACACCAGCCGAACCAAATGAGTGCAATGGGGATGATGTAGGCACTAAAGCCAAAAATAGATAAAGAGACATCGCTCAAATAAGCACCAAATATTCCGGCTAAATTAGAAACCGAGGCATCTAGCGCGACATCACCAGACCAGGGGTTTTCATGAGCTGAGTGAGTAAGTAGCGCTGCCAAATAGACTAGCCCTGTAGCTACCAAAACGATAAAAAGCATTTCACTACTGGCTTTTGTACGTGGCTTTTGTCGGTTTTTTTTGACTTTAATTGAGGTATTTTTTTTCAAGAGGATTTACGCTTACTTTATAATGTTTGAATCTAAAAGACTGATTTTGGTCTGGCTATAAGTATAAAGGATTGAAATAGAAATGAGTGAAAATAAACATTGTAAGGTATTGATTGTAGGCTCTGGCCCTGCGGGTTATTCAGCGGCTGTTTACGCGGCGCGTGCTAATTTAAATCCAGTGATGGTTAGTGGTATGGAGCAGGGTGGCCAGCTAATGACAACTACTGAGGTTGATAATTGGCCGGGCGACGACTCAGGTGTTCAAGGGCCTGAATTAATGGAGCGTATGAAAAAACATGCTGAGCGTTTTAACACCGAAATCATTAATGACTACATTACAGAGGTCGATTTTTCAAAACGCCCTTTTACACTCATAGGTGGCGCAACAACTTATAGTGCAGATTCAGTGATTATTGCTACTGGTGCATCGGCACGCTATTTGGGCCTTGAGTCTGAAGAGGCTTTTAAAGGTAGGGGAGTATCAGCTTGCGCAACTTGCGATGGGTTCTTTTATCGTGGACAGAAAGTTGCCGTTATTGGCGGTGGCAATACAGCAGTTGAAGAGGCATTGTTTTTGTCCAATATTGCAGATCATGTGACAATCGTTCATCGAAGAGATAAATTCTCTAGCGAGAAAATATTGTCCGATCAGTTAATTGAAAAGTCAAAAACGGGAAATATCACCATTGAGTACAATCAAAATTTAGATGAGGTACTAGGCGATGATATGGGCGTGACAGGATTGCGACTGAAAGATAACGATGATAATACTAAGGAAATCGATGTGCACGGCGTTTTTATTGCCATTGGACATACGCCAAATACAGGTATTTTCGAAGGACACTTGGAAATGAATCACGGCTATCTACAGGTGCAAAGTGGCACGCAAGGCAACGCGACTCAAACTTCAGTTGAAGGTGTGTTTGCGGCAGGCGATGTTGCTGACCATATTTATCGTCAAGCAATCACTTCGTCGGGCTCAGGCTGTATGGCGGCTTTAGATGCTGAAAAATTTTTAGGCGAATAGTTTTTAGCGCACGTACAAAGATTTATCGGTATAATTCTGACTTTTACGGCCACATAGCTCAGTTGGTAGAGCAAGGGATTGAAAATCCCTGTGTCCCTAGTTCAATTCTAGGTGTGGCCACCATATTAAATTAATAAAAAAGCACCTTAGTCGGTGCTTTTTTATTGTTTGAGTTTCTCAGTTATTATTGAAGGTTGTCTTATTCGTGGCTACATTGCATAAGGCACTTTGTCTTTTGAAGTTTTCTATAGTATTTCTTGGCAAAAAATTCGTATAAATATAATTATATTATTAAATAATAATATAATTATATTATTTACTTGACATATTAGATTTTAATGATATAATAGTCCACATGTCGACACTCTCCCCCAAGAATTATTCTCTCCTCAAGAGATAAGGTGTCGGCATACTAATTTAATTGAGACAAATATAATGAAAATACTTTTAAAAACTCTTATCACCTTAACCACGGTAATAACAACTAACGTAGTTGCTGAAGTGTCGGGTCCGTATGCTGTTTTTAATCCGTTAGCTATGTTTGAGAACTCAGCACATTTAAAAGCTCACCAGGCAAATTCAGCATTTAATAACTACGGTAATAAAAGCTATGAATTTGTGGTAGATTCTACGCCATTGCTGGCTTTACCAACACAAGTTGCTAGTTTATACGTTAAACGTTAATAAACAACAGCCGCATTAATTGCCACATTGCTAGGCATATTCAACAAATCACTTTTAACACGAATTTTGAGGTAGTCTAGATTTGGCTTGTTAAGCATTCTTGCGGTAAAAGTGTTGTCTTTGTAGGATAGTTTTACTCGATAACCTTGCAAAACTTTAGCAGCTTCTTTTTGATAACTGACATTCCAACATCTAGGATCTCCGGAATCACATCGAGTAGCTACTTTTTTCAAAGTGTATTCCATGTAAATTGGCTCAATGTTGACAATTTTTGCTTTGATAACCTCAGTAGTGTAGTTATTTGCCATCGCACTGCTAATGAAAGCGATAAATAGAGTTAGCATAAAGCCAAATTTTTGAATAGGGAGGGTATTTCTTGTTTTAAACAGCATTAATAATTTAGCCTTTTATTAAAAAAAATTGAAATCTATATTACATAATTATAATATTATGGTATAATATCTTTAGAAAATCATTACTCTCCCCCAGAGACATTTTTAGTGATTTTCTATTAGGTAGTCGTTTTTTTATTCTCCTCAAGTTTAGTTAGGCGGCTACCTCCTCCTCAAGATTTATCCCCTTATTGAAGTGACATGATATACACTTGCAACGACTTTGCAATACTATCATTAGAGCATAATTTTATGATATTGTTATATTAATAAAACTTAAAGTGTTTTGAAGCGAGGCTTTATTATTAATGCAAGATTTCAGGGCTAATATAGTCTTGTTTAGAAGGTTGCAAAGTTTCCTGAATGAGCAGTGTCCCCATTCGTACAAACTCGATTATCTCATTAAGGTCTTGTGCATTTTGCTCAGTATCGAGTAAATCAGCATCCAGCTGAGAAATTTCAGAAAAATCTTTGATCATTTCTAGCGCATCTTCATCAGTGGTAGAGATTTTCTGTAAACCTAGCCCCACTAGGTAGCCTTGACACCATTCGATGAGAGTATTGGCTTGTTCGCCTAGTCGCGCATTTTCATCGGCAATCAGCAGCTGAAAATCCAGTGTAGCATCGTTAAGCTGAGATAGAGTCTCATTGAAAATTTGCGCCAATGCTTCATGCGCTGACTTTTCATTGAGGTTATCTAGATCAATACTGACTAGTACTTCATTAAGCCAATCGTCTAGATTTAGATCGGGCTTGACACAGGCAAAACCACATAGAATTCCATGTGCACTAGAGATTGTGTCATCAGTATTTAGATGATGCAGTGTTGACTTAAGCTCATCATAGTCGAGTATTTGACTCATGAGTTTTGAGCTAATGTTTGCATAACAGCCATACGCACTGCAATGCCATTAGTTACTTGTTGTAAAATTATAGATTGAGGGCAGTCAGCAATAGTGGAATCGATTTCAACGCCTCGGTTTATTGGCCCTGGATGCATAACTAAACAGTCTTTTTTAGCAAGAGCGAGACGCTCAGGAGTTAAGCCATAGTGGTCAAAGTATTCTTGCTCATTGGGAATTTCAGCCTCGATCATTCGCTCTTTTTGTAGACGTAAGACGATGATAACATCGCAATCTTTCAAACCTTCATCGATATTATTCAGACATTTAACAGATTTGCAGCGACTCGATTCGTGCTGTAATCCTTCGGGTGCGATTAGACGAATGTCGGTCGTACCTAATGTTTTTAGCGCCTGAATATCTGAATGCGCAACACGAGAATGCGTAATATCACCTACAATAGCAACTGATAAATTTTCAAAATTTGGCTTACGCTGACGAATGCTTAACATATCTAGTAAGGCTTGTGTTGGGTGGGCGTTGATTCCATCGCCGGCATTAATAATAGATACGCCTTTAATATTTTGAGCGATATGGTGCGGCAAGCCAGATTGCTTGTGACGAATGACAAACATGTCAATCTGCATAGCTTTGAGCGTTTGCATGGTATCCATGAGCGCTTCATTTTTCTTCAAAGCGGAATTGGCCAGATCTACATTGATAACATTAGCGCTACTTCGCATTGCTGCAATCTCAAAAGTGTTTCTGGTTCGTGTTGATGGCTCAAAAAATAAATTGGCTACAGACATATCATCTAGCATCTTAGATTTTTTTAAATGACCCTGACTATCGATGAGATTGTCAGCCTTATTAAGAACGTCGATTAGATATGATTTGGGCAGATCTTCAAGGCCTAAGAGATGGATTAGCTTGCCAGAATCATCTAGCTGAGCTTGGTTGCTAATCAAATCTTTTTTCATGAATCTCCTAACCAAGTTTGTAGTATTAGTGCCGCTGAGAGCTTATCCACTTCACCACGATTTGCATGCTGGTGGTAGTGATTGTATTTTAGTTGTTTTTTAGCCTCAATGGATGATAAATATTCATCCACAAAAGCTAGGTCAATATTGTAGCGGGCACTGAGCTTTCGACCAAATGATTTAGCAATGAATGTCATTTCTTGCTCTTTGCCATTTTGGTCATAAGGCAACCCAACAATAAATAAATCAATATTATGTTGTTTGATGATTGCATCAAAACCACCCCAATTGGTTGCGCCATTTTTGTGGTGTGATACGACATCAAGGCCGTTAGCTTTTAAGGTCAGGCTGTTTGCAATAGCGACGCCTGTTCGCTTGGTGCCCACATCAAAGCCCAGGTAAGTTTTAATTTTCATTGGAGCTGTTGTAGCAACTGATAGCCCACATAGCCATCAATGGGCAACTGATTGCTGCGTTGATATGCACGAGCAGCGTTGCGTGTTTTTGGTCCAGATATGCCATCTGGCTGACCAGTATCAAATCCAAGCTCATTAAGCCTAGTCTGAATATGCATAATATTATCACGGCTTAAAGAAGGCTCATGAATAGCTGTGGCATATAGTTTGCGAGTACCTACAAGTCGGTCGGCTAAATGACCAACAGAAAGTGCGTACAAAATAGAGCGATTCCAGCGCAAAATAGCCAGGAAATTTTGATACGTTAAAAAGGCCGGGCCTTGATAGCCCATAGGGAGTATTAATGAAGCTTTCATAGTTGAGCTAGGGAGGCTTTTGCCATCAGCTGTTTTGACGCCTAAGGCTCGCCATTCATCAACCGTTTTTTTTGTGCTTAACGTAGCAAGTTGATAGTCAAAAGAGGCAGGAATGCTTACTTCTCTACCCCATCGTTGTCCTCGTTTCCAGCCTATTTTTTGCAGAAAGTTGGCCGCACTGGCAAAAATATCTTCGTTATTATTCCACAAGTCTATTTTGCCGTCTTGATCTGCATCGACTCCATAGTTTGCAACGTTAGTAGGCATAAATTGCACATTGCCCATTGCTCCGGCCCAAGAGCCCTGAGCATTGGGCGGAATTTTATGATCATTAATTAGAGTCAGTAGAGTGAGCAACTGTTCAGTAAAAAAATCACGACGACGCTGGTCATAACTCAGTGTGGCAAGCGAACGGATCAAACTCAAATCTCCTGTATTGCTGCCATAATTAGTTTCTAGTCCCCAAAAAGCTACGATAATATGGGGAGGCACGCCATATTTTTGATAGTTTTTTTGTAGTGCCTGTTGGTGGAGTTTGAGTTTTTGAGTACCCTTGTTAAGACGGTATTCACTAACTCTCGAGCCTAGATAACGCCAGAAGTTTTGACTAAATTCAGCCTGGGTCTGATCCAATTTAATGACTTTTGGATTAGGGGTTAATCCTGAAAATGCCTGATCCAGAGTGGCTTTTGAAACGCCACGAGCAATTGCTTGTTGACGAATATCTAGCAAAAACTCCTCAAAGCTTTGTCCCTCGGGCACAAGTTTTGGTGCTAGGGTATCATTGGCAAATACTGAGCTAGAAAATAATAAGAAAATAATCAATCGAAACATGACAAAATTATAATGCCTAAGCTACTGACTATCTTTGTCTTTTTGGGGTTAAGTGCCTGTCAGCCTATCAATCAAACTGAAAAAATTTCAGGACACACGATGGGTACAACTTATTCCATTATAGCGCAGACTAATCAGCTTAATCAGCAAGCTATTGAACGGCGTTTAAATCAAATAACTCAAGTTTTTTCTAGCTGGGATTACAATTCTGAGCTATCAATACTCAATCGCCAGGCAATCAATACGCCTAAAAGTGTCTCTGCAGAGATGGCATTTGTTTTGGCACAGGCCATTAATGTGCATAAGCAAACAGAGGGTTTTTTTAATCCTGCTATGGGAGAGTTAATTGATATATGGGGCTTTGGAGTGAATCCAGTTGAGCGTAGCCCAAGTCAGCTGGAAATCGAAGATGCTTTAAAACGTGCTTCTATGAAACAATTGTCTTTTAGAGACTCAAAATTTCTAAAGAAGGCAGACGCCAAGCTCAATTTATCAGCCATTGCAAAAGGGTATGCAGTTGATGAAATTGCTAAATTATTAAAAAAACAAAATATTGACAAATTTATGGTAGAAATTGGCGGTGAGATTAAGACTCAAGGTAGATGGTCTGTTGGTATTGAATCGCCTGCAGGACAAGCGCCAATCGCTATTGATTTGGTAGACGAGTCAATAGCTACATCAGGTAATTATCGCCAATATTTTGTTTGGAAAGCTAAACGTTATGCGCATATTTTAGATCCACACACAGGTTTGCCTGTTGACAGTGATTTGTTTTCAGCAAGTGTTATCCATCCTAGCAATATGTTGGCAGATGCTTACGCAACAGCAATGATGGCAATGGGCAAGGATGAGGCAGTTAAAATGGCACGACGTTTAAACCTTAAGGCGGTATTTGTTCTGAATAAGTGCGAACACCCTTGCTCGAATCAAAACATTATAAAGGTTGGGTTATGAAGCCGCTCGCAGAGGTGCTTAGACCTAAAAATTTGCAAGACTTCTGTGCGCAGACTCATTTATTAAATGACGCTCACCCGCTCAAACAAGCCATTAATAACAAACAGCTACACTCGATGATTTTGTGGGGGCCTTCAGGGGTAGGCAAAACAACATTGGCGCGTATTATGTGCACTCAATTTGAGGGATATTTTGTGCAATTAAGTGCAGTGTTAGACGGTGTTAAAGAGTTAAGAGCGGTGATTGAAAATGCCAAAAAATATCAAAATATTGGCAAACAAACAGTGCTTTTTGTGGATGAAATTCACCGATTTAACAAAGCGCAGCAAGATGCATTTTTACCCCATGTTGAGTCTGGACTGATTATCTTAATTGGCGCGACTACTGAAAACCCATCCTTTGAAATTAATCGAGCACTGCTTTCACGTATGAGTGTTTATGTGCTGGAAACGCTTGATGAAAAAGGGCTGATGAAAATATTGCAGCGTTGTTTGGTGCATTTAAAGCTAACACTCGACCAGGCATCACAAGAGCGCATTGTGTCTAACAGTGGTGGCGATGCAAGACGCTTGATTAATAGTGTTGAGAAGATTGCACAAGCCAACTTAGCTCAACTGGACGCACAAAGTATTGATCAATTTTTACAAGACAACGTACATAGTTTTGATAAAGGTGGCGATGTTTTTTATCAACAATTATCAGCTTTTCATAAGTCGGTACGAGGCTCTTCACCTGACGCAGCATTATATTGGATGGCAAGAATGTTGGTAAGTGGCTGTGATCCAAAAACCATCGCTAGACGTTTACTAGCAATCGCTTCAGAAGATATTGGTAATGCCGATCCTAGAGCGCTTGAAATTTCCTTAAATGCTTGGGATGTGTATGAGCGATTGGGCGATAAAGAGGGATGCCGTGCTATTGCTCAAGCAGCGGTTTATTGCGCAGTTGCTCCTAAATCCAATGCCCTTTACACAGCCTTTAATAAAGCTATGTCTGAGGCTAAAGGATCAGGCGATTTACCTGTACCCAAGCATCTTTGTAATGCACCAACAGCACTGATGAGTGATTTAGGCTATGGGCAGAGTTATCGATATTCTCATGATGAAGAAGGCGGCATTAGCAATGGGCAGAACTACTTTCCCGAAGCGCTGGGCGAACAGAGCTATTATCAGCCGAGTGAGCGAGGTTTAGAGATTAAAATTGCAGAAAAACTTAGAAAAATACGAGGAGAATTATGACCTTATTGCCCACTGTTTTGGCCATTGGTGCAGGCGCTACTATCGGTGCTAGTGTGCGCTATTATCTAACTCAATTTATGCATACAACGATGGGTTCTGGATTTCCTTATGGCACGCTTAGTGCCAACATTATCGGATCTTTTTTAGCAGGTATTCTAGTGGTTGTGGTCATCGAAAAATCTGCCCTGCATGAAGCTTATCGACTAATGCTGCTAATTGGTTTGACAGGCTCTTTGACAACGATGTCAACACTGTCTTGGGAGTCGGTTGAAATGATTAGTTTGGGTCATTATGTCCAGGCAGCACTCAATATTTTATTAAATGTAGTTTTATCGTTAACAGCCGCAGGTGCTGGTGTGGCCCTGAGCAGATACTTTTTAGCTAATTAAGTTAAGACTGGTCAAGCTGCTGCTCAATGGCGTCAAATAAGTTTGCTGCAATATTGAGATTAAACTGAGTATCGAGTTCACGAATACAGGTAGGGCTAGTGACATTGATTTCAGTAATGTAGTCACCAATTACATCTAATCCAACAAACATTAGGCCTTTTTCTCTAAGCATGGGCGCGATTTGTTCACACAAATAGCGATCTCTGGCGCTTAATGGCTGTCCAATACCTGTTGCGCCAGCTGCCAAATTACCTTTAAAACTTCCTGCGGCTGGCATGCGTGCCAAGGCATAGTCAATTGGCTTGCCGTTAATGAGTAGGATACGTTTGTCACCTTGGGCAATTTCTGGCAAGAATTCCTGAGCCATCGTGGGAGAGTTGCCTTGATGGGTTAAGTAATCTAGTACTTCGGTTATATTGTCATCGCCCCACGTGAGTTTAAAAATATCTTTACCACCCATGCCGTCTAACGGCTTAACGATACCAACCCCTTGTTTTTTAATAAACTCTTTAATCTGTTTTGGGTTGCTGCTGACTAATGTTTTAGCAATACAATGTGGAAAGTTTAGTGCAAATAGTTTTTCGTTAGCATCACGTAGGGATTGAGGTTTGTTTACAACTAGTGAGCCGTTTTTTTCCGCTTGTTCTAAAAAGTAAGTGGCATAAATATAATTCATATCAAAAGGCGGATCTTTGCGCATGAGAATAACGTCAAAGCTCTCAAGTGGAAGTATTATATCTGTTTCTTTTTTATACCAATTTTGCGTTGTATCAAAGACTTGAGTTTTAGCGCAAGTAGCTAAAACTTTTCCCTCTTGTGCAAATATATCTGGAGTGTCAAAAGTATATATTTCCCAGTGCCGTCTAGTGGCTTCAAGCATCATCGCAAAAGAAGAATCTTTGTAAGGTTTAATGTCTTTGATGTCATCCATCAGGACAGCAATTTTAATTGGTCTCATGATGTTTATTATAGATTATCTGTCGTTTGTTTTTTCAAAGCTTGGTTTAAGCTATTGATAAGTAGAGATAAATTGTGTAGAATAATCGTTTGAGGAGAGAGAAATGGCATATACAACCCTAACGTTGGAACATCCACAGAGCAAAGAAATCAGGTTTGCGCCTGTTGGCTTCTCGTGGACCGCATTATGCTTGTTCTTTTGTCCAGCAATATATCGACGTGATTGGAAATCTTTTGTGTTGATGTTGCCTTTGTGCGTTCTAACACTCGGTCTGGCAAACATTGTATTTTTCTTTACTTACAACCGACTCTACGTCAAGCATCTGCTTTCGCAAGGTTATAAAATTAAGGTGCATGGTGTTCGTGGTGTTAGTCAGAGTTATTTATAAAAAATAAAAAATAAACTAGACAAATACCCAAGAACAGCATATAATCACGCCACTTTAGTGCGGGGTGGAGCAGTTCGGTAGCTCGTCGGGCTCATAACCCGAAGGTCATAGGTTCAAATCCTGTCCCCGCTACCAAATTAAGTCTTTTTTGATTTTTTTATAGTCATTAGAGCAAGCAAAGACCCCCTTTTTAGGGGGTTTTTGTTATGTAAAAAAACGTAATAAGCGAATAGAAGTGCGTATTTAAATAAAACAGAATAAATGGCAAAAATTACAGAAAAAATTACCAATCTAATTGATCCAGTTGTTAAAGACATGGGTTATGAGTTAGTGGGCGTAGAGTATGTTGCCAGTGGAAAGCATAGTATCTTGCGTATTTTTATTGATACTGAACACGGCATTGGTATTGAAGATTGTGAAAAAGTGTCACACCAATTAAGCGCTGTTTTTGATGTGGAGGACCCGATTGCCGGGCAATATAATCTAGAGGTGTCTTCACCGGGTATTGAAAGACCCTTGTTCCATATTGGACATTATCAGCGTTTTTTGGGTAATGATATCAGCCTGCGTTTAGTTAGGCCAATCGAAGGTCAGCGTAAGTTTAAAGGCGTTATCGGTAGTGTAAGCGAAGTAAACAATACCATTGAGTTAGTAACAGAATTAGGTCCAGTAATGTTGGACATTGATATGATTGAAAAGGCGAACTTGGTCGCTAATTTTTAGGAGAAGAACATGGACGGTAAGGAATTATTTTTGATAGTTGAGGCAATCTCTAATGAAAAAAACATCTCAAAAGAGGATGTTTTTGAGTCATTAGAAGAAGCGCTAGCAGTCGCTACAAAAAAACGTAAAGAGATTGATGCCCATGTAGAAATTGACCGCAAAACTGGAGAATTTCATACCTTTAGACAATGGATGGTTATTGACGATAAAGAAAATTTTGTTGACGATGATGGCACACCATTTGACCCAGAGCTACACATTTATGAAAAAGATGCTAATGGCGTTGCAGTAGACGATTTTGTGCGTGAGCCGATTGAAACTGAAGAGTTTGGTCGTATTGCAGCACAAATCGTTAAGCAGGTCATTATCCAAAAAGTTCGCGAAGCAGAAAGAGAGGTAATTGTCCATGATTACACCCAACGCGTTGGCGAGGTAATTATGGTAACGGTAAAGCGTGTTGACCGAGGTAATGTATATGTCGACATGGGTGGTGTTGATGGCATGATTTCTAAGTTTGACCTAATTCCAAACGAGTCAGTACGTAAAAATGATCGACTAAGAGCTTATATTAAGGAAGTTAAGTCTTCAGTTCGTGGTGCGCAAATTTTCTTATCTCGAACTGCACCAGAGATGATGATTAAGTTATTTGAAATGGAAGTGCCTGAAATTTCAGAGGGTGTAATTGAGATTATGGGTGGTGCTAGAGATCCGGGTTTGCGTTCGAAGCTTGCAGTCAAGGCAAAAGACAAGCGTCTAGATCCTATTGGATCTTGTATTGGTATGCGAGGTGCTCGCGTTCAGGCAGTTTCAAACGAGTTAAATGGTGAGCGTGTTGATATCATTCTTTGGGATGAAGATCCGGCGCAATTTGTTATTAACGCAATGGCTCCAGCTGAAGTGAGCTCAATCATTGTTGATGAAGACCGTAACGCAATGGATATTGCTGTTGAAGAAGATCAGTTGGCTCTAGCCATTGGTCGCGGCGGACAAAATATTAAACTTGCAGCGCGTTTAACAGGTTGGAAGCTCAACGTTATGTCAACTACCGATGCTGAAGAGAAGCAGACTGAAGAAATTCAAAAAGCGAGCGTCAAACTTGCAGATAAATTAGGTGTTGATGGTGAAGTGGCAAGTGTATTGTTAGAAGAGGGTTTTGCTAATGTTGGTGATATTGCAGATGCTGACGCTGCAGTTCTAGAGGAAATTGAAGAATTTGATGCCACAATGGTTGAAGAACTTCAAGAGCGTGCAGCGGACGCACAGCTTGTTCAGGCGTTAGGTGACGCGGATGCCTCTGAAGTGTTAACAAGTGTTGAAGGTGTTGATGCTGACCTTGCTGACGCATTGATTGAAGCCGAGATTACTACGGTTGGTGATTTGGCAGAATTATCTATTGACGAGCTGCTTGAAATTCAAGTTATGGACAAAGAAAAAGCTTCAAGTGTTATCATGACGGCAAGAGAAAACGAAGGATGGTTTGATTAATAACGATATTTAGATAAAAAGCGTTTATTTAATCACTATAAAAACAGGCAAGCATTATGGCACATACAGTTGAAACTTTATCCAAACTACTGAAAAAGACACCCGATGAGGTAATCACTATTCTAACGAATGCTGGTATCGAGGGCAAAAAAGCAGACTCTGATATTTCTGCTGAGGAAAGAAAAATTTTAATGGGTAGTTTGTCAAAGCGCTCATCAAGCAAGTCAAGCATATCAGTATCTCGTAAGCCTGGCGGCAAAACCACAAATAGCACTAGTGGCGGCGTTAAGGTGCAAGTCAAGAAAAAGCGCGTTAAACAAGCGACTGGCGAGACCGACACTGAAGTAGCTGTTAATGAAGCGGCTCTAGCTGCACAAGCGGCACTGGAAGCGGGACGAGACGCTGATGAAAAATTACAGGCACAAGATGCTAAGCGCCTAGAGATGATCCGTTTGCAAAAAGAACAGGCTGATGCATTAAAAGCGCAAAAAAACACCGCTAGTCAAGAGATAGATGTTGTCAAAGCAGAAAAGCCTAAAGAGGCAAAACCAGCAGAAAAGCCTAAGGAGGCAAAACCAGCAGAAGATAAAAAACCTCAGAGGTTGCGCAATTCAGCCAATAATAAAGCACCGGGACGTAAGCAATTACATGTCGCCAAACACAATCCGAATCGTAAACTAAAAAAGAAAGATAGAACTCGATTAAGTCAAAAAATTCAAGAAGAACAAGCGCAACATGGCTTCCAAAAGCCAGTTGAAAAAGTGATGCGTGAAATCGCCGTGCCAGAAAATATCAAGGTGAGCGATCTAGCACAAAAAATGACAATCAAGGCCGGCGAAGTCTTAAAAGTGTTGATGGGCATGGGCGTCATGGTGACGCTTAATGACGTTATTGATCAAGATACGGCTTTATTAGTGGTTGAGGAGATGGGTCACAAAGGTATCGCAAGTGTTGAAGAAACAGTTGAGGACACATTAATTGAAAAATCAAAATTAACAGGCAAAGAATCTATTAGGCCGCCAGTGGTTACGATTATGGGCCATGTTGATCATGGAAAAACCTCTTTATTAGACTATATTCGTCAAGCGAAGATAGCAGATGGCGAAGCCGGCGGTATTACTCAGCACATTGGCTCGTACCAAGTTGAGACAGATAATGGCAAAATTACTTTTATTGATACACCAGGACATGCAGCTTTTTCGAAAATGCGTTCACGCGGTGCGAATGCAACCGATATTATTATTCTAGTGGTTGCTGCTGATGATGGGGTTATGCCTCAGACAATCGAATCAATCAAGCATGCACAAAAAGCGGGCGTACCAATGATTGTTGCTATTAACAAGATTGATAAAGAAGGCGCTGATTTAGACAAAATTAAACAAGTATTATCAACCCACGATGTCATTTCAGAAGATTGGGGTGGAGACGTGATGATGGTTCCGGTATCTGCACATACGGGTGAAGGTATTGATGCATTACTTGAAGCTATTACTCTAACTGCTGAAGTATTAGAGTTTTCAGCGGTAGTCAAGGGCCCAGCAAACGGAACGGTATTAGAAGCTCGATTAGAAAAAGGTCGAGGTAAAGTTACAACAATTTTAGTTCAATCAGGTACTTTGAAGAAAGGCGATATTATGATTGCTGGACTTGAGTACGGAAAAGTTAAGCAAATTGTTAATGATCAGGGCAAAGTGCTTAAAGAAGCAGGACCTTCAACGCCAGTTGAAGTATTAGGACTCTCGGGTGTGCCAAATTCTGGTGATGAAGTTTTGGTTGTTGAAAGTGAAAGAAAAGCCCGTGAAGTGGCTGACTTTAGAAAGACCAAAGAGCGTGAAGCAGAATTACAAAGACAGCAAGCTTCTAAAATGGAGAATTTCTTACAGAAAATGGAAGAAGGCGATGTTTCTACTGTTAATGTATTGCTTAAGTCAGATGTTCGTGGCTCAGCCCAGGCATTAGTAGAAGCGCTAGAAGAGCTGTCAACAGATGAAGTGAGAGTAAAAGTAGTTTCAAGCGGCGTAGGCGGCATTAATAATACTGACATTACCCTAGCTGCCACATCAGAAGCCTTAGTGCTTGGTTTTAACGTTCGTGCTGATGCAGTCGCGCGTAAAACAGCAGATAACGAAGGCGTTCGAATTGAATATTACTCTATTATTTATAATTTAATTGATGACGTAAAAGCTATCATGAGTGGCCTATTAAGCCCTGCACTAAGCGAAAATATTATTGGTATTGCCAATGTGAAAGATGTATTCAGATCGCAAAAATTAGGTGATATTGCTGGTTGTATGGTACAAGAGGGTGTAGTGAGAAAAGACTCACCAATTCGTGTATTGCGCGATAGTGTCGTTATTTTTGAAGGTGAACTGGAGTCGTTAAGGCGCTTTAAAGACGATGTTAAAGAAGTGAAATCAGGTACCGAGTGTGGTATTGGTGTTGCGGGTTATAACGATGTTCAGCCAGGTGATCAGATCGAAGTCTTCGAACGTGTTGAAACAGCGCGTACTTTATAGTTCCAATGGCACAACAGGACTCTTTTAGAATTGAACGGATTAATGAGCTAGTTCGTCGTGAATTGGTCACACTACTCAAAAACGAAACTAAAGACCCTAGGCTATCCAGTGTCGTGATTACTGATGTACTAACTAGTCGTGACTTGAGTGCTGCAAAAGTTTACTATACAGTTACTGAACAAGAGCACAAAGAAGTTGAGGTGTTGCTTAACAAGGCAGCAGGTTTTTTTCGTTCTCGCCTTTCAAAAACGATTGATTTACGCCATACACCTGCGCTAAGGTTTATTTTTGATCCTGCTCCTAATACCGGTGCAAGAATCGACGACCTACTCTCGAAGCTATAAATTAAGCCATGTCAAGGCGCAACCCAAAAGGCAGAAATATTAATGGCATTGTCTTGCTGGATAAAGATACTGGCCTAAGCTCTAATGCCGCCCTACAAAAAGTTAAGCGCCTTTTCTTTGCAAAAAAAGCGGGCCATACGGGTAGTTTAGATCCTTTAGCTAGTGGCATTCTGCCCATTTGCTTGGGTCAGGCAACAAAAGTTGCGCAGTTTTTGCTAGACGATGATAAACGTTATTTTGTTCGTGGACAATTAGGCGAGACAACAGATACTGGTGATTGTGAAGGCGAGATAATTAAAACCCAGAAATACAAACAACTTACCCAAGCAGAGGTAAGAGCGGCAGCATTGAGTTTTTTGGGCGACATTTTACAAGTGCCGCCGATGTACTCAGCGCTGAAAAAAGATGGACAGCCTTTGTATAAGTTGGCTCGACAAGGTATTGAAATTGAGCGCCCTGCACGCCCTGTTACGATTCATAATATCGAATTTATCAGCTATGAGAAAGGCATTATTACCTTGGATGTGAGCTGTTCTAAGGGTACTTATATTCGCAGCCTGATTCAAGATATTGGTGATAAATTAGGCTGTGGTGCACATGTTATTGAACTTAGGCGAACAGGGTTTGCACATATTAATATTGGCGAAACAATTAAATTTTCAGAACTAGAAGCGCTGACCACTGAAGATTTTCAGTTACTCGATGCACATATTTTTCCTAGCGAGAACATGCTGCCAAATATTAAAAATATTTGCCTAGATGCGCAACAAACTATTGATATTAAATATGGGCGGACCATTCTTTCGGAATATAAGGGTGAGCAGGATATGCTCAAGCTGTTTGATCCTGAGCAACAATTTTTAGGTATTGGGAAATTGACGCCAGACGGCATCATTGCACCCAAACGTCTTTTTGTTTAATCTATAATTTAACACATGAATACCGGAGAGAATACAAAAAGTGCTTTAGTCGGATACGGATTTGATGAAAACTTGATGCGAAGCGTCAAAGGTGATGAGGGTCTTAAGGACAGCGTTTATAATCGTGAACGCACCCAAAGCATAGTTGATGATAATATTGATGAGTTGATGGATGTGGTGTTATTTTTGCTTTTATCAACAGGTATTTATCGTATTGTTATTGGCTTAAACAATGGGGAGGTTAAGACCTCGTCTGTTTTCGATCCATTTAATGTTGAAATTCATCTAGCTGAAGATCTACTTGTGCCGGATTATGTGTTTAATCATTTTGGCATGATTGCTTTAGATGAAAAAGAGGCGCTGATTAGACGTTATTATCAAATGCTTGAGCATGATCGTGCGTTTGATTATTTATCTGATGAATGGCAAGCAGCTTTTCATCAACGTAATGAGAAAATGAAGCAGCTAACCAATGAGAATGAACTTAGATATATCGTAGAACACATTCCAGCACTTAGAAATCTAGATGGTTATTATTTGCGTTCGGCAGTGATTAATTTATTTAACTCAACAATTTCGATGTCATTTAATTGTGACGGGACGCAGATTATGTCGCATAAGAAATTTAGAGAGTTTATCGAAGAATACGTATAGGAAAAATATGAAGGTTTTAGTAATAGGTGCAGGTGGTCGTGAGCACGCCCTGGCTTGGCAGTGTGCGAAGTTTGACAAGGTTGAAGAGGTTTATGTCGCCCCTGGTAATGCGGGAACTGAACTAGAAGATAAACTAATCAATGCTAACATTGGTGCTGAAGATATTGATGGGCTAATTAAATTTGCTCAAAATAATCAAATTGATATCACTATTGTCGGTCCAGAAGCGCCTCTCGTGATTGGCGTTGTAGATCGCTTTCAAGAGCAAGGTTTAGCTATTTTTGGCCCAACTAAAGCGGCCTCACAGCTTGAAGGATCTAAGGCATTTTGCAAAGATTTTTTACAAAGAAATCATATACCAACAGCTTATTATGATGTCTTCAGCGAAGTTGAGCCTGCTGTTGCCTACGTGCAAGAAAAAGGCACTCCGATTGTTATTAAGGCAGATGGTTTGGCCGCAGGAAAGGGTGTTATTATTGCTAATACTGAAACAGAAGCGGTTGCCGCTATTAATGATATGCTAGAAGGTAATCGTTTTGGTGAAGCGGGCTCGCGTGTGGTGATTGAAGAGTTTTTAGTTGGAGAAGAAGCAAGTTTTATTGTAATGGTTGATGGTGAAAATATCTTGCCAATGGCCACCTCACAAGATCATAAGGCGCGTGATAATGGCGACAAAGGTCCGAATACGGGCGGAATGGGCGCATACTCTCCAGCGCCAATTGTGACAGACGAAATATTTCAAAATGTGATGGATAGTGTTATTCGCCCAACGGTTTCCGGCATGTCAGCTGAGGGTAATACCTACACAGGATTTTTATACGCAGGTTTAATGATCGATAAGCAGGGGAATTCTAAAGTTCTAGAATATAACTGTCGTTTTGGCGACCCTGAAACACAGCCGATTATGATGCGCCTTCAATCTAATTTAGCAGAATTGTGTTTGTTGGCTACCAATGGTGATCTAGATAAAGCGGATATTCAGTGGGACGAACGCTCAGCAATGGGTGTTGTACTAGCAGCTAATGGCTACCCTGATGCTTACCCATCTGGTGAAGTAATTGGATTGCCAAGCGATAGTAGCGACGCTAAAGTATTCCATGCAGGTACTAAAATGAAGGGTAATGAAGTAGTCACTAGCGGCGGGCGAGTTTTGTGTGCAACTGCCTTGGGTACCGACACTAAACAAGCACAAGACAATGCCTATAGGCTACTTGATAAGATTGATTGGCCGAGCGCCTATTATCGAACAGATATTGGTTTTAAAGCGCTATAAAGCTGACGCTCAGTTAGCGTCCAATATGGCCAGTTGTCTAAAATAGATATTGAAAAGCTTGATATGTCTTGATGTCAATAAACTTAAGTAAATCAAATGATTATTATTGGCGTTGATGAAGCGGGTCGCGGTCCATTGGTCGGCTCAGTGGTAGCTGGCGCCGTGGCACTTCCAGATTATTTTGAACTGCCTGAGTTAACAGACTCTAAAAAACTAAGCGAGAAAAAGCGTGAAACTTTATATTCCCTTATTACTGAACAGTGCCAATGGGCGGTAGGTGAATCTAGCGCCAAAGAAGTTGATGAAATTAATATCCTGCAAGCTACGATGCAAGCGATGCGGCGAGCTATAGAAAGCCTTAATCTTAAATATGACCAAGTTTTAGTGGACGGTAATCGCTGTCCTGATGTAGACAATTGTACGGCAATTGTTAAAGGCGATCTGAGCGAGCCGGCTATTTCAGCCGCATCTATTATTGCTAAAGTGACTCGTGATCGGCAAATGTTGGAGTTAGATAAGCAATATCCTCAGTATGGATTTGCTCAGCATAAGGGTTACGGCACTAAAAAACACTTAGCGGCCCTTAAACAGTATGGCGTTATTCAAGGTCAACATCGAGAGTCGTTCGCTCCGATTAAACGTTTAATTGGTTAAAAAGGTGTGCCTTCCATGGTGGTGCCACCATTTAATTCTTGAATTTGGCGTTTTAATGCTGCTTTTTTAGCATCAAGCTCTGCTTGTTTTTTTAATAACTCAGCCTTTTTCTGTGCTTCTAATTCTCTTTGGCGATCACGCTCTATTTCTGCAGCAGGGCGAGTTTTTAAGTAATCGAAGCGTTTAACAATTTTCTTAACCCATTTAGCCTTAGACGCAACCTTTACTGCTTTTTGTGCTTCACGCTGAGTCACAGCGCCCATGAGATAAACCGTTTGATTTTCAGTCATAACGCGAACGAGTGTTGGATGAAATACTTCTTGATCATGAAATAACGTCTCAATTTGTGCAGTAATAACTGCATCTTTAGAGCGGCTTAATAGGCCACTATTTGGGCCAACAGTAATTTCATTAAATACTTGTTTGATTTTTGGATCTTGAATCTTTGCTTGTTGAATGGTATGTTTAAGTGTGGCGTTATTAGGAACCTCGCCAGTAATCAAGAGGCTTTTGTTGTACACCATAAAATTAAGATGTGCGTCTTCTAGCATAATATCCTGGGCTGGCCAGGCAAGCATTCTAAGCATAATGGTTCGATCATCTAGTACCTCGCCCGCACTTCGCCTGTCGTTTGTTGTAGTGATGATGGTACTAATGGTTGATGCGCCTTGAATGGCTGGCAAGCAACTTGTTAACAAAAATGAATTGACAATTAGAAAAACAGAAATTAGTAATTTTTTCATAAATAATTAGCCTTCGAACGCATCTTTAATCCAGTTTATTTTAGGATATTTTAAATCAGATTCTATCCCTACAACATCAAACCGACACATAAATTCATCAAACTCATCGTGTTGTTGTAAGTAGCGCTGCGCACTGCGAATAATTTTTGCCTGTTTGACAGAGGTAACAGTGTCAGAGGCTGATCCAAATAGCTTATCTTTTCGATAACGAACTTCAACAAAAACTAATACTTGTTCGACTTTATCAAGCATAATAATGTCTATTTCACCAAATTTGGTCAGATAATTTTGTTCAATTAGCACTAGACCTTGCTGAGTTAGATAGTTCAGCGCAATACTCTCTGCTTGATTGCCAACTTGTCTTTTAATACTAAACATGATTCCAACGCTTTATATTGTCGCCACCCCAATTGGTAATTTAGATGATATCACTTTTAGAGCAATTCAAACTCTAAAAAATTCAGATGTTATTTTGGCAGAAGATACACGCCACTCTAAACGCTTGCTCAATCATTACGATATTCAAACCGATTTGCGCGCTTTTCACGAACACAATGAAAAGCAAAAGACCCAAGCAATCATCGATGAGTTGCTTGAGGGTAAAAATATGGCACTTATTAGCGATGCTGGCACCCCATTGATCAGCGATCCGGGCTATGTACTGGTACGAGAAGCTAAAAAAGCTGGAGTGATGGTGTCACCTATTCCAGGTGCTAGTGCGATGATTAGTGCCATGAGCGCCTCTGGCATTGCTAGTGACCAATTTAGTTTTTTTGGTTTTTTGCCGACTAAGCAAGCAGCCAGAATCAAAGCCATTCAGGCTATTGCGCACCATGAACAAACGGTTATTTTCTATGAATCTCCCAAGCGTATTTTGGCCTGTGTGCAAGATTTGCACAGCGTTTTAGGAAAAGATCGGACGGTGTGCTTGGCCAAAGAGCTTACCAAATCTTTTGAAACCATTAAGACAGATACTCTGCCCAATTTGATTCATTATCTAGAGGCGGACCAAGCACACCAAAAAGGCGAGTTTGTCGTGTTGATTTCTAGCATTGCTAAAGATGATAAAATTGAAGGCGAGGCGCAATTAGATAAAATATTGCCTATTTTGCTTGCTGAGATGGGCGCGTCAAAAGCGGCAAAATTAGCAGCAAAGATAACAGGTATTGACAAAAAGCATTGTTATCAAAGAGCGCTCGACATACAAGGATAATCCATGGATTTTTACACCCGACACATCTTCTTTTGCAATAATCAACGCCAAGACGGCAAAGCTTGCTGCTCTCAGTTGGACGCTGAGCGCATGTATCGCTATGCTAAAGATAAGTGCCGTGCGGATGGGACTATGGGCGCAGGAAAAATTGGCATTAGCGAATCACGCTGTTTAGGCAGATGCGAGCATGGGCCAGTGGCCGTGGTCTATCCTGATAATATTTGGTATCAATATATCGATGAAGACGATGTAGATGACATTATCAACGAACACCTAATTGGTGGAAAAGCGGTTAAACGCCTACAAATTAAGTAATTTTTTACCCAATTTTTGTACTTTTTGCTCAATTTCGATAATTTCTGAATTATTATCGATAATATCAGTTGGCAGTTGTTTGGACAAATTGAGCCTTTGCTCTGGACTCGCCTGCACTGAAAGAATTTTTTGAGCTAGTTTTTGATCGATATGATCGCGTTTTATCAGCCTTTTTAGCTGATTTTGCTTGGTTGAGTTTACAACAATGGCTCGATCAAATAATGATGAGAGGTTTTTTTCAACTAAAAGCGGCACCTCAACCACAACCAGCCTTTGATTAAGATTTTGGATGTCCATTTTCATTTTTTCCAAAATTTTTGGATGCAAAATACCCTCAATAATTTGTTGGTTTTCAGGACTTTCAAATAGAATTTGGCGTAACATCTCTCGATTAAGCGATTGATCGGGCATTAAAATTGAAGGCCCAAATTTATCAACTAATTCTTTTAAACCTTGGGTGTTTGGCGCACTAATTTCTTTGGATATTTTATCTAAATCAATGAGCGCTATTCCCATGGACTTTAATAAGCCGCTTACCAAAGACTTTCCGCAAGCGATTCCACCAGTTAAGGCAACTTTTATAACTTTCATAATGGTTAATTTTATCAATTGTGTTTTGCTAAAAGGACTTAAATTAATGATTAGCTAAAACCCCTGATAAGATTATGCGATATGCCAAACCTATAAAATTTTATTTCGATAAAATAATTCCAAGTTAAGATAATTAGCATTTTGTTGATATTTTTGTCAAAGCTAGAAAAATAACTAATATTGAGGGGAGGTATTATGGGAGAAGCTACAGCAAAAGAGCAAAGCTATGGTTCAGCTGCTTTTAGAAAAGAATTTGTAGTTCAAGATATTCAAGCAGGCGTTATTACAGCAACGATGGCGATTCCGCTATCAATTGGTATTGCGCTCATGTCAGATTATCCAATTCAAGTAGGACTGGCAACAGTTGCTTTTGCTTCATTTATTGGGTTTATTTTTGCTTGGTTCCGTCCAGGAAACTTCATTGGCGCTCCGGGCATTGCTGCAGGATTAGCGCCTATTTTAGCTATGGGCGTGGCAACTTTTGGCATTCAGAATATGGCATTTATTATTTTTATGACTGCTACTTTTCAGGCTGTTATATGGAAGTTTAATTGGCAGCGATATTTACTTCAAGCCGTACCAACTTATCTTGTGGAAGGGCTATTAGCCGGTATTGGCCTTAAGATTGCTTTAAAGTTTTTGCCGTTTTTGTGGACTCTGCCAATAGGTCTGTCGGCTACAGAGACTTTTTGGACGCCCGATAGAATTACAGTGATCATACTTTCGGTAATTGGCGCAGTGGTTTTTCTATCTCTGTTTAAAAAATACAAAGATACCAAGCCGGCTATACCGTATTTTGTATTAATTTTTCTAGGTATTGTTGTTTCACAATTTTTTGAAGTCAAAATGTTAAAAGTTGAAGACGTTAGTTTTGAGTTGGGCCTGCCAATTCCAGACTTTAATACCACCTATATGTGGGTATATGCTATCTTCTTTGCTTTAATGTTAGCTGTAGTTGACGTGATCGAGCAGGTGATGAGTAACGCAGCGATTGAAAAAATTGATCCACTGGAAAGGCCTTGTGATAGTAATAATAGCTTGTTGTCTATTTGGGTTTCTAATATGGGCGCAAGTTTTTTTGGAGGTATGACCAACTTAGATGGCTTGGCTAAAAGCTCAACAAATCGCCTAGCTGGCGCCTATACAAAATTATCAGTTTTAGTGATTGGACTAATGATCACATTTTTTGTTTTTAACTCTCAGTATTTGGATTATTTGCCATATTTTGCACTAGCTATCATCATGATTTTTGTGGGCATTAAAATGGTGCTTGGCCTACTCCATGTTGCCCAGTTTGGCCCGTACGCACTCCTACTTGGATCTTTATGTGCTATTTTAGTGTTTAAAGTTGGTATTTTTGAAGGGCTAATCGTAACGTTGTTATTGAATGCGATAATTAGTTACGTGATTTTCTCTAAAGTTGAGAATAAACCAACGGGTACAATTGTTCGTCACTATTTTGATCGATTTAAAAACGACGATACCAACGTCAATTAACTTAAATCGAGGTATCATCCTAATGTTAATTGCAACAATTATTATTGCTTAGCTATTGACATTATTGCCAAATCTATTGATAATACACGCTCTTTGGTTATGTAGCTCAGCTGGTTAGAGCACAGCATTCATAATGCTGGGGTCGGTGGTTCAAGTCCACCTATAACCACCATATTCTATAAGGCTTATAGCCTTTTCAACGTTTCTTATTAAATATCTCGGGCTACACTAGCGCTTTTTTTCAGTTATTTAATTGTTCCTCACGCTCTTTTTTGTCTATGTTTTATCAGCTAGAGGGGGCGGAAGAGCCTCAGTATTAATGGTTTTATTGATATTCTCGGCAATCTAAAACCAAATCGCCACCGAGTGCAAAGACAGTATTTTTCATTGTAATTTTGTTTTTCCTGAAATCTATAATTAAGTCACTACCGAAGTATTTAGTGGCATATATATCACCTTTTTTTTCAAGAATGGGCAGTTTAAATAAGTCACCTAGAATTAACTTATCTCCCCTTAGTTCGTATTTGACCCATTTGTCCTCCTCCCAGCAAACCATACTTTTCTCAGGCTGAGAATTAAGGTAATTGTCAATCACACTAGAATAAGAGATAGATGATGCAAGAAATAACAACATGGAGAGCAAGTAAATCTTCATGTGAATATTATAAATGCCTTAGGATAAAAACAAATACAAATGGCTAAGTGTTATGCCCATCTATTTAATGCCCTTTTCAAGGGTCTTTTTTTGTTCAAAATAGCGCGTTTCTTTTACTAATCTTTAAGAGAGTCTGGGCCTTGAGCAACGTATTTCAACCATAGAAATCCAAATAATCCGGCGAATAAGGAAGCTGATAGGATTCCGATCTTGGCTTGAAAGATGAGTTCAGGCGATCCTAAGAACGCTAGCTCTGCTATAAATATAGACATAGTAAAGCCAATTCCACCCAAAAGCGCAACACCAAAGACCTGGCTCATGCTACTTTGATCTGGAAGTTTTGCGATTTTTAATTTTATAGCAAGCCAAGAAACACCAAATATACCAATTACCTTTCCTAAGACAAGACCTAAGATGATTCCCATTGATATAGGCTCAACAATAACAGCGCCAACTGAATTGAAATCTATTGCAATGCCAGCATTTGCCAGTGCAAACAAAGGAATAACCACGAGAGCTACTGGAAGGTGTAGATCATGTTCAAGCCTTCCAGCCGGAGATCTGACAGCGCTAATCTTGTCTTTAATATTGATTAGGATAGCTTTTTGATTTTCATGAAGCATGTGATTTTCACATATAGGATACGTATCATATTCATTAAGTAATTTTTTTGTATCTTTAGAGAGTTTTAGGGAAGTTTGTTTTGGCCTTGAGGGGATCGCCATGGCAGCAACAACACCTGCAATAGTGGCGTGGACGCCTGATTCTAGTACAAAAAGCCACATGATCGCCCCAACAATAAAATAAGGTAGCACTGTGTGAATGCCAAAACGATTAAAAGCGATTAAAGTCAAAAAGGCAACGCCAGAGAGGGCGAGCGGTATCATATGAATTTGATCGGTGTAAAATATTGCAATCACCAAAACTGCACCTAGATCATCAACAATGGCCAGTGCAGCTAAAAACGTTACTAATGCTGTTGAAATTCTCTTGCCTAACAAAACTAATATACTAATTGCAAATGCAATATCTGTGGCCATGGGCACTCCCCATCCGTTAGAGCCAATCTCATTTGCATTAAGACTAAAGTAAATTAACGCAGGAAAAACCATGCCACCAATAGCAGCCAAAATAGGCAAAGCTGCTACTTTTATATTTGATAACTCGCCTACCAATATTTCCCTTTTTATTTCTAAGCCAATTAAAAAGAAGAACAAAGTCATAAGGCCATCATTGATCCAATGGTGGACGGTATGTGATAAATTCCAAGAGCCGACACTAATACCTATTTTAGTGTGGAATAAGTGTTCATAATTTTCTGTTAGTGGGGTATTGGCTAAAATCAATGCAAATACCGTCATAAACATTAAAACCCTTCCGGTTGTAGTTTGAGCATGAATAAAGTGTTCAAACGGAGTTGATATCTTTTCAAAGGCCTTTTCCCACGGAGCATATAACTTCATGTCTTCTCGCTTAAGTTTATATTAATAAATGTGACTTTATAATACCCGAATGCGTTAATAATTTTGCAACACTCTATTTTTTTTTAGATTAAAACCTATTGAATCAACACTCTAGGGTTGTCTTGAAATTTTTCAAGTATATAAGTATAATTGCTCTTTTTTGCATTTAAGGAAATTCAATATGCCATCACGCAGAGATCTAGCGAACGCGATTCGCGCTTTAAGCATGGACGCCGTTCAAAAAGCAAATTCAGGCCACCCGGGTGCACCAATGGGCATGGCAGATATTGCTGAAGTACTTTGGAATGATCATATGAAGTACAACCCAACTAGTTCCAAGTGGGCTGATCGCGATCGTTTTGTGTTATCGAATGGTCACGGCTCAATGTTGATGTACTCGTTGTTACACTTAACAGGTTTTGAATTAAGCATGGACGATATTAAAAACTTTCGTCAATTGCATGCTAAAACAGCAGGCCATCCTGAGTATGGTTATGCAGAAGGTATTGAGACTACAACTGGCCCGCTAGGCCAAGGTATTACTAACGCTGTTGGTATGGCAATTGCTGAGCGTACATTAGGCGCACAGTTTAACAAGCCAGGCCATACTATTGTGGATCACAACACTTATGTATTTATGGGCGATGGTTGTTTGATGGAAGGCTTGTCGCATGAGGCTTGTGCAATGGCCGGTACATTAGGATTAGGTAAGCTAATCGCATTCTGGGATGATAACGATATTTCAATTGATGGCCATATTGGTGATTGGATGGAAAAAGGTGTGCCAGGACGTTTCAATTCTTATGATTGGCATGTTGTAGCCGTTGATGGTCATGATTCTGATGCAATTAATAAAGCAATTACTGAAGCTAAAGCAGTCACAGATAAGCCATCTTTGATCTGTTGTAAAACAGTTATCGGTTTTGGTTCGCCAAATTTATGTGGTTCGCATGACTGTCATGGCGCACCATTAGGTGACGAAGAAATTGCAGCAACTCGTAAGGAGTTAGGCTGGGATTCAGCGCCATTTGAGATTCCTGCTGATATTTATGCAGGTTGGGATCATAAAGAGCAGGGCGCTTCAGACGAAGCAGCTTGGAATGATGCATTTGCAGCATATAAGGCCGAATTCCCTGAAGACGCATCTGAATTTGAGCGTCGTATGGCAGGCACATTGCCAGCAAACTTTGAAATGGAAATGGATAAGTTTATTGCAAGCACTCAAGAAGAAATGCCAAACATTGCATCACGTCAAGCATCTCAAAAAGCTATCGAAGCAATGGGACCATTATTACCAGAAATGTTTGGTGGCTCGGCTGACTTAACAGGCTCTAATTTAACTAACTGGTCAGGTACAGTTAAAGTAAATGCTGATAATGCTAACGGTAACTATATCTCATGGGGTGTTCGTGAGTTTGGTATGGCACACATGATGAACGGTATGGTTTTGCATGGTGGTTTCAAAGTTTACGGCGCAACATTCTTTATGTTTATGGAGTTTATGCGTAATGCACTTCGTATGTCTGCTTTGATGAAGATCGGTACAATTTATGTTTACACGCATGATTCCATTGGTTTGGGTGAAGATGGCCCGACACATCAGCCAGTTGAACAAATGGCAACTATGCGCATGATTCCAAACTTCCAAACATGGAGAGGTTGTGATGCAATTGAGTCTGCAGTTTCTTGGAAGATGGCAATGTTGCGTGGCGATGCGCCAACAGCATTAGTATTCTCGCGTCAAGCACTAACCCCTCAGCCTAGAACTGCTGAACAAGTTGCTAACATTGAAAAAGGTGGATACGTACTTAAAGATTGTGATGGCGATGCTGATATTATCTTTATTTCAACTGGTTCTGAAGTTGGTTTAGCAGTTGAAGCAGCTGATGCCATGGATGCAAATGTTCGTGTGGTTTCCATGCCGTGTACTGATGCGTTTGATGCGCAAGACCAAGCTTACAAAGACTCAGTATTAACACCAGGTGTTAAACGTGTTGCTATTGAAGCAGGTGTGGGCGATGCATGGTACAAGTATGTTGGCTTAGATGGTGGACTAGTTTGTATGACAACATTCGGTGAGTCAGCACCAGCAGGTGAATTATTTAAAGAATTTGGCTTTACGGTTGATAACGTTGTTGCAACAGCAAAAAAAGTATTAGGCTAAATTAAGAATTAACATCGGTCGATGTTTGTTTTTTCGACTTATGTTTGTAAAGATTTATATCATTTAGATATAAAGCAATAAAAGTAAAAGGAGTAGTAAAGATGACAATTAAAGTAGGTATTAATGGTTTTGGTCGTATTGGTCGCATGGCATTTCGTGCAATTAAAAAGGACTTCCCTGAATTAGAAGTAGTTGGTATTAATGACTTATTAGAAAATGATTACTTAGCATATATGCTTAAGTACGACACAGCACAAGGTCGTTTTGATGGTGAAGTAGTAGTTGAGGGAAATAACTTTATTATCGACGGCAAGAAGGTTCGTCTTTCAGCTGAACGCAACCCTGCAGACCTTAAGTGGGATGAGATTGGTGCAGATATCGTAATCGATTGCACGGGTTTCTTCTTAACAGAAGAGTCTTGTCAAGCGCATATCGATGCAGGTGCTAAGAAAGTGGTTCAATCAGCACCTTCTAAAGATGGCACACCAATGTTTGTATACGGTGTAAACCATGAAGAGTACGCAGGCCAAGCAATCGTTTCAGCAGCATCTTGTACGACTAACTGTCTTGCGCCAATGGCAAAAGTTATCAATGATAACTGGGGCTTAAAGCGTGGTTTGATGACTACTGTTCACGCATCTACTGCAACGCAGAAGACTGTTGACGGCCCTTCAATGAAAGATTGGAGAGGTGGACGTGCAGTATTTGAGAACATCATTCCTTCATCAACAGGTGCTGCTAAGGCAGTAGGTGTTGTATTACCTGAGCTTAATGGTAAATTAACAGGTATGGCTTTCCGTATTCCTTCAGTTGACGTTTCAGTAGTTGACTTAACTTGTGAGCTTGATAAGCCTGCAACTTACGAAGAAATTTGTGCAGCGATGAAAGAGGCTTCAGAAGGTTCTATGAAAGGTACATTGGGTTACACTGAAGAAGCAGTTGTTTCTTCTGACTTCCGTGGTATTAGTCAGTCTTCAATCTTTGATGCAGGTGCAGGTATTGCACTTGATGATACGTTTGTAAAAGTTGTATCTTGGTACGATAATGAGTATGGTTACACTTGTAACATGCTTCGTTTAGTTGAGCATGTTGCTTAACTACTAAAATTCGGCTCGTTGTTCGGGCCGTGTTTATATATGCCAGACTTAATCATCAAAGACTCTCAACTTAGTGTTGAAGAAGTTATTGAAAAATTAAAAGAAGCCGTTCCAAACAACAAGTTTGGAATTTTGCATTCTTACGATATTAAACAAACGCTAGCCTCAAAAGGCCAGACATTAGAACAAGAATGTCACGTGTTTGAAATTTGCAATCCAGTGGTTGCAAAAAATATCCTAGAGAAAGATATGGATTTAGCCAGTGTGCTGCCTTGTCGAATCTCGGTATATACTAAGGATGGTGCCACCAAGGTTGGCATGGCATCACCCGCCAAACATATTGCTCAATTGACCGATTTAGACTTGTCAGAAGTCATCGATCCTGTTGAGCAAGCACTGATTAACATTGTTAATCAGTCAATTGCATAAATAACTAGGAGAAAACAATGTCAGTTATCAATTTATCAGATTTAGATCTTAGCTCTAAAAAAGTTTTAATTCGTCAAGATTTAAACGTACCTATCAAAAATGGTGTTGTGACCAGTGATAAGCGTATTAAAGCATCAGTTCCAACTATTCAAATGGCGATGAAACAAGGTGCTAAAGTTTTACTAATGTCACACCGCGGTCGCCCGATTGAGGGAGAATACAGTGAGGAATTTACTTTGCAACCTGTTGCAGATCGTTTAACAGAAATTTTGGGCGTTACAGTGCGCTTAGAAAAGGATTGGCTAAATGGTGTTGAAATGAACGACGGCGAAGTGGTTCTATGTGAAAACGTACGTTTTAACAAAGGTGAAATGTCAAATGATGATACGTTATCAAAGCAGATGGCGGCGATGTGTGACATCTTTGCAATGGATGCATTTGGAACAGCACACCGTGCACAAGCTTCGACACATGGTGTGGCTAAGTATGCACCAGTTGCTTGTTCTGGCCCATTACTTTCAGGTGAGCTTGAGGCTTTAGGAAAAGCGCTAGACAATCCTAAGCGTCCAATGGTAGCGATTGTTGGTGGTTCAAAAGTTTCAACTAAGCTAACTGTATTAGAGTCACTCTCTAAGATTGTCGATCAGCTGGTTGTTGGTGGTGGTATTGCTAATACATTTATCGCAGCGCAAGGCCATAATGTAGGAAAGTCTTTATGTGAAAACGACCTAATTCCAACTGCTGAAAAATTAATGCAAGACTGTGAAATTCCAGTGCCAACAGATGTAGTAACAGGCAAGGAATTTTCTGAAACAGCGGCAGCTGAGACTAAAGCTTCTAGCGAAGTTGCTGAAGACGATATGATTTTTGACATTGGTCCAAATTCAGCAAACGAATTAGCTGAGATTATGAAAAATGCAGGTACGATTGTTTGGAATGGTCCAGTAGGTGTATTTGAGTTTGACCAATTTGAAGGTGGCACAAAAACATTAGCGATGGCGATTGCCGAGTCTGATGCGTTTTCAATTGCAGGCGGTGGTGATACGCTAGCGGCCGTAGATAAGTATGATATTGAAGATAAAGTTAGCTATATTTCAACGGGTGGTGGTGCTTTTCTAGAGTTCCTAGAAGGTAAAAAGTTACCAGCAGTAGAAATTCTAGAGCAAAGAGCAGCGGAGTAACGCTTGATCAGAAGAACTAAAATATTAGCAACGCTTGGTCCAGCGACTGATAAACCGGGGGTTTTAGATAGCATTCTAGAAGCAGGTGTTAATGTTGTACGCGTAAACTTTTCGCATGGCTCTGAAGCGGAGCACTTAGGCAGGGTTAAAGCTGTTCGCGATTGGGCGCATGCACATAATACTTATATTGGAGTATTGATGGACCTGCAAGGTCCAAAGATTCGTACCGCTTCTTTTAAAGACGGTATAAAAATCACTTTAAATAACGGCGATCATTTTGCGTTAGATGCAGATCAAGATGAATTATCAGGTAATCAAGATTCTGTAGGGATTGCCTATAAAACTTTGCCACAAGAAGTTAAGCCGGGTGATATTCTGATCTTGGATGACGGAAAAATTGTCTTAGAAGTGAGCAATATTGAAGTTAATAAGATTAATACGATTGTGACTCAAGGTGGCGTTTTATCAGATAAAAAAGGAATTAATTTGCGTGGCGGTGGTTTGTCAGCTAACGCACTGACTGACAAAGACAAAAAAGACATTTTGATTGCGGCTAAAGCCGAGGCTGATTATGTTGCTCTATCCTTTCCAATTAATGGCGATGATGTTCGTGAAACCAAGAGTTTGCTCGCTCAAGCAGGTTGTGCAGCAGGCGTTATATCAAAAATTGAGCGTGCAGAGTCACTCGAAGAAGCAACAATTTTGGACATTATTAAAGAATCAGCCGGCATCATGGTGGCTCGAGGTGATCTGGGTGTTGAAATTGGAGATGCACAACTGCCAGCACAACAAAAACGACTTATTCAAATGGCGAGATCTAATGATCGTATTGTGATTACGGCAACGCAAATGCTTGAATCCATGATTGAAAATCCAATCCCAACACGCGCTGAAGTGTTTGACGTAGCTAATGCGGTGCTTGATGGTACAGATGCAGTGATGCTTTCAGCAGAAACAGCGGCCGGCAATTATCCTAAAAATGCAGTTCAAACAATGGCAGAGGTTTGCCTTGAAGCTGAAAAAAATCCAATCGCCAAAGAATCGCATCATCGATTAAACGAGTCATTTGAGTATGTTGATGAAACTATTGCTATGAGTGCTATGTATGCAGCGAATCATTTAGGTGCTAAAGTAGTCGCTTCCTTAACGCAAACCGGAAAGACTGCTATGTGGATGTCAAGGATTAGTTCAGGAATTTCAATTTACGCAATGTCTGATAATATTAAAACCTTGCGTAAAGTGACGCTTTTTCGTGGCGTATACCCTTGCGGAATTGACAAAGATACAAGCTCAGAATGGTCAGATGTTAATCAAAAAGTTGTTGATACACTGACAAAAATAAGTGTTGTTGAAGATGGAGATTTGGTAGTATTAACCAAAGGAATGTATAAAGATAAATCAGGTGGAACTAACATGATGAAAATTCTTCGTGTCGGTGACACCAACTATTAAAAAGTAATCAAGTAAAGGAGAAAATATGTTAATTTCATTAAGAGAATTATTAGACCATGCTGCTGAAAACAGCTATGGTATGCCAGCGTTTAACGTTAACAATATGGAGCAGGTCCATGCAATCATGGAAGCAGCCGACAGAACTAACTCGCCAGTAATCATGCAGGGTTCTGCAGGTGCTCGTGGATATGCAGGTGAACCATTTTTACGCCACTTAATCTTAGCTGCAACTGAGATGTATCCTCATATTCCAGTTGTTATGCACCAGGATCATGGTTCAGAGCCGGCAGTATGTTTACGTTCGATTCAATCAGGCTTTTCATCAGTAATGATGGACGGCTCTTTAGAAGCAGATTGTAAGACACCTGCTTCGTTTGAGTACAATGTTGACGTGACTAAAAACGTTGTGGCTATGGCTCACGCGGGAGGTGTTTCTGTTGAAGGCGAACTAGGCTGTTTAGGTTCATTAGAAACTGGCGAAATGGGCGAGGAAGATGGCCATGGTGCTGAAGGAAAATTAGATCTTGATATGTTATTAACAGGTGTTGAAGAAGCGGCTGATTTTGTAAAAGCAACAAATGTTGATGCTTTGGCAATCGCAATTGGTACTTCACATGGCGCTTATAAGTTTACTCAAGAGCCAACAGGTGAGATTTTACGTATTGACCGTATTAAAGAAATTCATGCACGCATTCCAGATACACATTTAGTAATGCATGGTTCTTCTTCAGTGCCACAAGACTGGTTAAAAATCATCAACGATTTCGGTGGCGACATGGGTCAAACTTATGGTGTACCAGTAAGCGAAATTCAAGAAGGCATTAAAAATGGTGTGCGTAAAGTTAACATCGATACTGACTTGAGAATGGCCTCTACCGGTTCGATTCGTAAGCACTTAGCTGAAAACACAGCAAACTTTGATCCACGTAAATTCTATAGAGAAGCTACAATTGCCATGAGCGATATTGTTGCTGCACGTTTTGAGGCATTTGGTTCAGCAGGACAGGCAGATAAAATTACAGTAACTTCATTAGATAAAATGAGTCAAAAATATGCAGCAGGTGAGTTAGACGCAGACGTTAAGTAAGCGCCCAACGATCAGGTATCAGAAGGGCTCGTTTATGACGAGCCTTTTTTATTACTAAAGGAAAACCTATGAGTCAAAAACCACATTATTCAGTTATTGTTATTGGCGGCGGGCATGCAGGCACGGAGGCAGCGCTCGCCTCTGCACGAATGGGAGTTGACACCTTATTGGTCTCACATAATATTGAAACCCTAGGACAGATGAGCTGTAATCCCGCTATTGGTGGGATTGGCAAAGGACATTTGGTAAAAGAAATTGATGCTATGGGTGGTGCGATGGCTAGCGCGATTGACAAAGCGGGCATTCAGTTTCGTACTTTAAATGCTTCAAAAGGTCCTGCTGTTCGAGCAACGCGCGCGCAAGCTGACCGGGTGTTGTATAAGGCGGCTATTCGCTATGCATTAGAAAATCAAGAAAATTTATCCTTATTTCAACAAGCAGTCGATGACTTAGTGATTGAAAATGATGTGGTCACAGGTGTGGTCACGCAAATGGGGTTAATCTTTAGCGCAGATAAAGTGATCTTAACCTCGGGTACTTTTTTGGGCGGTATTATCCACATTGGCCAGAAAAATTTCCAAGGTGGTCGAGCCGGTGACGCCCCTTCGAACCCGCTCTCTAAAAAACTTCGAGAGTATGATTTGGGCGTCGGAAGACTTAAAACAGGAACGCCGCCAAGGCTAGACGGACGCACACTAGATTATTCACTCATGCAAGAACAGCCAGGTGACCAACCGCTACCAAGCTTTTCTTTTATGGGTAAATCGTCTGACCATCCAGAGCAAATCTCGTGTTTTATCACTCACACTAATGAAAAAGCGCATGACTTTATTCGTGCTGGCTTGAAAGACTCGCCAATGTATACCGGAAATATTGAAGGAATCGGCCCAAGATATTGCCCTTCTATTGAAGATAAAATTGTGCGTTTTGAAGAGCGCAATTCGCACCAAATTTTTGTGGAGCCAGAAGGTTTAACTACGAATGAAGTTTATCCAAATGGTATTTCAACTTCCCTGCCATACGAAGTGCAAGTCGACTTTATTCATTCGATTAGAGGTTTTGAAAATGCGCAAATTGTTCGTCCTGGTTATGCCATTGAATACGATTTTTTTGATCCACGGGGTTTGAAACAAACACTAGAGGTTAAGCGTATTGCAAATTTGTACTTCGCTGGACAAATCAACGGAACCACGGGTTATGAAGAGGCAGCGGCACAAGGATTATTGGCAGGGGTTAATGCAGCGTGCGCTGTTCAAGGCAAAGAGGCGTGGCTACCAAAGCGCGATGAAAGTTACATTGGTGTGATGGTGGATGATTTAATCACTAAAGGTACAAACGAACCATACCGCATGTTCACATCACGTGCGGAATATCGATTGCTATTGCGTGAGGATAATGCCGATGAGCGCTTAAGTCCCATGGCTAGAAAACTAGGACTTATTAGTGAAGAAAGGTATCAAGCATTCGAGCAAAAATATGCAACCGTTGAGCAAGAAAAACAGCGTTTGGAAAGTACTTGGGTTCAAGCTGGCGACACACAGGCGGATGCAGTATTGGGACAGAAGCTTAACCATGAATATTCATTGTTGGAGTTGCTTAAACGCCCTAAAGTTGACTATAAAATCTTAAGTCAGATTGATGCTGGAAAGCCTTATTTGAGCGATGATAAATTGATTGGCGTGGTGGAAAATCAAATCAAATATGCTGGCTATATTAAGCGCCAACTTGATGAAATTGAAAAATACCGAAAAAATGAAAATACCGCTCTATCTGAGGATATGGATTACAATGCAATACAGGCTTTGTCGGCAGAAGTGCGCCAGAAGTTAACACAGTACCAGCCAGAAACTATTGGACAAGCGAGCCGAATCCAAGGTGTTACCCCAGCTTCTATTTCTATTTTATTGGTCTACCTCAAAACCTATAAAAAGTCATGAACGCCAAAGCTTTGTTAATAGATGGCGCTAAACAAATGAATATTCAGCTTGATGACGTGCAGGCATCGACACTATTACAGTATTTAGAGCTCATCATTAAATGGAACAAAACCTATAATTTAAGCGCTATTCGCAACATAGAGGCAGGGGTTAAAAAACATCTGCTCGATAGTCTTTCAGTGACACCTTATATCCAACAAACACCTTTGCTTGATGTTGGTGCTGGAGCAGGTCTACCTGGTATTGTTATTAGTATTATGTTTCCCGAGTTGAGCGTGAGTGTGCTCGATAGTGTGGGTAAAAAATGTCGATTTATGCAATTTGCAAAAACACAGCTAGGGCTAAAAAATCTTACAGTTGTAAATCAGCGAGTTGAAAACTACCAGCCTGAGCAATGCTTTGGACAAATTACATCCAGAGCTTTTGCAGAAGTTGAAAAAACCTTGGGCCTAACTAAGCATTTATTGTGTGATAATGGTCACTATTTATTAATGAAAGGTGATCATTTTACTAAAGAGATACTTGATAACTTTACATTAAAAGCGCACCAAGTTAGCGTGCCTTATGTATCCGATCAGCGTTATTTTTTGGAAATACAACCTAATTAAATATGAAAAAAATCCTATATACTTTATTTGCAATCATTCTTGCTAGTGTTATTGCTTTGATTGTTTGGTTTGATACATTAGCCAAAAACGCACTTGAATCTTACGCGCAAAAATCAGTTGGTTCTTCGGTGACAATTGGCGAGTTTAGGAGTGATTGGGAGCAGACCCAGGTAAATATTGATTTTGTTGAGGTGGCAAACCCAGCTAATTTTTCCAATAAAAATGCCTTTGTCTTAAATCATTTAAGCGCCTCCTTTGCTGAGCAAACTCAGGATGATTTAGTCACCTTGGAGCAGTTAGAGTTTGATGGATTGTTATTCACTCTAGAGCAAAATAAATCGCAGGTGAATTTGGTAGAGCTTTTAAAACAATTAAATCAAAACGCTAAAAACACACAGCCTATCACTTTAACTAATCAAACTAAAAAACAAAACCATGTCCCGTCTTATCGCGTAAAGATTAAGCAGCTAAATTTCATTAATACTCAGCTCTTTATTGATACTCAGTGGTTTAAGGATACTGTCGTTGTGCCAGATTTAACGATCCATAATTTTGGCGGACAAAATGGCATTCCTCTAGCGCAAGTTGGTGCAGAGATTATGAAAGTAGCGCTTACACGCATTCAAACCGAGGTTGAGAAAAACGGCTTGAGGCTGAATGAGCGAGAAATTAAAGAAAGTGTTAATCGTCAATTGCAAAAAAAACTAAACACCCTAACGGATGATTTAGATGATAAAGCCAAAAATTGGCTAAAAAAACTCGGTTTATAGTATGCATATTGTTGATTCTCATTGTCATATAGATCGCGTTGATGTTGATCAATTTGGCGGCAGCATTGAAAGTATGTTGGCTCATGCACAGGAGCTTTCGGTTAAAGAGTTTCTTTGTGTTTGTATCGACTTAGAACATTTTGATGACGTGTTTTCGCTGGCTAAAAAGCATGCATCAATTTATGCCTCTGTCGGTGTACATCCTACTGAGCAGGTAGGCAAAGATCCTAGTATTGAAGAGTTATTAGCATTGGCGGATAATGACAAAATTATAGCTATTGGGGAGACGGGACTGGATTATTTTCATGTTGAAAAAGATTCCGCCGATTGGCAAAGAGATCGTTTTAGACGCCATATTGCTGCGTCTAATCAATCAGGTAAGCCGATGATTATTCATACAAGAGAAGCCAAAGAAGACACCATTCGTATTATGCAAGAGGAAAAAGCACAGGCAGGAGTTATGCATTGTTTTTCTGAAGATTGGGCAACCGCCGAAGCGGCACTTGATTTGGGTTTTTACATTTCATTTTCTGGGATTATCACTTTCAAAAGTGCAGGTGCATTGCGCGAAGTGGCTAAAAAAGTACCTGCAGATCGACTTCTTGTAGAGACAGATGCACCTTATTTAACCCCTGTTCCAAATCGTGGCAAGCCTAATTCCCCGGCTTATACTTATTATGTTGCGCAAAAATTGGCCGAAATTCGAGGTGTGAGTGTTGAAGAGATTGCAGGCGCTACCACTCAAAATTTTAAGCGTTTGTTCTTTTCCAGCTAATGGCCGTTTCTTTTCAAACCGTTGATGAGTTCTCAACAGGCCAACGTCTGGATAATTTTTTGCTAAAAATTCTTAAAGGTGTGCCCAAGTCGCATATCTACCGAGTTATTCGTAAAGGCGAAGTGCGAGTGAACAAGGGCAGGAAAAAAGCAGACTACAAACTCCAACTAGATGATGTTGTGCGCATTCCACCTATTAATGTGAGTGAGAAAAAACCTGTACATGTTTCGGATAGTCTAAAGAAAGTCTTATTAGACGCTATTATTTACGAAGACAAGGGTTTGCTCATTGTTAATAAGCCAAGTGGCGTAGCTGTTCATAGTGGGAGTGGGGTTGATACAGGGGTTATTGAAGCGCTTAGATCGGTTTACAAAGAGCCTATTGAGCTAGTGCATCGCCTAGATCGCGCTACCTCAGGCGTGCTGTTAATTGCCAAAAAGCGTAGCGTACTTAAAAATTTACATGAACAGCTCAATAAGCACGAAATGGAAAAACGCTATACTGCTTTAGTAAAGGGTGTATGGTCAAAAAAACGCCATACCATTGACGCACCTTTATATCAAAATTCCAGATATACAGTTGTTGATAGCAAGGGCAAGCATTCGATCAGCCATTTCCAACCACTTAAAAATTTTACTCAAGAAGATTTTTCCGCTTCATTAGTAGAGGTGACTATCGAGACAGGACGCACTCACCAAATTCGTGCCCATGCGCAATATGCCGAACACGCTATTGCGGGTGATGACAAATACGGCGATAGAGAATTTGATCGACAAGTTAAGTTTCGAGGGCTTAAGCGTTTATTTTTACACGCACACCAGCTCACTTTCACCAATCCATTAACCGGCGATATTCAAAAAGTGAGTGCACCATTGTCGATTGAATTGAAACAATTTTTAGACAAACTATGAATGCTTACTTCCGCTTGATGCGCCTAGATAAGCCTGTTGGTATTTACTTGCTTTTATGGCCGACTCTGTGGGCATTGTTTTTAGCTGCAGATGGATGGCCAGAGCTAGGACTGCTAATTATTTTTGTATTAGGCGTGGTGTTGATGCGCTCAGCAGGTTGTGTAATTAATGATTATGCGGATCGTAAAATTGATCAATTTGTTGAGCGCACCCAGCACCGTCCGATTACTTCTGGAGAAATTTCGCCAAAAAATGCGTTGCTATTATTTTTTGGCCTGATTGTATTGGCGTTTGCATTGGTACTATTAACAAACCTCTTAACAGTGCAGCTGGCATTTATTGCAGCTTTCTTGGCTACTTTGTATCCCTTTACCAAGCGCTGGACGCATCTGCCACAGTTTGTATTGGGCTGCGCTTTTGCAATGAGTGTGCCCATGGCGTTTTCAGCTAGTAGTGACGTGGTTCCTAGTTCTGCTTGGTGGGTATTTTCAGCCACACTGATTTGGACAGTGATTTACGACACGATGTATGCGATGGCGGATCGAGATGAAGACTTAAAAATTGGGGTGAAATCTACAGCGGTTTTATTCGCACAATACGACCGATTGATTCTTGCCATATTGCAAATAGCGCTTATTAGTATCTTGTTAGAAATTTCAGAAATTTTCAAAATGAGCATTTTTTACGATATTTCGGTTATTTTGAGTGCGTTATTAATGATTTATCATCAGTTTTTAATCAAAAATAGAGATAAATCGGCTTGTTTTAGAGCTTTTTTGCATAATAATTACATTGGAATGCTAATTTTCATCGGAATAGCACTATCCGTGACCCAATAATCAGTTTATCACTAAAAATTCCGTATTTTTTCAAAATTTAGTATTATTAACACTGCTTTTTTGTGTTTTTTTTCATCAAAAACTAACCGAAGCAGGTATTGCGTTAATTGCTTTAGTTGTTGTGGTTCAAGTAGTCTTGGTTACAGGCGCTTAAGGTATGTCGTTTATTGGTAGCGATATTTTTGGTACCATTGCGGCCATCTTGGCCAGCCTTGGCTCAGATGGACTAGTTGGCTTAGCATTTGTTGCGGTTATATTCGCTTTGATTACATGCCATTAATTAACAACATAAACAATCAACAAAAAAAACCCGCCTTACGGCGGGTTTTTTTTGTTGTATAACGATAGACTAAATGCCTCTTAATAACTCGTTAATACCAACTTTTGAACGGGTTTTGGCATCTACTTGTTTAACGATTACCGCGCAATATAAAGAGTAAGTACCATCTTTAGAAGGCAAATTGCCTGAGACCACAACTGAGCCCGCAGGAATGCGACCATAAGTCACTTCGCCTGTTTCACGATTGAAAATTTTAGTCGATTGTCCAATATAAACACCCATTGAAATCACAGCGCCTTCTTCAACAATAACCCCTTCAACTACTTCTGATCTAGCACCAATAAAACAATTGTCTTCAATAATAGTTGGGCTAGCCTGGAGTGGCTCTAGAACGCCACCAATACCAACGCCACCTGATAGGTGTACGTTTTTACCAATTTGCGCACATGAGCCAACAGTCGCCCAAGTGTCAACCATAGAGCCAGAATCAACGTAAGCGCCAATGTTGACGTAAGATGGCATTAGCACGGTATCTTTTGCAATATATGAGCCTCGACGTGCACTTGCTGGCGGTACAACGCGAACACCTGTTGCTTTGAATTCGTCAGCAGACATGTCAGCGAATTTAGACGGAACCTTGTCATAATATTGCGTAAATCCACCTTGCATTGGCGCATTGTCTTCAATTCTAAAAGAAAGTAGTACTGCTTTTTTCAGCCACTCGTTAACAACCCAATCACCTACGCCTTGTTGCTGAGCAACACGCGCTTCACCTGAATCAAGCATGCGAATTGCTTCATTAACAGCTTGTTTAACTTCAGTGGAAACATTTTGTGGGTTGATGTTTGCTCTATCTTCAAAAGCAGCTTCAATAATTTCTTTCATGGTTAGTTTATTCTTAAAAATTGAACATTATATCAGATACGTGTTTTTAATAGGTGTTGCCAGTTTTGTTGGCTTTACTTGATTGAAGTCAAGAAAAAAAATGGGAACGATGTTATGATGTTGCAGTTATTTAAACACCAAAAAAATTAACAATGAGTGATAAAAAAATTCAACTTGATAACTTATATGAAGAAGGTGAGCAGTGGGTTCAAAACCTTGGTGATGAAACTATTCATGCTAAGCGTATGGGCGGGTTATTTCGTAATTTTAAGTGGATAGCTATTCTTTTCTGGACGCCTTTTTTTATCGGCCCATATATTACTTGGAATGACAAGCAAGCAATATTTTTTGACGTAGAAAATAGACAATACCATTTGTTTGACCTTACAATTTTTCCACAAGATATTTGGATGCTTACTATGGTGTTGTTGTTTTTAGCGATTTTGCTCGCTGCAATGACTACAGTTTTGGGGCGAGTTTTTTGTGGGTATTTTTGCTTTCAGACAATTTGGACAGATATTTTTACCTGGGTAGAAGCTAAGGTTGAGGGTGCGCCAATGAAACGGCGCAAGCTCGATAAAGCACCGATGAGTTTTCATAAGCTAAAAACCAAAGTGATTAAGCATACAATATGGATTTCTATTGCGTTATTTTCCGGTATCACTTGGATGCTCTATTTTGGAGTGACTTGGGCAGATTACTTTAATGCAGAGATAACTATAACCACTTTAACTATTACTGTCGCCATTGCATTGGGTGCTTATATTTTTGCTGGTTTCATGCGTGAGCAAACCTGTCTATGGGTTTGTCCATATGCTCGTATACAAGGAGCGATGGTAGACAGTCAAAGTATAATGCCAACTTACGATCATTATCGCGGAGAGAGTCGCGGTAAACTTAAAAAAGGCCAGTTTGTTGAAGGTAATGGAGACTGTATTGATTGTCACCAATGTGTAGCTGTGTGCCCAACTGGAGTTGATATTCGTAAAGGTCAAGAATATGGCTGCATTACTTGTGGACTTTGTATTGATGCTTGTGATTCGGTAATGGAAAAGGTGGGCAAGCCAAAAGGCTTGATTCGTTATACTTCTTTGTCAGAACTTGAATTTAAACAAGAGCCTAAACCACTTTATAAAAGACCAAGAGTGATTGTGTACAGCTCGATTTTAGTAGCGGCTTTATCGGTGTTGTATTACGGAATGAGTACTTTAGCGCCATTGGATTTGAAGGTGTTGCATGATAGGCAGCCATTATTTGTACAGTTGTCAGACGGTTCTATTCGTAACAAATACGAACTTAAAATAATGAATAAAACTGAACAAGATATGCAAGTTTCCATCAGTTTTGAAAGCCCTATTAAAGGGCTAAAATCAAAGAATGAGCTTGATTTAGTCACTATTCCGACTGGCAATGTTAAGTCAGTTTTTGTCTACTTGTCTGCATTTGAGAATAATGTGGGTGGTAATCACGAGGTAACTTTTGTGGTTAAAGGAGCTAAATCTACATTAGAATATGAAACTTCATTTTTCACTCCGAGAAGCATGCGATGAGCGTACAAAAATCCCCAGTTATGATGTTAATGCTAGTACTATTTGTTGCCTTAGTTGGTGCGACAGTCTGGCGAATTATGACTGCCTTAGAGACTCACCCTGGCTTAGTAGTTGCTGATGCTTATGAAACAGGTGAGCGCTATGGAGATACTTTAAAAAAACGAGACGCACTAATTCAACAAGGCTGGAAATTGGAGCTAACTTTACCTGAACCCATTACCCATGGTGTGAAGCAAATTTATCGTGCTGTTAGTACTAAGCAAGATGTACGCTTGAACAAGGCAGATGCTACCGCTTATTTTTATCGTCCACTTGAGATGAAGCATGATTTTTCTCTACCAATGAGTAAGACTAGCGATGGCGCTTATCAAGTAGAGACAACACTGCCTTTAAAAGGACGTTGGGATTTGTTGGTTGAGATCACTAAAGGTGATTTTTTGCAGCAAGATTCTGCACGCATGTTTGCTCAATAAGGTACATTAATTGCTCTAATCTTCATGACAATGATTATGATGATGCTCATAAGTTGCCATCAGTTCATCCATTTGATCTGCAAACAAGTCATTAAATTGTGAATCTTTTAAAATAGATTCTGGTTGACCCATGCAGCAAATGTGATGATACAAGCATAGCACCTGAGTAGACTCTTTCATTACGCGGTGTAGGTCGTGTGAGACCATAAGAACTGCACAACCTTGTTGTTGATGAATGTCTTGAATGAGTTTGTACAGGTGCATTTGACCATTGACATCTAAATTCTGTGCAGGCTCATCTAAAATTAATACATTGGGCTTAGCCAGTAAAGCTCTGGCTAGAAGTACACGCTGTATTTCACCACCTGATAAGCTTTTTAATTCACTCTGAAGAATTGGCTCAATGCCAGTTAATTTAGCGGTATCGTCTAAAAAATCCGCATCGAATTTTTGGTTAAGCTGTAAAAATCCAGTGACAGTAATTGGAATAAATTCATTAGGGATGAATTTTTGCGGTGTATAGCCTAGGCGAATTTTGCCTGACTTTTTAACTTGTCCTGAATCGGGTTTAATCAAGCCTAGTAAAATTTTAATTAAAGAGCTTTTGCCCGCGCCGTTTGGCCCGATCAAAGTGATAAACTCTCCCGCTTTAAGGCTAAAGCTGACTTGATCTAAAACTGATTTTCCATGGTGACTTAGACTGACTTGGTCAACATGAATGAGCGCTTCTGACATAAGGTTAAAATTTGCTAAAGTAATATCATTTTACAACTTAAGCAGCGAGTAAAAATCGGTAAAATTGGGCGCATGTCACATAAGCTCATATTACTCGATGGTTCGGCGTTTTTGTTTCGCGCCTACTTTTCTACTCTCAAACAAAACTTAAGCAACGAAGAAGGCTTTCCAACGGGCGCTATGTTTGGCGTTGTGAACGCTATTAAACGTTTGCAGAGAAAATATCCCAAGGCAAAGCTAATTGCCATTTTTGATGCCAAAGGCAGGAATTTTCGCCATGATATATATCCTGAATACAAGGCTCACAGAAAACCAGCAGATGACGAATTGGTGATGCAAATTGAACCTCTGTATGAAATTATTCGCGCCATGGGTTTTCATTTTATGTGCGTGCCTGGTGTAGAGGCGGACGACGTTATTGCAACATTAAGTCGTTGCGCTGATCAAAATAATATTAAAACTATTATTGCGAGTGGTGATAAAGATTTAATGCAGCTAGTGAGTGACCATGTTTCTCAGTTGGATATGACAGGCAGTATCTATAATCGCGAAGGCGTGATTGAGAAAATGGGCGTTGAGCCTGAGAAAATTCTCGATCTTTTGGCGCTCACTGGCGATAGTGCTGATAATATTCCTGGGGTGCCAAGTGTTGGCCCAAAAACTGCCATTAAATGGCTTCAAGCTTATCAAGATATTGATGGTATTAAAAACAATGCACATGAAATTAAAGGCAAAGTTGGTGAAAAACTGCGTGATAATTTTGACTTACTAGATTTATCTCATCGATTGGTGAGTTTAAAATTTGATGTAGATTTGCCTTGTAATATTTTAGACAGCGAGCCGGGGGTGGATCGCTTTAAGTTGGCCGATTTGTATCAGCAGTATGGCTTTTCCATGTGGCGTAATCAATTAGATGAGATGAATGCCACATCTGTAGAGGATACCACCGAGCAACCACACGAAGCCTCCAAGCCCGCACAAAGTTTACTAGAAAAATACACGCAAACGACCGTGTTGGATGAATCAATGTTTGTAAGCCTAGTTGAACGTCTCAAGCGCGCTCAGCATTTTGTACTAGATTTAGAAACTGATTCGCTAGATTACATGAATGCAAAGATTGTTGGCTGGGTGTTTTTAGTTGAGCATGATAGTTTTTATATTCCCGTTGCGCATGATTATTTAGATGCGCCTAAACAGCTCGACTTTACCCAGGTGATGGCGGCGCTTAAACCAATCTTAGAGGACGCAAGCCTCGGTAAAGTGGGGCAGAACCTGAAATATGACGCCCATATTTTGGCAAATTATCAAATTAATCTTAACGGTATTGTTGACGATACGATGGTAAAGTCGTATGTGCTAAATTCTGTGGCTACACGCCATAACATGGACGATCTATCTGAGCACTACCTAAACCATCAAACGATTTCATTTTCTGACGTGGCGGGCAAGGGCAAAAAACAAATTACCTTTAATCAAGTCACGCTAGAAGTGGCTAGCCCTTATGCTTGTGAAGATGTTATAGTGACAGACTTACTCAATCAAGTATTGGATGAGCAGCTAGCCCAATATCCTAAATTGGTTAAATTGTATCAGCATATCGAGCTGCCGATGGTGAAGGTGCTGTTGAATGTTGAGCGCAACGGTGTTAAGCTAGATATTAGTTCTCTAGAAGCGCAACAGCTAGAAGTTAAATCGCAGATGGAAACTATTCAGGTACAGGCTTATGAACTGGCCGGCGAGGTATTTAACTTAGAATCGCCTAAGCAAATTCAACAAATTTTGTTTGCTGAAGAGGGTTTAGGCTTGGAGCCAAAAAAGAAAACACCAAAAGGCGCACCATCTACAAATGAAGAGGCGCTGAAACTATTAGACCATCCTTTGGTTGACTTAATTTTGAACTATCGAACGCTGACAAAGCTAAACTCAACTTATTTAGAGGCATTGCCCAAACAAATTGATATGCATACTCAACGTCTGCACACTTCTTATCATCAAGCGGTAACAGCGACAGGTCGTTTATCTTCATCTAATCCAAATTTGCAAAATATCCCTATTCGATCTGAGCTGGGTGCGCGTATTCGTGGCGCTTTTGTTGCTAGCAAGGGTTGTGTTATTATCGCGGCAGATTATTCACAAATTGAGTTGAGAATTATGGCGCATATTTCTCAAGATGCCAATTTACTCAATGCGTTTAAAAATGATCAGGATGTGCATAGTGCCACCGCCTCCACGATGTTTAATGTGGCTATTAATGAGATAACTAAAGAACAACGTCGCCGAGCTAAAGCGATTAATTTTGGCTTGATTTATGGCATGAGCGCCTTTGGTTTAGCTAAGCAAATCGATGTTTCACGTACCGAAGCCAAAGAATATATTGATGCCTATTTTGAAAATTATCCAGGCGTTGCTCAGTACATGGAAGACACACGCGAATCTGCTAAGATTCAGGGTTATGTTGAAACAGTTATGGGTAGAAGGTTGTACTTGCCACAGATTAATGCCAAGAATAAAATGCTGCAACAGCATGCACTTAGAACGGCGATTAACGCCCCAATGCAAGGTTCAAGTGCCGATATTATTAAAAAAGCCATGCTCGATGTGCATGACTGGATTGGCGAGAATAATGACAATATTAAAATGATTATGCAAGTGCATGATGAGTTGGTTTTTGAAGTAAACGCTGATAAGGCTGACGAGTTTTCTCATAAAATACAAGACTTAATGGAAAACGCGATGTTACTCGACATTCCTTTGAAGGTGGATGTGGGTATGGGCAGTTCTTGGCAAGAAGCGCACTAACTAAAAAAAGATAGAAGACAGGTTTGATATGAAACAACAATTACAACAACTTTTAACCCAAGCATTGCAAGCATTAATTGATGAAGGTGTTTTAGAAAGTGTGCCAAGTGAGATTCGATTGGACCACTCTAAAGATAAAGCACAAGGAGATTTTGCCTCAAATATCGCCATGGTTTTATCTAAACAAGCTCGATGTGCTCCAAAGGTGTTGGCTGAAAAAATTGTAGATAAGCTGGCCAATGCCAGTGAGATTGAAAAAATTGAAATTGCCGGACCTGGTTTTATTAATTTCTTTATGTCTCAAGGCTCAAACAATCAGGTGCTTAAAGAGATTCTCGCCCAAGGAGATGCTTTTGGACTAACCGATATTGGTCAAGGTCAGCGTGTTTTGCTGGAGTTTGTCTCTGCCAATCCAACTGGTCCGCTGCATGTGGGCCATGGGCGGGGTGCAGCTTATGGTGCAACGGTTTCCAATTTATTGCGCGCCGTTGGCTTTGAGGTGGATAACGAATATTATGTGAATGATGCAGGGCGACAAATGGATATTTTGGCAACGTCGGTTTATTTGCGTTTTTGTGAGGTATCTGTATTTCCTGACAACGGCTACAAGGGTGACTATATTGTAGATATTGCCAAGCAGATTAGTGGTGTAGAAAAGCATGATATTGCCCAAGGCGTTTGCAAGGATGAGAAAGATGGCGGCGATAAAGAAAAGCATATCGATGCATTAATTGCTAATTGTAAAAAGACACTCGGTCAAGACTATCGCAAGATCTTTAGATTAGCGATTGATAGTATTTTGGGCGGCATTAAAGCGGACTTATCTGAATTTGGAATTGAATACAATCAGTGGTTTTCGGAGCAATCTTTGGTAGATTCTGGCTTGTCTGAAAAGACCGTTAAAGCGCTACAAGCCTCTGGGCATATTTATGAAAAAGACGGCGCCTTATGGTTTAAAACCACTGATTTTGGCGATGATTTAGACCGTGTTGTGGTGCGTGATAATGGCATTCATACTTACTTTGCTTCAGATATTGCTTATCATTTAGAAAAATTTGAACGCGGCTATGACAAAATTATTAATATTTGGGGCTCGGACCATCATGGCTATATTGCCAGAGTAAAGGCATCTATTGCTGCACTGGGACACAATCCAAAGAAATTGGAAATTCTACTGGTGCAGTTTGCTAACTTATATCGTGGTGGTGAAAAAGTAGCCATGTCCACACGTAGTGGCTCGTTTGTAACCTTGGAAGAATTACGCCATGAAGTAGGCAATGATGCAGCGCGTTTTTTCTATGTCTTGCGAAAATCCGAACAACATATGGATTTTGACCTAGATCTGGCCAAGTCTAGAACCAATGAGAACCCAGTGTTTTATATTCAATATGCCCATGCGCGTATTTGCTCGGTGTTAAAGCAAGCTCAATCCATGGATGAATCTACAGCTGATTTGTCTCTTCTAACCAGCGATACAGAAGTCGCTCTAATTAAAGAGTTAAATCGTTATCAAGACGTATTAAAGACTAGTGCACTTCATTATGAACCTCATGTTTTGGCTTACTATTTAAAAGATTTGGCTGGTGAGTTCCATAGTTATTACAACAATAGCGAATTCTTAGTGGATGAAGCTGAACTACGCGCTACTAGATTGTTGTTAATTCGTGCCATAAAGCAGGTGCTTGTGAATGGGCTGGGAATTTTGGGTGTTAATGCGCCTAACTCTATGTAGGTTGAGCTAGGCTTTGAGTATGGATGACCAGGCACAAAGATCCCAAGCCCTAGACACAACTCGCTCTTTTCTAATTCAGGCGCCAGCAGGGTCGGGTAAAACTGAATTGCTGACACAGCGTTATTTAAAACTCTTATCAATTAGCGATTCACCAGAGCGTGTTTTGGCCATGACCTTTACTAAAAAAGCGGTGAGTGAACTCAAAGCAAGAGTTATCGAGTCGCTAAGATCGGCATCAGACGTTCGTCCAGATCAGGCACATAAACAAAAAACCTATGATTTGGCAGTAGCTGTGTTGGCTCAATCGCAATTACATGGCTGGGATTTAGTCAACATGCCGCAACGGCTCAAGATTTCCACCATTGATGGGCTGTCGAATTTGATCACCAGTCGTTATCCACAGCCTCAGGCCTGGGTTGATAAGCAAATTATTACCCAAGCTTGGCAACAGAACGACATCTATCTAAAAGCGGCCAAACAAACTTTACTAAGTATCGACACCGAAGAGTTTGGTGCATGTATAAGCAATACCTTGTTGTATCTGGATAATCACGTTAATCGTTTTTATAACTTGATTACTTCTATGTTGGCAAAGCGAGATCAGTGGCTTAATAAGCTCTATTTGCAAGATACGCTAAATATTAAAAATTTGGAAAATAGCGCTGCTGTTATTGTTAATCGCCATTTGACGCAATTATCATCACAGGCTAAGTCCTATTTTGATGCGCAGTTTTTTAGCGCATTAAGTGCTAGTACTCATTCAGAGCTAGCAGATATAGGTCAGTTACCTGGTTCAAGCGTGGGTGATTTATCCCAATGGAAGGTGCTTGCTAATTTGTGCTTAAGTGCTAGCGGCGAATGGCGTAAAAAAATCACTAAAGCGAATGGTTTTCCACCAGATCTTAAAGCGCAAAAGCAGGTAGTGGTTGATAAGTTAATAGCATTATCCAGCCAGCCAGTATTGCAAGCATTACTGCGTGATGTGAATAAACTGCCGGATATTCATTTTGACAGCGCTCAAATTCAAGCATTAGACGATATCGCTCAAGTGCTAAAAATTGCAGTGGCTCAGCTGAATATTTTGTTTAATGAACAGCAAGTGAGTGATTTTATCCAGGTAGCCTTAGATGCGGATCGAGCATTAGAACAACAGGAAACAAGCGATATTGCGCTATTTTTAGACTATCAGATTGAGCATTTGTTGATTGATGAGTTTCAAGATACTTCAACCACGCAGTTTTCATTGATCGAAAAACTCATTGCCAACTGGCAAGTAGGTGATAACAAGACTTTGTTCTTAGTAGGCGACCCGATGCAGTCTATCTACCTATTTAGACAATCACAGGTAGGATTGTTTTTACAGGTTCGTGCTCAAGGTATCGCCAACATTCAGCCAAATTTCTTGCAATTAACCACCAATTTTCGATCTTCAAAAGCAGTGGTTGATGCCAATAACGAGATTTTTTCCGCTATTTTTCCCAAGCAAGAAGATGCCTATTTAGGTGCGATTTGTTATTCGCCTTCAGTAGCAGCTAATAAGCATAATCAACCTGCCATTCAAATGCATCCCTGTGCTTATCAGGAAGAGGCGCATGAAGCTCAGATTGTTTTAGATCTTATTCAAAGCAATCCAGATCAACAGATTGCTGTATTGGTGAGAAGTCGCTCACATTTAAAGCATATTGTGCCTAAGTTAAAAGCGGCAGGTGTTGAATTTGAGTCGCTTAAAACTACGCCACTCAAAGAAGAATTATTTACCAAAGATTTATTAACTCTTACCCGCGCTTTACTGCATTTGGGCGATAAAACTGCCTGGCTCAGTTTGTTGCGAGCGCCATGGTGTGGCCTGCTTTTAGAAGATTTATTGCATTTAGCTGATCATGATGAGCAGGTGGTTTTAGAGCTGATTACTAATCCTGCGGTGAAACAAAAACTAAGCAAAGATGGGCAAAAACGCGCACAGCATATTGCCACTGCTTTAGAGCAAGTAGTGCAACAGCGAGCAAGATTTGGCTTTGTGCAAACCCTTGAGTTTGCTTTGTATCAACTCATACCAAGCTCGAGTTTATCGACTAAAGAGCAGATGATTAAAGATCAATTTATGCAAATTATCTATGAGTGTGAGTCGCAACAACAGCTTAACATTGCTACCATTAATCAGATGTTGGCTGAGCTGTACGCACCTAGTGCGCCTGCGCGCGTACAGTTGATGACCATTCATGAGTCTAAGGGATTAGAATTTGATTGGGTGATTATGCCTGGATTGGGAAAATCGCCAAAGGGTAATCAATCGCCCATCATTCATTTGCAGGAGTCAGTAGACCAATCTCTATTGTTGGCACCGATGAAATCCTATTTGCAGTCTCAGGAAAGCGATACTTACAATTATCTCAAATATGTAGAATCTCAGCAAAATAATCACGAAACCTTACGCTTGCTTTATGTGGCAATGACACGTGCTAAAAAAGAGATCCATTTATTGGGCACGCTTAACAAAAGCAATAAGCCCAATGCTAATACTTTGTTGGCTTTATTGGCGTCAAAATTCCAATCGCAGTTTGATGAAACAAGCTCTAGCATACTTGAGACGGATCGGACGCCACCAGAAGCGCCAGCATTGGTGCGCTATGCTGAACTTGCTGATTATCAGCAGCTTGACACATCTGCTCATGAGCAGCTAGATTTACAGCTGAGTATTGAGTTGCAGTTTAAGAGTTTATTGGGCACGTTATTGCACCAATATTTTGAACAAGGCCAGTTTTCCCCTGATCAATCTAGTATTGAATTGCGCCTCATTGAGGCAGGTTTTGCACAACAAGAACTTAGTCAGAAGGCGAAGTTTATTATGCAGATGCTTAAAAATACGCAAGACGATCCACGATTTGACTGGCTTTTTAAAGTGCGTGAGTCTACTCAGGTTGAAGCAGAATTTATGATTGATAATCACAGTATTATTATTGATCGACTCTTTATCGATAATGGCATTTTGTGGATTATTGATTTTAAAACGGCTGTTCAAGCTGAATCTGAATCGATTGATCAGTTTGTTGAGAGACAAATATCAACTCACACTAAGCAATTATTGTTTTATAAACAGGCGCTTGCGAATACTTATGCGAATGATATTAAGTGCGCATTATATTGTCCTGCTGTACAAAAAATTATAGAAATTAACTAATTTTAAAAATTTGTAAATTACGCGCTCCATGTTATTTTTTGTCATCAAAATACTTTAATTAATCGATTTGCTCTATAAAAATAGTCAAATATCCCTCGATATTGGCCTTTAAATTCTACTATTGAGCGATTTTTTATAATTATTTAGCGAGTAAAACTTGTTGTTATGATATTTTCTAAAAAAATTAGAAATTTTGAAAATTAGATGATTTTGGCTTATTTTTTAAGCCCTACTTAAATAAAGCATCAATCATCGCTACTGAATGACAGCCAGCTTGTAGCGCCTCGTCTTGATTATCGAAATTAATGCCACCAATGCCAACTATAGGAATATGTAGTATTTTTTTAGCTTGAGTAAGGGTGTCTAAAGTACAATGAGGAGCGTTGGGCTTCGTGCTAGAGGGGAATAGTGCACCAAAGGCAACATAATTTGCACCTTGTGCTTGCGCCCTAATTGCCAGATCGATATTGTTATAACAAGACAGACCAATAATAGCGTCTGCGCCCAGCTGTTGGCGGGCGTACTGAATAGTATTATCATCTTTGCCCAGATGAACGCCATCTGCACCAATTTTTTGAGCTAGGTTGATATCATCATTGATGATAAATAAAGTATGATGTTGTATACACAATTGGCGTAGTTTTTTTGCCTCGATGAGCTTTAAAGCGTTATCATCTGTTTGGTGCGTTTGCAACTTTGCGTGTCGCTTATTGCGGTATTGCAAAATGCTAATAGAGTGCTGAGTTATTATTTTTTCAATTTGTTCAAAATTAAGCGGTTTATCAGGGGTAATGGCGTAAATACCGTGAATTTTTTCAACTAAATTTGACATCATGAATTTTCAATTAAGACATAATTTATTAATTACAATTTTCATTATAGTGATTATTGCTGTTATGTGGCTTTTGATGAAAGGATTATCCTATTCGTTTGATCAGTTAAGTACGCCAGAGCTTGGTAAATCAAGCCAAGAACAAGCACAAGCAAAAAAAACGGCTTATATAGAAAAAATCGATAATTTTGCTTTGCAAGAGTTTAATGCACTGCAGAATTTATCTCATTTTGTTGAGGCGGATAACTATTATAATTTTAAAGATGAGCCGGCTTTATTGGTTAATCCTAAGGTGACAACTTATAATGAAAATGGCGAATTAAATTATGTCTTAACTTCTAAGCGTGCACACTATTTAGATACTGGCGAGGTCAGTTTTAAAGGAGAAGTTGATATCTCTTCAAGTAATGGTATGCGTCATAAAATGAATACCGAAGAGTTATTGGTTGACACTAATACAGAAAATCTTTTAAGTCGTAAAAAAGTGACTTATTTGGGAGAAGATGCCAAAATTTTATCTCAAGGTATGAATATGCAAGCTAAGACTGATAAGATGCAACTGACTGGTGAGACAGTAATTTACCAAGATGGTGGCCAAAAAATGCTAACTAAAGATTTGCATGTGGACCAGTCTAATCAAAAAAAGCATTATTATTCAAAAAACAAAACCACGTATCTATCTGCTGAAAACAAGATTTACGCTCAAGGGTTAGACATGCAAGACGCCACCACAAAATTATTAGGCAAAGTGAGCTTATTGCAAAATTCAGGTTCAAATATTCAAACGAAAAATATAACTATTGACCAAACAGAGGGTGCGGAGGTTTATCAGACAAATGAGGGGATTCATTATCGCTCAACAGTGGCCGACATTCGTGCTAAAGGCATGCATTATGATGCGGCCCAGCAAAAAATCAAATTTACAGGTGATGTGGTAGGTCAATATGATCAATAAACTGCTTTTAATAATTTGCTGGATGCCTGTTGCTGTTAATGCGCTGCCAAACGACGTAACTCAACCGATTCAAGTTAAGGCGCAATCGGTTCTTATTGACGAGAAAAAAGGTTTGAGTATATATACAGGTAAAGCCAGTGTTGTTCAAGGCTCATTAACCTTGAGTGCTGAAAAAATTCGTCTATTTAACAATCAAACAAAAGTGACCAAAGTGATTGCTAAAGGCAGTAAAAAGCAACAAGCACATTACCGACAAAACCAGCCAAATCAGCCGCGCTTTATTGAAGCAACAGCAAATAATATCACTTATCTTGTTAATAAGCAGTTTGTTCATCTGAAAGGCCATGCGCACTTAGTGCAAGGCTTTGATTCATTTAGCGGTGGCACCTTGGATTATGATATTAAAAATGACAAGGTTATCGCCAACAAGTCTAAAGATGGGTCGCAAAGAGTTCGGTTTAAAATTAAACTTTAGCTTATATATCATTAGGGATATATAAAAGTATCTCTATATCGAGCTCGTGTCAAAAATCATAGTAGGTATAATTTTCTATCTTTAAAACATTAATAGGATTTTAACTATGTCAAAATTAGTCCCACCACATGGTAGTGACACACTAAATGCTTTAGCATTATCAGGTGATGCGTTAACAGCGGAATTAGCAAGAGCTGGCTCTTTAGCAAAAATCACTTGCTCTTCTAGAGAAGAAGGCGATGTTGTCATGTTGGGTATTGGTGGTTTTAATCCTTTAGAAGGTTTCATGGGCAAGGCAGATTGGCAAGGTGTTTGTGATAATATGACAATGGCTAATGGCTTATTTTGGCCAATCCCAGTAACATTATCAACTGATGATGAAGCGGTTAAAGCAGGTGATGAAGTCGCTATTGTTAGTAGTAAATCTGGCGACATTATCGCTACAATGACTGTTACTGAAAAGTACACTATTGATAAAGATCATGAGTGTGAAAAAGTATTTAAAACTACTGAAGACGCACACCCAGGTGTAGTAATGGTTAAGGCGCAAGGAAAGTACAACCTCGCAGGTCCTATTAAAGTATTGTCAGATGGTGGCTTTCCTGAAAAGTTTGGTGCGCTATATATGACACCAGCAGAAACGCGTGCGTATTTTGATGAAAAAGGTTGGAAAACAGTTGCTGCTTTCCAAACACGCAACCCGATGCACCGTTCACACGAATATTTAGCAAAAATTGCAGTAGAGATTTGTGATGGTGTGATGATTCACTCAGTATTAGGTGGGCTTAAGGCGGGTGATATTCCTGCTGATGTTCGTTCAGAGGCGATTTCAGTATTAATTGAAAACTACTTTGTAGATAACACAGTATTACAATCCGGCTACCCATTGGATATGCGTTATGCAGGACCTCGTGAGGCGCTACTTCATGCATTATTTAGGCAAAACTATGGCTGTTCACACTTAATTGTTGGCCGTGATCATGCGGGTGTTGATGACTATTATGGACCATTCGATGCACACAATATCTTTGATGAAATTGCCGAAGATGCATTAGTAACACAGCCACTAAAGATTGACTGGACTTTCTGGTGTCATGAGTGTGGTGGCATGTCTTCTATGAAGACTTGTCCGCATGAAGCTAAAGACCGTGTTTTACTTTCAGGTACAAAAGTGCGCAAAATGCTATCTGAAGGTGAAGATCTTCCACAGGAGTTCTCACGTCCTGAAGTAGCGAAAGTATTACAAGCTTACTACGCAACAATTAAGGAAGAAGATAAGGTGGAAGTTAAATTAAGCGGCCATTCAGCAAAATAAATAAATACCCGATTAAATAAGAGGCTTTTATTTGAAACAAAACTTTTAAATAAGTATAATAGTTGATTTTGACGAAAACGTTACACACGTTAAGATAGAAAAGACTGTTAAAAAAACGTTAATTGAAAAATTAGCATAAACAGAAGTAATTGATTTAACCTAAGGAGAAAGCAACCATGATCAATTTCGATACAACACCAATCGCTTCATTATTAGAGGCGGGATATAGCTATGCAGTAATGCAAAACTATGTAACACTTATGATTGCCCTGGTGGTAGTTATGACAATTGCGGACTTAATCCATAAAGGAAGTAAGACGTATTTTGACAACGCAGCAGCAAAAGCAGAAGCACAATTAGCTGCCGGAAATCCACCTTGTACAGTGGGAAAAGAAGAAGGTCGTTTAACCCAACTTACTGCAGGCGATAAAGCAGGTATTTTAGTGAATACTTTGGTAATCGATGTTGCGACAGCTGGTGAATTTAAAAACCCAGTTCGTCGTTTGGTTCATATCTTAACAATGTATGGTTTTATACTATTCAATGCAGCAACTGCAATGATTATCTACGGTGAAGAGTCAACAGTAATGCTAGCTCAAGTATGGAATGCAGGCGCAATTTTGTTGTTTATTGGTACTTTCTGGTACTGGTTCTCATTTAAAGTTGATAGCGTATCTGAAGGCGTTCCTTGGACAAGTGTAACACTTAGAAAAGATATGTTCTCATTATCACTAATGGCAACATCAGTAACGGCAATCGGATGGTCATATTCAGGTGGCGGTACTGGCGTTTGGTTCGCATTAGTGATCCTATCTACAGCATCATTATTTGGTGGTGTTTACTGGTCTAAGTTTTCTCATATGTTTTTCAAGCCTGCTGCTGGATACAACAAGCGCATTATTAAAGCAAATGGTACAAACGAGAACCTGCCACATGAAACTAGATTTGGCGGTAAGACTCCAGAAGATGATGAGTTCCAGAAAAACAGACACTCTATGGAGCTTCTTGTAGATGCACCAATGGACATGGGTCTTGGTATTAAGCGCGAAGCGCCTAATCACTACTAATATTAATTAATTAACTTAAGAGAGGAAAGAATATGCCAACTTTTGTATATATGACTCGTTGTGATGGTTGTGGACATTGTGTAGATATCTGCCCATCTGACATTATGCACATTGACGATAAGTATCGTCGTGCTTACAACATTGAACCTAATATGTGTTGGGAGTGTTATTCATGTGTTAAAGCATGTCCACACCAAGCTATTGACGTACGTGGTTATGCAGACTTTGCACCATTGGGTCATAGTGTACGTACTATTCGTGATGAAGAAAAAGGAACGATTGCATGGAGAGTTAAATACCGTGACGGCCGTGTTAAGAACTTCTTATCACCAATTACAACTCAGCCATGGGGTACTAAGATTCCTGATTTCAGAGAAGCAGAAGCGCCTAGTGATGAAATGCGTAACTCACAGCTATTATCATTTGAACCTAAGTATATCCGAATGGACGACGGTGGTTTACACACACTAGAATCTAACAAACTATCATTAAAAGCAGGAGCAGACTACCATGAAAGCCTATAAAACTATTGTAGAAGACAACATTGATATCCTTGTTGTTGGTGCTGGATTAGGTGGTACTGGTGCCGCTTATGAAGCAAGATATTGGGGTCAAAATAAAAAAATCGTAATTGCTGAAAAAGCAAACATCAACCGTTCAGGTGCTGTTGCTCAAGGCTTGTATGCGATTAATTGTTACATGGGTACTCGTTTCGGTGAAAACAATCCTGAGGATCACGTTCGTTATGCACGTATTGACTTAATGGGTATGGTTCGTGAAGACTTGCTATTCGATATGGCTCGTCACGTTGACTCGGCAGTTCATAAATTCGAAGAATGGGGTCTGCCTTTAATGAAAGATCCTAAGAGAGCTGATATTGGTGCTTATATGCGTGAAGGTAAGTGGCAGATTATGATTCATGGTGAATCATATAAGCCAATTGTTGCTGAAGCAGCAACTAAGCAAGCTGATAAAGTTTACAACCGTATTATGGTGACTCATTTATTAATGGACGATGCTCAAGATAACCGTGTTGCTGGTTGTGTTGGTTTTAACGTACGTACAGGTAACTACCATGTATTTAAATCTAAGGCAACTATTGTTGGTGCCGGTGGCGCTTCAAACATCTTTAAGCCTCGTTCAGTTGGTGAGGGTGCAGGTCGTGTATGGTACGCTCCATGGTCTTCTGGCTCTGCATACGGTTTAATGATCGAAGCGGGCGTACAGATGACTCAAATGGAAAATCGTATTGTACTTGCTCGATTTAAAGATGGTTATGGTCCTGTTGGCGCATACTTCTTACATCTTCATACATATACTCAAAATGGTTATGGTGAAGAGTATGAATCAAATTGGTTCCCTGCTTTAGAGGAAATGGTTGGTAAGCGTTACTTGAACACTGAAGCGTCACACGTTTCAGCGCGTCCAATTCCGACTTGTCTACGTACGTCTGCTATCATTTCTGAAATGAACGCAGGTCGTGGGCCAATTCACATGGTGACAATGGAAGCATTCCAAGACCCTCATTTAGAAGAAGTTGGTTGGGAGAACTTCTTAGGCATGACTGTTGGACAAGCAGTATTATGGGCTGCAACAGACATTGATCCTAAGTACATCAACCCTGAGTTAACAACTTCTGAACCTTATGTTATGGGTTCACACGCAACTGGTTGTGGTGCATGGTGTTCAGGTCCTGAAGATCTATCTCCTGAAGAGTATTTCTGGGGCTATAACCGTATGACTTCAGTTGAAGGATTGTTTGGTGCAGGTGATGCAGTTGGTGGAACGCCACATGCATTCTCATCAGGTTCATTTACTGAAGGGCGACTAGCCGCTAAAGCTGCTTGTAAGTATATTGATGATGGTAAAGGTGAAGGTATTGTAGTTTCTGATAAGCAAATCGCTGATCGTAAAGCTGAAATCTACCGTCCACTTGAGACTTACAGAATTGGTCGTAATGAAATCGTTGCTGGTACAGTTTCTCCAAGCTACCTTCTTCCGATGCCTGGTTTACAGCGTCTTCAGAAGATTATGGATGAGTATTGTGGTGGTGTAACTGTTTCATACATGACTAACGATAAACTTCTAAACATGGGTCTACAGAAAATGTCTATCATGGAAGAAGATTTAGAGAAGTTAGGGGCTGAAGATATTCACCAGTTAATGCGTGCATGGGAGCTTAAACACCGTCATCGTACTTCTGAATGTGTATTCCAGCATACGTTATTCCGTAAGGAAACTCGCTGGCCTGGTTACTACTACCGTGGTGATGCAATGAAACTAGACGATGAAAACTGGCATGTATTGACAGTATCTCAACGTGATCGTGAAACAGGTAAGTACACAATGTCTAAAGCACCTTGTTACCATTTGGTTAACGATGAGTAAAGTCAAATAGAAATTAATTTTCTATTTTGATAAGAAGACCAATCTATTTAGATTGGTTTTTTTATCTATTGTAGGTTTTAAAAAAAGACTTACAATAGATAAAAAAATTTATTAAATCTTAAAAAGCTTGAAATAAAATAAAACGAATATTATGAATATTATTGATAAGACAGATGAAGAGATTTTAGCTATCGCCCACCCTATGTGGGATGATCTAATAAAATTTTCTAACAATGCAAATTATGGCGCTTTTACACGTAACTTTTCAGAAGGCTTTCTTCGTGGTGCTAATGAAGTTGAAATGGGCAAACAGTTTGCCCGTAGTGAGTTAACCAAGGGACTAGAAAAAGGTGCTGATTACCTAGGCATGATTCGTCGTGGTGAGCATGTGACCGTCTTATACAGACAAACTAATAATGGTAAGCTTAATAGTGACAAAAAAGGTGAATACCTAGGTCGGCTGGTTCTTGGTTATGAAGATGACGTAGTTAAAATTTTTGGTGCAACTATTTTCTAAATGCTATGAGTGATTTTATTGAAGAATCTAAATATGTTGAATTAATCTACAAAGTTGTTGATAAAAAAACAGGGAATGTTTTTTCTAATATTGAGTATCCTGTTGGCTATGTTCATGGTGCAAATGATGTTTTAACTAAGGATGTTTTAAATGAATTAGAAGGTCGTAAGCAAGGCGATATTATTGAGATTAATGTAGATGTTGATAAATTATATGGGCCTCGTGATGAATCTTTAGTGTTTATTGACAAGATCGAAAATGTGCCACAAGAGTACCGCAAAATGGGTACTAAGGTAGTTATGGAGAATAAAGCTGGACAGCCAAAAGATTTTTTAGTTACTAAAGTTGACGATAAAACTGTCACTATCGACGGAAATAACCCGCTTTGTGGAAGAGATGTTAAATTTGTTTTAGAGATAACTTTGGTAAGAGATGCAACCATAGAAGAAATGGAAGCCGGTGGAACAACCGATAGTGAACCAAGTTTAGAAGAAATATTACAGCAGAATTAAAATGAGTGTTGAATTTACAGAATCAGAATTAACAACTATTCAAAATAACGTCAATAATCGCTGGCGCAATGAAGAAAAGGAAGTTCATTTAGCAGATATTGAAGTCACTAAAGAGGGCGAAGATCAGCCAACTTTATTCCCTGCTGCTGTATGGGAAGATCCCAATTCAACCTTTATTATTATTAAGATGGATAACTTCAAATATAAAAGTTTTTTCTACTATTTAAAAGACAAGCGTTTTGATACTGGTCAGGATGAATATACTGATTTACATGAATGTACTGATAAGTTACTAAAAGCCCAAGCTGATTTTGTTCTAACTAAAAATACTAAAGGCTTAAATGTTCAACTTCACAAGGGTACAGGTATTTAATTCTGTTAACTGTGCTGTTATTTTATAGAGTGCAATAGCACTTTTTTTCTCTATCATAAAGTTTGGCCAATAAAAAAAAGGAGAGCTTTGGCTCTCCTTTTTTTGTGAACTATTATTTACTACAAAAGTGGAATAATCATAATGGCAACAATATTGATTATCTTAATCAATGGATTGATTGCTGGCCCGGCTGTATCTTTGTATGGATCTCCGACTGTGTCGCCAGTTACAGCAGCTTTGTGAGCATCTGAGCCTTTGCCGCCAAAATTTCCATCTTCAATAAATTTTTTGGCATTATCCCAAGCACCACCGCCAGTGGTCATGGAGATAGCTACAAAGATGCCAGTAGCAATCGATCCTATTAACAGACCGCCTAGCGCCTCTGCACCTAATAATAGGCCAACAGCTACCGGGAATAAAATAGGTAAAATTGACGGCAGAACCATTTCTTTAATGGCTGATTTAGTTAACATGTCAACTGCTTTAGAGTAGTCTGGTTTTTGAGAGTAATCCATAATACCCGGCATCTCTTTAAATTGACGACGCACCTCGTTAACAATTCCACCTGCAGCACGCCCTACAGCTTCCATGGCCATGGCGCCAAATAAGTAAGGCACAAGACCACCTAAGAATAAACCAATAATGACTTTATGATTAGATAAGTCAAAGGTCATATTTTTAAATTGTTCAAGCTGCCCCAGTTCATGGGTAAAGTCTGCAAATAAAACCAATGCTGCAAGACCTGCAGAGCCAATTGCATAACCTTTTGTAACTGCTTTTGTGGTATTGCCAACGGCATCTAGTGGATCAGTTATATTACGAATCTCTTCAGGCAGTTCAGCCATTTCCGCAATACCACCGGCATTGTCAGTAATAGGTCCATATGCATCTAAGGCAACAATTACACCTGTCATAGAAAGCATAGCGGTTGCAGCAATAGCAATTCCGTATAAACCGCCTAGATCAAACGCTCCCCAGATACTTGCACAAACAGCTAATACTGGTAAAGCAGTTGATTTCATCGATAGACCTAACCCGGCAATAACGTTAGTACCATCACCTGTTAAAGAGGCTTTAGCGACGTGTTGTACTGGTGGATGCTCAGTCGAGGTGTAGTATTCTGTTACAACGACCATAACACCTGTTAATGCCAAACCAATGAGTGAGGCGTAAAATAGCTCTAGCCCCATACCCATATTAGTGGTGACGAAGTAGAATGCAACACCCGCTAAGCCAGCAGAAACAATTAAACCTTTGTAGAGTGCACCCATAATTGAGCCACCTTCGGATACTTTTACAAAAAATGTACCGACAATTGATGCAACAATTGATACTGCGCCTAGAGCTAATGGATAGAGAATAGCATCATTACCCAAGCTTAAAACACCGGCCAACATCATGGTTGCAATAATAGTTACTGCATAAGTTTCAAATAAATCTGCTGCCATCCCAGCACAATCCCCAACGTTGTCGCCGACATTGTCAGCAATTACAGCTGGATTACGAGGATCATCTTCAGGAATCCCTGCTTCAACTTTACCGACAATATCTGCACCAACATCCGCACCCTTGGTAAAAATACCACCACCTAAACGTGCAAAAATTGAAATCAGCGAGCCACCAAATGCCAGGCCAATTAGAGCATGCAATGCATCTGTCTGTGCCACGCCATTAGCTAGCAAGCCTGCATAGAATCCAGACACACCAAGCAGTGCCAGACCAACAACTAGCATGCCAGTTACTGCGCCACCTTTAAAAGCTACTTGAAAAGCAGCATTTATGCCATTTTTAGCAGCTTCAGCTGTTCGAGAGTTGGATTTAACGGATACATTCATACCGATATAACCTGTGGCACCAGATAGCACAGCACCAATTAAGAATCCTAGTGCAACAGAATAACTGAGCGTTTGAGAAATAATAACTAATAAAACAACACCAACCATTGCAATGGTGGTGTATTGGCGATTAAGATAAGCTTTTGCTCCTTCAGCAATAGCATCTGAAATTTCTTTCATTTTGTCAGAGCCTGGAGATTGTTTGTAAATCCAGCTCATAGTGTATAGGCCGTATAGAACGGCAATAAGAGAGGCTATGATAGCCATTTGAAGTATATCCATTATTTATTTTCTCCTCTAATTGTTATGTTTTTTATTTTCTCCCGTCAGAATTGTACTGTAAATTGCATGAGTTGGCACTTAAAATGCAAAAAAACCCGATAATCGGGCTTTTTTCTATTAGTTTGTTTTAGTCTTGATTAAAGTCAGTCTTTTTTCCAATGTTTGGTTTCAATTCCTTCACCTAAATCGGCCTCAACCAATCTAGAGCGTAATTTTAAGAGTTTTTCCAATAAAGCAGGTTCAGCAGCTTCATAGGCTTTAGCATCAGGTGTTCGATTAACCACCACACCTAGTAATTCAGTAATTGCGTTCCCAATTGAATTTTGCGAAATAGTAACAATTAGTTTGCCTTGATCATTGCGATAAATTAGCTGTTTAAACGCAGGCTGCCAACGAATTGACGAAGAGTATTTTGCATCCTTGATACATTTATCACGTACTTTTTTAGCGGCAGACAGGAAGCAAGTATTAAACAATAGCGTGTTTTCAATAAGTTCTGGAAAGTACGCCTCCTTAGGGACAGCTGAGTTTCGGCAAGATACTTGGGCAAAAAATGTTCTATAGAAATCAAGAAATCCTTTTAAAACTAAATCATACTCATTCCAAAATTTAACATTTTTAAGACTATCGATACCGCCGGTTACTTCCCAGCTTGGCAATCCTTGAGGGTAGCCGGTTAACGCTAAGCCTGATGCCTCTCCTGTGACAGGCTTTAAGATTTCAAAATTAAGCTTTGATTGAAACTCTGCATAAACATCTTCCATGTAGTTTGCAAAAAGTGAATGCTGTCCGCCATCAGTTAGATTTGGATTTTTTGGATCAGAGAGTTCGGCATTTTTAAGTTGCTCTTTATCAAAAACAATAAAGTGATTATGAAGCATACGAATACTTGGCACACCTGGCGAGGTAATTGGCCAAGTAGAATCAAGAGAAGCTTCGCCTGCTAGCACTAAATGTTTATCAGCATCTGGAAATTCTTCAAGCATAAAGCCAATAATGATCTGGTTCATGCGATTCCAAACATTTTTAATATTGTTTGGCACTTGTGTACGCCTAACAGGTCGACCTAGTGGGTTTAAAATACTTTTAGAAGTATTGTAAATAATAGAGCAATCAAATAGGTTTGAATGTCCTAGCGCTTTACGATAGAGTAGCAAATCTTCTTTATTAGTTAGTAGTCCATTATTTTGCGCCAAGTCTTTTAAATTCTCAGATGAATTGAAAAACTCATTGGGCTTCATGCCCTCAGGCACGTCTAATGGGATGGGTCTAAAAGGGACGCTGATTTGTCTTGGGCCAATTGTCATAATAATAAAATAGGTTAAGTAAATTATAAAAAAGGCTTATGTCAATAATGACATAAGCCCTCAAGTTTTCTAGCAAAAAAAATGCGCGCTTAACTTAGCTGGGCAATAACACGATCTCTCACTTCATCAAGCGATCCAACGCCTATAGCAGCACCATATTTAGGCGCTTTATCATCACTTTTCATCCATGCTTGGTAGTAGTCTACTAAAGGCTGAGTTTGTTCATGATAAACGTCTAGACGTGAGCGAACTGTCTGTTCGTTGTCATCAGCACGCTGCACCAACTCTTCGCCAGTAATATCATCAATACCTTCCACTTTTGGCGGATTGTAAATAATATGATAAGTGCGACCAGAGGCTAAATGTGCGCGACGACCAGACATACGAGCAACAATATCTTCATCAGGGACTTGAATCTCAACTACGTAGTCGATATCTACACCGTCTGTTTTTAAAGCTTCCGCTTGTGCAATCGTGCGTGGAAATCCATCAAATAAGAAACCGTTTACACAGTCATCTTCTTGAATTCTTTCTTTTACTAGACCAATGATAATGTCATCAGACACTAGTCCACCAGCGTCCATGACTTTTTTAGCTTCAACACCTAGGGGTGTTCCCGCTTTAACTGCAGCACGAAGCATATCGCCTGTTGAAATCTGAGGAATTGAGTACTTATCGCAAATATTTGTTGCTTGAGTACCTTTGCCTGCGCCTGGAGGGCCTAATAAAATTACGTTCATTATTATTTCGCGATTTAAATTTCGAAAGTAGGTAGCTTTCTCTCAACCATTTCTTTTTTCATTACAACGTAGTCAGGTAGGCCATTTTTGTATGGAGGATAAGCTTCGCCCTCGATTAATGGCTGTAAGTATTCACGACAAGCGTCTGTAATACCGAAGCCATCTTCAGAAATGTATTCCATTGGCATCATTTTTTCAACATTAGCGATATCTTTTAATTCGCCCATGCCCATCTCCCAAGTGTATGGGTTGTTCGATGTACGAATAATTGCTGGCATTACTGAGTTTTTGCCTTGCATAGCAAGCTCAACAGCTGCCTCACCTAATGCATACGCTTGTTCAACATCAGATTCTGATGCTAAATGACGTGCAGCACGCTGTAAATAATCAGCAACCGCCCAATGGAATTTATGACCTAGCGCATCTTTAATTAGTTGAGCTACAACTGGAGCAGCGCCACCTAATTGTGCATGACCAAAGTCATCGCGTGTTCCTTGCTCTGCCAAGAAACGACCGTCTGGCCATTGTGTGCCTTCAGATACAACGACTGTACAGTAGCCAAATTTCTTAACGTTAGCATCAACTTTAGCTAAGAATTTCTTTTCGTCAAATTTAACTTCTGGGAATAAAATAACCACAGGAATTGAATCGTCAAGTAAGCCACCTGCAGCAGCAATCCAACCAGCGTGACGACCCATTACTTCTAAAACGAAAATTTTTGTTGAAGTTGCGGCCATTGATGCTACGTCAAAGCTTGCTTCCATTGTAGATACTGCAATGTACTTAGCAACCGAACCAAAACCCGGGCAGTTGTCTGTTACTGGTAAATCATTATCAACAGTTTTGGGAACATGAATTGCTTGGATTGGGTAACCCATTGATTCAGATAACTGAGATACTTTTAAACAGGTGTCAGCAGAATCGCCACCACCGTTGTAGAAAAAATAGCCAATATCATGAGCCTTAAAGACTTCGATCAGTCTTTCATACTCTGCTTTGTTAGCTTCTAAAGACTTCATTTTGTAACGACAAGAGCCAAAGCCACCAGAAGGCGTATGTTTAAGTGCAGCAATATCCGCATCTGATTCTTTAGAAGTATCAATTAAGTTTTCCATTAGGGCACCAATAATGCCATTTTGACCGGCATAAACTTTGCCGATTTTTTCTGGATATTTGCGAGCTGTTTCAATCACACCACATGCAGAAGAGTTAATTACTGCAGTTACACCGCCTGATTGTGCATAAAAAGCGTTTTTCATTGTCGTTCCTATTTACTTATAAAAGCCACCAATTATACATTGCATATAGTGAAATACTTGATTTTTTACTAAGGGGATTATTTATAACACCTTAAAATCGTAAGGTTCAACGTGCCAATTTTGCTGAGAATTGATAGTTAGTAGTAGGCATTTAGAGCCGCCATGATTGCGAGTTAAGCCTGCTGCGCCAGGATTAACAATCCAAGGTGTTTGGCCTTGTTCAATAAGCTGTTTGTGCGTATGCCCATAAACGATCATCTTAACATGAGGATACGCCTGCCTGAGTGATTCGTGCGAAGGTTGCTTGTGGCCAAATAGATGTCCATGGTTGACAACCAGTGTTCCACCAGGTAGCTCAAGAGATTCGGTGGTTTTTAATTGAGTTAAGTGTTGATCGTTGTTTCCTTGAACTGCTACGATTTGATACTTTGGTTTGAGCAAACACAGTGTCTTATCATCAACAATATCTCCCGCGTGAACCACAATATCACACTGCTCAAATAGAGCAATAATATGTGGATGAATAAATCCATGCGTATCTGAAAGGATGCCAATTTTTAAAGGAAGGTTCATCCTTATAGATTATACGCCAACTCGATTTTAGATAAAATCAAGTCGTGATATTTTTGTTTTGTTATTCGGTAAAAATAAACAATTTTGACACCTGTTAATAGGCATAATATTGCCATTCATAAAATGAATAAAATTTGAGGAGAATGAATAAAGTAAGGTTAAAAGTTACTTTATTTTTGTTGATACTATTAATAGGAGATTAGCATGGCAGTATTATTTTCAGATGAGTGGATGAACCAATTAAAAGATGAGTGGAATGCATCAGAAGAAGTGAGGGGAAAGTTGGCAGAAATTGACTTTTCTTCAACCATTGCTTGTGGCTTTAAAGGTGACGGCAAACCAACAGGTATTTTTATTGTTGAAAAAGGCGAGTGCATTAAAGCAGGCGATTATAACGGGGAGAATGTTGATTGGGATATGCGTGCCGATAAGAAAAATTGGATGAAATGGCTAGATAAACCTTTAGGTATGGCATCAATGGGCATGGCAGTTACCATGGGTAAGTTGAAGTTTGAGGCGGGTGATTTTGGCGCAATGATCAAAGATCCGAGAATGGCAACACCTTTTGTTAAGAGTTTTGCTTTAATGGGTGCGATTGGCGGTGAGTAATCATTAGACAGTTGTTATCGGTTAAAAACCCGCTAATAGGCGGGTTTTTTTATGTGTGATGTTTTAGAGGTATCGCCTGCTTAAAGGTTTCAATATTGATAAATCCATCCACAGGTTTTGTTTTAATTTTGGAGCTGGGCTTGCTAATAGCTACAACTGTACCAATGCCGAATTTTTCAGCAGATTTTAGTACACTGATAGAATCGTCAAAAAAAATGCTGGTTTGCTTGTCAAAGTTGATAGCCTGTTCTAGCTGATGCCAGAAACTCTGATCTTCTTTTGGCGCGTTATAGTCGTGGGAAGAGATAATATCGTCAAAATAACCTTCTAAATTAGTGACCTGCATTTTGAGTTTTATGGTTTTTCGATGGGCATTAGTTACTAGATAAACACGCTTATTGTGCTTTTTTGCTTGGGTTAAAAAATCTAGGACAAAGGGGTGTATTTGAATGAGGTGTGCAACATCTGTTTTAAGTTCAGCAATATCTAGTTTAAATATTTCCTGCCAATAGTCTAAGCAATACCAATGTAACTTTCCTTGTTGGGCTTCCAGCATAGGATAGATTTTATCTTTGGATTGTTGATGAGTAAGGTTGTGCTGATTAGCGTAGACCAAGGGTAAGTATTCCATCCAAAAATGCAAATCAAAGTTAAGGTCCAATAAGGTGCCATCCATGTCGAGCAGGATGGTATCAATTGTCTCCCAATCAATGCTACTCTCTTCGCCAGCTAGTGCCATTTTCTCCATCCTCTAAAACAATGCCAAGCGCTGCTAGCTCATCTCGAATTTGATCTGACATTGCAAAATTTTTGTTGTCTCTTGCCTCGTCCCTAAGTCTAATTTTTTCATCAATATCTTCATCAGATAGAGCCACACCTTGTTTAAGGAATAATTCTGCCTCCATTTGTAACAGGCCGATGTAGCTACCTAGTTTAATAAGTAGTTGTGCCAAAGCGCTAGCTTGATCTAGGTCTTTATTGCGTTCTAAGTTAATCAGTTTAGCCAGTTCAAATAAAATACTAAGAGCAATAGGCGTATTGAAATCATCATCGAGCGCTTCATTAAATCTAGTTTCAAAATCAAAGCGTTGTGAAACCTCATCTAACGCTGCATCACTGGCGTGTAAATCACGAATAGCTGTATATAGACGGGTAAGTGAAGATTTAGCATTATTTAGATTAGCGTCAGAGAAATTCAGTGGCGAACGATAATGCGAACTCATAATAAAATAGCGTAGTGTTTCCCCATCATAATTTTCTAGCACACCACGGATAGTGAAGAAATTATTGAGCGATTTGCTCATTTTTTCATCATTAATATTAACAAAGCCGACATGCATCCAAGTATTAACAAACGTGCAGTCATTTGCGCCCTCGGATTGAGCAATTTCGTTTTCATGGTGTGGAAAAGACAGATCCATACCGCCACCATGAATATCAAAATGATTGCCTAAGTGGTGTGTGGACATGGCAGAACATTCAATATGCCAGCCTGGTCGCCCGACACCCCAAGGAGATTCCCAGCTTGGTTCAGTTGGTTTGGCCATTTTCCAAAGTACAAAGTCCAGCGGATCTTTCTTATCAGAGTCAATATCTACTCTGGCACCCGCTTCCAGGTCGTCTAAGTTTTTACCGCTTAATTTTCCATAGTTGGCAAATTTGCGCACTGAGTAATATACGTCGCCATTTTTTGCCTGATAAGCCATACCTTTATCGATTAAAGCTTCAATCATGTAAAACATTTGGTCGATCGCTTCGGTCGCACGAGGTTCAATATCAGGCGGCAAAATGCCAAGTGCACGCTCATCTTCGTGCATGGCATCAATAAATCGATTGGTCAGGCTGTAAATATCTTCAGAATTTTCAATAGCGCGCGCAATGATTTTATCATCAATATCAGTAATATTGCGGACATAGTTAACGCTAGGAAAATGTCGCCTTAGGTGACGAGTAATTACATCAAACATAACTAAAACGCGCGCATGGCCCATATGGCAATAATCATAGACTGTCATTCCACAGACATAAATGCCTATCTTGTCAGGATCGATTGGATGAAAAACTTCTTTTTGTTTGCTGAGTGTGTTGTAAATTTTAATCATTAAAGGGTATTTTCATAAATAGCTAAATCTGAATAATTTTATTTTACTTTAAAGTGGTGCTAATATGCTTTGATACACAAACCCTTATTTTTTATAGGTATTGAGTGTACTTGTCGTTGTATAATCCATAACTTTTATTAATTAAGTGGAGAAAATATGAGCGTTTTAGTAACTCAACAGGCACCAGACTTTACAGCTGCGGCAGTATTAGCAAACGGCACAATCGTTGACGATTTTCAACTATCAAGTTTAAAAGGTAAAAAAATTATGGTGTTTTTCTACCCATTAGATTTTACCTTTGTTTGCCCTTCAGAGATTTTAGCGCACCATCACCGTGTTGCTCAGTTCGCTGAAAAAGGAGTAGAGGTTGTAGGTATTTCAGTTGATTCACAATTCACACACAATGCATGGCGTAACACTGCACCTGCAGATGGTGGCCTGGGCCCTATTGATTTTCCATTAGTTGCAGATACTAATCACTCTATTATGGAAGCTTACGGCATCGTTCATCCAGCAGGAATTGCGCTACGCGCCTCGTTCTTAATTGATGAGGAGTTTAATGTGCGTCACCAAGTAGTAAATGACTTGCCACTTGGACGAAATGTTGATGAGATGTTGCGTATGGTTGATGCGCTTGATTTTCACACAACGCATGGTGAAGTTTGCCCAGCAGGCTGGAATAAAGGTGATGAGGGTATGAAAGATACACCAGAAGGTGTGGCTGAATATTTAGCAAAAAATGCTGACGATCTATAATAGCTAGTCAGTTTGATTTGAGGGAGTGAAGTACTCCCTTTTTTACGCATTTAACAAGAGGAAATGGTAATGAAAAAATTTCAATGTATGGTTTGTGGTTGGATTTATGATGAAGCTAAAGGCTCTCCAAAAGAGGGTATTGAGCCAGGTACTAAGTGGGACGACGTTCCACAGGACTGGGTATGCCCAGATTGCGGTGTAACCAAGGATCAATTTGAAATGGAAGAAATCTAGTAAAATATCTGTTTTAAAGAATTATTTACAGGAAGCCGCATGTCAAAAATATTAGTATTGCCAGGTGATGGCATTGGTCAAGAAATTGTTGCTCAAGCTCTAAAGGTCATTGAGCATTTAAATGCAAACGACAACCTGAACATGGAGCTAGTTCACGGTTTAGTGGGCGGAACAGCCTATGATGAAACAGGCTCTCCATTACCACAAGCGACTATTGACGCTGCAAATGAATGCGATTCAATTTTGCTCGGCGCTGTAGGCGGTTATCAGTGGGAAGCGCTAGAGCGAGATCTGCGCCCTGAGCGTGGCCTTTTAGGCTTGCGCGCTGAGATGGATTTATTTTCCAACCTGCGCCCAGCTATTCTTTATCCGCAATTGGCTAGCGCTTCAACACTTAAAGAAGAAATCGTATCTGGCTTGGATTTGATGATTGTTCGTGAATTGGTTTCTGGCATATACTTTGGCCAGCCTCGTGGTATTGAGATGCGTGATGGCGAGCGTTATGGTTTTAATAGTGCTACCTATTCTGAATCTGAAATCAGACGTATTGGTCATTCTGCTTTTAAAATTGCCCAAAAACGCAATAAGCGCGTCTGTTCGGTCGATAAAGCCAACGTATTAGAAGTTTGTGAGCTTTGGCGCGATGTTATGGAAGAAGTAGCTAAAGACTATCCAGAGGTCGAGCTTTCGCATATGTATGTGGATAATGCCGCTATGCAACTTGTGAGAGCACCTAAGCAATTTGATGTAATGGTAACTTCAAACTTATTTGGCGATGTATTGTCAGATTGCGCAGCTATGCTTACGGGCTCTATTGGTATGCTGCCAAGCGCCTCTTTAAACAAAGACGGTTTTGGTATGTATGAGCCGATTCATGGCTCTGCACCAGATATTGCTGGCCAAGATATTGCTAATCCACTGGCCACTATTTTGTCGGTTTCAATGATGTTGCGCTACTCACTTAGCCAGACAACATTAGCTGATAAGATTGATTCAGCTGTGAATACAGTACTAGATCAAGGCTACCGTACAGCTGATATTGCCAGTGAAGGTGATACAGTAATTGGCACTAGTCAAATAGGCGATCTTGTTGTTGAAGCATTAAAAGCATAGCTATGAAAATTGTCGTTTATTCAACACATACTTGCCCAATTTGCGTTAAAACCAAAGAGCTGTTAGACAAGTGGAATCTACCCTTTGAGCAAAAATATATCGATGATGACCGCGCTCATATGGCTGAGTTTTCTAAAGTTACTAATGGTGCTAGAATGGTCCCACAAATTACTATAGATGGTAATCATATAGGCGGATTTAGCGATTTAACGGAGCTTCATATGGATGGATTTTTCAATTAAGTAAAGCTATGAAAAAACAAATTGATCAGGATATAATTTCTAGTTTTAATCGTAGACTTGAGGCACATCCAATCTATGCTTCAATAGAATCTCTTGAAGATTTAAGATGTTTTATGCAGCATCATGTGTATTCAGTTTGGGATTTTATGTCACTAATTAAATATCTTCAGAATCATGCCGCCCCAACTTCATATCCTTGGTTCCCGGTTAAAGATACAAGCATTAAAAGATTTATTAATGAGATTGTTTTAGAAGAAGAGTGCGACACTACAATTGATAAAACTGGATTTATATCTCATTTTGAATTATACCAAACCGCCATGAAAGAAGTGGGTGCCGATACAACAAATGTAAATCATTTTTTAGATTTGGTAAAGAGTCAGGGTATCAATAAAGCTTTGGAGTCGGACTTTGTGCCAAAGGCTTCATCAAAATTTACCAAGACAACATTTAAATTTATCCAGGAAGATAAACCACACAAGGTTGCAGCGGCTATGGCGCTTGGAAGGGAGCACATCATTCCATCAATGTTTCGTGCTATTTTACTACGAACAAAAATTAACGATAAACAAGCGCCAATTTTTCATTACTACTTAAATCGACATGTGCATTTAGACCAAGATTTTCATGCGCCTTTATCTTTAAATTTATTAAATAGTCTTTGTCAAAATGAGACAATGTTAGAAGAGTCTCTTATGGCTGCAAATGATGCTGTTAATGCTAGACTTGATTTTTGGGATGGTGTACTAGAAAAAATCAAATTTAATAAAAAAAATAACAATATTTAACTATCATTTTTTCTATACTAGAGTACTAGCTTTATAAGTCCAGCGCTTCAATTTCAAGTAACATTTTTCCAATGTGTTTACCTAGTTGGTCATCATAACTATGCCAATCTCGATAGTCAGATAAAAGCTTATCAGCAGACGGCTTGATTTCGTAATCGGCTAGATCTTCTTCATAGCCTTTCTCAACCTCTTGTTTAATAATAAGCAGATAATTTAAGTATGAGTCAATTGCTGTTTGAATGTCGCCTGACTGGCCATGACCAGGCACAACAGTAGTTATATCAAGAGATTTTGCATAATTAAGAATCTTAATGTTGTCAATCATACTCGATGACCCATCAAATCTACCCATTCTTTGAACTAGTGAATTATCACCCATAAAAAGAGTTTTGGAGTTTTTATGTTCTATCATAATGTCTGATGAGGAGTGCGATGAAGGGACAGGCGAATGAATAACCAGGACTTGACCGTCAATGGTTAGAACATCTTCATGGGAGATAGAATAACCAGGAATAATTGGAATTGTTTTTGTAGACTTTCCTGCTGTTAATTCATTATAAAAATCTGCCCATCTCTTCGCTTCACCATATTCAGCTTCTCGAATCATATTCATGTGAGCATAGAATTTAGCATTAGGATATTTGTTCTTAACAGCATGATTACCTAACCAATGATCGCCGTGAACATGAGTATTTATAACGGCAATAATAGGCTTTGTTGTTATGGTTTTTATCTCATTGATAATATTGTCGCCTGCAAATACAGAGCTACCAGGATCGATTAGTATTAGACCGTTTTTACCCTCTATGAATGCTGGATTATTGATAAATCCATGGTTTGCAACACTTGGCCCATCAAGTGGGCCATGCATTACGTAAACTTGTGAATTCAGCTGTTCAAACTTATAATCAGTACCTCCAATATCCCATGCTTGTGATATTGTTGTAAGTGTTAAGATAAATAATATTGCTATTTTTTTCATGTTTTTGTTTCCTATATCGAAATCATTATTGTACCTAATGTTATAATTCTAAAATGCGTAAAAAACCAACACTGAGTAGAATTACCGATATAGCAACGACTCGATTTTTTAATATTCAGTCAATGGATGTTGAATTTTCCAATGGTGAAAAACGACAATATGAGCGCCTAAAGCCTCCTGGAAATGGAGCTGTTTTGGTCATTCCAATGTTAGATGATGAGACAGTATTGATGATTTATGAATACTCTGGTGGTACAGATCGCTATGAATTGGCACTTACTAAGGGCAAAATTGACGATGGGGAAACGCCACTTGAGGCGGGCAATAGAGAGCTCATTGAAGAAATTGGTTACGGCGCGAAAAAGCTTACTTATATGAAGTCTATGAGCATTGCACCAGGCTATCAGTCGAGCGAAACTCATATTGTTTTGGCGCAAGACCTGTATCGAGAGTCAGCTGAGGGAGACGAGCCGGAGCCACTGGAAGTGGTTGAACACAAGCTGAGCGACTTAGAAAGCTTGGTTTATAACGATGATTTGACCGAGGCTAGAAGTATTGCTGCACTATATATGGCTAAAGAGGCAATCAGACAGCAAAGCTTAAGTGATTGAAATTCCTCAGGATTTTGTTCTAACTTCTGCATCCACACCTTTTCCTGAGATTGAGCGTGCTCTAAAAGAGCCTAATGGTCTAATTGCTATTGGCGGTGAGTTATCAACTCAACGTCTACTGTCAGCTTATAGACAAGGCATTTTTCCTTGGTATAGTGAGCATGATCCTATCCTTTGGTACAGTCCAAATCCTAGAATGATTATCACTAAAGAGGCGCTACATATTTCTAAAAGTTTAAATAAAACGATAAAATCTGATAAATTTCAAGTGAAGATAGATACCGATTTTGAGCGTATCATCCATCACTGTAAAACGCTCGATCGCAAAGATCAGACAGGCACTTGGATTAATCAAGAGATGGTGAGTGCTTATACCGAACTATATAAGCAAGGCTTTGTGCGCTGTGTTGGTGTGTATCAAGAGTCTAAGTTAGTGGGTGGCCTGTATGGCGTGTCATTGGGTCAGGTGTTTTTTGGCGAATCGATGTTTTCCTTAGTGCCAAATAGCTCTAAAGTGGCATTTGTTCACTTACTTAAAAATATGGGTTATTCGTTAGTTGATTGTCAGGTTGAAAGCCCACATTTGAAAAGCCTTGGCGCCTTTAATATTGAGCGCCATGCGTTCATTCAAAGTCTGCAAGAATTACTGTAAAATAACAACTAATTTTATAAATAATTAAGAGAGAATTAAAATGGAAAAAATGATCAAGTTAACAGCATTAATGTTTATTGTTGTCGGTCTTGCTGCTTGTGGGAAAATGGGTGAATTAGAAGCGGTTAAAGCATCTGCACCTACTGCCGATAATACACCTACACCTACTGCTGAAAATACAATCGCACCTGAGTTAGATATCTTGCCGCATAATTCAAAATAACGCTTGGGCTTTTCTTACAAAAATCAATCTTTACACGCCGAATCTGTTGATATTGCAGATTTGATGGATCGTTATGGTTCGCCTTTATACGTATATTCACGTACCGATATTGAAAATAATTGGCGCGAATTTGACTTAGCCTTTGGCCAGCACCCACATTTAGTCTGTTATGCAGTTAAGGCTAATTCTAATATTGCTGTACTCAATGTGCTAGCTAAGGTCGGCGCAGGATTTGACATTGTTTCTATTGGTGAGTTAGAGCGTGTTCTGGCCGCAGGCGGCGATGCTAACAAATGCGTGTTTTCAGGTGTGGCAAAAACAGCTGAGGAAATTAAGCGTGGCCTTGAAGTAGGTATTCGCTGTTTTAATGTGGAGTCTGGTGCAGAGCTTGAGCGGATTGAGCAAGTGGCTGAGTCTATGAACAAACAAGCCCCTATCTCTATTCGCGTTAACCCAAATGTGGATGCAAAAACACATCCGTATATCTCTACTGGCCTTAAAGAAAATAAGTTTGGTGTAGATATTGACGATGCACTCTTACTCTATAAAAACGCGCAACAATCTAAGCATTTATTAATTAAAGGTTTGGACTGTCATATTGGTTCACAACTTACAGATGTTTCGCCGTTTTTAGACGCACTAGACAAAGTATTGGGTTTGATTGAGATACTTAAAAAGCAAGGCATTTATATTGAACATCTAGACTTAGGCGGTGGCGTTGGTATTACTTATGATGATGAGGTAACGATTGATATTTCAGCTTATATTGCCAAAGTACTAGAAAAGGCTGGTCATTTAGAAATTATTTTAGAGCCAGGACGCGCTATTGTCGGCAATGCAGGCGCCTTTATCACCAAAGTTGAATTTCTAAAACAAAATTCAGATAAATCATTTGCTATTATTGATGGTGCGATGAATGACTTGTTGCGACCAGCTTTTTATAATGCCTATCATCAGGTATTGCCTGTACGTGAAAATGCTCAAGGAGTTGAGGCCAATTGGGACTTAGTAGGCCCGATTTGTGAAACCGGTGATTTTTTAGCTAAGGACCGAGCATTATCTTTATCTGAGGACGACTATTTGGCTATTATGTCTGCAGGCGCGTATGGCTTTACCATGAGTTCTAATTATAATTCCCGCCCACGCGTGGCTGAGGTGATGGTGTCAGATGATGCACACCACTTAATTCGCAAGCGTGAAACCATTCAAGATTTATTTAATACAGAGATTCTAATCCATGATTAAGCTTACCAATAATCAAAAGAAATTTTTACGCTCTAAAGGGCACAGTTTAAAGCCAGTGGTTATGTTAGGTCAACACGGACTTACCGAAGGCGTATTAGCTGAATTGAGCTCTAGTTTAGGGACGCATGAGCTGTTAAAGATTAAGATTCGAGGCGATGACCGAGAAGACAAGCAGCGTATTATTGACGAGATTCTGCAAAAAACACAAGCACACTTAGTACAAGTAATTGGTAACGTTATGGTGATTTATCGAGCTTTTGATAAAGAGCCTCAGCTTATTCTTCCAAGAAAATAACTCACATGACTAAGATTGCAATTAGTGCTGCTGAAACCTCAGGCGACCTAATTGGATCAACTCTGATTCAAGAGCTAAAAAAACAAGATCCAACACTTCAAATTGAAGGTTTGTGCGGTGAAAAAATGCAGGCTCAAGGGTGTGTACAGCTCTGGGATATGAGCCTAGTGAATGTCATGGGATTTAGCGAGGTGTTTAAAAAACTCCCGTCATTGCTAAGATTGAGAAAGGCTATTGTTACGTATTTTTCACGCAATAAGCCTGATGTTTTTATTGGTGTAGATGCGCCAGATTTTAATTTTTTTATTGAGAAAAAACTTAAAAATCAAGAGATTAAGACGATTCATTTTGTCTCTCCTTCGGTTTGGGCATGGCGCGCCTCACGTGTTAAGAAAATCAAGCGTGCTAGTGATTTGATACTGTGCTTGTTTCCTTTTGAAGTGGCATTCTATGAGCGAAACAACCAAAAAGCTGTTTTTGTTGGGCACCCTTTGGCAGAAAAACTTACGCCTAGAAAAAACCACCAAACCACTAAAAATATCTTGCTTATGCCTGGCTCAAGAGCGGGTGAAGTTAAACGATTATTGCCCGAAATGTTGCTCGCTGCAAAGTCTATGGCAGAGCAAGACCCATCACTCAGCTTTCATTTAGCATTAGCTAATGAGGAGCTACTGGAATGGTCTCGATCGCTAATTGCTGAGCGAGATGTTAGCTTGTCTATTAATGAAGCGCATGAACGCATGCAAAGTGCAGATTTAGTACTGGTTGCCTCGGGTACAGCAGCACTTGAATTGGCACTGGTTGGTGTGCCAATGGTGGTGGTTTATAAGCTATCAGCACTGAGTTATTTTATTGCCTCCAATTTAGTAACCAGTGAATTTATTAGCCTACCTAATGTGATTGCCAATAAGGCAATAGTTCCAGAATTAATCCAAACACAGGCAAATGGCGATAACATTGCTCAGCACGCAATGCGCATTTTACAGAGTGACCAGTCAGCGCTAATTGCTGAGTTTGGGAAAATACATAAAAGTTTACATCTAGATGCCGATCATGAATCGGCTAAACTTATTCTTAAATTTATTCATGAATAGAGAATTTCAGAAAATAGTTGACTTAGCGCTGGCTGAAGATTTGGGCTCTGGCGACGTATCAGCAAGTTTATTGCCTGATGAGCAAACTTTTGCGACGATCATTTGTCGAGAACATGCAGTTATTTGTGGGATGGCATTTGCTCAAGCCGCTTTTTTGACCTTGGATCAGAATATTAAAATTAAATGGCAAGTAGAAGAGGGTGATTGGGCAGAGCCCTCTCAAGTATTAGCAATTTTATCGGGCCCCTCAAGGTCAATTATTAGTGCAGAGCGTGTTGCGCTTAATTTTTTGCAGACCTTGAGCGCGGTGGCAACACAGACTAGAAGGTTGGTTGATCATATTGCCCATACTAAAGCACAACTACTAGATACTAGAAAAACCTTACCAGGTCTTCGTTTAGCGCAAAAATATGCAGTTGCTTGCGGTGGCGGCATGAATCATCGAATGGGATTGTATGATTGTATTATGCTTAAAGAAAACCATATTATAGCTTCAGGTGGTATCAGCAAGGCAGTTCAAAAAGCAAAAGAAAATTATCCTGAACTTGATTTAATTGTTGAGGTGGAAACGTTAGAGCAGCTAAAAGAGACGCTAACATTAGCAGGAATAACGAGAGTATTGTGTGATAACTTCTCGAACCAAGATCTAGTCGAAGCGGTGCGGATGGCTGCTGATAAATTACCGATAGAAGCGTCTGGCAATATTGACATAGATACCCTGATTGCAACCGCTGAAACCGGTGTTGATTTTATTTCAACAGGCAGTATTACCAAAAACATTCAAGCGATTGATTTGTCGTTACGTTTTTCCTGAGGCAAAAAACACAGGACTTCTTAGACTATCTTGGGTATTGTAGCGTAAAGGTTTGTTGTTTTCGTCTACAACACGTCCGCCAGCAGCCTCCAAAATACACCCACCAGCAGCCGTATCCCATTCTGAGCAAGGACCAAATCTTGGATAGTAGTCATACTTACCTTCGGCAATTTTACAAAATTTTAGCGCACTTCCTAAATAATTGATGCGATATTGTTCAAAATGATCTAGATGGCTATGTAGTTTATGATTATGAGATGAGTGGTGACCAATTACAACCTCTAAAGGTGTTTTTTGAGGGCTTACTTGAAGTTCGGTTTTGGTATTATTTTGAAGCTTAAAAGCCCTAAATTGATCGTTGGTAAAGTAGTGTGTTTTGCTTAGAGGTGCATAGATAAAACCAAAAATAGGGCGATTATTTTTGATATAAGCAATGCAAATACAAAACTCACCAGTTTGCTCAATAAAGTCCCTAGTGCCATCAAGCGGATCCATAAGCCAGTATTCATCCCAGCTTGAACGTTCAAAAAAATTAACTAATTCAGATTCTTCAGAAATAATAGGAACGTTAGGAGTAAGTTGCTTTAAGGTTGCAGATAACAGCTGATGTGCTTTTTGGTCAACAACAGTTAATGGCGTTTGATCTGATTTGGTTTCAATGGTTAGACTAGTTTTGTAGTACGACATAATCAACTCTCCAACTTGTGTGGTGAGTGTGATTAAGTGCGGTGTTAGCGTATTGAACATCATGATATTATCATACCATTGAGGGTGATAAATACTGCTAAATATGGTGGGCCTACTTGGACTTGAACCAAGGACCAATCGATTATGAGTCGAGTGCTCTAACCAACTGAGCTATAGGCCCGATAAAACGGATTTTTTTAAGAATCTAAAAAGCTTTGTAGCTTATGAGCACGAGAAGGGTGTCGTAGCTTTCTTAGTGCTTTCGCTTCAATTTGACGGATACGTTCTCGCGTCACATCAAATTGTCTGCCAACTTCTTCTAACGTGTGATCTGTATTCATGTCGATACCAAAGCGCATTTTTAATACTTTTGCTTCACGAGGAGATAGATTGGCCAGTAGATCGCCAGTTGTTTCTCTAAGGCTTTCTTTAGTAGTGATTTCTACAGGAGAGGATAGGTTTGTATCTTCAATAAAATCACCAATATTAGAATCTTCATCATCACCAACAGGTGTTTCCATTGATAATGGCTCCTTGGCAATTTTCAAAATTTTAATAATCTTATATTCTGGCAGCTCCATTTCAGTGGCCAACTCTTCTGGAGAGGCTTCACGACCGAATTTTTGTAGTAATTGACGACGTACACGATTGAGCTTATTAATGGTTTCAATCATATGCACTGGAATACGAATGGTGCGTGCTTGATCGGCAATTGAACGAGTAATGGCTTGGCGAATCCACCAAGTGGCGTATGTTGAGAATTTGTAACCACGACGATATTCAAACTTGTCAACCGCTTTCATAAGGCCGACATTTCCTTCTTGAATAAGGTCTAAAAACTGTAAGCCGCGATTTGCGTATTTTTTGGCAATCGAGATAACCAATCTCAAGTTAGCTTCAATCATTTGTGATTTGGCCTTCTTGGCACGACGATCGCCCTTTCGATAAAGTTTGTTAAGAGATTTTAACTCAGCAATGGTTAGTTGCATCTCTTCTTCATATTCGTGTAAATTTTTCTGCGCATAGAATATTTCATCTTTGGCCGCAGCAAGGTCTTTAGCAACTTTTTCGTCTACTTTTGCATTGTTCAGCCAATCGTAATTCGTTTCGTTGTCATTAAATAGTTCAAAAAATTGAGCCCTTTCCATGCCCGCGTAAAGACAAGCATTTTGGATAACTTTTTCCTGTTTTTTAACTTGTGCAACGCGATCACAAATCACCTCCATCATAGTGGAAACTAACTTAGGCGCAAGGCGCAAATCTGACAAGCCTTTTGATAGTTGTACGCGTGCGGCCACTGTTTTTTTATGACGAAAGCCATGCTTTTCTTTTAATTCTTGATAGCCTTGAGAGCAACCTAAAACAGTTTCAAAACGGGTGTACACCTTACCTTCATCAGGGCCAGTATATTCCATTTCTTCCATGTCTTCATATTCTTCATCATCATCAAACTCACCTGCATCAAAAGCAGCTTTTTTGGCTTCAAAATCAGCTGCATCGCCCTGATAACCAATGATGACGTCAGTCATTTTACATTTTCCTTCTTCTAGACGTTTGTGGGCCTTAAAGAAGTAATCAGTAATTGATGGATAAAGTGTGATGGCTTGCATAATTTCGAATACACCTGCCTCAATTTCTTTGGCAATGCGAATCTCATCTTCTTGCTCTAATAGATCAACAACACCCATTTCACGCATATACATTCTAACCGGATCAGTTGTTCGTCCAAACTCAGAGTCAAGAGCAGCTAATGCGGCAACAGCTGCTTCTGCAGAAGTGGATTGTGCCTTGGCACCTGACTCTACAACCAAGGTGTCTGCATCAGGGACTGAATCAGAAACTGTAATATCTAACTCTTCCAAAATAGTAACAATTGGCTCTATCTGCTCTTGTGTTAATAAGTCTTCAGGCAAGATGTCGTTGATTTCAGAGTAGGTTAAGTAACCTTTTTCTTTACCAACCGTAATCAATTTTTGTAGTGCTTGCTTGTGTGCTTTTGTAGTAGATTTCATAGAGTAACGTGTTATGACAGACCAAATTATGGATTATACACAAAGATATTTGTTAAAAATCATAGCATCGTGCGTTTTAGCGTTGAATATTTATTGAATGTCAGAAAAAATATTGATGATAGATTGTTCTTCACTAATACGCTTAATAACTTCAGCCATAATAGGGGCAATTGAAAGTTGCCTAATTTTATGACATTTAGCAGCGTCAGCCATTAAAGGGATAGTGTTTGTAGTGATTAATTCGTCTAGCTCAGAGTTTTTAATATTGTTGATCGCATTACCTGATAGTACTGCATGTGTGGCATATGCGACAACTTTTTTGGCACCTTTTTCTTTAAGAATGCCTGCTGCTTGACATAAAGTTCCTGCTGTATCAACCATATCATCGATCAAGATACAAGTTTTTCCTTTGACGTCACCAATCACATTCATGACTTTTACCATATTGGGAGCGGGGCGACGTTTGTCAATAATAGCCAAATCTGCATCATTAAGTTTTTTGGCAGCAGCGCGTGCACGAACAACACCACCTACATCTGGAGAAACCACGACAATATCTTCATGATTTTGGCTGACAATATCCTCTAGTAGCACAGGCTGGGCATAGATATTATCAATAGGAATATCAAAGAAACCCTGAATTTGATCAGCGTGTAAATCAACTGTTAAAATTCTATCAATGCCAGCAGATTCAACCATTTTAGCAGCGAGTTTTGCAGTAATAGGAACACGAGTTAGGCGTGAGCGACGATCTTGTCGTGAATAGCCAAAGTAAGGCACAACTGCAGTAATTCTCGCTGCTGATGAACGCTTTAAAGCATCGGCCATGACTAATAATTCCATCAGTGTTTCAGCGGGAGAAGGTCCGCAAGTTGGCTGGATAATAAACACATCGCAGCCTCGTACATTTTCTAAAATTTCAACTTGTGATTCACCATCACTAAACCTGCCAACCACTGCTTTTCCCTGTGCAACATTTAAACTAGAAATAATTTCGCCAGAAAGTAATGGATTGGCATTGCCACTAAAAATTTTGATGGTGTCGAGAGACATAAGTATGATTAATTGTTGAGAATTGTTTAAATTATACTAGGTTACAATGATAAAAATAGTTTTTGCTAAGGGATTGCGTAAGTAAATTTAGTTAGATAATAGATATAAAAAAAGCCACATCTTAGCGTTAAGATGTGGCTTTTGAAAAATGGCTGGGCTGGCAGGATTTGAACCTGCGCATGACGGGATCAAAACCCGTTGCCTTACCGCTTGGCGACAGCCCATTTAAGGATTGGAGAAGTGTTTATTGCTTGTGCAGTAAAACTCATCCATTTTTTTGGCATTTTTTCTAATGCTGCCAAAGCATTTTTTTTAGTGGAAAATTCAGCAAAAACACTGCTACCCGTTCCACTCATTCTTGCTTTTCCTATCAGATTGGAGCAGTTATTAAGTTCCTCTAACGCAAGCCCAATTTCCTCTGTTTGCTCAATGGCTGCTTGCAGACAGTCATTGTGAGTATTTGTAAGCTCAGAGAAGTCGGATATTTTCCCTATCATCGGACTCATTGTCAATGCTTTATGCGAGAAAATTTCTGATGTGGAGGTATGCTGGTTAACAAAAACCACTAAAAAGTAGTTATTTGGGGTGTTTACAGGACTTAAAATTTCTCCTACGCCTTCCGCCCAAGCGCTTTGAGCATTGATAAAAACGGGCACATCTGCACCTAGCTCTAGACCTAATGCTGTAAGTTTCTGCAAACTTAAGTCTGTTTTCCAAAGGTGATTAAGCGCAACTAGTGTCGTAGCCGCATCAGACGATCCACCACCCAAGCCAGCGCCTGCAGGGATGCGTTTTACAATAGAGATATCACACCCTAGATGCGTCTTAGTGTTTTTTTGTAAAAGCTCAGCGGCGCGTATGATTAAATCGCATTCTGGTGCAATATTTTCATTACCTGAGGTTCGATTAATAATGCCCTGATCAGTTACTGTAAATTGCAACTCATCATGATAATCTAATAGCTGAAAAAGAGTTTGTAAGTTGTGGTAGCCATCTTTGCGTTTGCTGTTGATATGCAAAAATAAGTTAATTTTTGCAGGCGCCAGCCAAACTTTAGGTGAGCTAGACATCAATAAAGACGTCTCGATAGTATTTTAATTCGTCAATTGAGTCACGAATATCAGCTAATGCTAAGTGTGCAGGCTCGCCCGTCCTAATCATTTTTGCTTCAGGTTTCCAGCGGACTAACAGCTCTTTGAGTGTGCTGACATCAATATGACGATAGTGGAAGAATTTTTCTAATTCGGGCATGTAGTTGTACAAAAAACGTCTATCTTGACAAATGGTATTACCACACATGGGTGACACACCAGCATCAACATATTTTTCTAAAAACTCAATAGTTTGTTTTTCAGCTTGCTTAGTAGATATAACACTGTCTTTAACGCGTTGAACCAAGCCAGAGTTAGTGTGATGTTCCGTATTCCACTCGTCCATACCTGCTAGAATTTCTCCACTTTGATGAATCGCTAAAGAAGGACCTTCTGCTAAAATATTAAGATCTTTGTCTGTCACAATCGTGGCAATTTCAATAATGACATCGCGTTCTGGAAAAAGGCCAGTCATTTCTAGATCAATCCAAATTAAATTTGATTCTTTGTTCATAAGTTTATCCTTTAACAGCCTGTTGATTCACGTACAAAGTCATCTAGCTTTTGATGTGCTGAGCCTTTATTTAAAATATTAAAAGCCTTGTCAATACCGTCTTGGAGTGAAGTGCCTAGACCACATACATAAATAGCAGCGCCGGCATTTAGTGCAATAATATTTTTAGCTGAGCCTTCTTTACCATCAAGCGCTTGTTGAATCAGAGTTAAGGAATCTTCGGCATCATTCGCTTTAATATCATCTAGATTACCCAGTGGTATGCCAAAGTCAGTTGGGTTAATGGTGTAAGTGGTGATCACGCCATTCTTTAGCTCTGCAACAAAAGTGTCATCTGCGATGGATATTTCATCTAAGCCGTCTTTGGAATGGACGACCATTACATGCCTAGATCCTAGGCTTTTCAAAACATTGGCGATGGGCTCAACTAATTCCTTGCTATATACTCCCATGACTTGTGTCGGTGCTTTGGCAGGGTTAGTGAGTGGACCAAGTACGTTGAAAATAGTTCTAACAGCCAGCTCTTTGCGCGGCCCAATGGCGTATTTCATGGCTGAATGATGAGCAGGGGCAAACATAAAACCAACACCAATTTTATTAACACTATGGCTAATTTGCTCCGCACTCATCTCTAAATTAACCCCCGCAGCTTCTAGAACGTCCGCACTGCCAGATTTTGATGAAATAGAGCGATTACCGTGCTTGGCAACTGAACCGCCAGCAGCTGCAACAACAAAGGCGCAAGCAGTAGAGACGTTAAACAAGCTAAGTCCGTCACCGCCTGTTCCGCAAGTATCAACTAGATGCTTGGTATTTTTGACTTCTACACCTTTGGCAAGCGAACGCATCACTTTGGCGCTGGCCGTTATTTCGGCAATGGTTTCGCCCTTCATAGAAAGACCAACTAAGAAGGCGCCAATTTGTGCATCGGTCGTTTTGCCAGTCATAATGTCACTCATGACAGCATGCATTTCACTTTCGGTTAGATCTTGTTTTGCAATAACTGCTTTGATAGCTTGTTGTATATTCATGGGTTAATCTTCATTCATTAAGGTTTCAATTTCATCAATAGTTTTAGCAAGTTGTTCGGTTAAGACTGTGTTACCAGCATTTGTTACCCAAACATCATCTTCGATTCTAATGCCGATATTGTGGTAAATAGGGTTGATTTTATCACTCTTACGAATATAAATACCAGGTTCAACAGTGATTACCATACCTTCCTCAAATTTACGATGTTGTTGGTCTTGTTGGTATTTTCCAACATCATGAACATCCATGCCTAGCCAGTGGCCGGTACCATGCATGTAAAAATTTGATAGCGGCTCATCTAATGCAAGCAAACCTAGCGATTCAAGCCCTTTTCGAATAATGTTAGAGGCGATTTCATGTGGTTTGTGAACACTAACACCAGGCTTAATACTATCAATAGCAGCCAATTGAGCATCTAGTACGATTTGATAAATTTGTTTTTGTGCTGTACTAAATCGACCATTAACCGGGAAAGTGCGTGTAATATCGCTCGCATAGTTTTCAAACTCACAACCAGCATCAATCAGTACCAAGTCGCCGTCTTTAAGCGGTTTGTTGTTTTCTATGTAGTGCAATATGCAGGCATTTTTTCCACCTGCAACAATAGGAGTATAGGCATGTACTGCATTGTTTTTAACAAAGTGTGCGTCAAAAATACTTTGAAGTTCGTATTCAAACATATTAGGAGATGTATTTTTCATGGCAAGTACGTGAGCTACCATTGAAACATTAGCTGCTCTTTGCATGGTGCTTATTTCAAACTCATCTTTAATTAAGCGCATTTCATGCAAAGGATCTTGCAGACTTTTAAGCGTGTAGCTTGAAAGTAGACTGCTAAGCGTTCTGTCAAGATCACAAGGCTTCTCGTCAAAATAAACTACATTTTCTGCTGTGATTAATTGTGACAAGTGATCTTTTAATAAATTGATGTTTAAAGCTTTCTCAAGCTTTAGAGTCTCGGGCGCGTCTGCAAGGCCTAGGCGCTCTCCATCCCAAATTTCACGATCAGGATCTTTGTCTCTCAAAAACATAGTATAGGTGCTTCGACTGATAACAGCGACTGCTTGCGGCTCTTTAAACCCAGTTAAATAGAAAAAATCGCTATTTGGTCGAAATGGGAAAGTAACGTCACCATTTCTAAATTGTTCAGGATTGGTTGAGACAACAATAACAGCGTTATCATCAATCTGGCTTAGTAACTCTTTTCTTCTATTTTGATGTATCATTATTTTTCAAGTCAATTTAGTAGCGCAAAGATACCATGAAACACGTCCGCTTGTACCAAAATGCCCCTTTGAAAATTAATGATAATAAGTTTCTTGATGACTATGCATCACATCATTTAACTAAGGTTTTGCGCTTTCCTCAAGGGCGCGATATTACTTTATTTAATGGCGATGGATTTAATTATCAAGCGAGTGTTCTGAGTGTAAAAAAAAAGTGTGAAGTGCGAATTACAAGTCGCACCGCTAATTTAAACGAATCAAGGTTAAATCTGACTTTAGCACAAGGTATTGCTAAGGGTGAAAAAATGGATTTTTTAATACAAAAAGCAGTAGAGCTTGGGGTGAATCAAATTATTCCTATTTTTACTCAACATTGTGTGGTGAGACTCGCAGCTGAAAAACTCCAAAAACGCATGCAACATTGGCGCAAAATTATTATTGGTGCTTGCGAACAATCAGGTAGATCAGTGGTTCCAGAGTTGCTAGAGCCATTAAGTTTGGAAGAGCTTATGGCTCGTAATTTTGATTCTGTGTTTGTACTGCACCATCGAGCAGAAAGTTCTTTGTTAGAGTTTGATCAGCCTGACCAAGCAACCATTATTATAGGTCCTGAGGGTGGGCTGAGCGATAAAGAGATTGCTTATACTGTCCAAAATGGTGCGCAACCATTATTACTAGGCTCTAGAGTGCTGAGAACAGAAACAGCCTCTCTAGCCGCTATTGCGAATATGCAAATGCTATGGGGTAGTTAAAACGGCTAATGCTTTTTGAATTGGCTCGAGCACAGGCGCTAATTTTTTGCGAATTGCCGATCCGGTTAGATTATGAGCCGAAATTGTACTTACTACCAAACGTTCATTAACACCTGCTAATAATAATCTAGCATTGAGCTGCTCCTGTTCCGCGCTTGAGTTGAGATTTAGACTTTTAATTTGTATATTAATCTTATCAAGAGAGCTCTGCGGAGTTATTTTTTCATGAGATATATATTGGCCAAGCACTTCTAAAGCACGGTAAAGTACATATTCTTGATTAATCTTTTTTAAAATATGGGCAAGTGTGGATAGAAAGATTTGCACCTGATCATTGTTAATAATTTGCAGGTCAGGATGTTCATAATTAGGCGATTGAATTTTAAACTCATTAGGTAGATGGCCTTGCATTCTTTCAACAAAACCCACCAAAAAGGCAGTTTTTCTTTGACCCTGTTTCCATAATTTATCTTTAGATTTTTGGTCGATTAAATCGCCTTGTAAGACTAAACTAGTTGTATCAATTAGCTGTTCTGTTTCGTTTATAAAAGGCAAAAATTCTAATAAGTATTGGGCAACATCTCGACCTGTTTGAGTTTGAATGACGAATTCTTTGGTTAGCAAAAAACGACCAATTTCGGCTTGATTGTCGGTATTAGTAGCACACCACCAAGTGAGTTTTAGAAGTTGATCGTCAAGATTGGTTGAGTTAGCAACCGCTACAACCGCCTCAACCTCACCTAGTTTGAGCAAAGATGCTAGATTTGAAGACTCAACTTGCCCCATTCTTGACCAACGCTTTAGGTAAGAAGGATAGCCGCCCATTGCACCCAAAACTTGGGTAACCAATAGTTTTTTAACATCTTTAATATAAGCTGCACTGTCTCCGCTCGGCTTTAGCTCGATTGTTTGTTCTTTAAATTGTGCATTAAGCCCTACAACGACTAGCTTATAGGTATCAATGCGAATAGCAATCGAGGTGGCAATTAAAACATTTAGTTTTAGTATGTCTTCAGGCTCAAGCATTTAACAGTCTATTTAGTTGTGATAAGGAGTGAGAAGCAAGTGAATCTTTAAAGATAATCAACGAATTTTTGCCAAGATTGATTATCACCAGGAATTGAGATTGATAGGCGCAGTAAACACAAGGGTATTGGCAAGAATTGCCAGACTTATCGATTGTTGTAAACGCTTGATCGTCTAAAGTGATCGAACAAATTGCGCTCGACTTTGTTAATAAGATATGTGTATTTAACCAGTAAAAATGCGCTATAAGTAGGATGCTAAACATCAAGCTAGCATAGTGGTTAAAATTGTAAACCCAAACGATAGTGAGTGCAAATAAATGCACAAGCATTGAGATGCGTTGGTAAATTTTTGACGCCTGAAGCTTAAAAGTGGTTCGTTCAGTCGCTATCACTTAATTCTGTCGCTAGTTGTCCTGCCCTATCAAATGCAGCGCGCATAGCGTGCGCCACTACAATGTCAAAATTTTGATCTTGAAACGACTCGATGGCAGCTTGGGTTGTTCCGTTTGGAGAGGTAACATTGGCGCGTAATTCTTTAGGTGATTCGTCGCTCGCATCAGCCATCATACTAGCACCTAAAGCTGTTTTTACGCTTAGCATTTGAGCAGTTTTTTTGTCTAATCCTAATGCAACACCAGCCTTTGACATGGACTCAATCATCAAGAAGAAATAAGCCGGTCCACTGCCAGACAAGGCAGTGACAGCATCTAACATTGCCTCCTCTGCCACCCATAGAGTTTGTCCTACACAACCAAGAATGTTGGTGGCTAATTGTTTCTGAGCGTCGCTTACAAGGTTGTTGGCAAACATTCCTGTTACACCTTGATTGAGTAAAGCCGGGGTGTTTGGCATGGTGCGCACAATTGCTTTTTTACCACCAAGCCAGCGGTCAATATCATGGGCATGAATCCCTGCAGCAATTGAAATAATTAGAGTGTTGGTGTTTAGTGATGTTTGTAACGATCGACAAACGCTGGCAAGCACCTGGGGTTTAACCGCTAAAACCACTACATCGCAACAACGAGCCAATGCCAAATTATCCGTAAATGCTTCAAGGTTAAATGTTTGCTTACGTAGGGATAATAGCGCTTCGTTAGTATCGCTGACTTTGATATTGTCAGCAGAAAAACCTGTATTGATTAATCCGGAAATAATAGCAGAAGCCATATTACCTGCGCCAATGAATCCAATTGTTGCTGTATTTTTCATTACAATGTTTTTTAAATTTAGTTTGAAGACTATTCTACCAAAATAACCAAAGAGGTATCAAAGTGAGTGCAAAAAAATTCAATCCAAAATTAATCATGATCGATGTTGATGGTACCTTGGTAGACAGTGTTCCAGATTTGGCTTATTGTGTTGATGAAACTATGAAGGCTATGGGAAAGAAGCCTTGGGGTGAGGCTCAAGTTCGCCATTGGGTGGGTAATGGTGTGCCAAAATTAGTGGAAAGGTCTTTGACAGGCGAGCTAGAAGGTGTACCTAATCAAGCCGAATACGACCAAGCATACCCAATATTTTTAGAACTGTATTCTGTCAATACTTCTGTTCGATCATGTCTATACAAAGGCGTTAAAGAAGGGTTAGACTATCTGACAGCGCAAGGTTACACGTTAGGCTGTGTAACCAATAAAGCTGAGCAGTTCACCTTGCCTATTTTAAAAGATTTGGACGTTTTTGATTATTTTGGTATCGTGGTATCTGGAGATACTTTAGCAAAGAAAAAACCGGACCCATTGCCGCTTTTACACAGTGCTGACTTTTTCGGTATCGATCCAAAAGATTCACTCATGTTGGGAGATTCAGTAAGCGATGTTAAGGCGTCACGTGCGGCTGGATTTGATATTATCTGTATGTCATATGGATATAACCATGGTAATGATATTCGTGATACTAATCCAGATTTGGTTATTGATTCCATGGTTGAACTGAAAGATTATCTATAAATTTCTATAAATAAAATTGACAGATTTTGATAATGGTTTAGTGTTTTTTTGCATCAAGGGTAAAACACAACCTTTGTTTAAAGTGACGTAAAATGAATGGTTATGGATACATTTGATCAAAATCACATTTGGCATCCTTATGCCAAAATTCCTAACCCTGTTACAGCGAATAAAGTGCTTTCAGCTAAGGGTGTTTACCTTAATTTAGAGGGTAACAGGTGTGTTATTGACGGCATGAGTTCTTGGTGGAGTGCTATTCATGGCTACAACCACCCTGTATTAAATCAAACCATAACAACACAGCTGGGGAAAATGTCACATGTGATGTTTGGCGGCCTGACACATGACCCTGCAATTAATCTTGCTAAGACTTTAGTTGAAATTACACCTGAAAACCTAAGTAAAGTTTTTTTTTCAGATTCTGGTTCTATTGCTGTAGAAGTTGCGATGAAAATGGCGTTGCAATATTGGCATAACAAAGACCAATCAAAAAAACATAAATTTATTACTATTCGCGGAGGCTATCATGGCGATAGTTTCGGTGCGATGAGTGTTTGCGATCCAGACAATGGCATGCATCATTTGTTTTCAGGTATCTTGCCACAACATTTTTTTGTCAAGAGTCCGTCAATAGTTTCAATGGACGAGGCGTTAGCAGATTTAAAAAAAACCTTAAAATCACATTCCAAAAACATTGCTGCTATGATTTTGGAGCCGATAGTTCAGGGTGCAGGTGGCATGAGGATTTACAATCCACAATATTTAACCCAAGCAAAAGCATTATGCAAACAGTATGACGTATTGTTCGTTTTAGATGAAATTGCCACAGGATTTGGACGAACAGGTGAATTATTTGCATTAGAGTATGTCGATGTTGAGCCGGATATTTTGTGTTTAGGTAAGGCGTTAACAGGCGGTTATATGACTTTGGCTGCAACCTTAACAACGGATGAAATCTCACAAGGGATTGGCACACTTATGCATGGCCCTACCTTTATGGCTAACCCATTGGCTTGTAGTGTTGCCAATGCGAATATTGAGCTATTGCTAAATTCTCCATGGCAAGATAATATTGCTGATATTGAGACTGTTTTGAGTGGTGAGCTGTCTTCATTGAGGTCACATGATAAAGTCGCTGATGTGCGTATTTTAGGCGCGATTGGTGTCGTAGAATTAACTCAAGAGATAGATGTAGAGAAGGTTCAAAATCAACTGATTGAAAATGGAGTATGGCTTAGACCTTATGGTAAGCTATTGTATACTATGCCTCCTTTTATCATTAACAAGCAAGAATTATTGCTAATTACCAAAGCTATTAAAACTGTTATCGAAAAATTATGAAGAAAATATTACTAATATTGAGTTTGTTTGTATCCATTTCTAGTGCTAGTAACTATAAAAAAGTTAGTGTTGAAGTCATTGCTGAGAATCTTAATGGCAGTGCTTATTACATACCTGGACTGTCTGGTTCGGCAACTGAATACGAGGGTTTTATCTCCAACGCAGGTTTTGTAGTAACCAGCGAAGGAGTGGTAGTGTTTGATGCTTTGGGCACGCCATCACTCGCTAAAGCCATGCTTGGTGAAATCCGAAAAGTGACTAACAAGCCTATTAAACTAGTGATTGTGAGCCATTATCACGCAGATCATATTTATGGATTACAAGTTTTTAAGGAGCAAGGTGCGCAAATTTGGGCGCCCAAAGGAACTTGGGACTACCTTGATTCTGAAACCGCCCCTACTTTGTTAGAATCTAGACGCATCTCGCTTTATCCTTGGGTGAATAGCAAAACATATTTGGTTGAGCCTGATCGTATTATTGATCAGGACACAGAGTTCAGCTTAGGTGAGCATCAGTTTTTGCTGACTTACTTCGGTAAAGTTCACTCAGAAGGCGATATGTCGTTGTTGAGCTTAAATGACCAAACACTTTATAGTGGCGATATTATTTTTGAAGGACGTATTCCTTTTGTGGGCGATGCTGATATCATTAAATGGTCAAAAACGCTTGATCGGGTTCGAAATATTGAGATGGAGTATTTTGTGCCTGGGCATGGAATGGCCTCAGATCAGCCGCAAGAAACTATGGACCTAACTTATCGATATCTGAATTTTTTACTCAAGCAATTAACTGTAGCTGCTGATGAAATGATACCTTTTGATGAGGCTTATCAAGCAATTGATTGGTCGGAATTTGAAGATGAACCAGCTTTCGATGCAGCTAATCGACAGAATGCTTATGCAGTTTATTTATATCTTGAAAGAATTCTGGATTAACATTTACCAAACATACTCAGTAGATATTTACAGCAAAATTTATGTAACTGGTTTTGCTAATCAAAAGTCTGACTCACAAAGAGCTGGTTAGTCAATTGGATCTACATCTAAATACCAGCGAACTTTGCTTTTTAGTTTGATAGTGTCAATATGTAGATTGAGCGTTGCTAACATTTGGTGCAGCGCTGCTCGATCATTAGCTTGTAGATAGAGATTAAAGTAGTAATAGTCTGCCTTTTTTTCAATGGTACTGGCAACTGGCCCCCAAATCTCAACTGTGTCAAGATTAATGCTTTTCAATAAGCCAGCTACCTCACGTAAAAAATCTTCAGCATTTTGTTTGTTTTTGGCATTTGAGCACAAAAGCGCTTGATGGGAGAATGGCGGCATCATTGCACTCATGCGTTGTTTAAGAACGCTACTAGCAAATTGTGTGTAGCGATTAGAAAGTACATAATGAAACATAGGATGATCTGGATAGCGCGTCTGGATAGCCACTTCTCCCTGGTCGCCGCTTCTACCAGCACGACCAGAGACTTGAATGAGAAGCTGTGCCAAGTATTCAGTGGCGCGAAAGTTGGTGGATAAAAAGCCGCCATCAATGTCCAGAATACCCACCATAGCTAAATTAGAAAAATCATGGCCTTTGGCCAACATTTGTGTGCCAACAATAATACATGGTTCGCCAGAGTTGATTTTTTCCAAGTGTTGAGCAAGGGATTTTTTGCGTCGTGTGGTGTCACGATCAATACGGATAATGGGGGTATCGGCAAAGTGAGCGCTTAGCGTTTCTTCAAGTCTTTCCGTGCCATAACCATAGACTTCTAGGCTTTGTTCACCACATTCTGGACAAGCTGATTCTGGCATTTTTTCATCACCACAATGATGGCATTTAAGTCGATTAATATGTCGGTGATAGATCATGGAGGCGTGACAATGGCTGCACTCAGATTTCCAGCTACACGTCGTGCAAAAGTAAACAGGTGCGTAGCCACGCCTATTGATAAACAGCATAACTTGTTTACCTTGAGCTAAATATTGCTGTATTTTTTCAATCAATAATCCAGACAAGGCGCCATCAGCATGAGAGCGCATATCAATCAGACTGACTTTTGGCATCACTACGCCACCAGCTCGATTGGCCAAAGTTAAGCGCGTGAGCTTATTATCCATGGCATTTTTTAAAGTTTCCAAACTTGGTGTGGCTGTGCCTAATATCAAAGGAATATCTGCTTGTTTGGCACGAATAAAGCTTAAATCTCGCGCTGAATATCGAAAACTAGACTGTTGTTTAAAAGAGCCATCATGCTCTTCATCAATAATAATCATCCCAAGGTTTGGCATTGGTGCAAAAATGGCGCTTCGTGTACCTAAAACCACACCTGCCTCTGCGCTTTTGGCCATCAGGTAAGCATCAAGCTTTTGGGTTTCGTTCAGTTGCGAATGGATCGCTACAACACGAGTGTTAAGTCGTTGCTCAAAGCGTGCAATCATTTGTGGAGTTAGGCCAATTTCTGGCACCAATACCAAAACTTGTTTGCCTTGGTCAAGCATCTCTTGAGTGATTCTTAAATAAACTTCAGTTTTTCCACTGCCAGTAACCCCATGTAGCAAAAAACCATGATATCCATGTTGTTCAGCCAAAATAGCTTTAATAGCTTGATCTTGCTCTTGTGTGATTTCGAAATCAGGCTGGCTAGTTTTAACGGGCAGTCCGATGAGTTTTTTTATTTTTGCTTCTTTGCCAAGGCGCAAATTTTTAGGCATAGCTGCCAATAAAACTTCGCCAATGGGGTGGTGGTAATATTTAGCAGCCCAAAATAAAAAATCTAGTATGGGCTTGTCTAGAATCGGCGACTCGTCCAAGACTTCTATGATAGATTTTAATTTGTTAAATTCACTCTTATCTTTGCTGGACATTACAATGCCAACTACTTTTTTAGTGCCAAAAGGCACTTTTACACGAGTGCCAACCTCTGGTGCATGATCGCACAGATAATCAAAAGTTTTGTTAAGTGGTACAGAAATAGCAACTTCAATGATTGGCATGAACGAACAAAAAATATCAACGTAAAATAAAACATTTTATCAATTAAACCTTTGGCATGATTGTTATTCAAAATAGTATTGACGTTAATAATATTAATGAAGTAGATTTTTCCAATACTTTGCAAAGCGTGCTAGATGAGCTTAACGTAAGTGATAGCGAGCTGCTTGTGCGCTTTGTTGATAAGCCAGAGATTCAGCAGCTAAACAAAACCTATCGTCATCAAGATAAGCCCACTAATGTTTTGTCTTTTCCTAGTGACCTGCCGATTGAGATTGATGAGGCAATTTTGGGCGATGTGATTATTTGCATGGAAGTAGTGACAGAAGAGGCGAAAGCACAAGGAAAAACTTTTGAGAATCATTTAGTGCATATGGCTATTCATGGCACACTTCACTTGCTAGGATTTGATCATATTGAAGAGTCTGAGGCGCAAAAAATGGAAGCACTTGAGATAAAAATTTTGGAAAAAATGCAAATCAGTAATCCATATGAATAATTAAGACTTATTCGGCGTGTTGCGCCCGGCCAAGACGCTCTATAGCGCGTAATTCATCGTTAATATAATACATTTTTAGACTGTTTCGCTCCCAAGGCGGTATTCCAGCCTCTTGCAGTACTTTTTTAAGGGGTTGGGAATGCTTTTTGCCAGCTAATTTAATGCGCTGGCCTTCTGTGCGGTAGCGGATAGAAAAATTTGGCAAATTTTCCAATTCTGCATGAATAGGGCATTTTTGCTGATTTTTCTCTGAGTGTGTATCAATAAAATATAGCTGTTGTTGATAGCGCCTAATTTCAAATTCATTCCAACTAACTAATGGCATGGCGTCTGCTTTAGCAAAGATGAGTTCGAAAACTTGATCCATGATTTTGTCGCTCGGCGCTAAAAAATTTAATTGATTGAGTTGATAGCGCAATACATTTTTAATTCTATGAAGATCGAGCGTTATTAGCGGATTGATTTGTAATCGATTGTTAGAATCAATTAGCCGGTAGTTTTCAATATCAAGCTCGGCCAATTCATGCATGAGTTTGAGTGACTCGGATTGGTGTTTAGCACTCCGAGCAAGTGATTTGGTTAGATTTTGGTAGGTTTTTGACAATAAGGGAATAACCTCTAAACGTAATAAGTTGCGTCTAAAGTTAGTATCTTTGTTGCTATCGTCTTCAATCCAGCTAAGTTTGTGCTTAGTGGCGTAGTCAATGACTTGCTGCTTATTAATCTCCAGCATCGGGCGATAGTGAATCCCCATACCTAAAGGTTTTTGTCGTGGCATGGAGGCTAATCCAGCCACGCCTGCGCCACGAAATAATTGCAAGAGTAAGGTCTCTGCTTGATCATCTTGATGGTGGGCAGTGCACAAAACCTCATCTTGATTTAAATCACACGATAGTGAAAAATAGCGTTTTTTACGTGCATTTTCTTCGATATTAGATGATTTTTCTAAATAAAAATCAATATTTTTATAAGGAATATTAAGGTGTTTGCATAATTTTTGACAAAAAATCTGCCAATTATCGCAATGCTCAGATAAGTGATGATTGCAATGCACTACTCTTAGGCGTTTAGGAAAGTGGGCGTGTAAATAGTGGAGTAAAACGACAGAATCCATGCCACCACTCAGGCCGAGGACAATATTTTTGCCCTCGAGATAGGTGTCTTTAGTCTTTAAACTGTCCAAAGCTTAGTAGTTTTTCTTGTCTTGCTAAGAGCAAATCTTGCATAGGGATTTTTTTAATCGTGTTCAGCTCTTGCACTAAAGCGTCCTTTAATAAAGACTGTGCTTCAGATGGATTGCGATGATTGCCACCTAGTGGTTCATTAATAATAACGTCAATCAAACCCTCTTTTTTAAGGTGTGTTGATGTTAGTTTTAGAGATTCAGCAGCGACATTTGCTTGGCTCGCATCTTTATACAAAATAGAAGCACAGCCCTCTGGAGAGATAACTGAATAGATAGAATATTCAAACATCATCATTGTATCTGCTACGCCAATTGCTAAAGCGCCACCAGAGCCACCTTCACCAATCACTACAGAGATGATCGGTGTAGCTAAGGTTGACATCTCGAACAAGTTTTTAGCAATCGCTTCAGACTGGCCGCGTTCTTCAGCGCCAATACCAGGGTAGGCACCAGGTGTATCAATAAAAGTAATGACCGGCATGTTAAATTTCTCAGCCATCTTCATTAAGCGAAGCGCTTTGCGATAACCTTCTGGGCGAGGCATGCCAAAGTTATATTTGAGTTTTTCTTGGGTTGAACGGCCTTTTTGTTGGCCGATGAACATGACCGGTTGAGCGTCTAATTTGGCAATGCCGCCCACAATTGCGTGATCATCGCCATAGGCACGGTCGCCGTGAAGTTCGGTAAACTCCTCAAAGACTGAATCAATATAATCTAGTGTATAAAGTCGTCTTGGATGACGCGCTAGTTGAGAGATTTGCCAATCAGTCAATGAAGAAAATATTTTTTTTGTAAGAGTGCTACTTTTATCTTTTAGAGCCTGAGTTTCCTGCACAATATCAGCCTTGTCTTTAATATTGCAAAGCGCTTCTATTTTGTCTTCAAGTTCAGCAATAGGCTGTTCAAAATCAAGATAGTCTAAATTCATAAGGCGTTAAAATAAATTTTTAAATAATGATCGAATTATAGCAGATGGAACTATTAACACTTATATCTTTGATGTTCGCTACATTTGTGTATGCCATTTCTCCTGGACCTGGAATATTTGCCGTATTAGCTACTTCAACACGCTACGGCCCTATTGCGGCTTTATGGCTTTCTATCGGCCACGTAATTGGCGACATTTTGTATGTTTCGATCGCTATGTTTGCACTTACATTTTTAGCGCAAACCATTGAACAAAGCATGGTGTATGTCAGAATTTTTGGTGCTGCTTATTTGCTTTATATCGGCTTTCAGCAATACCGCTCAATGGGCGTAAGTTTTAAAGAGGCAAAAATTAAAAAGTCGATTATACAACTACTTTTTTCTGGATTTATTGTAGGTGGAACCAATCCTAAAACTATTATTTATTATTTGTCTTTTCTGCCTATTTTTATCGATTTAAATAATCTAACACTGGCAACCGAAGTTCAGGTGATTGTGGTGGTGGGTATAACAGTTCTGTTTGTGCTAAGCCTAGCCAATATTCTCGGTCTGCGATTGAGAAAGTCCGTTAAAGATCCTGAAACTATTCAAAAAGTTAATAAAATAACTGGCATAACAATGATGTTAGTGGGTGTTTTTGTGGCATTATATTGATCCATGGATATTACCCAGTTTGTCGCACTATTTCTCATTGCCTTTGTATTTGTTATTACACCGGGACCAGGCACATTAGCAGTATTTGCCAAAAGTATGGCGCAAGGATTCATTCCTGCTTTTTATTTATCATTAGGTATGGTCTTGGGCGATTTGGCTTATTTGTCAGCCGTGATTTTTTCACTGGATTTATTCGCTGAAGCAATAATACCACTGATGGACTATGTTCGAATTTTTGGCGGGCTTTATTTGATTTATTTAGGCTATGGTACGTGGAATGCACATAAAGTAAATCTCAGTTCAAAGGCTAGTCATAAGACTAATACCAAGGAGTTTTTAACGGGGCTAATCATTAGCTTAACCAACCCTAAAGTGATTATTTTTTACATCGCCATTCTGCCAGCCTTTATTGATTTATCGCAAGTTAGCATGCTTTATGCTCTAGAGATTTTAGTCACCTTTGGCGTGGGGCTTGTTGTAGGTATTAGCATGATTAATAGTGCCGTAGTGCGAATCAAGGCTATATTTTCCAAGCCAGGAATGGATGTGCGTATTAATAAAATTAGTGGTGCAATCATGTTTTGCGTTGGTGTTTTGTTAGGATTTTCATGAGTAGTGATCGCCAATTGTCTCTTTGGATTGTACTTGCTATGCTATTTTGGGGTGCCTCTTGGCCGATTGCGAATGTATTGTCAAATTATATCAATGTGCATGAGTTTATCTCCTATCGCTACATCGTAACTACATTAACCATGGTGCCTGTGCTATGGATTATGAAACTAAGCTTTAGGATTGATTTTAAGAATTTTTTAGTGGCCAGTGTTGCTGCCATTTTGCTTGTCTACTACTCTAAATATTATTTTTTAAGTACCAAGCATGGTGCACCAGGTTTGGCAGGCGCTGTAGTTACAACATTAATGCCTGTATTGGTGTATTTGCTAATGATCTTTAGCAAGCAGAAGAAAACACGACTTAAAGATTGGCTGGCTTTGCTGCTTGGGGTTTTTGGGGTTCTGACTACCATGAATATTTGGCAGTTTCAGCTGAGTGATATAGTTAGTGGCACAAGTGTGTATTTATTAGCAGCAGCGACTTGTTGGGCTTTAATGTCTATGGTTACAACTTATGCTAAGACTATTCCAGCTGCAACGCTGAGTTTTTATATTTACTTAATGACAGCGCTATTTGACTTGATGTTCTTTTTTGAGCCAACACATGGCTCAATTTTTGCCATGGATAGTGTATTTTGGCTCAATTTTTTAATTGTTACTATTGGCTCAACGACATTCGCAACCACGGTTTATTTTTTAGGTATTGCGCAATTAGGCTCTAAACAAGCCAGTGTATTTACCTTTTTAGTGCCATTTTTTGCTGTTGGGTTAAGTGTTTTATTTTTAAATGAGGATTGGTATTGGACAACGATATTGGGTGCCTTAATAACTATTATCGCTTTGATTATTTTGAATAATATTAAATTTGGCTCTTATAATAAGGGTTGTGATTAGTTACCTTGAGAAAAGTGGTGCTATTGGGGTTGTTTTTTGGACGGTAAGCATCAGCTAAAAATTGCAGTTTTTTGAGAAAACGACAAAAAAATCTTTATAAATCCCATGATAGATATAAAAAATAAAAATAGTGAGTGTAATGTTTGATAAAAAAAAGTGGAAAAAATGGATGTAATTTATTGGCTCATACCCAGCATGATTTTTGTTGGTGTTGTGCTTGTAATCCTTTTAATGATGGGCGTTAGAAGCGGGCAGTTTGATGACCTTGAAGGCGAGGGGCAGCGTATTTTGTTTGATGAAGACCAAGAGAAATCGCCGTCAAAAAAAAATACCAAATAAGGGGTTGACACATATGTATTTTCATAGAAAATTCGCATTTAACAAACAATAAAAAAATAGGTAGCAATTATGGCTAAAAGTATTATTGATGGTTTATTTGGAAAATCTCCAATCAGCCCACTTCAGCAACATATGACCAGCGTGCATTTATGTATTACTGAATTAAAAGGATTTATGATTGCCATTCATGCTCAAGATTGGGATGAAGCTGTAAAAATTCAATCAAAAATTGGAGACAAAGAAGGCGAAGCTGATATTTTGAAGAAAAAGCTTCGCTTAAGTCTACCATCTACTTTTATGATGCCTTTCTCTCGTAGAGATTTGCTTGATTTGCTTCTTATTCAAGACTCGATTGCCAATCGAACCAAAGATGTATCTGGCCTAATGATTAATCGAAAAATGACCCTGCCTAGTGAAATCTTTGAAGATATTATCGAATTAACCAATGTTTGTATTAAGACTTCAGCAGCCGCTTTAAAAGCCGTCAATGAATTGGACGAGTTATTAGAGACAGCCTTTGGTAAGCGTGAACGTAAAGTTGTTGGTTCAATTATTAGTGATATTAATGAATTAGAAAGTGAATCTGACAAAATACAACATGTCATTCGAACTAAATTATTCCCGTTAGAAGCTGGCCTACCTCCAGTTGATGTGATATTTTATTATCGCGCTGTTGAGTGGTTAGGTGAGTTAGCAGATTCTGCGCAAAAAGTCGGGTCTCGACTAGAAGTGCTTCTCGCTAAATAACTAATTAATAGGAATATATTATGGAAATTATTTCAAATTACGGCGATATTTTATTAATTTTAGCTATTGTATTTGGTTTGTTTATGGCTTGGGGTGTCGGTGCAAACGATGTGGCAAACGCTATGGGTACTTCGGTAGGTTCAGGTGCGATTACCATTAAACAAGCAATTATTATTGCGGTTATTTTCGAATTTGCCGGTGCCATTTTGGCCGGTGGCGAGGTAACTGCTACGATTCGTAAAGGTATCTTGGATGCCAATATTTTCACCGACAGTCCGCATTTGTTAGTTTATGGTATGTTGGCGTCGTTATTAGCAGCAGGTACATGGCTGATGGTTGCCTCCAATCTTGGCTGGCCTGTGTCAACCACACACTCTATTGTTGGCGCGATTGTTGGATTTGGCGCTGTAGGCGTGGGTGTGGATGCGGTTGCTTGGGGTAAAGTAGGCAACATTGCTATGAGCTGGATTGTTTCTCCGATTTTGGCAGGCTCTATTGCGTTTATGCTCTTTAGAAGTTTACAAAATTTGATTATTGACACCAAGCATCCGTTTGATAATGCGAAAAAATATGTACCGTTTTATATGTTTTTAGTGGGCTTTGTTATTTCATTGGTGACTATTTTTAAAGGCCTTAAGCACGTTGGCCTAAGTTTTGATCTATCCACCAGCTACATGATGGCAATTGCCTTTGGATTGTTGGTAATGATCTTTGGCACCCTTATTATTAGACGCATCAAGATTGACCCAACTGAAAATGAAGATTTTCACTTTACATCTATGGAAAGAATCTTTAGTGTGCTTATGATTATCACCGCAGCAGCAATGGCTTTTGCGCACGGGTCAAATGATGTTGCGAATGCAATTGGTCCACTAGCGGCCATTTATGGTGTGATTGAAAGTGGTGGCCTGATTGGTGCAAAAAGTGCCTTGCCTATTTGGGTGTTGCTTGTTGGCGGCGGTGGTATTGTATTTGGTTTAGTAACTTATGGCCACAAGGTAATTGCCACAGTCGGTACAGGTATTACCCAGCTGACACCATCACGTGGTTTTGCAGCAACTTTGGCAGCGGCAGCAACGGTTGTTATCGCGTCAGGCACAGGTCTGCCTGTATCCACGACACAAGTGTTGGTAGGTGCAGTATTGGGTGTAGGTTTGGCAAGAGGTATGGCAGCATTGGACACGCGCATGATTAACAAAATCTTCCTGTCTTGGTTGGTTACTTTGCCAGCAGGCGCCTTGATGTCAATTATCTTTTTCTTTATGCTGAAAGGCATGTTCGGAGCGTAGTATGACTTTAGATGAAATTCAAGCAAAATTAGAAGCGGGCATAAAAGACGCAACAGTTACCATGCAGGGCGATGGTTGTAATTGTTCAACAGTCGTTGTGTCATCGGTTTTTGAAGGTATGTCGTTGCTAGTCCGTCAAAAAATGGTGCTTGCCATTGTGCGTGAGAATATTGATTCTGGAGAGTTGCACGCGCTAACGATTAAAGCGAGAACACCTGAAGAAATAGCCTAGAGCTTATTCGTTTTCATGTGCCACTTGCACTTGAACTTGTTGATCAAAGTCGATTGATATATCAATGCTCATCGGTCGACAGCATACTGAGCAATCTTCGATATAACTTTGTTCATCCTCAGAACAATCTACTTCTATTTCAATGAATTCTCCACAATAAGGGCACATGATTGAGTGGTTTTGTACGCTAAACATCAATATCCCGATCTTTTAAGTCTTGCATAATGGCTTGTCTAACAGCATCTGAATAATTAATCCAACCAGTTATTTCGCTACTATGGCGTTTGCAGCCAATGCAATAATTAGCTTTATTGTATTTGCAAATACTGACACATGGGGTTTTGATTACTTGATTTTGCTGCATTAGATCATTATAGATTGAGCTTATACTAATCGGTGTAGTGAATGTAAAATATGCACCTTCATTTAAATACAATTATATTATGGGATTTACAAAATTAGGCTTATCGGATGCTATTTTAGAGGCCGTTAAAAAGCAAGGCTACGATACTCCTTCTCCCATTCAAGAAAAATCCATCCCTTTAATTTTAGAAGGCAAGGATGTGATGGCTGCTGCACAAACAGGTACAGGTAAAACAGCTGGATTCACGCTACCAATTTTGCAACTGCTATCTAAAGGCCAGCCAACTAAATCAAATCAAGTTCGCACATTAATACTAACCCCAACTCGCGAGCTTGCCGCTCAAGTGCAAGATAGTGTGAGCACGTATGGTAAGCAATTGTCGCTTAAGTCAGCGGTTGTATTTGGCGGTGTTAAGATTAATCCGCAAATGCAAAAATTACGTGGTGGCGTGGATATTTTGGTGGCTACGCCAGGGCGTCTATTAGATCTTTATTCTCAAAATGCGGTGAAGTTTGATGAGCTTGAAATCATTGTATTTGATGAAGCTGATAGAATGCTAGATATGGGTTTTATTCATGATATTAAGAGAATTTTAAAAATTTTACCGGCAAAAAGACAAACGTTAATGTTTTCAGCTACGTTTTCTGACGAGATTAGAAAGTTGGCAAAATCATTGGTTAATAATCCTGTAGAAATCTCTGTCACTCCTCGCAATTCAACCGTAAAATCTGTCAAACAATGGATTCATCCGGTAGATAAGTCTAAAAAACAAGCACTATTAACTCAGCTTATTAAAGACCATGGTTGGTACCAGGTATTGGTATTTAGTCGAACTAAGCATGGCGCTAATCGTATCGCTACACAGCTGGGCAAAAAAGGCATTAGTGCAAGCGCTATTCACGGTAACAAATCTCAAGGTGCGCGTACTCGAGCCTTAGCTGATTTTAAAAATGGCAAGGTAAATGTACTAGTGGCAACTGATATTGCCGCACGTGGTATTGATATTGCCGAGTTGCCACACGTGGTTAATTTTGATTTGCCTCATGTGCCAGAAGATTATGTCCACCGTATTGGTAGAACAGGGCGTGCTGGCTCAAAAGGCGAAGCAATATCGTTGGTTAGTGCAGATGAGGTTAAGCAATTATTTGATATTGAGCGTCTTACGCAAAAAAAGCTAGAGCGAATTATGGTGGATGATTTTGTGCCAGACCATAATCTACCAGAGTCTTTGAAAAAGCAACTCCCTCCTAAAAAGAAAAAGCCCAAAAAAGACAAAAATAGAAACAAGCCTAGATACGGCAAAGACAGCAATTCTCAAGAAAATAAAGCTAAAAAGAAAAAAGACTTCTGGGGCAATAAGTCTAATAAAAAGTCTAAAAATAATAAATTAAAAACTTCAGAAAAACCAGATAAGTAGTTTTTATTACAATTATTTTGAGCTAGACCAAGTACAATTGAGACTCTCACAAACATTAAATAAATATTATGAGTTGGTGGACAACAGTTTTAGGTGGTGCATTTGGATTTATTTTAGGCGGACCTCTTGGTGCGTTACTTGGCGCTGCTTTTGCGGGAAATTTTTCAAAAAATAAAACTAATTTTGGCGGGTTTTCTAAAGACTATCATTTAGGTGATCAACAACGCGTTCAAGCGGCTTTTTTTAGTAGCCTATTTTCAGTTATGGGCTATTTATCCAAGGTTGATGGTAAAGTTTCAAAAGAGGAAATTCTTCTAGCACAGCAAGTTATGCAGCATATGCAGTTAGCTGATGATATGCAGAAAGTAGCCAAAGATTTGTTTAACCAAGGCAAACAGGCAGATTTTAAATTGGATGAAGTGCTAGAGCAGTTTCGCATAGAAAGTCATAGGCGTACTCATTTAGTTCGTATGTTTTTAGAGATTCAAATCCAGGCTACTTATGCTGATGGCGTATTGGATAGTACAGAACATGATGCGCTTAAATATATTGCACAAAAATTACATTTCCCGCTTAAAGAGCTTGAAAGTCTAATTCAACAATTTGCCGCTAGTAGTGGCAGAGCAGAAAAGTTTACTATTAACGATGCTTATAAAGTATTAGGTGTTGAGAAAAGTCAAACTGACAAAGAAGTCAAGCGTGCCTATCGTCGTTTACTAGCTCAGCATCATCCTGATAAATTAGTGGCTAAAGGTTTGCCAGAGGAGATGATGACTATCGCTAAGGAAAAAACCCAAGAGATTATTAGCGCTTATGAACTCATCAAAAAGCAACGCAAGATGCGATAATTTGAAAAAATAAAGGAAAAAATATGAAGATTAAATTTACCTTACTGACGCTAATAATTTTAGCATCCTTATCTGCAAAAGCAGGACTTTGGGAAAAGATGACTACTATAGGTGCGCAAACCATTAAGCCTTCTTCTGAATACTTGGTTGAAACTGCTGGGTGGAATATTCGTGTGTATGAGTGGGTTCCAGCCGACAATCCAAATACACGCTGTATGTTTGCAGCCGGCTCACAAAAAGGCGGAGTAGCTTGCTACTCAATCAACAATTAAGCTGATGTTTGAATTATTTATCCTTGGTTTTATTGTGGCGGTCGTCTTTTACTTAATCAGAAAGAATATTTAATCAAGGTTTGTTAAAAATACAAATAATCTATACATTCACTTTTTAGCAAGTTTGTCTTGACTGAAGTCCAAATTTTTCATCTAATAAAATTTTGTTAAACATATGTTTTATCTTTAAAAATTATGCCTAACCCAATCGCCATTTCAATTGTAGAGTCAATATTGTTCCCTGATTGTAGTGACCTATACCTGCGTAAAAATATTACAGAATTAAGAGTTAACAGTATTCGCAAAGCCTTAACGTTAATCAAAAAAAACCCTATTGATTTCATTGTGGTAGAGTTTTTTTATGCGTACAGTACAAATTATAGTGGCATCTATAAATCTAACTTGGAAGTACTGCTGGTAAGTTTAATTAAATACTCCCCCAAGACCAAAGTGATCGTTTTAGCCAAAAAGAAAGAAATCAAATATATCGGCGTTTTAGATACTGTAGATTACCCTGTACATGGCGTATTACAACTCCCCGTCTCACTTACTCAAATAGAAAGTTTACTTGATTAATGCTATTAGCAAGCAAGTGCTTAATATATAGTCTTGATAAAGTATTCTCTTAGTATGGTGTGAGATTTTTAGTAAATTTTAAAAAAATAGAGATTGATAGAAGATGATTCAACACTCACTCCAAGGTAATTCTTAGTTGTCTCTTTGAAAAAGCGTTAAAAAGTTATTTTACTTATCGCTATATTTGAATGAATGACAAAAAACTGCTATGAGTGATGGCGTCAATATTAAGATTTTTATTAAAGTTAATTTTTGCAGTATTTGATTCTTTTAAAGCGCCAATCTGCAAAAATGATATAAGCTTTTTGAAGTATCCAACTAACAATTGGAAGGGTGGCTATTTTGGCAAGTATTTTAAATTTTGGTAACGCTGACCAAATGACAATAAAAGCATCCACGCCAATCTTTAGCTCGTTTTTTTCATCTTTAACATGTAATAGTTTTAAGCTATTTTCATAAGTGAAGCCTTCTTCAAGAGCCAAGTTCTTGTTGCGGGTAATATCGATCCATTCAAAGGTTCCACCTGGAGATATCTTTTGATAGTAGCTAATCTCTTTCGAGCATAACCCACATTTGCCATCATAAAAAACTTTAATCATGTTTTTTTATGATGCCTCAGTTAATGACCTAACCGTATCAATATCTTTATCGCCTCGGCCTGAAAGGTTAACAACAATGGTTTTGTTTTTGCCAAGCTTTTTAGCCAGTTTGATAGCATAAGCAATGGCATGAGAAGATTCTAACGCAGGCAAAATTCCTTCAATTCTAGTGAGTTTGTGGAAAGCATTCAAAGCTTCCTCATCAGTAATGGCGACATATTTCGCTCTTTTAGAATCTTTCAAATACGAATGTTCGGGTCCAACACCAGGATAATCCAAACCTGCAGAGATGGAATGTGTTGAACCGATTTGCCCATTTTCATCACACACAATATAGGTTTTGTTGCCATGGAGTACACCAGGCTTGCCTTTATTTAATGGTGCAGAGTGCTGGTTAGTATCTAAGCCTAAACCCGAAGCTTCTACACCATACATATCAACGCTAGTGTCATTAATAAACGGATGGAACAATCCAATAGCATTTGAACCGCCCCCTACACATGCTACAAGCGCATCTGGCAAGCCACCAACTTGTTGCGAAAATTGCTCCTTAGTTTCCTGACCAATAACGCTTTGAAAGTCACGCACCATCATTGGATATGGATGAGGCCCAGCAACAGTTCCAATAATATAAAAAGTATTGTCAACATTAGTGACCCAATCTCTCATGGCTTCATTTAATGCATCTTTCAAGGTTTTAGAGCCTGATGAGACAGGCACAACCGTAGCACCTAAGAGTTTCATTCTATAGACGTTAAGCGCTTGTCGTTCAACGTCTACTTCTCCCATAAAGACAACACATTCTAGACCAAGTCTTGCCGCAACAGTTGCACTGGCAACACCATGTTGCCCAGCACCAGTTTCGGCAATAATTCGAGTTTTCCCCATTCTTTTCGCGAGCAAAGCCTGACCAATGGTATTGTTTATTTTATGAGCACCAGTATGATTTAAATCTTCTCGCTTAAGATAGATTTCAGCACCACCTGCATACTTGGTTAAGTTTTTTGCGTGGTATAAAGGCGTCTCTCTACCGACGTAACTCTTCAGATCTTCTGTAAATTCTTTTTTGAAGTTAGGGTCTTTTAACGCTTCTTCATAGTTTAATGCTAAAGATTTTAACGGCTCAAATAGCGTTTCTGCTGAATAATTTCCGCCATATGCTCCAAAATGACCTTTTTGGTCAGGAAAATTATAATGCTGTTGCACTACTACCTACCTCCTTGGGCGTAAACTGCCGCTTCAACTAGTAGAGCGGCAATTTCGTCTTGTGCACCTAGATAACTTGAAACAGTGATTTCTACATTAGGGTTGTTTTTTTGCCCAATTTCAACTTCTTCAGGTATGTCTTCAGTTACATGTCTTCCCGCAGATAAGAAATACGGAACGACGGTAATATGAGTGGCACCTTGTTGACAGCAATTATCGATTGCATCAGGAATTGAAGGCTCTGCTAGTTCTAAAAATCCATGTTTAACAAAATCAAATTTTTCGTTAACAAGACGTTGCATCTGAGACGATAACTGGGCAACCTCCTGGTTAGATGATTCTTTTCTACTTCCATGTGCAACAAGCAATAATGCTTTCATTAGTAATTCTCCTGTTTTATTTTTATGTATCTTTTTTTTGCAGCTCGACTTGATTCAGAAATTGAAACAATAGGCTGATTTAATATAGGTTGTGACGGTAAATATTTAGTTATATATTTGTTCTTTATATCATATTTTTGTTCTTGTATTATCGGGTTAAAAATACGGTTAAACTGAGCAGAGTAAGGTGCAGTGCCAGCAACCCATTGCCACCCCATAGTGTTAATCGCTAAATCACCATCTACTAAATTATTCCAAAACCAACGCGCACCTTTAAGCCAATGTATGCCTAGATTTTTAGTTAGAAATGAGGCAACCACCATTCTTGATCTGTTATGCATCCAACCTTCTTCATATAATTGATGCATTGCAGAATCTATTATATCAATTCCAGTTCTAGAGGATTTCCACAACTCTAGTAAAATATCATCACCATTCCAAAGAACCTCATTATCACAGTATTGATAAACAGATTTCAAATAAGCATCTGGAAAATGATACAAACTATATTTGGCAAACTCTCTCCATATTATTTGCTTCATAAAAGTATGAATACCAAGTTCACATGAAGCGTTTGAAGTGAGCAAAACCTGATCTAATGTTTGGTATAAATCAGCAGTAGAAATCTCACCAAAGTTAATAGCTGCAGATATTTTAGCTGTAGCATCTTCAGATACATAGTCTCTTAATTTATCGTATTCATGTAAATGGTTTTGGATAAACTGACCAATATTTTTTTGAGCGTTTTTCTCTCCAGGCTCCCAATATTTTTCAAATTTTAAATACCATTTATTTTTTGGAAGTAGTTGTAAATCTTGTAAATAAGTTGTTCTTTCAGAAAGATTAAAATATTGTTTTTTTGTAATTTGACACAATTGTTGCTCAAGTTTGTTTTGGGTGATTACTTGGTTAAATTTATTCAAAAAAGGTGTATAAATTTTGTAATAAGTGCCCGTTTTGGTGTGTAGCGTTTCTGACTCCAAAATTGTGTCTCTACCAACATAATTTAACTGGCAATTTTGAGGTAAATGACTGAGAACATCTTCATCGATTTTTATCTGAATTGGATTGCTTGACTGGTTACAAAAAATAGCTTCAATATTTTCTTTAGTTATTTTTTTATTTAGTATTTCTGAAGCGTTATTTCGATAATAATTTAGTCTAATTCCAAGCGCTTTTAGCTCTTTTTCTAAAATTCCTAAGCTTTGATTTAAATACCATTGGGCAGCCTCTCCAATAAACCACTCGTTATCATTAGGCATAATATAGACCGCTTCAAGCTGATCAGACGACTCAATCGCTTTTTTTAGAGCTAAATTATTTTGAATACGTAAATCGTTCCTAAACCAAATTAAGCTATTCATGATATTGATGGCGCATTTGTTGACGGAAAATATTAGCCGCAATTGTATTGTTATTACCAAGAACAATTACATTAATATCTTCTAGTAAATTTTCAATATTTTTGTCTATTTTCCCAAAAACAAAAACAGGAATATTAATCTCATGTAAGGTCTTAGCAAGCTGATCAATATCTTCTTTAGAAGGTTGTTCAAGAATAATAAAGAGCGCCTTAGCGGCAGATTTCTCAATCACTGCTTGATAATATTTATGCGGCAATAAACTTCCAAAAAATAAAGCTTGATAATCTTGAGCAATAATCATATTACTCATTAACATTAGGTTGGTTTCACTCTGAGGAGAGCTAGTAAAAATAACCTTTTTAGAATTATTTGACAAACTGTTATCGTGATGGAATCGACTTGACAAGCGAGTTTTTAGCCATTTATTAAAGAATCCAGATTCTGCTTCAAGTTCTTGATTGTCTGAATAATAATCAAGAAGAGGCATAAGGAACTTTTCAGACACCATCTCAATGGGATACAATGAACTCATGTTATTAAAAACACTATCAACTCTTGTATAACTGAAGTCTGATACGGCAGTTTTTGCTTTCCTAATAGGCTCTTCCCATAAGTCTTCAACATTAGAATCAATTCTAGAATCTTCAGGCGAATCTATAATTTTTTTGATATTAGCAAAGCCATGCCCATCGCTAATTAATTGTTTAATACGATTTACCTGATGAACATCTTCTTGTTTGAAAAGTCTATGACCTTTCGGGGTGCGCTCCGGTTTAATGAGGCCATAGCGCCTCTCCCAAGCCCTCAAAGTTGATGCGTTAACGCCAGTTAAGGCGCCAAATTCTCTAATCGGAAATAGTTTTTTTGTTTTCATAATTATACAAATTATACAATAAATTTATTTTTGTATAAGTTTTTTATAGATATAATTTATGATATGAATAATGATAATCAAACAAAACCTAATGTAGGTATTAGCGCCTGCTTAATGGGCTTCAAAGTTCGCTATGATGGCGGACATAAAAATAACAAGTTTATCCATGAAGTAGCTGAACAGTATTTCAATTATGTAACAACCTGCCCAGAGATTGGTGCGGGGATGGGGACGCCAAGGCCCCCAATACATCTGTACAAATCTAAAGATGACATTCTTTTAGTCGATCGCGATGATCATAGTATTGATTTTACAAAAGCAATGCAAGCGTTTGCTCAAGAAAGCGCCGAATCATTTGCCAAGTCACTAAATGGTTTTGTTTTTAAAGCTAAATCGCCTAGTTGTGGCATTGAAAGGGTGCCAATTCATCAAGATATTAATAGCACCCCAGATTATCGTGGTATTGGAGCATTTGCCAAAATTTTCATGCAGATGAATCCGAACATCCCGGTCGAGGATGAAGGGAGATTAAATGATAGCAAAATAAGAGAAAATTTTTTTGAAAGGGTTTATGCGCATTATCGATTTACTATGATTAATGACACAGTTCATGAGTTAACTAAATTCCATGCAGCATACAAATACTCAATTATGGCTCGAGGTTCACAATATCCATCCATTCTTGGAAAGATTGCTTCATCGGCTAATCGTCAGAATATCAAAGAGGTGCGTCAAGAGTACTTTACCGAATTTATGAAGATAATGAAGATTCAAGCCACAAGAAAAAAACATATTAACACTATGCAACATATAATGGGGTATTTCAAAAATCAACTAGATTTTGAGTCGAAGCAAGAATTGTTGTCAGTTTTTGATTCTTATAAAAATTATGAAGTGCCTTTATCTACCCCGATGGCTTTAATCAATTTATTTCAACGAAGATTTAAAAATGAGTATTTGTCAAACCAATACTATCTTAATCCTTATCCAAAAGAGCTAGCGTTAAGGGCTAATATTTAGGAGTTCTTATGTATAAATGTTCCACCCCTTATGAATCTGCTAGTAAAGCAAAAATTGGAATTTTAATTACTAATTTGGGCACACCTGACTCTCCAACCAAAGGCTCTTTAAAGACATATCTTAAAGAGTTTTTATCCGATACCAGAGTTGTTGAGCCACCACCAGCACGTTGGATTTGGAAGCTGATATTAAATGTCATTATTTTAAATATTCGACCAAAAAAATCAGCACAAGCATATGAGACAGTCTGGGGTGAATTTGGTGAAGGATCTCCGTTGCTTGATATTTCAAAGCAACAAAAGGAACTTTTGCAACAGGATTTAGAGCAAAAATATCCCAACGTTTATCAAGTTGAATTAGGAATGCGATATGGCAATCCATCAATTAAATCAGCCCTTCAAGCTTTAGAGAAATCAGGTTGTGAAAAATTAATGATTCTTCCGTTATATCCTCAGTATGCGTCTGCAACGACCGGATCTACTTTTGATGCGGTCAGTGATGAAATAAAAACTTGGAGAAAGGTTCCTGAATTAAAATTTATCAGTCATTATTATAATGACCAGCGCTATATTGATGCTTTAGCTAGCAGTGTTAATGAGTTCCAAACAAAACATGGTAAGCCAGACTTGTTACTCATGTCTTATCATGGAATTCCAAAAAGATATTTTAACAACGGTGATAGCTATCCTTGTCATTGCTGCAAAACAACACACTTGCTGGCCAAGAAATTAGATGTTGAGCCAAGCACTTATAAAATGAGCTTTCAATCTCGTTTTGGAAGAGAAGAGTGGATGCGAGACTATACTGATGAAACGTTAAAGTCTTTACCTAAAAAAGATATTAAAAATGTCCAAATAATTTGCCCAGGTTTTTCAGCAGATTGTTTAGAAACAATTGAAGAAATCGAAGAAGAAAATAAAGATTATTTTATCGAAGCTGGTGGCGAGTCGTATCAATATATACCTGCTTTAAATACCCGAGAAGACCATATAGCATGCTTATCTGGGATTGTTTACGATAAAACAAAAGATTGGAGTGATCAATGAATATTGTAATTTTAGGTGGGACGGGGCTAATTGGCCAAGCCTTAAAAAATGAATTTCAGCACAGTCATAACGTGCGTACATTTGGACGAGCGATTTATCAAGATCAAGAAAACCTTTTGGCAAGCATTCAATGGTCTGATATTTTAATTCAGCTTTCTGGCGCAACCATTGCAAAACGATGGACTTCTAAATATAAGCAAGAAATCTGGGATAGTCGAATCAAATCGAATCAAATTTTGGCCAATATTTTTGGCAAACTCGAAAAGAAACCAAAAGTTTTTTTTGCATCTGCTGTAGGCTTCTATCCAGAATCTTTTTGTGAAGAGCCTTTAGATGAAGATTTTTTGCACTCAGGCAATGATTTTCTCTCACAATTATCAGTTGAGTGGGAAGCTCTTGCACGAAAAATATCAGAAGATGCTTTAATATTTAGATTTGGTGTAGTTTTAAGTAAAGAGGGAGGCGCTCTTAAAGAAATGCTACCAATGTACAAACTGGGTTTAGGTGGGCCAATTGGATCTGGAAAACAATGTTTTCCATGGGTTTATATTAAAGACCTTGTTTCAGCTTTTAATTACGCCATTGATAAAAATTTAGCGGGCACCTTTAATTTAACCTCGCCTCAATTGATTACTCAGAAAAAATTTGGACAATCCTTAGCCAATCAATTAAAGAAAGCATTTTTTTTAACCACATTTGAGTGGCAGCTTAAATTGATTTTTGGAGAAGGCTCTCAAGTGCTAACTAAAAGTTTAGCGATCAAGCCTACTAAACTATCTGAGCATGGTTTCGTTTTTAAATACCCACAAATCGAAAATACGTTAAAAGATATTTTTAACGATTAGATAGGTTTTTAATAGTTGTACAAAAATAAATAAATTATATTACATGATTAAATATTTTAGGTATAGTAGATATATAATTAAAAAAATGGAGAGTTATGAATAAGAATATTGGTACTACTGATAAATTTTTGAGACTTATTTTTGGAATCGCATTGGTGATTGCAACTGCAACAGGCAACCTTCCAATGTGGGGTTGGGTCGGTATTGTTTTGATAGCCACAGCTTTAGTTAATTTTTGTCTACTTTACAAGATTATTGGCGTTAGCACTCGAAGCGACACATAAAGTAAAACTTTAAAAATAGTATAAAAAGCCCGATTTTATTGGGCTTTTTTAGTGCACGCTTTTATTTTAGTATTTACAAAGACTTTTGTTTTATACAATAAAAAACCACTATTAAGTGGTTTTTAAATTATCTAGAAGATTTTTTGACTAGATGTTTATGATATAAATCAATTAATAAAGTTCAGACAAGCTGTTGGTAAATTTTGACCAAGAGTCATGATCAGCTTCTGGATTGTATCTTAAATTTCCAAAATTAAATTTTTTGCCCAAATCTGTTGCTTCGGGATTAGTAAAGGCGTGAACCGTATCTGGATAATTGACAACTGTTAAATCAGCTTTCGCGTTAGCCATTTCACCAATAAAATTTTGAACATGCTCAAGCTTAATTGATTGATCATCTGCACCATTAAAAACCATTACTTTTGTACCTGAAAGACTGCCTGGTTCAGCAGGGCTTTTAGTTTTTAAGCCACCATGGAAAACACCTGCAAGATCAAGCTCAACGCCTCTTCTAATCATATCAAGAACAATGCCTCCGCCAAAACAATAGCCTAATGCTGAGATTTGATCAGGGTTGACGGTACTATGATTTTTCAAAACACTCATACCCGCTTCAAATCTTGCTTGCGCAACATCCATATTTTGTTTAGCTTCCATAGCAAAGCCTTTTGCATCTTTTGGATGATTCGCGGTTTTTCCATCGCCATACATATCAAGAGAAATAGCTGTAAAGCCTAATTTAGCAAGCATTTTAGCTCTATCTCTGGTGTAGTCAGTATGCCCCCACCATTCGTGAACAATAATAACACCTGGGCGCTTTCCAGAAATTGAGTCATCATAAGCAATAAAGCCCTTCATATTGACTGAATCATTTTGATAAGATACCTCTTCAGTTTTTAAGGCTGCATTAGAAGTAAAAGATAATAAAGATATAGATACAAATAAAAGTTGTAGATATTTCATAATACTCTCCTTTAAAAATTATGATTTTATATCAGTTAATTTTTAAGGTGAGTATTTTATTTGTATAAATTTAGCGCTAAAAATTTTAAAAATGTAGGTCTTTTAATTAATTATGTTTGCTAAGAATCAAGCGGTCTAAATTAGCGAATATAGAGCGCTCCTAATTTAAAAGATTTACCTATAACTAGTGCTAATAACATAAAGGTAATAGATCCCATTAAATCACCAGATATATAGCTGGCGATAAAATCAACTGAGTTATTATCTTCAATAGCAGCATTATTATCGATATTGTAGTAATATACAAAGAATTTTCCAAGGGTGTTGATTATGCTAGCCACTATGCACAAAAGCAATAATTGCCCTAGATGGAATTGATCTGGAAATTTTTTAAAAAAACCAATATTTAGGCCTTCTATAATTTTGATTGCCAGCAATGGGCCTAATACATTAATTAATGTAAATAAAGATAAAATGTAGCCATCAAGTTCATAATAAATACCTGCTAAAAAACAAATAAAATACAAGCCCGGCCAAGCCTTGGTTCTATAAAGTAAAGTAACTAAAATAAAAGACCCAAGAGGCAGATATAAGTTAGATCCAACGGTAATATTCCATTCGACATAATCCATTAAATCAAGACTCGATAAAGTATTCTGTAAAAAATAAGTCAGAAAAACAATCAGCGTGACTTGTAAGAAAATTTTTAAATAGCGCTCAACAGTATTCAAAACTTAGTTTTTTTTCATAGCAAATTTTGCTATAAATAAATAAAAATTTGGCACTAATTTAACCGCTAGATATACCACTACAAAGCCACCGATAAGATGACCTAAAAGATAATTGGAAAGGAACGCGGCAGCTTCTGCATCTAAAGGCATAAAGTTTGAAATGTAAATATATTTTGTTAATGATGACAATATCGAAGTTAATCCAATAAAAAAGATAACATGTCTAAAGTCTATTTTAGATAAATTTTTAAGCGTGTTGACGTTAGTCATATTCATGGCATACATAGCAATCGCTGGAGCTGTTGCGGAGATAAGTGATAAATGAATTGCTAACATTGGGTCAGAGCCAATATCACTCATCAATAACATATAGGTTAATTTCGCTAGAATAATAGCAGGTAAGATAGAAACACCATATATAAGAAATACAAGAATTTTAAGGCCAAAGGCAAAAACATAGTATTGGCTTGGAACCCCCAAAGCCTCTAACGGGAAAAAGAAACCAATACCGACTAAAACAATAAAGTATGCGTAAATATTGTCTATAGTAGTTTTTTTTATTGTCTCAATCATATAATCCTATAATACAAATAATGGTGGAGATGGCGGGGATCGAACCCGCGTCCGAAAACCTTCAAACAAAGAGTCTACATGCTTAGCTTGGTCTATTTGAGTTAGCCACCTATCACCCGACCATCAGGGATATAAGGAGCGATTTCCTAAAGTTTTAACCGAATTGTTTGGAACAAACAATCCTAGCGAGTCTGTGAGCGACCGCCATCTTAAAAGTACAGACAACCTCTAAGGGGCGGCTAGCTATGCAGCTAGAGCGTAGTTGTTTTCGTTTGCAACTATATTTTTAAAGCATATTTTTACGAGTTATCTTTATCCTCGGCATGCGTCCTTGAGATCCAACTCCTCGTCGAAGCCATGTCATCCCCTGGAGCTTGAATTATAACATTTTTTTACTGAATTGTCACTCTCGCAAACTTACGTTTGCCAACTTGGTAGACGGCTGTTCCTAACTCTGGCTCAAGATTGCGATCAGAAATTTTCTCACCTTCAATTTTAGCAGCCCCTTCTTTGATCATTCTATAGGCGTCAGAAGTAGAATTTACCAAACCCGCTTCTTTGAGTAGGTTGGCAATTTTAATGCCAGCATCGAAGCTAAATTCTGGCATTTCGTCAGGCACTTTGTTTTTAGCAAAGCGATTAATGAAATTTTGTTGCGCTTGTTTGGCAGCTTCACTACTATGAAATCTTGTAATAATTTCTTCCGCTAAACGGAATTTAATGTTTCTAGGGTTTTCGCCATTTTCAATTTCAACTTTCCAACTAGCGATTTTTTCAAGCGTCTCAAAGCTTAGCAGCTCAAGATAGCGCCACATGAGCTCATCGGAAATAGACATAAGTTTGCCAAACATGTCATCTGGCGTATCATCGATACCGATATAGTTATTGAGCGATTTTGACATTTTCTGTACACCGTCTAAGCCCTCTAAAATTGGCATAGTGAGAATTGCCTGTGGCTCCATGCCCGCTTGTTTTTGTAGTTCACGACCCATGAGCAGATTAAACTTTTGATCTGTACCGCCCAGCTCAAGATCTGACTCAAGTGCAACCGAATCATAGCCTTGGATTAAAGGGTATAAAAACTCATGGATAGAGATGCTCTTGCCAGATTTGTAACGTTTAGAAAAATCATCACGCTCTAGCATTCTAGCAACCGTTTGTTGTGAAGCGAGTTGAATCATTTCCGCAGATGACATTTTATTCATCCACTCAGAGTTGTAAACAACAGTGGTTTTTTCTTTATCTAGAATTTTAAAAACTTGATCTTGGTAAGATTGAGCATTTTCAATCACCTGTGCTTCAGTTAGGGGTGGGCGCGTGGCACTTTTTCCGGTTGGATCACCGATCATGCCGGTGAAATCACCAATTAAGAATAATATTTCATGACCTAAATCTTGTAATTGCTTAAGCTTATTGATAAGCACCGTATGACCAAGATGAAGATCAGGTGCTGTGGGATCAAAACCAGCTTTAATCCGCAAGGGTTTATTTTTGTCGAGTTTTTTCTTAAGCTCATCGAGTGGCAATATTTCGTCAGTGCCGCGCTGAAAAACAGCTAATGTTTGTTCTGTATTCATTTTTTTGAGTGAGGTTTATTGTCTAATGTGACCATCGCCAAGAACGATGTATTTTTGTGAGGTTAAGCCTTCAAGGCCAACAGGCCCCCGCACATGAAATTTATCTGTACTAATGCCGATTTCAGCACCAAGGCCATATTCAAAACCATCAGCAAAACCTGTAGAGGCGTTAATCATCACAGATGCAGAGTCAACTTCGGTGATGAATCGACGACCTGAGGTGAAATTCTCAGTGACAATAGATTCTGTATGTCCTGAGCCGTGTTGTTCGATATGTTTAATTGCATCAGACATAGAATTAACGATACGAATAGAAAGAATTGCATCTAAATATTCAGTATCCCAGTCCTCGTCTGTTGCAGCGATGATTTGCTTAGAAAACTGCATAGTTTTTTTACAACCTCTAAGCTCTACACCTTTAAGTGCGTATTCAGCAATAAGCTCAGGCAATACTCTGCCAGCAGCTGACGCGTGCACAAGTAGTGTTTCCATAGCGTTACAGACGCCATAACGACGTGTTTTAGCATTAAAAGCAATTTTGATGGCTTTTTCAGTATCGGCGTCTTTATCAATGTAGGTGTGGCAAACACCATGTAGATGCTTAATAACTGGTACAGTGGCGCTCTGACTAATTGCTTCAACCAGGCCCTTGCCACCGCGTGGAATAATAGCATCCACATATTCAGATGCCTGAACTAAGACGCCAACTGCAGCGCGATCGGTGGTGTTGATGAGTTGTACGCAATGCTCGTCTAAATTAGCAGCAGACAAGCCTTGCTTAATGCACTGATACAGCGCTAAATTAGAATGAATAGCTTCTGAGCCGCCACGTAAAATAACCCCATTGCCAGATTTTAAACATAGAGCAGCAGCGTCAATCGTGACGTTTGGACGAGATTCGTAAATAATGCCCATCACCCCTAAAGGAACTCGCATTTTGCCAATTTGAATACCACTTGGACGGAATTTTAAATCAGTTATTTCACCAATTGGATCGGCCAAAGCGGCAATTTGATTAAGACTTTCAATAATGCCATCAATGCGTGTATCGTCAAGAATGAGCCTGTCAATAAGCGCTTCGTCTAGTTGATTGTCTTTACCCTGTGCAACATCTTGTTGATTGGCTTTAAGAATAACCGCTCTATTTTGATTAATTTTCTCGGCAATATGATTGAGCGCATTGTTTTTTGCCTGAGTACTGGCACTGCGTAAGCTTTTAGCGGCAATACGTGCATTTGTACCCAGTACGGTAATTAATTTTTCTATTGAAGCCATTGTTTCTTCCCAGCTAGGTTTAATAAAAGTGTGAGCAGTTCATCTACGACATTAAGATTATCCATGCCTTTGATAGAGCGGTCAATACGTCCAAGAGATAATAGTATTTTTTGTAAATGTTGGTAAGGATGGCGTTTGAGGATGTTAGTCATTGCAGACTTTCGTTTGTTCCAAACTCGATGCGTCTGCAAAATATCATTAATCTCGCCTCCTTGGCGCATTGCAATTGACATATCGATGATGGATTTAATTTCTCGATAAAGCGCGCTACTTAGCACAATCGGCATAGCGGTATCATTAAGCAGTGTTTTGTATATTTTGCTAATTTGAGAAGTATTACCTAATAATGCTTCATCAATCAGACCATAAACCGTATATTGGGACTGCTCTTGCGCTTGATCAAGAAAATCTTGAGTGTTGATTTTTCCGTCTGGATAAGTCATCTTTAGTTTTTGGATTTCTTGCATGGAAGCCAGTAAATTGCCTTCTGTGCAAAAAGCAATGCTTTGCGCCACTTCTTTATTAGCCTCAAGTCCAATGCTGGCCATGTGGTTGCTAATCCAGCCCACTAAATGTTCGCGAGTTACCTCCCAATGTTGGATAACGCCGCCATATTGTTCAAGGGTTTTAAACCATTTACTTTTTTGTTGTGCAAGATCTAGCTTGGCTGTGGATATTATCAATAAGATGTCGCTAGGAAGGCTACTGGCAAGAGTGGCTAAGGCTTTGGAGCCTTTAATGCCAATTTTTCCCGTTTTGAGTTTGCATTCAATAATACGTTTTGGTGAAAATAAAGATGTATTGGCAATTTCAGCCGTAATTAGTCCCCAATCAAAATTACCATCAATCTCAAAACTGGCTTTTTCATCAAAGCCCGCTTTTTTTGCAGCTGAGCTGATGTCGTTAAGACTTTGTTCGACTAATAAAAATTCCGCGCCAAAAACAAAGTAAAGTGATTCAAGCTGTTTAGCCAGTTGAGCATTAAGCGATTCTGGCTTAATTCTCATTGAGTTTTGATAGTCTTCTAATAAGCTTTTTAATCAAGGTGTTTCTGAGTTGTGCATAAGCTTCTTCAATTTGAAGTCTGTCAGCCTGTGTTGAGGCAGTTATTTTACTCAGGTGTAAGTTAGCCTTTAAGTCTTGAGATAGCAATAGTTGTTGCTTAGCACCGAAAACTTTAACTGGGACGCTTAAACTTAATGTATAGCTATTAACAGAATTGCTAGATGTGTATGAGGCCGTTTGTTGTTTGCGCATCTCTGAACCTAGTTGGATGGTTAAGTTTTGTACTGCATTTTGATTAAACCTCGATTGTAATTCGCGAGCAAACTCATTTGTATTAGCACTTACAATAACAGCATTTAACGGCGTATTTTTAACGGGTGTATGAAAGCCACAAGAGCTTAGTAAAAGCGTTACAAGAATAAGAGTTAAGAAGTTAATTTTTGACATGGCAATAATTGTTTAATTTCATAAGTAAAGAATTATGACAGAATTTAGTTTTTTTTGTTGAAAAACCTTGAAAAAACGCTATCGGTCTATATTTAAGTACACAATAGGGTATAGTTACCTGTCTTATTTTTTTATAATTTTAGTTACATCATGTTTAAAAATTTATTGTTGTGGTTGGTTTTGGGTAGCGTCCTTACTTCAATTTTTAGTCAATTTGAAGTTAATGAACAAAAAAGTGAAGTCACATATTCTCAGTTTATTCAAAGTGTTAAGCAAGGGGATGTATCTGAAGTAACCATTGCAGGAAGTAGTATTTCTGGTGTTGGTGCTGGCGGCGAACGCTTTTCTACATATTCACCAGGTGATTTGGGCTTGATGGGAGATTTGCTTGATAATGGTGTGAATGTGGTGGCTAAACCACCTGAAAAAGATGGGTTTTTCAAGCAGTTAATTATTTCATTAGCGCCTATTCTATTGTTAATTGCAGTTATTCTTTACACTATGAAAGGTGCAGGCGGCGCGATGGGCGGTAAAAACCCAATGAGTTTTGGTAAGTCTAAAGCCCGTTTAATCCCTAAAGACGAGTCTAACATAACGTTTGCCGATGTTGCAGGTGTTGATGAGGCAAAAGAAGATGTTTCTGAATTAGTTGATTTTCTATCTGATCCAGGTAAGTTCACTAAAGTAGGTGGTAAGATTCCCAAAGGTGTTTTGCTAGTTGGCCCTCCTGGTACGGGTAAAACTTTACTGGCAAAAGCTATTGCTGGTGAGGCAGATGTGCCATTTTTCTTTATCTCTGGTTCTGATTTTGTAGAAATGTTTGTCGGTGTTGGTGCATCACGCGTGCGTGATATGTTTGAGCAAGCTAAGAAAAATGCACCATGTATTATTTTTATCGACGAGATTGATGCAGTAGGTCGTCAGCGTGGCGCCGGTATGGGTGGTGGCCATGATGAGCGTGAGCAAACTCTAAACCAAATGTTGGTTGAGATGGATGGTTTTGAAGGTTCTGAAGGCATAATTGTTATCGCAGCAACTAACCGTCCAGATGTTTTGGATCCAGCATTGCTTCGCCCTGGACGCTTTGATCGTCAAGTCATGGTGGGTTTGCCAGATATTAATGGACGTGACGCTATTTTAAAAGTGCATATGCGTAAGCTGCCTATTGCGAAAAATGTTAAGTCAGCGAATATTGCTAAGGGGACACCAGGATTTTCTGGTGCAGATTTAGCAAATTTATGTAATGAGGCGGCACTTATTGCCGCAGGTAAGAATAAACTTTTGGTAGGTATGCAAGAGTTTGAAAAAGCCAAAGATAAAATCATGATGGGCGCTGAGCGTAAATCTATGGCAATGGATGAGGCTGAAAAAGAAATGACTGCTTATCATGAAGCGGGCCATGCTATTGTTGGACGTTTAGTGCCAGAACACGACCCAGTTTATAAAGTCAGTATTATTCCTAGAGGTAGAGCGCTTGGAGTAACAATGTTTTTGCCAGAAAAAGATAGTTATAGTATTTCAAGGCGTAAGCTAAATTCTCAAGTAGCCTCTTTATTTGGTGGTCGAATTGCTGAAGAGCTGATTTATGGTAAAGACGCTGTTACTACAGGTGCGAGTAATGACATTGAGCGAGCAACAGAAATTGCGCATAAAATGGTCAAACAGTGGGGAATGTCAGATAAGCTCGGGCCGCTAGCATATGGTGAAGACGACGGCGAAGTATTTTTAGGCAAGCAAGTTACTAAGCATAAGCATATTTCAGAAGAAACTTTTAAAGTGATTGATGACGAAATCCGCATCATTATCGATACCAATTATGCACTTGCTACCAAGATTTTAGAAGACAACAAAGATATTCTAATTGAAATGACTAAAGCGTTAATGGAGTTTGAAACCATTGATAAAGAGCAGATTGATGATCTGATGGATCGCAAACCAATGCGTGAAGCGGCAGTTGTGATTGATTCAGAGGTGGCTTCAACCGAATTAGGTTCAGGTGTTCAGGCAGATGATACGAATGATTCTGATGAAAAGCCACTAGATGGCGATCCTAAAATCGCCTAGCGGTAATCAATAGTCGTTATGACTATTAAAAAACCTCAAGCACTAGTGATGGGCATTTTGAATGTCACTCCAGATTCTTTCTCTGATGGTGGGCAGTGCTTTCATATCGATGATGCGATTAGTGGCGCTATGCGTTTGTTGGATCAGGGTGCGGATATGATTGATATTGGTGGAGAGTCAACCCGTCCTGGAGCGAAGTCGGTAGATGAGGTTGATGAGATAAATCGAGTCGTTCCTGTGATTCAAGCGCTATCTAGGCAAACCAAAACACCTATTTCAATTGACACTTCTAAACCAAAAGTAATGCAGCAAGCGGTCGAGGCAGGCGCTAGTCTTATTAATGATGTTAACGCTCTACAGGCTGATGGCGCTTTGAAAATGGCCGCTTCTCTGGAAGTTGATGTTTGTCTTATGCATCGACAGGGGTTGCCACAAACCATGCAAAAAAATCCAACATATAATAATGTTATAGAGGATATTCAGCATTTCTTTCAGCAAAGAATTGACGCTTGCGAACGTGCAGGTATTCCATTAGATAAGATTATTCTAGATCCTGGCTTTGGATTTGGCAAAACCTTGGCACATAATTTAGAGATTTTGCGTCGATTTAATGAGTTTAAAGGTCTAGGTTGCAGACTTTTAGCAGGGCTCTCTAGAAAATCTATGATTGGTGCTATACTAAATAATAGAGATGTTAAAGGTCGTACAATTGGCAGTGTTGCAGGCGCTATAATAGCAGTTCAAAATGGAGCAAATTTTGTGCGTGTGCATGATGTATTGGCTACTAAAGATGCGCTACTAACATTGCAAGCAGTAAATGGAGAATAGATTGACTAATTATTTTGGAACAGACGGTATTCGTGGTGAAGTGGGGATAGCGCCTATTACTGCAGATTTCTTTTTAAAGCTGGGTTGGGCAGTAGGCTCTGTTTTGTCAGAAAAAGGTAAAGCAAGTGTGGTGATTGGCAAAGATACGCGCGTATCAGGATATCTATTTGAATCAGCACTTGAGGCAGGTTTTTTATCAGCTGGCGTTGATGTGGGTTTATTAGGCCCAATGCCCTCGCCTGCTATCGCCTATTTAACACAAACTTACAACGCAACTGCAGGCGTGGTTATAAGCGCTTCTCACAATCACTTTCAAGATAATGGCGTCAAGTTCTTCTCTGATAAAGGTCTTAAGCTAAGTGATGAAGACCAAGCAAAAATTGAAAAAAAATTAGCTGAGCCCATGCAGAGTGTTAGTTCTGACAAAATTGGAAAAGCACGAAGACATGAGCAACCAATCGGGCGTTATATTGAATTTTGTAAATCAACTTTTGATCGTTCAATTAGCCTAGACGGGCTTAATATTATTATTGATTGTGCTAATGGTGCGACTTATCATATTGCTAAGGATGTTTTTTCAGAATTGGGCGCTAATATTACCGTGATTAATAATATGCCAGATGGCTTTAATATTAACAAAAACTGCGGTGCAACAGATACACAGCATTTACAAGAGGTGGTGCTTGAGCACCAGGCCGATTTAGGCATTGCTTTTGATGGCGATGGAGATCGTTTAATGATGGTTGATCATAAAGGCGAACTGGTTGATGGCGATGAATTGGTATTTATTGTGGCTAAAGCTTGGCAAGCGCAACAGTGTTTGCATAATAATATTGTTGTTGGAACCAAAATGACTAACTTAGGCATCCGGCACGCTTTAAAAGATCTTAATATTGACTTTATTGAGGCCGATGTGGGCGACCGCTATGTGATGGAAGAGATGAAAAAGCATGGCGCTATTTTAGGTGGAGAAGGTTCTGGACATATGATTTGTTTGGATAAAACTACTTCGGGTGATGGTATTATTTCTGCACTGCAAGTATTGGCAGTTTTAGCAAAAAGTGGTACTAGTCTCAATCAGTTAAAAAATGAAATGGTGAAGTACCCACAAGTATTGATCAATGTTAAAACCAAAGAACAGATTGATCTTGATAACCATCAACAACTAAACGCAGTGATAAAAGAAGTCAAAGCGCAGCTAGGTGATCAGGGGAGAGTACTCATTCGTGCTTCTGGCACAGAGCCACTAATCCGTGTTATGGTCGAGGCTAAAGATCAAGCGTTAACCCAACAAAGTGCAGAAAGAATAGCTGATACACTACGCTAATGGTTTTTGATGCTACCAGCCTTGTATTGGTTGGTTTGATTTTTCTATGGACAGGCTTTGTTCGTACTGGTTTAGGTTTTGGCGGTGCGGCAATTGGATTGCCGTTAATGTTATTAATTGGCGGTAGCCCGGTATATTGGTTACCCATTATCGGAATACACCTCCTATTTTTCTCGTCATTAACCCTTTTTAAATCGATTAAAAGAGTTGATTGGCGCTATCTAAAGCAGTCATTATTATGGATTATCCCACCAACACTTGTTGGTGTTGCTGGACTGTTAAGTTTGCCCGATCAAGTGGTTATTGTTTTTATTTACCTAATTACTATTTTTTACGCAACAACTTGGATTTTTAATCAAAAAATTTCTTCTGAAAAACCTTGGGTAGATAAGCTATTATTAATATTAGGTGGTTATGTAGCAGGCACATCATTAACAGGAGCTCCTTTGATTGTAGCAGTCTATATTCGCCATGTTGCCAAAGAATATCTACGAAATACATTATTTGTACTTTGGTTTGTTCTGGTGAGTATTAAGATGGTAACTTTTGTAGCGATGGGTGTAGAAATTGACTGGGGTTTTTCTTTGGCTTTAATTCCGGTTGCTGCCATTGGTCATGTGATTGGCATTAAGGCGCATCAAAAAATTATAGAAAATGATCAAGTATTTAAAAAATGGGTGGGTAGCATGTTGTTGCTGATCAGTTCATTTGGATTATTGAAGGTGATTTTGAGTTAAAATCAGAGCTTATGAATGAATATGTTTTAATTTTAGTAAGTACGATTTTAGTCAACAACTTCGTCTTGGTAAAATTCTTAGGATTATGCCCATTTATGGGTGTTTCCAAAAAAGTTGAAACAGCTATTGGTATGGGGTTTGCGACAACTTTTGTGCTAACACTGGCGAGTGTATCCAGTTATCTTATTAATACCTATATTTTGGTGCCATTTGATATTGAGTACTTACGAACTATCGCTTTTATTGTAACCATAGCTGGAGTGGTTGGATTTACAGAACTAGTAGTCAACAAAACTTCACCAGTTTTACATCAATCTTTAGGCGTTTTTTTGCCGCTAATTACCACCAATTGTGCCGTATTAGGTGTTGCTTTACTCAATGTTAATCAAGATAATGGATTTTTAGCATCTGCTGTTTATGGTTTTGGCGCTGCTATTGGTTTTTCTTTTGTTTTGGTATTGTTTTCAGCAATTCGTGAGCATATTGATACAGCTGACGTACCTGCTGCTTTCAAAGGTGCACCTATTGCACTTATTACAGCAGGATTAATGTCTATGGCGTTTATGGGTTTTATTGGATTGGCTTAGTGGTAGAATCAATTATTATTTTTTCGGGTTTAACGCTAATACTTGGATTAGTTTTGGGCTATGCGGCTATTCGATTTAAAGTTAAAGGTAATCCATTGGTAGATCAAATTGACGCTATTTTGCCGCAAACTCAATGTGGCCAGTGTGATTTTCCTGGCTGTCGTCCTTATGCTGAAGCATTAGCCAAAGGTGAAGCACAAATTAACCAGTGTCCGCCTGGTGGGCAAGAGGGTGCAGATGCATTGGCCGAGTTGCTTGGTGTGGAAACTTTGAAACTAAACGAGGAGCATGGAGAAACTAAGCCTGATCATGTTGTGTATGTTGATGAAAAGTTATGCATTGGATGCACTTTATGCATTCAGGCTTGTCCAGTAGATGCGTTTGTTGGGGCATCAAAAGTCATGACAACAGTGATCGAAAAAGAATGTACAGGCTGCGATTTGTGTATCCCTGTTTGTCCAGTTGATTGTATCTATGTTAAGGAAATCAAGCCAACTTTATCAACTTTTATACCCAAGATTCCAGGAGAGGCGCGTGTCTGATTACGAATTTGCAGGGGGTGTAGTGATTGAAAACCCTTATCCGGTTGATCAGGTGAAAATTATTCAAGCGCCACTGCCTAATCATGTGGTTTTACCACTCCAACAGCGTATTGGTGATGAGGCCAAACCTTGTGTTAAAGTTGGTGATAGAGTGCTGACAGGGCAAGTCATTGCACAAACACAAGATCAGTTTTGTGTGCCAATTCATGCATCTATTTCTGGCACGGTTGTGGACATTAGTCAACAGATAATTCCGCATAAATCAGGGCTAAAGGCTAACTGTATTAGTATTGAATCTGACGGCAAAGATGAGTGGATTAAAACACAAGGGTGTGGCAATGATTTCTTGCAATGTGATCGACAAACTATGATCGATTATGTCCAACGCTCAGGTATTGTTGGTTTGGGTGGGGCAGGGTTTCCATCGCATACCAAGCTTAATAAAGCGGTAGACTGTCACACACTCATTATTAATGGTACAGAGTGTGAGCCAGGAGTGATGTGTGATAATGCATTAATGCAGCATCACCCTCGAGAAGTGATTCGCGGAGTGGAGATTTTATTGCATATTACAGGTGCTAAAAAAGCCATTATTGCTATTGAAAATGACAAGCAAGAAGCGTATCAAGCACTCTTGATGTTTAATCATAATGATAAGATCAGTCTGGCTCAATTGCCTGCAAAATATACATCAGGCGCTGAAAAGCTTTTGATTAAAGCATTGTTAGGCATTGAGATTCCATCTGGTGGATTTGCAGCAGACAAAGGCGTCTTGTGTCAAAATGTTGCAAGCACTAAGGCTATTTTTGATGCGGTAATCGAACAGCGGCCTTTAATTTCTCGCATTGTTACTATTACAGGAGATGCAGTAACACCAGTAAATATTGAGCTACGTCTTGGGACTTCTTTTGAGCAAGCGATTAGTTTGACTGATGTGAACGCTCAAGCGCATGATTATCGTATGGGAGGGATGATGATGGGTGTGGATATTGTAGATATCAAAATGCCTATTTGTAAAATCACGAATTGTATTTTTGTTAATAATAAAAAAACACAGCAACTAGCTAAAGAATGTATTCGTTGTGGCTCCTGCAATACGGTTTGCCCAATTGGCCTATTGCCGCAACAAATTTATTGGCATGCTAAGGGTAAAAATATTGAAAAATGTATGGATTATAATTTGCTTGATTGTATTGAGTGTGCTTGTTGTTCGTATGTTTGCCCTAGTCATATTGATTTGGTTAATTACTTTTCATTTGCTAAGGCTCTGCATAATAAGCAAACAGCTGATCAACATAAAACAGATATTGCTAGAGATCGGTTTGAATTTAGAGAGTATCGACTCGAACGTAATAAAAAAGAGCGTGCGCAAATGATGGCTGATAAAAAACAAGCATTAAAGGAAAAAATGGCCAAAGACAAGGTGCAAGGCCAGGCGCAAAAGGATAAAATTGCTCAGGCAATGGAACGTGTCAAAAAAAATAAGGAAAAAAATGCATAACGCTGGATTAAGCACCAATCAAATTATGCGACAAGTTATTTATGCTCTAGCTCTTGGAGTTAGCGCGTCTTACGTTTTCTTTGGCTTTGGTGTGATCATTCAAATCTTACTTGGCATGGTTTCTGCATTGACTGTTGAAGCGCTTTTTTTAGCCCTGAGAGGTCGTCCAGTACTAGAGTCTATTAGTGATGGTTCGGCAGTTTTAACTGCTATTTTGTTGGCCATTTCCATTCCCTCTATTGCGCCATGGTGGGTGGTGGTCACGGGCGTTGCATTTGCTGTTATTTTTGGTAAACAGTTGTATGGTGGCTTGGGCAACAATCCTTTTAATCCAGCGATGCTAGGCTATGCTTTTTTGTTAATCTCGTATCCTTTGCAAATGACGACTTGGCCAGTTGATTATTTAAGTTTTAGTCAAGTAGTTGACGTAGTGTTTAATTTGTTACATTTTGACGGAATCAGTGGCGCAACTCGACTAGATGACGTAAAAACAAGCCTATCTTTAGGTAGCGATATTGCAACCCTTCAGCTACAATCCATTTCTCAAGCTTGGATTAATATAGGATTTTTAGTGGGCGGCGTTTATTTATTAGCACGAAAGATTATTTTTTGGCATATTCCCGCTGCGGTTTTATCTGGAATTTTAGCTATGGCACTAGTGATTTCAATGTTTGATTCACAGACATATTTGCCAGTGCAAAATCACTTCTTATTAGGCGGCACTATGTTGAGTGCATTTTTTATTGCAACTGATCCTGTGTCCGCTAGTACCACGCCAAAAGGCCGACTAATTTATGGCTTTCTAATAGGAGTGTTGATTGTTGTGATCCGCACTTATGGTGGTTATCCAGATGGGATTGCTTTTGCAGTTTTATTGATGAATATGGCTGTACCGCTCATTGATCATTACACACAACCTAAAGTATTTGGTAGATCATGATTAAGGCAATTTTGAAGCCAGGGTTATTATTGTTAAGCTTTACAATAGTGAGTATTTTCTTTGTTAGTTGGACGCAAGACGCCACACAGATAAAAATTAAATATAATGAGGAGCAGTTACTCATTCAGCGTTTATCTGAACTAGTAGTTAACTATGATAACGATATTTTGCAGGAAAAATATCATCAAACTTTAACATTACATGGTGTTCATCAAACTATCAGTATTTATCCGGCAAAGCGCAATGGTAAGATCTTTGCATATTTAATAGAGCATACCTATCCAAATGGATACAATGGCGATATTCGTCTATTAACGGGTGTTAGTGTTGAACAAACATTGCTAGGTGTGCGTGTAATCACTCACAAAGAAACACCTGGTTTGGGTGACAAGATTGAGACTAGAAAATCAAATTGGATTAAGCAGTTTACTGGGTTATCACTGGTAAACCCACTTCAGAAAGATTGGAAAGTTGAGCGTGATGGTGGTGTATTTGATGCATTTACGGGCGCCACTATAACTCCTAGGGCTATTGTTACAGCAAGTTATCAAGTCCTAGAGCTATTCAGCAAGCAAGGCTTTTCAGGTCAAACAAAGTAATATGTTATTAAGTGATTTTGATTTTGATTTGCCTAAGTCGTTAATTGCGCAAAACCCACCAAAAAGAAGGACTGACTCTCGTTTATTGGTACCTCAAGATGAAATAGTTGATACATATTTTCATCAAATTGCCAACTTTATTAAGCCAGGAGATCTGCTGGTTATGAATAATACTCGCGTTATTCCTGCTCGATTATTTGGTCATAAGGCATCAGGCGGCAAAGTCGAGATTATGATTGAACGTTTGCTGAATGAAAAACAAGTATTAGCAATGTTAAAAGCTTCTAGAGCGCCAAAAATTAACAGCTTTATTACGCTTGAAAATGGTGATACAGCCGAAGTTATTTGGAAAGAAAATGGTTTTTATACTTTGAATTTTGAAACAGACTCATTGTTAGGTTTGTTAGATGAAGTCGGGCATATTCCACTACCGCCTTATATCGAGCGCCAAGATGAAAGCTCAGATCTTGAGCGCTACCAAACAGTTTTTGCCAAACAAGAAGGAGCGGTGGCTGCACCAACAGCAGGGCTTCATTTTGATAATGCCTTATTAGACAACTTAAAGGCTGAAGGTATTGACCATGTTTTTGTTACACTCCATGTGGGTGCAGGAACATTTCAGCCGGTTAAGGCGGACAATATTACAGAACACCAGATGCACAGTGAGTATTTTGAAATAGATCAAGATACCGTAGATAAAATTCACCAAACTAAAGCTAATGGCGGGCGTATTATTGCTGTAGGTACTACTGCTGTGAGATCTGTGGAGTCTGCTGCTAAAAGTGGCAAGCTGGTTGCTAGTAAAGAGGAGACAGATATTTTTATTTACCCTGGTTATGAATTTAAAGTAGTGGATATGATGATTACTAATTTCCACCTGCCAAAATCTTCATTGTTAATGTTAGTGAGTGCTTTTATTGGCAGGGAGAAAATGATGGAGATTTACCAACACGCAATCCAAGAAAAATATCGGTTTTTTTCTTATGGTGATGCGATGTTGCTAACTAGAGCATAATCCTATTATGGTTAATTTCAATAATATTTTGTTTACAAGTGAGACGTATGATTTATCAAAATAATCTAGTAACAGTAGAAATTGAACCTAGCGAAATTCCTTGGATTAAGGTGTTTACTCAAAGACCGGTGAAAGAGTTTAGTGAATGTAGTGCGGATGAAAAATTAGAAATTTTCAGGGTTATTGATGTGGCTGAAAAATTAATGCTTAGTTATTTCCAGCCAGATAAGATTAATATCGCCTCATTTGGCAATATTTTGCCACAGGTTCATTGGCATGTTATGGCCAGGTTTGCAACTGATAGTTATTTTCCAGAGCCGATGTGGGGTGAGCAACAACGACAGGCTCAATTAAACCTGCCTAGTTTTGAGATATTCTTTAAGCAGTTAGGAGAGAGTTTGTGAATCAATTAGAAAATCAGGCGCAACTAGATACACTTAAACAGGAGCGAGAGGCAGTTTTAATTCTCTTTGGTGGCGCTAATTGTGGGGTTTGTCAGACTATCAAACCGCAAATCGATAATAAATTTAGTGTTAAATTTTCAGAGTTAGAAATGGTTTATATTGATTGTGAACAGTTGCAAGAAGTCTGCGCACAGCACGGTGTTTTTTCATTGCCAGTCGTGCAGGTGTTTTTTATGGGCCAGAAGTTTATTGAAAAAGTTCGAGGGTTTTCTTTGCTGGAGCTAGAGCAAGAAATCGAAAAAACCTATGTAAAAATGAAACGCTAAAGACTATTTTTAATCTTTTGCAAGGTAGGCGTTTTAACGCCAAATTCTTTCGCCAACTCTAATGCTCTATCTAGTCTTGCAGGAGCAGATCGACCCATACACTTATGCGCCAAATCTCCTTCAAAAGCCTTAATCATGCCTTGTTCTAGTTGATCTTTACCAAAAGATTGACCAGTTAATTGGGCTTGTAAAACTAATACATCTTTTGATACTTCGCGCATGAGCTCTAGATGCTTATTGCGCAAGTCATCCACATTAGCGTCCGCTCCAATTGCAAGTCCTGCAATATTTGTGGTGAGGATGTATAAGTTTTTTAGTACAAGCTCAAATAGTAGCTCTTTATTGTTACTGAGTGTATGTGCAGGAATATCGATTAGTGCTAAAGAGTCGGTTAGTATTTGAGATTTTGCGCCATAAGTGGGCGAAGATATTAGCACTTTTGAATCCATGCCTTTTTTCTTTTCAAACCAAACCGAAATAACAGTCGGATTGATAAAGTTATAAGCCACCCAATCACGAGGTAGAAGTTCGTTTTGCATCATTGCTACTCGGTCTTTCCAATGATCAGGAATTTGCCCTAAGGCAGTTTTCAAATCAGCTTCACCTGTACATACCAAGATGAGTTCTGGGTCTATTGAGTCAAACAATGTGGCGATATTAGCCTGTCGAGTAATCGGATAGACAGGATGGCCATTTTTTAAAAAGGCTCGTGCAAAAACACTACCGAGTTCGCCAATTCCAACAATAACAATGGGTTTTTTCATAAGATATTTGAATGATAAGTTGCGCCTGTCACTTGAGTTACTATTTTAAAATATCTGAAAGAGTTGAGCCCATGGTTGCAGGGGTGGGTGCAATCGCCACGCCAACTGCTTGCAGGGCTTTGATTTTGTCAATGGCCTTGCCACTTCCGCCACTAATCACAGCACCTGCATGCCCCATTCGTTTACCTTTTGGAGCGCTTAGGCCGGCAATATAAGAAACCACCGGTTTGGAAATATTGGATTGAATAAATTCTGCCGCCTCTTCTTCAGCAGAGCCGCCAATTTCACCAACCATAATGATTGACTTTGTTTGTTCATCTGCTTCAAATAATGCTAAGCAATCAATAAAATTCATGCCTTGAATAGGGTCTCCGCCAATACCGATACAGGTGCTTTGTCCGAGGCCTGCTTGTGTAGTTTGATGAACTGCTTCATAGGTTAGAGTACCCGAGCGAGAAACCACGCCTACACTTCCAGATTGGTGGATATTGCCCGGCATAATGCCTAACTTGCATTCGTCAGGGGTGATAACACCTGGGCAATTTGGCCCGATTAGCGTTGAGTTAGAGTCTTTTAAAATTGCCTTAACTTTGAGCATGTCTTGCACTGGAATGCCTTCTGTAATACAAGCAATAACAGGCATTTCGGCTTCAATTGCCTCTACGATAGAGGCATAGGCGAAGCGTGGCGGCACGTAAATCATGGTGGCTGAAGCGTTGGTCGCATCCATCGATTCTCTAACAGAGTTAAACACAGGCAAATCTAGGTGTGTTTGTCCGCCTTTTCCAGGTGTAACACCGCCAACAAATTGGGTGCCGTAAGCGATAGATTGCTCGGAATGAAAACTGCCTTGTTTGCCAGTAAATCCTTGAGTTATGACTCGAGTGTCTTTATTGATTAATACGCTCATTTTGTCATTCCTTGGGCTAGTGATACAATTTTAATGGCCGCCTGGGTAAGGTCTGCTTCGGTATGAATGTCTGCTGTTGATTCATCTAGTAGTTTCAAGCCTTGAGCGGCATTCGTACCCTCCAGACGAACAACAATTGGCAGATTAAGTCCAACTTTTTCAATGGCTTGAAGAATACCCTCTGCGATTAAATCACAACGCACAATGCCGCCAAAAATATTAACCAAAATACCTTTCACGTTGGCTTCAGTTTGAATCAGCTCAAACGCTTTAGCAACACGCTCAGCCGTAGTACCGCCACCCACATCTAAAAAATTGGCTGGCGAGCCGCCATGGTGTTCGATTAAATCCATGGTTGCCATGGCTAAACCTGCGCCATTCACCATACAGCCAATTGTGCCGTCTAGTGAGATATAGTTAAGCTGATATTGGCTTGCTTCATTCTCTTTCTCGTCTTCTTGCGACATATCACGCATAGATGCAATTTCTTCATGTCGATAAAGCGCATTATCATCGAAATCAATCTTTCCGTCTAATGCCAATAGTGTATTTTCTGTTGTAGTAATAAGAGGGTTGATTTCAATTAAGCTGACATCTTTGGTGACAAAAATTTCATACAAACCCATTAAAGTGGTTACGAATTGCTCAGCCAGTGTATCTTTAAGATTTAGTTTTGTAGCGATATTTTCACAGTCATGAACGCTTAAAGCGCCTAGGGGGTCAACACCAAATTTGATAATTTTTTTCGGAGTTTCATGGGCGACCTTTTCAATATCCATGCCACCTTCAGTAGAAGCTAAAACAGTAATTTTTTGAGTTTGTCGATCCACCAAAAGACCCAGATATAGCTCGCGTTCAATATTTTGCCCACCTTCAATCAATAGTTGATTAACAGGGAGGCCTTTGGCATCGGTTTGCGGTGTTATTAAGTGAGTGCTTAAAAGCTTATGACAAGCGCTCTCAACTTCTTTGATTGAGCGACACAAAATAACACCACCACCTTTGCCACGCCCGCCTGCATGTACTTGTGCTTTAACCACCCAGGTATTGCCACCTAACTCGCTACAGGCTTGTTTGGCCTCGTTAGTGGAGTTAATTAAGACAGCTGAAGGCGTTTGAATGTTGTATTGTCTGAATAAGCCTTTCGCTTGGTATTCGTGTATGTGCATGAAAAAGTGCGTAAAATAAGATGCTTAAATTTTACACTTAATAGGTTAAAAAAATGGCACATTACTCTACCAGTCAATTTAAAAATGGCATGAAATTAATATTAGGCGGCAACCCATGCTCAATCATTAGTAACGAAATCCGAAAGCCTGGTAAGGGGCAAGCTTCCAACAAAGTGAAGCTTAAAGATTTAATCACAGGTAAAACGTTAGAAAAAACCTTTAAATCGGGCGAGTCTGTAGAAGGCGCGGATGTGATGGAGCTCGATATGCAATATTTATATAACGACGGAAGTGAATGGAATTTTATGGATCCTAATTCTTTTGAGCAATATTCCATAAACGACTCTGCTATGGATGATGCTAAAGGTTATTTGGTAGAGCAAGATATGTGCGTCGTTACCCTTTGGAATGGTAGCCCAATTTCAGTAACACCACCAAATCATGTTATGCTTGAAGTAGTTGACACTGATCCAGGTTTAAAAGGTGATACTGCAGGTACGGGTGGTAAGCCTGCAACGATGAATACAGGAGTCGTAGTGCAAGTGCCATTATTTATTAGTATTGGTGAGATGGTAAAGGTGGACACGCGAACCAATGAATACGCTGGGAGAACTTAATGGTCATATCTGTCAGTCAATAAGTTAGGTTAAATACGCTGAGTATTTTCTTTTTTGTATTGAATAAATTTATAATTTATGACATCACTTTATAACTTTTCACTTAAGCAAAAAGCGGAAATATTTAGAAAAATTCGAGCATTTTTTGATTCGAAGAATGTTCTTGAGGTGCAAACTCCGCACCTATTAAACCACCCAACAACTGATGTTTATATTGACAGTATCAGCATGCAGGTTAATAAGGATTTTGATATACAATCAAAATATCTGCACACATCGCCTGAGTTGGAAATGAAAAAACTACTGGCAAATGGTAGTGGCGATATCTATCAAATTTGCCATGTTTTTCGTGACAATGAACAAGGGTCCCAGAATTTTAATGAATTCACCATGTTGGAGTACTACCGCCTCGGTTTCGATATTCATCAGTTGATGAGTGACATGAGTGATTTATTTAGTGTTTTAGGTTTAACCCAAGAAACTACTAAGCTGACTTATGCACAAGCATTTAGTAGATTTACTGATATTGATATTCTTAATAGTGATTTTAATACACTAAAAAAAATCGCAAACTCATACGACTTATGCACTGATTTTGAATGGATTGAAGATCTACAAATTCTCATGTTTACTGATTTAGTCGAGCCAAAACTAGTGCAATATCCACTGTGTTTTGTTTATGATTATCCAGCTGAACAATCCGCTCTAGCTCGAGTTGAAGGACGAGTTGCAAAAAGATTTGAGCTGTACTTATCTGGCGTTGAGGTGGCTAACGGTTATGATGAATTGCAATATGCGAGAGAATATCAGCAAGTTTTTGCTCAGGAAAATCAACAACGCTCTAAGCTTGGTAAGACAACTTTTTCGCAAAATTTAGATTTTTTTCAGCAGCTAAAAAATCCACTGCCACAATGCGCTGGTGTGTCAATAGGGATTGACCGATTGATCTCTCAAATTAATCAAATTTGATTAAAATAAGTTATGGTTAAAATATTTTCAATTATTGTATTATTTTCTCTACCTGTTGAGGCTTTGCAAATTCTGCAATCTGAAAAAAGCAACGAAGTAATTGGGCAGCAGTCTCAAGTACTTGACGAGTCTACTCAACTCTCAGGTGAGCTTTTGCTGACCAAGTTGGAAAAATCTGCTAAGAGTGGAGATGCAAGAGCCCAATTCAGTCTAGCCAATATGTATCACCACGGCATAGGTGTTAAAACGGATGAGAAGTTAGCTTTTTATTGGTATGTTCAAGTCGCAGAGCAAGATTATGCAAGCGCACAATTTAATGTGGCTAATGGTTATTACCATGGTATTGGCACCACCCAAGATTTTGCAAAAGCATTGACTTGGTATGAAAAAGCGGCCGACCAGGATTTTGTGGTAGCACAATATAATTTAGCGGTAATGTATCGTCGTGGCGAAGGCTCTGAGGTTAATAATAAGCAAGCATTCTACTGGTATGAAAGAGCGGCTCAATTAGGTTATGGGGCAGCGCAGTTGACATTAGCTAAGTTGTATGAAGAGGGAGTGGGTGTTAAACAGGATGATAATTTTGCTCAAATTTGGTATTTAAAAGCGGCCAATCAGTCTGATCCAAAAGCACAATTCTATTTGGCTAACTTTTATCAAAAACGCAATCAATATGCACAAGCGGTTTATTACTATCGCAAAGCATCAGACCAAGGGTATGTTAGAGCGCAATACGCCCTAGCGATGAATCTTTTAGCAGGGACGGGAGTTGTTCAAGATGAGGCGCAGGCACAGCAATTACTGCTAGAGGCAGCTCAAGCAGGGCATGCCAAATCTCAATTACAACTTGGCCAAAATTTTTTGGCCAAGGATGAATTAACTGAAGCAAAAAAATGGCTAACTAAAGCCAGTGATCAGCAGGATAAAACAGCAACAGCTATACTCGAAGATTTAGAAACTTTGGCACAATCAAAACAAGATATGCTTGTTTTGGAGGCAGCAGAACTGCAAACAATTAGTGCGCCTTCAGCCTCAATAGACTCTATTGACAGCCCAATAGACATGAGTCAAGCTATTTCAAGTGGCTTAGATATTCAGCCAATATCTGGATTGTCAGCTGTTATTCCAAATCAACAGCAAATCTTAAATTCATTAAATAGTCATTTAGAATCAATGGCGAATATTGAGAAGTTGGTTAATAGTGCACAGCAGGGCAATCCGATTGCTCAACATAATTTAAGCATTCTTTATAGTATTGGCGAGTTGGTGGCCAAAGATGAGCGCAAAGCTTTTACACTCATGCAACAATCTGCTAATCAAGATTTAACTCGTTCTCAAAACTCTTTGGCAATGATGTATGCTAAAGGTATTGGCGTGATCCCAGATTACAACAAAGCGTATTATTGGGCAAGCATATCAGCACGAAAAGGCGATATTGAGGGTAAGAAGATTTTAAATTATCTAGTAGGCGGATCTTTATAAATTGATGCAAAAAACAGATTTAAAATTTTGGCAAACATTAAGTTTAGAGCAAATGAGTCGAACTCAGTGGGAATCTTTATGTGACAGTTGTGGGCGTTGTTGTTTGCATAAGCTAGAAGATGAAGATACTGGCGATATTTATTTCACCGATGTTGTTTGTCATTATCTGGACGAGCAAACTTGCCAATGTCCGCATTATGACAACCGTCAAGAATTTGTACCTGATTGCCTGACAATCTATCCCGACTGGGGCGATAAATTTAATTGGCTACCTAGTACGTGCGCTTATCGCTTATTGCACGAAGGTAAGCCTTTATTCGATTGGCATCCACTGATTAGTAAAGATCCTCAGTCAGTACATTTGGCAGGCATTTCAGTGCGTGGGCGCACTTTTTCAGATGATAAAATCAAAGAAGAAGAGATAGAGTTACATATGATAGATTGGGTAGATTAATGAATAAAATAATTGCCTTTTTATTATTTTTTTTAATGCAGTCTGCGATGGCAGTATGGCCGCATAAAAATATTTCACAAGCAGTTTTTTCTAAAGATATCGTTGATAGACAGCCGATTGAGATAATCACTGAAGCTAATGATTCTTTAGGTAAAATCTATTTCTTTACCAATGTGAGAAATTTAGCAGGGAATAAAATTACCCATCGCTGGATTTACAAAGATAAAGTCAAAGCTGAAATTAGCTTTAATATTAAAGGCAATCGTTGGCGTGTATGGTCTAGTAAGAATATTTGGCATACATGGACAGGTAAATGGGTAGTGGAAGTGCTTGACCAACAAGGTCAAATTTTGCTGGTAAAAACCATTAATTTTGAAAAAAGTACAGCCCAAGAGGCTACAAGGAACGAACATGAATAAAGTGGTATTAGCCTATTCAGGCGGATTAGACACAAGTATTATTGTTAAATGGCTACAAGACACCTACCAGTGTGAAGTAGTGACATTTACAGCTGATATTGGTCAAGGCGAAGAGGTAGAGCCAGCACGTGCTAAAGCAAAAGCCGCAGGTGTTGAGCAGATTTTTATTGAAGATTTACGTGAAGAATTTGCCCGTGACTTTGTATTTCCAATGTTTAGAGCTAATGCAATTTATGAAGGTGAGTACCTTTTAGGAACGTCCATTGCTCGCCCGCTAATTTCGAAACGTCTTGTTGAAATTGCCAATGAAGTGGGTGCTGATGCTATTTCGCACGGTGCAACTGGTAAAGGTAATGATCAAGTGCGTTTTGAGTTAAATGCTTATGCACTTGATGCTGATATTCAAGTGATTGCGCCTTGGCGTGAGTGGGAGTTATCTTCTCGCGAGAGTTTGATGGCATATGCAGAAAGTCATGGTATCGAGATCGATTACCAAAAGCAAGACAAAAAATCGCCTTATTCTATGGATGCAAACTTACTGCATATTTCTTATGAGGGTGATATTTTAGAAGATCCATGGGTAGAGCCTGAAGACGATATGTGGCGCTGGACAGTTTCTCCTGAAAACGCACCAGACAAAGCGGAGTACATTGAACTGACTTATTCAAAAGGCGATATTGTGGCGATTGATGGTGCTGCGATGAGCCCAGCAACTGTGATGGAAGTACTTAATCAGCGCGCTGGTAGCCATGGTATTGGTCGTGATGACATTGTTGAAAACCGCTTTGTTGGTATGAAATCACGCGGTTGCTATGAAACCCCTGCAGGCACATTAATGCTTAAGGCACACCGTGCTATGGAAAGCTTAACACTTGATCGTAATGCAGCGCATCTTAAAGATGAGTTAATGCCGAAATACGCTGAGATGGTCTATAACGGCTTTTGGTTTGCACCAGAACGTGAGATGTTGCAAGCAGCGATTGATCAAACCCAAGAAAGTGTTAATGGCACAGTGCGTCTCAAGCTTTATAAAGGCGGCATTACTGTAGTTGGTCGTAAATCTGAGGATTCGTTGTTTAGCGAAAAAATTGCCACTTTTGAAGATGATGGAGGCGCATATGATCAAAAAGATGCAGCTGGTTTTATTAAGCTAAATGCACTGCGCTTGCGTCTTAAGGCTTTAAAGTAAAAAATAGCCTATTAATAAAATTTGCTAAATTTTTAAAAATGTTTGTTAAAAAACAGATTAATAGGTATTTTTTTACTTAAATACTGTTTTTAAAGATAAAAAAGTGGTTTTTTTATATAAATATTCAGTTTTTCATCAATTTAGAGTTAGAAATTTTCATTATTTGTTAAATTCCTTAGCTATTTCTTTAGATTTTATAAGTATTTTAGATAAAAAAATATAGATTATGCATACTATCTGTATCGATAAAAAGACAATTACACCCTCAAAGATTGTCTGTATAGGTAGAAATTATTATGCGCATATTAGCGAACTAAATAATGAGATTCCAGAACAAATGGTGTTGTTTTCTAAACCGAATTCAGCCATTGATAGCGATCTTAATTCATACCGCCAAGAGCCTATTCATTATGAAGCAGAATTAGCCTTTGTTTTCGAAAATGACCAGTTTTCAGCAGTGGGTTTTGGCTTTGATTTAACTAAAAGAGCGTTGCAAAATCGGCTTAAACAAAAATCACTTCCTTGGGATCGTGCCAAGTCTTTTGATGGCTCAGCAGTATTTAGTGAGTTTATCCCCATAGAGTTTATCGATCCAGCTTTATCATTCACCTTGCTTATTGATGGTGTAACAGCACAGCAAGGAAATCTAGCGTTGATGATTCATTCGCCTGAAGAAATACTCAAAGAAATTCAATCTTTTATGAGTTTAAATAATGGAGATATCGTCATGACCGGAACACCAAAAGGTGTCGGTGTTTTAAAATCTGGAAGTGTCTACCAAGCTTTAATTAAGAGTAGTCAAAAAATCTTATTAAAACAGCAATGGATAGCTAAGTAGATAAATATAGAACTATTAGCCCTGTAATAGCATTATAATTTTTTAATAATTTCTTTTATTGATACAATTTATGTCAACAAGCATTAAAGGTACGCAAACTGAGAAAAACTTATTAATCGCCTTTGCTGGCGAGTCGCAAGCTCGTAATCGTTATTCTTTTTTTGCCAGCAAAGCAAAAAAAGAGGGGTTGATGCAGATTTCAGATATTTTTTTAGAAACCGCTAATCAAGAAAAAGAACATGCAGAGCGCTTTTTTAAATACCTAGAGGGCGGTGATCTAGAAATTTCCGCCACATTTCCTGCAGGTACAATTGGCACAACTTTTGACAATCTATTGGTTGCTGCCCAAGGAGAGGAATACGAATGGTCAGTATTGTATCCTGCTTTTGCTCAAACCGCTAGAGAAGAAGGGTTCAATGAAATAGCACAAACGTTTGAGTCAATTATCATTGCTGAAAAACAACATGATAAGCGCTATAAGGCTTTAGCGGAAAATATCAAAGCAGGGCGTGTTTTTAAGCGTAATGGCACAGTAACGTGGCGTTGTCGAAATTGTGGCTATTTACATGAAGCAACTGAGGCCCCAGATATTTGCCCAGCATGCAAACATCCGCAATCCTATTTTGAACTTTTAGGTGAAAATTGGTAGCTTTATTAAATTATTTAAATTAAAAAAACCCGATTAAATCGGGTTTTTTTAATAGATGGAGGCCGGAACCAGAATCGAACTGGTCTAGATGGATTTGCAATCCACTGCATAACCGATTTGCTATCCGGCCAAGGTATGTGCAAATGGTTTTATAAAAAAAGACCTGATAAACAGGTCTTTTTAGAAATCTGGAGCGGGAAACGAGATTCGAACTCGCGACATTCACGTTGGCAACGTGATGCTCTACCAGCTGAGCTATTCCCGCAATAGAAAGTGAAATTATAGTGTTTTTTTCAAAATAGTCAAGGCTGATTTAACATTAATTGTTAAAAGTCTTGACCCCTTCTTTTAAATAAATAAAGCCAGACCAAAGGGTCAGAAGTGTAGCAGCGACTAGAAGAGTAACACCGATTTCAAAACTTGGCAAGCCAAAGAAAGGTTGCTGATAAAGTAGAAATAAAATGGCAAAAATCTGTACAAAAGTTTTAACTTTACCAATAAAAGAAACGTTGACATTTGAGCGCTGTCCAATAGTGCCCATCCATTCCCTAAGTGCAGAAACTAAAATTTCACGAGAGATAATAACAAGTGCTGCAATAGTAATATACCAATGGGTGTCTGATGGATAAAAATCAACCAACATAATAAGTGCTACAGAAACCATCAGCTTATCAGCAACAGGATCTAAGAAAGCGCCTAGTTGTGAAGTCATGTTTAGCTTTCTAGCTAGATAGCCATCAAGATAATCAGTTATGCTAATAAACGCATAAGTAGCGGTCAAGTAAAAATTGATCCAAGTGAAGATCGGCGTATCTGTATAAGCTGACTGGAAATAATAAAGGGCGACAAAAACCGGAATTAAAAAAATCCTAGAAAGTGTGATTATGTTAGGGAGTGTCATCATGTAGGTATTCTATCAGAAGCTGTTTGGGGTAGAATAAACTTGATGTGAATTTAATGGTGGGCCCGACAGGAGTCGAACCTGTAACCGCTCGGTTCGTAGCCGAGTACTCTATCCAGTTGAGCTACGGGCCCATCAAGCGCGTAATTATCGCTAGGTTTTGAGAAAAGGTCAAGTGAAAATTGGTTTATTTTTGCAAAAGAGTTACCAGTTCATCTAATTTTGCAATGCGAGAGCCTTTGATTAATAGTGTTGCGCCCATATGGTTTTTGCTGATGTGTTTGGCTAATTGTGCTTTTGAATCAAAATGCCATGCTTGATAATGCTTAGCCAGCGTGCCAACGCTGTATACGTGCGGAGTAATTTTTTGCGCTTTTTGGCCAATTTTCTGATGTAGAATGCTGCTTTCAGTGCCCAGCTCTGCCATATCTCCTAAGACCACAACCAGTTCGCCTGAAAAATTTTTCAAAGTATGTAGTGCAGCCGAAATAGAACTCGGGCTTGCATTGTAACTATCATCAATCAAAGTAAATTGCTTCGTATGAATAACATTTAGACGGCCATTTTCAGCTTGTGTGGCTTCTAGTCCTGATTTAATGGTGTTAATGTCAATATTAAGTGAATGAGCACAGGCGCTTGCGGCCAGTGCATTGTCAATGTTGTGTCGACCAATGAGTTTAAGATTAATGCGTGCCTGTTGATTAGGGGTATGAAGTGTGAAGTTTGACCCGTCAACATCGCTGGCATAAACATCGCCTATTGCTTTTTTTTGGTTAGTAGGGGAGAAGCTAATCTCACCCGTGTATTCAGTTTGAGTATTGACAATATTGATCGATTTTTTTGAATAAATTTCGCCTTTAGCACTAATTAAATTAGCTTGACTGCCAAACTCACCAATATGGGCGTCACCCGTATTGGTAACTACAGCAATATCTGGGTTAACTATGCGTCTAAGGTGAGCAATTTCACCTAGATGATTTGCCCCCATTTCAATTACTGCGTATTTGTGCCTAGATTCAAGTTTGAGCAAGGTCATTGGTACACCTAAATGATTATTTAGATTGCCCTGTGTTTTAAGAGTGGGTGCGGCTATATTTAAAATATTAGCCAATAGATTTTTGACTGTTGTTTTGCCATTGCTACCGGTTATGGCTACAATTTTTGGTTGAATGCTTTTTAGGTGATATTGAGCGATTTTATTTAGTGCTTTCTGAGTATCTGCTACGTATAAAACAGGCAAGCTGCTTGAAATCTTTTGACTAGCGATTATTGCAACAGCGCCCATTTCTTCCGCAGTATCAATATAGTCATGAGCATTGAAGTTATCTCCAATTAATGCAAGAAAAATAGCACCATCCATTCGTTGACGCGTATCAGTACAAATATCCTTAAAAGCAACATCTTGAATATTATCAGAATGAAGGCCTAGTATTTTTGACAGCGTTTTGGTGGTTGAATTAAGCATTGTTAGCAACGTCTATGTCGTTCATTGCAAGGATTTTGTCTTGATAGTATTGTTGAGATTCATGACCCTTGCCCGCAATCAGCAAGCATTCGTTTTCTTTGAGTGTGGTGACGCCTGTTTCGATTGCTAGTACTCGATCTTGGATAATATCGACCTTATAGCTATCATCAATGCCATTTAAGATATCGTTGATAATACTATTTGGGTCTTCTGATCGAGGATTATCATCTGTAAGAATAATAGTGCTAGCAAGTTTAGATACGATTTTGCCCATTTTTGCGCGTTTAGTTTGGTCACGATCCCCACCACAACCAAAAATAACACGAATTTTGTGCTCTGGATAATGCGTTTGTAGCGTAATAATTGCTTTTTCTATCGCATCAGGTGTGTGTGCATAATCAACCCAAGCCAAGTGATGCTTAATCTTTTGCATGCGGCCTAGAGGCGCACCCAGTTTATCTAGTAATGGAATAATCTGCGCACTTGTAAATTGGCGCGCCTTGAGTGTTTGATATGCAGCTAGCATGTTTAAGAGATTAAATTCACCTAAAAAGGGAACTTCAAAGACAAAACCACTTAGTTGAACAATAAAACCGTACTCGGTCGTTTTAATATCTTCGAAATCATGAATAGAATAGTGAGACAAGGTCTTGTTTTTGCCAGCTTTTTCAAAATCTGCATGACTTGCATCATCTTGATTGATGATAATATTTTGAACTGAATCTTGTTGGAATAGTTTCAGTTTTTCAGATTTATAGCGTTGCAATGTTTGATGATAGTCAAGGTGGTCTTGAGAAAAATTCGTAAACACAGCTTGGGTAATTTTCAACCCTTGAGTGCGTTCTTGTGCAAGCGCATGTGAGGAAACTTCAAGCACAACAGTATTAATATTGTTTTGAGTATATTCCTGTAGAGCACGATACAGAGTGATAATATCGGGCGTTGTTTGGCTAGAGGTTTGCGAATTATTGCTAATACCTAGCGTACCAATTAAGCCGTTTTTTACTCCTAATTGATTGAGTAATTGCGAGATAAAATGTGCAACAGAAGTCTTCCCGTTAGTGCCAGTTACGCCAATGATATCAACCTCTCGAGCTTGAGGGTAAAAAGTATTAACTAAGCTGGCCAAGTGAGTATTGAGGTTGTCTATACGAATTGTGGGAACAGTACAAACTGCATCTTGTGAATCTACTAGAATAGCAACACAGCCTTGCTCAATCGCCTGGTTAGCATAATCTATGCCATGATCACGTTTGCCTTGAAGAGCAATAAAAACATCGCCTGGCTCTACGGCATTTGAATTTAGACATAAACCTTCAATGATTAAGTCAAATTCAGTGGTTACGATATCTTGTAGTAGTTGATTAATTTTCATGCTGATATTATAAGATTTTTCTTCATTAATACTAAGACGAATCGTACATATAGAAATGTTTGTTTAAAAAAGTAAAAAATGCATATATTTGATTTATACTTAGCAAATAATTAATTTTTAGTTTGATTTTTTACCAAAACACCTATCCAAAAATTTATTATAATAATTTTAATTATTTAGATTTTCATAAAAACGTTTCTGAGGAGAAAGTATGGCATTAACACGTAGAGATTTTATTAAAGTATTAGGCGCTGGTTCTGCAGCTGGTTTGATTAGTGGCTGTGGCAATGATGCATCAGCTAAGCTTGCGTCACAGGATAATATGTATGAAGTGCCTAAAACTGGTAACGCAAGAATTCTGCATATTACTGACACTCACGGCAACTTACTACCTAATTATTTTCGCGAACCAAACGTTAATTTAGGCTTTGGTTCGACTTATGCTCAGTTGCCACATGTGGTTGGTAATAATTTACTTAAGCAGATTGGTATTAAGCCAGGCACCCCTGAGGCTTATGCATTTACCTATAATAACTTTGAAGAATTGTCAGCTAAATATGGCAAGACTGGCGGCTTTGGACAAATTAAAACCGTCTTAGAATCTTTGCGTGAAAGTGCGGGCGGTGTTCAAAACACGCTAACAGTTGATGGTGGTGACACTTGGCAAGGTTCTGGTACATCGCTTTGGACGCGTGGTGCTGATATGGTAGAAGCTTGTAACATGCTTGGTGTTGATGTGATGGTTGGCCATTGGGAGTTTACCTATAAAGAAGAAGAAACTTTAAAGAACGTAGGGTTTTTTAAAGGTGACTTCTTAGGTCAAAATGTACGCATACTTGAGGATGCTCTAATGGGCGATAAATACGCCACTATGACTGAAAAATACGACGGTAACGGACTTTATAGTGAAGATGATGCGATGCCATTTAAGCCTTATGTGATTAAAAATGTGGGCGGACATCGAATTGCAGTCATCGGCCAAGCATTTCCAAGAACCTCTAACGCCAACCCACAAAAATATTTCTTCCCTGATTGGTCGTTTGGTTTGCGTGAGGATGAAATGAGCGAATTAGTTGCAGATATTCGTGAAAATGAAAACCCAGATGCTGTGATTGTAGTTTCTCATAATGGTATGGACGTAGATATTAAGATGGCCTCACGTGTTGTGGGGATTGACGCTATTTTTGGTGGTCATACACATGACGGCATGCCAAAACCAGTTGAAGTTAAAAATGCTGGCGGTATCACCGTAGTTACAAATGCAGGTTGTTCGGGTAAGTATATTGGTGTTATGGATCTTGAAATTAAAGACCATAAAATGGTCGGTTACAATTATAAAATGCTCCCAATTTTGACAGACTTTATTAAGCCAGATGCAGCTATGGTGTCGTTTATTAGCAAAATGCGTAATACTAAATATGATGAAAATGTTGTAGAGGCGAGAAGCTCAACTATGTCAAATAATATGGATCGTCTCGGTAAAACTTATGACGAAATCTTAACTGAAAAGCTTTGTACTACTGAACAAACGCTATACCGTCGTGGTAATTTTATGGGTACTTGGGATCAGGTATTAGTAAATTCTTTACGTGAAGAGCATGATGCAGACTTTGCAATGTCAGCGGGTGTTCGTTGGGGTACTTCAGTACCAGCAGGTCATGATGTGACTATGGAAGATTTAATGACTAACACTTCGATGACTTATGGTGAAACGTATGTATCTGATATGAAAGGCTCGCAATTAAAAGAAGTTTTGGAGGGTATTGCAGAGAATTTATTTGTACAGGATCCATACTTGCAATCAGGTGGCGACATGGTGCGAATGGGTGGCATGGATTACACCATTGATCCAGCAGCAACACTAGGTAATCGAATTTCTGAAATGAAAGATGATGCGGGTATAGCGATTGACCCTAATAAATCTTATAAGGTATCAGGCTGGGCTCAAGTTGGCTCAGTTGGTAATGGACGCTTGATGTGGGATGTTGCAGCAGACTACTTGCGCAGGCAGGGCACACTTGATTTAAAGAAGGTTAATCATCCAACAATTAAGGGTGTGAAAAACAATCCAGGTATTGAAAACTACGCAGGTGATTTGATTTAATTATTGATAAAATAAAATAAAATACAAAGCCCCGCTAGACGGGGTTTTTTTATGATGAAGATATTAACAATAGTACTAATTTTATTAACAAGCTGGGCTCAAGCTGACGTGGTCAAGCCTGCTTTGGTTGAAGTGTCTATTTTCGCCGATAAAAAAATTCAAGTAGAGATAAATTTAAGCCTTGAGGCGGTTATGACAGGTATTGGTACACAATACAAAAACACCACTGACTCGCCTAATTCTAGTAAATATGACTCACTTAGAGCGCTTGAAGGAGAGATTTTGCGCGAGCGTTTTAGAGTGTTTGAAAGTGATTTTTTAAATTCTTTGCAGTTAAATGTCAACAAACAAAAACAAACTTTGAGGTTGAGTAGTGTTGATATTGATATTATTGGCTATAAAAAAAGACCGAGAAAAACATTACTAACTTATACAGCACAACTAGAAAATTGGCCAAAAACACTGTCGTGGCAATATGCAAAAGACTATGGTGATAGTGCGTTTCGTTGGCAGGTGTATAAAAAAGACGAATATAATTGGAGTCAGTGGCAATGGCTGCGTAATGGAATTTCTAGCGATTTAATTGACATTAATCATCCAGAGCCACTAACGACAGCACAGCGTTTTTATCAATTTATTGGCATTGGTTTCGACCATGTTATCCCGCTTGGTTGGGATCATATTTTGTTTATTATTGGCATGGCGCTTTCATCACTTTTATGGAAAAGACTGTTGTTATTAGTAACAACGTTTACATTAGCGCACACTATAACGCTTGGTTTGGCTATGTACGGTGTAGTAGAAGTTTTTCCAAGTATTATTGAGCCACTTATTGCATTTTCGATTGCTTATGTGGCGATTGAAAATCTTTTGCTTAAACAGTCTATTAAACGTAAGAGTATTGTGGTGTTTGTATTTGGATTAATTCACGGTCTAGGTTTTGCCAGTATGCTTAAAGAGTTTGAAATGGCGCCTAATTCATTTGTTACCACTTTAATTGGCTTTAATGTTGGTGTAGAGTTAGCACAAGTTGTGATTGTATTTGGTGTGATTAGTGTCTTACTAATATTACGTTCCCTAAAACTCGATTATCGACAATTAGTCATCATACCTGTTTCGGTGATTATTGCATTGATTGGATTTTGGTGGGGTGTAGAAAGGTTGATGGGTTGATTAATAATTACAAGTATTATTACTTTTCGCAAGGCAAATTTAATAATATGCAAGGCGTGAAGTTAATCTACACAACTAAATATTTTTAAAATTTAACGCAGTCGAAAAGGAAAAAGACGCCGTAATTTAGATAATTTTGGCTTGCATTAGCGTGTGTGTATTAATCGCTCCTAATACTTGGTTAGTTTCATCAACAACAGGCAGAGAATTTAAATTAAATTCATCCATTATCTGTACAGCGGCCATGGCTGGCTTGTCTGCTAGAATAGTTTTGCAATTTGCAGTCATTACTTCTTTGATTTGAAGATTTTGAATATCGCTGTGTGTTTCCAGTACACGACGTAAATCGCCATCAGTAAAAATACCTTCTAAATGATTATTATGAGCAATAAGTACCATTCCTAAAGCTTTTTGACTCATCACCAATAATGCATCTAGTAGCTTAGTATCAGCGCTCACTACTGGTATTTCATCGCCTGTTTTCATAATATTGTGAACAAAGGTTAGTAGTCTTCTGCCAAGTGCGCCTGATGGATGGGAGCGCGCAAAATCATCAGGGCTAAACCCTTTACTGCTTAAAATACTAACTGCTAACGCATCACCCATTGCAAGCGCTACTGTGGTTGAGGAAGTGGGTGCTAAATTATGCGGACAGGCTTCTTTTTCGACCTCTACATTTAGATGAACGTCACTAATTTGAGCGATTGAAGATTTAGCATTGCCAGTCATGGCAATAATTGGTGCGCCTAGACGCTTAATTACAGGAACAAGCGTCATAATCTCATCAGACTCACCCGAATAAGAAATACAAATAGCCACATCATTTTGCTCAATCATACCTAGGTCGCCATGTCCAGCTTCACCAGGATGTACAGCAAAAGCAGGTGTACCTGTTGAAGCGAAGGTTGCTGCAATTTTATTGCCAATATGGCCAGACTTACCCATGCCGATCAATATGACTTTGCCAGTGCACTTTTGAATCAATTTGCAGGCATCAATAAAGTGTTGATCAAGTTGTTCAGCTAAATGAGCAACCGCAGCTGCTTCAGTTAGAATAACTTGCTTGGCAGATTCCAATAAAGGGTTTGACATAATTAACATTGATAAAAGATATAATGATTAATTTTATCAACTATAAAAGTCAATGAGTGACGAAAAAACTAAAATTTTGTTTGTTTGCATGGGTAATATTTGTCGATCTCCTTCAGCTGAGGGTGCGTTTAGATCGCAAGTGAAAAAGCGCGATGCTCATCATTTATTTGAAATTGATTCGGCGGGCACACATGCTTATCATGTCGGTGAACAGCCCGATCCAAGGTCTCAAGTATCGGCTGCTAAACACCATGTAGATTTATCTAATCAGCGTGCACGACAGGTGCATGAAAGTGATTTTTATTATTATGATTACATCTTGGCAATGGATGAAGCAAATTTGTCCAATATGCAAGATATTTGCCCTCAGGATCAGCAATTTAAATTGTCTTTAATGCTGGATAATATCCCTAACTATTCAATAAAAAGTGTGCCAGATCCTTATTTTGAAGGGCGATTTGACGAGGTATTCGAAATGTTAAATCAGGCTAGTGAATTTTTATTAGTTCGCTTAATGAAAAAGGCCTAAAACTTGTTGACATAAGTGCGCTTAACACAGTATAATTCATCCCTTTATTGCCCCTGAAAAAACAACGGGTGATGATAAATTACTTAAATTAAAGAAGATTTGGAGAAATAGCGATATGTCAACAGTTAATCAATTGGTACGTAATCCACGTAAAAAGAAGATTGTTAAAAGTGGCGTGCCAGCATTAGACAGCTGCCCTCAAAAACGTGGCGTGTGTACGCGTGTATATACAACCACTCCTAAAAAGCCTAACTCAGCACTACGTAAAGTTGCTCGTGTAAGACTTACTAATTCAGCCGAAGTTACTACCTATATTGGTGGTGAAGGTCACAACTTACAAGAGCACTCAGTGATTCTTATTCGTGGTGGTCGTGTTAAAGATTTACCAGGTGTTCGTTACCACACAGTTCGTGGAGCATTGGATACTGTTGGTGTTGATGGCAGAATGCAAGGTCGTTCTAAGTACGGTACTAAGAAGCCTAAGAAATAACAACAAATATATAACATAAGAGAAACCCTATGAGAAGAAGATCCGCCCCTAAAAGAGAAATCCTACCAGACCCAAAGTTTGGTGATTTAGTATTAGCTAAGTTTGTAAACATCTTAATGTTAGATGGTAAGAAATCTGTAGCTGAGAAGATCGTTTATGATGCGTTAGATACAATTGAAGCGAAAGGTAATGCTGAACCAATTGAAGTATTCAAACAAGCCCTAGATAACATTGGACCACAGGTTGAGATTAAGTCTCGCCGTGTTGGTGGTTCAACTTACCAAGTTCCAATTGAAGTAAGAGCTGAGCGTAAGATTGCGTTAGCAATGCGTTGGATTATTGAAGCATCACGTAAGCGTGGTGAGAAAGGTATGAAGCTTAGATTAGCAGGCGAAGTATTAGACGCGGTTCAGAACCGTGGTACTGCATTTAAGAAAAAAGAAGACACTCATAGAATGGCTGAAGCAAACAAAGCGTTTGCTCATTTCCGCTGGTAATCGAACACATAGATTTAAGGATTTAAGACAATGGCAAGAAATCACCCACTTAATCGCTACCGTAATGTCGGTGTTATGGCGCATATTGATGCAGGTAAGACAACAACAACTGAACGCGTACTTTTGTACACAGGCCGTACTCACAAGATTGGTGAAGTGCATGACGGTGGTGCAACCATGGACTGGATGGAGCAAGAGCAAGAGCGTGGTATCACTATCACTTCTGCTGCAACGACTTGTATGTGGAAAGGTATGGACAATCAGTTCGACGAGCATCGCATTAATATTATTGATACTCCGGGACACGTTGACTTTACCATTGAGGTTGAGCGTTCACTAAAAGTATTAGACGGTGCAATGGCTTTATTTTGTGCAGTTGGCGGTGTTGAGCCACAGTCTGAAACAGTTTGGCGTCAAGCGAATAAATACAACGTTCCAAGAATTGGTTTTGTTAACAAGATGGATCGTGCAGGTGCAAATTTCTTACGTGTTTGCGATCAAATCAAAACTCGTTTAGGTGCTAACCCAGTTCCAATGCAAATTGCAATCGGTGCTGAGGAAGACTTTAAAGGTGTTGTTGATTTAATCACCATGAAAGCTATCTATTGGAATGAAGAAGATCAAGGTGCGACATACGACGCTAAAGATATTCCGGCAGAGTTACAGGATCTTGCTGAAGAGAAGCGTGAATTCATGATAGAGTCAGCTGCTGAAGCAACTGAAGAGTTAATGGAGAAATACCTAGAAGAAGGTGAATTAACAGCCGATGAAATTAAAGAAGGTATCCGTATTCAGTGTATTGCCAATCAAATTATCCCAATGTTTTGTGGTTCAGCATTTAAAAATAAAGGTGTACAAGCAGCGTTAGACGCCATTATTATGTACATGCCATCACCACTTGATGTGGATGCGATCGAAGGTGTTTTGGATGATAAAGATGAGACACGTGCGCCACGTCCAGCGAGCGATGAAGAGCCGTTCGCAGCTTTAGCCTTTAAAATTGCAACTGACCCATTTGTGGGCACATTGACATTCTTCCGTGTGTATTCAGGTGTATTAAAAGCAGGCGATTTTGTTTATAACTCGTCTAAAGGCAAGAAAGAGCGTATTGGTCGTATGGTGCAAATGCACTCAAATGATCGTGAAGAAATTAAAGAAGTTCGTGCGGGTGATATTGCTGCCGCTATTGGCCTTAAAGACGTTACAACAGGTGATACCTTATGTGACATGAAAGAGAAGATTATTCTAGAAAGAATGGAATTCCCTGAGCCAGTTATTGCATTAGCAGTAGAGCCTAAAACCAAAGCTGACCAAGAGAAAATGGGTATTGCTTTAGGTAAGCTAGCTGCTGAAGATCCATCATTCCGTGTAACAAGTGATGAAGAGTCTGGTCAAACAATTATTGCTGGCATGGGTGAGCTTCACTTAGATATTATTGTTGACCGTATGCAACGTGAATTTGATGTTGAGTGTAATGTTGGTGCGCCACAGGTATCTTACCGTGAAGCAATTACAACTTTGGTTGAGCATCAGCATAAGTTTGCTAAGCAATCAGGTGGTCGTGGTCAGTACGGTCACGTTCATTTACGTATTGAGCCGCAAGAGCCTGGTGCAGGTTATGAGTTTGTTGATGAAATTAAAGGTGGTGTTATTCCTAAGGAATACGTTCCTGCTGTTGATAAAGGTATTCAAGAGCAAATGGAAAACGGTGTATTAGCTGGCTTCCCATTAGTAGACTTAAAAGTAACCGTTTATGATGGTTCATACCATGACGTTGACTCGAATGAAATGGCGTTTAAGATTGCCGCTTCTAAGTGTTTAGCAGAAGGTGTTAGAATGGCCAACCCACAATTGCTAGAGCCAATGATGGCAGTTGAAATTGTCACTCCTGAAGAGTACATGGGTGATGTGATGGGCGACCTTAACCGTCGTCGTGGATTGGTAGGTGCTATGGAAGATCTTCCAAATGGTAAACAGCTGAAAGCTGATGTGCCGTTAGCAGAAATGTTTGGTTATGCTAATGATCTTCGTTCAATGACCCAAGGTCGTGCAAGCTATTCAATGGAATTCTCAAAGTACACAGCGGCGCCGAAGAATGTTGCGGATGATGTCATTGAAAAATTGAACAAATAATATAAAGTAGTCAGGAGTATTTAAAATGTCAAAAGAAAAATTTGAAAGAACCAAGCCACACGTAAACGTGGGCACAATCGGACACGTTGACCATGGTAAGACTACGTTAACTGCAGCAATTACTAAAGTAATGGCTGAAGCTAACGGCA